>ULXT01022011.1_pt1 | contig 93690 bp, 61 predicted proteins | sample 1961571 | NCBI WGS metagenome assembly ULXT01 (sample SAMEA4835846, study PRJEB28245) | human gut metagenome | biome: gut microbiome; material: fecal sample | place: Denmark | collected 2008
CACCGGCAACCGCCGCAACCGCCGCTTCGAAGCGCCCAACCCCGCCCGCGAGCTCATCCTGGCCCACTACCGCCGCCCCTCGGCGCTGGAGAAGGGCCGCTACCTGACGGCTTCGCAGATCTGCGCCCGCTTCGCCTCGATGCGGCTCAGCCCTGTGCAGGTGGGGCGGGCAATGAAGGAGCTGGGGTTCGAACAAGTGGAGACCCATCACGGTCGTTTTTGGTTGGCCGTGGAGCGTTCTGTAGATGAAATGAATAGTGTTTTACCGGAGTCTTCTGTTGTAAAACAAGACCTTATTGATGAAAGTGCAGGCGCAACCCCTTGATTATCAATGCCGCCACAGATGCCACAGTGAATTCCGTAAATATTACGTGAGAAAATAAATAAATGGTCTGCCTTTAAAGGCAGCCTATTTATTTAATGAAGTCCGAAAAGTTTATGAAAGTATCTGTGGCATCTGTGGCGGGGTTGGAAAACATTTCACAATCCTTTGTAGGGACGCACCATGGTGCGTCCGTTCCCTCCGCGTTCGGTTGAGGATCCCGCGGACGCACCATGGTGCGTCCCTACAGGGGATGTTACATCCTCTTCATTATTAATTATCCATTATCAATTTTCAATTATGAAAACCATTACTTACACCCGCCGTTCCCTGGCCTGCCAGTATTTCCCCGATGCCGAGCCCGAGCAGGCCGTTCGCCGTCTCACCTCCTGGATCCGCCGCTGCCGTCCGCTCTATGCCGAGCTGACGCTAGATTATTGTCGGCTTAATGAATAAGGTTTATCCGGGTCGGAGAGTCCGCGGCGCTTGTTGGGGGAGGCTGACATGCTGAACTCGAAGATGCCACCTTTCATCAGGGCTTCGTGGGTGATGTACATTTTGTCATAGGCTGTCCCATTGATTTTCAGGGAACGTACGTAGCGTTTTTTGTCGCTGACGCCGGGTGCTTTGATTTCCAGCGTCTTCCCGTTGGGCAACTTCAGCTTCAGGTACGGCAGGTAGGGGGCTCCCAACACGTATTGGTCGGTGCCGGGGCATACGGGGTAGAAGCCCATGACGGAGAATATATACCAAGCCGACATTTGTCCGCAGTCGTCGTTGCCTCCCAGTCCGTCTGTTGCGTTGCGGTACATCTTATTCAGGATTTCGCGCAGCCAGTATTGGGTCTTCCACGGCTGCGAGGTCCATGCGTAGAGGTAGGGGATGTGGTGGCTGGGTTCGTTGCCATGCACATATCCGCCTACGAGGCATGCTTCCGTGATGTCTTCGTTCTGTTCGTAGAACTGCTTGGGCAGGTGCATCGTAAACAGTTTGTCCAGTTTGTCGATGAATGCTTTTTCACCGCCCATCAGCGGGATGAGGCCTGCCACGTCGTGGGGTACGTGGAAAGAGAAATTCCAGGAATTGCCTTCGATGAAGCCTTCCCCGTGAGTCTGTAAGACATCGAAGTCCGGCTTAAACGAACCGTTCTTCAGCCTGGGGCGTGCAAAGCCGATGCCGGGGTCGAAAAGGTTGCGGTAGTTGAGGGCACGCTTGCGATAGGTGCGGGCCACTTCCTCGTTGCCGGCTTTCAGAGCTGTCTGGTAGATGGTCCAGTCGTCATAGGCATATTCCAGTGTAGTGGAAGCCGCGGTGGCGCTTTGTTCGAGGGGCACGTAGCCCAGCTTCATATAGGCTTCCAGTCCTTCGTAGTAAGGCACCGTCGAGGTGCTGATCATGGCAGCTAGGGCTTCGTCGGTAGGGGCATAGTTGCCTTTGGCGATGGCGTCTGCCAGTACGGACACGGCGTGGTAACCGCTCATGCACCAGTTCTCGTTCCCCATTAGACTCCAGACGGGAAGCATGCCGTGTACGCTCTGCTGCTCGTGCCGGATCATGGAGGTGACCATGTCGGCATTCCGATCCGGCTGAATGAGGTTCAGCAACGGATGTTCTGCACGATACGTGTCCCACAGGGAGAAGATGGTATAGTTGGTGAACCCCTGGGCTTGGTGGGTGTTGTGGTCCAGGCCGCGGTAGGAACCGTCCACATCCATGTATACCGAAGGATTGATCATCGTGTGGTAGAGCGAGGTATAGAACATGGCCTTCTGGTCGGGAGTGCCTTCTATCTCGAAGAGGCTCAGCTGCCGGTTCCAGTTCTCTTCGGCTTCCGTGACCAGCTGTTCAAAGCTTTTCTGTGTGGCTTCGGCCTGCAGATTCTTGAGGGCTCCTGCCGTGCTGGTGGCCGAGAAAGCTACCTTGACAACCAGTTCCGACTGACGGTCGGTGTCGAAGTTGAAATAGGCCACCACCTTGCGGCCGCCCATTTCGGGGAAGTTTCTGTTTACATCAAAGCGTCTCCAGAAACCGTTGTACAGCGTCTTTCCCTTTTCCTGGTAGCCATAGTCGCGGATGGGTTGCGAGAAGGAGATGGCAAAGTACGTGTAGTTGGTGCGTGCCCATCCGTTGGTAATGCGGTAGCCGGTCAGCAGGGTGTCGTTTTCCACCCGGAGGTTGCTCCACAACACTTTGCCGTCGTAGTTGTAGATGCCGTGTATCAGGTCCAAAATCAGATGTCCCTTTTCTCCTTCAGGGAACGTATATTTATGTATGCCGACACGCTGGGTGGCGGTAAGCTGCGCCCGGATGCCGTAATCGTCCAGCATGACTTCGTAATAGCCCGGCGTTGCTTTCTCGGTGGCGTGGCTGAAGCGCGAGCGGTAGCCCTCGTCGGGGTGGTCGGCACGGCCGGGGTTCAGCTTCAGCGGGCCGGTAGCAGGCATCAGCAGCAGGTCGCCCAGGTCCGAGTGGCCTGTTCCGCTGAGGTGGGTATGGCTGAAACCCACGATGGTGGGGTCCTGGTAACGGTATCCGGCACAATAAGCATACGTGCCCTTCTGATACACTCCGTCTACGTTGTGGGGGATGGTGTCTGTATCGGGACTGAGCTGCACCCAGCCGAAGGGAGTGCAGGCTCCGGGAAAGACGTGCCCCATTCCGTTGGTCCCTATCAGGGGATTGACGTAATCCGTCGGCTGCTGGGCCACGGCGGGCCGAACGGCAGCAAGAGTGGCTGCCAATAATAAGAGGCAGGCTTTGACGGAATGTCTGCCCTTGCACGTCGGGGGCAAGGGATTGCCAGAGGACATCTGTTTATTTTGACCGGATAATGACGCTTGGCTCATATTCAAGGTATTGGTGGAAACTCATATCGGAGGGCAAAAATAGGGTTTTGACTACAAAATACCAAGCTTTTAAGGTGGTAAGGCTGCCGGAAAGATACCTGTAGCGGTCCGAACCGTCATTTCGTGCAAAAACAGTCGGTCTGGCAAGAAAATAGTACTGGTTTGGCATTGAAAACCGGGTCGGGAGGGCTGGCGGCTGACGAGAAAGAATTTGTTTTGGGAAAATTCTTTCCGTTTCGCTTGCATTCTTCCCGAATTCTCCCTTACTTTGTTAAAACGTTGAACTTAAATGATACAGTATTATGGGAAAGAAAGAAAAGAAAGTGATGCACACGCGCAAGGAAGAACAGCAGGGCAAGAAGGTGATAATCGGTCTGGGCGTAGCAGCGGTCATCATAGCCATCCTGATGTTTGTCGCTTTTGCATATCTGGCATAAATGGGACAGGAAATCGAACGGAAATTCCTGGTCCGGGGAGAATATAAGTCGCAGGCCTATGCCAGCAGCCGCATTGTGCAGGGCTACATCTGCAGTGCGCGGGGGCGGACGGTGCGTGTCAGGATCCGTGACACGAAAGGGTATCTCACCATCAAGGGAGCTTCGGATGCCGCAGGTATGAGCCGCTACGAGTGGGAGAGGGAAATCCCCCTTGCCGAGGCGGAGGAACTGATGAAGCTCTGCGAACCGGGCGTGATAGACAAGACGCGTTACCTGGTGCGCAGCGGCAGGCACGTGTTCGAAGTGGACGAGTTCTATGGCGACAACCAGGGACTGGTGGTGGCCGAGGTGGAGCTTGCTTCGGAAACGGAACCTTTCGAAAAACCGGCCTTCATCGGCCGGGAAGTGACGGGCGACGTGCGTTACTACAATTCGCAACTGATGAAGCATCCGTATGCGGAGTGGAAAACGCAGGCGGACGGCAATTCGTAAGACAACATAAGGACCCAGCGGGAGGAAGGGTATGGAACAGATTTATCAATACCTGCCGGAAGAGCTGGTTACCTTTGTATTGGTAACCTTGTTCTCTTTGCTCATCGGGCTTTCACAGCGGCGAATCAGCTTGAAGCGCGAAGGGGAGACTACGCTCTTCGGTACCGACCGCACGTTTACCTTCATCGGCATTCTGGGCTATCTGCTCTATATCCTCGACCCGGAGGAGTACCGGCTGTTCATGGGAGGCGGCTTTGTGCTCGGCGCGCTGTTGGCGCTGAACTACTACGTGAAGCAGACACGCTACCATGTCTTCGGCGTGACGACCATCGTCATAGCCCTCATCACCTACTGCCTGGCTCCGATTGTGGTGACCCAGCCTTCGTGGTTCTACGTGATGGTCGTGGTGACGGTCCTGCTTTTCACCGAGCTGAAGCATACCTTCACCGAGCTGGCGCAGCGCATGAAGAACGACGAGATGACGACGCTTGCCAAGTTCTTGGCCATCAGCGGCATCATCCTGCCCATGCTGCCCAAGTCCGATCTGATTCCCGGCATCCATCTGACGCCGTATGCCATCTGGCTGGCCACCGTCGTCGTGTCGGGCATCTCCTACCTCTCTTATCTGTTGCGCCGCTACGTGTTCCATCAGTCGGGCATTCTGGTGTCCGGCATCATCGGCGGGCTCTACAGCAGTACGGCTACCATCTCCGTGCTGGCACGCAAGAGCCGCACGGCCACGCCCGAAGAGGCGCCCGAGTATGTGGCTGCCATGCTGATGGCGGTCAGCATGATGTTCCTGCGTTTTCTGATTCTGATCGGTATCTTCAGCCGGGAGACGCTGGCAGTCATCTATCCCTATCTGCTGGCCATGTCGCTGGTGTCGGCCGGCGTGGCCTGGTACCTGCACAAGAAGCGTCCTGCGACCGTGGCGGGTGAGGTCGAGGAAGACGACAGCAGTAACCCGCTGGAGTTCAAGGTCGCGTTGATATTTGCCGTGCTTTTCGTGGTGTTTACCGTTGTCACCCATTATACACTGGTCTATGCCGGTACCGGAGGCTTGAACCTGTTGTCCTTCATCTCCGGCTTCAGCGACATTACGCCTTTCATCCTGAACCTGCTTCAGGGCACAGGCGGGGTGGCTACGCTGGTCATTACGGCCTGCAGCCTGCAGGCCATCATCAGCAACATTGCCGTGAACCTGTGCTACGGGCTGTTCTTTGCAGGGCGTCAGAGCGCCTTGCGCCCTTGGATGCTGCGTGGGTTCGGTGGTGTAATCGGCGTCAATCTGGTGCTGCTGCTTCTTTTCTATCTGCTTTGAGGATGCAGGCCTGCTCCCCGCCGTTTCCTTTACTTCTTCCTTACTAACCTTTTTTAACTCCGAGATGGTCGTAGGTACAAGAAAAGCAACTATTTTTGTGGCTCCGCATGTGATTTTAGGGTACATGCGGCGTCTGATACGATGTAAACAAGAATAGTCAACTAAAAAAGGAAAAACGAATGAAATTGAAAACACTCGTGCTGCTGTGGATACTGCTGGTGTCCGGGCTGGCAGCGGCACAAAATTCAGCTGTATCCACTTTCCAGCTGAAAGGCATCCTGCTCGATTCGCTGACGCAGGAAGGAGAACCGTATGCCACCATCCGCGTGGCGCGTAAGTCGGCCCCCGGCAAACCGGTCAAGATGCTGGTTTCGGGTCTGGACGGACGCTTCAAGGAGAACATGAAGGGAACCGGAAACTTTGTACTGACCATCACGTCGGTGGGCCGTAATCCCATTGTGAAGAACTTCTCGGTCAAGGCCGGGCAGAAGCTGGTGGACTTCGGTACGCTGTATGTCACCGATGCGTCCAACGAACTGGGACAGGTGGAAATTGTGGCACAGAAACCGCTGGTGAAGGCCGACATCGACAAGATAGAATATAATGTGAAGGACGACCCCGACTCGGAGACCAACACCCTGCTCGAAATGCTCCGCAAGGTGCCGATGGTGACCGTAGACGGCGAAGACAACATCAAGGTGAACGGCAGCAGCTCGTTCAAGGTCTATGTGAACGGAAAGCCCAACAACATGATGAGCAACAACCCGACGGAGGTGCTGAAGAGCATGCCCGCCAATACCATCAAGCACATCGAGGTCATCACCAACCCGGGTCCGAAGTATGATGCCGAAGGTGTGGGCGGCATCCTGAACATCGTGACCGAAGGCGGCGGCTTCGAAGGCTACACCGTGACGTTGAGCGGCAACGTGAGCAACCGCGGTGCGGGAGGCGGTGTCTTCGGCACGGTGCAGAAAGGCAAGTTCACCGTGAGCGCCCGTTACAATTACAATTACAACGACAGTCCGCGCAGCTACTCGGGCGGCACGCAGCGGGCCACGGACCCCCATTCGGAGGTGGCCAACCTGGACTATGAAGGCAGCAGCAAGGGCGACGGCTCCTTCCAGTCGGGCAGCATGGAGGCCAGCTATGAAATCGATTCGCTGAACCTGATTTCCGCTTCGTTCGGCCTGTGGGGCGGCGGAAACTCGAGCAACGGCGGCAGCAACTATGTGGGCAATTCGCCGTTGGACAACCATCTGCTCTATCAGTACGGCATCGGCAGTCACAGCAAGTCGTCCTGGTACTCCATCGACGGCGGCATCGACTACCAGCGCCTTTCGCCTACCATAAAGGGGCGTATGTTCACCCTGTCCTATAAGGTGAATACCCGGCCTCAGACGTCGGACTCCTACTCGGAATACGACATCGCCTACGGCCACGACGACTGGACCGACTACCTGCGCCGCTTGCAGGACCAGCACAACGACGGCAGTCAGAATACGACCGAGCACACCTTCCAGGCCGACTATACGACGCCCATCGGCGAGATGCACACCATCGAGTCGGGCGTGAAGTACATCCTGCGCAACAATTCTTCGGACAACGACCGCTACCTGCGGACTTCGGCCGACAACGCGGACTATGTGTTCGACGATGAATACAGTACCCACTATCGCCACCAGAACGACATCATCGCCGCCTACCTGGGCTACGGCCTGAAGTGGAAAAAGCTGTCCGGCCGTCTGGGTGTGCGCTACGAGCATACCATCGAGGACGTGAAGTATCTGCTGGGCCGCGGCGACGACTTCCGCAAGAACTACGACGACGTGGTACCCTCCGCTTCGTTGGGCTGGAAGCTGACCGACCTGTCCAACCTCCGCGTGGGCTATAACATGCGCATCTACCGCCCCGGCATCTGGTATTTGAATCCCTATCTGGACGACAGCAATCCGTCCAGCATCAGCCAGGGCAATCCGGAGCTGGACAGCGAGCACAGCCATGCGTTTGACTTGAGCTACAGCAACTTCACGCCCAAGTTCAACATCAACCTGTCTGCCCGCTATTCGTTTACGAACAACAGCATCCAGTCCGTCACCAGCCTCGTGTCCGAGGACGATATCCCCGACTTTTCCGAGGACAAGAAGACGGGCAAGGACGTGCTCTATACCACCTATCAGAACATCGGCAAGAGCCGTAACCTCAACCTGAGCGCCTACGTCAACTGGAATGCCACGAAGGATACCCGTGTCTATGCCAACCTGTTCGGCGGCTACACGAGTCTGAAGGGAGCCGACGGGCTGGAGAACGACGGCTGGAACCTCTTTGCCTTTGGTGGCGCGCAGCAGACCTTCAAGCACGACTGGCGCCTGAGCGTGAACGTCTTCGGCCAGACGCCCTGGATCATGCTGCAGGGAAAGGGTAGCAGTTTCTTCAGCTACAGTGTGAACCTGAACAAGTCGTTCCTGAACCGCCGGTTGTCGCTGTCGGCCTTTGCCAGCAACTTCTTCCAGAAATACAATAAGTTTGAGTCGCACATCGAGGGGCAGGGATTCCTGCAGGACAGCTGGAACAAGTATCCGCAGATGCGTTTCGGCTTCAGCGTGAGCTACCGCATCGGTGAGCTGAAGGCCAGTGTGAAGAAGGCCGCACGTACCATTACGAACGACGACGTGAAGTCGGGCGGCAGCAGTACCGGTGCCGGTGGTGGCGCAGGAGGCGAATGATGCCGGCGGAACACGGTGCTTCGTGAGGGTGTGACACGGTGCTTCCTGGCCCCCTCACGAAGCACTGCATGACACCCTGACGAAGCACTTCGTCGGACCCTCATGAAGCACTTCGTCAGGAGGGCACAAAGCGGTGCGGGCACATACCCCGCCGCTTTTCTGCACAGTTCGCGGAAAATCGGGGTCCAATCAGAACAGAAGCGAGGGGCGCATCCTGTCGGGATGCGCCCCTCGCTTCGTTGTGTGCGGGTGATAGGACTCGAACCTACACGCCTTACGGCACCAGATCCTAAGTCTGGCGCGGCTGCCAATTACGCCACACCCGCAACGGTGTCTGCCTCTTCGGCGGGGACAAAGGTAAAAAATATTTTTTGTTCTGCCAACAGATTTCTACAGATTGTAACGGCTTACTCCGGTTTCACCTGCAACAGCCGGCGGGCCGCTTCGATGAGGGTGTCGAGGCCGCGGGCCTTGTCTTCTTCGGTCATGTCGACTTTCACGTCGGGGTCGATGCCGAATTCGATGTGTTGCTTGTCGGCATCGAGGTGCGGACTGGCTGAAAAGCGCACCACCCAGCCGTTGGGAAGCTCGGAGGTGAAGGGAAGGCCCGAACCGCCGCCGCTCTTGTCGCCCAGCAGGGTGACGTTGGGCATGTAGCGCATGGCGTTGATGAAGTCGTTCGTGGCGCTGTAGGAGTGGCGGTTGGTCAACACGACGGCCTTCTTCTGCCAGCGCACACCGTCCGACGGATCTACGTAGATGGGTTCCGGCTCGGAGAAGTCGCTGTGCCCCTTGCCCGTCTTGTGCTGGATGTAGCCCGTCAGTATGCGTTCGTTGGTGAAGCGGGCGGCGAAGCGGGTGGAGTAGGTGAGGTTGCCGCCGCCGTTGTTGCGCACGTCGATGATGAGGCCGTTGCAGGCGGCCAGGTAAGAGAGAGTCTCGTCCAGATTGCCTTCGCCGATGCCGTCGGAGAAGGAGGTGTAGGAGATGTAGCCGATGTTGTCGTCCAAAATGGTATATTTCAGTCCGGAGGAGATGCGGTAGTCACGCCCCAGGTATCGTTCGACGAGGCTTTCGTCGTAGTTGCGCGGATAGTCCAGGTACCAGTCCCAGTAACGGGCGGTGTTCGAGGCGGAGTAGAGGTTCACGTGCCCGTCCTTCAGCTCGGCCAGCATGTTGCCCAATACTTCGAACAGACCGTCGCTGCTCATGTCGGGGGTAATCAGCGGCTGGTATTTGTCATGGATGGCATCCCAATCTATCTGCTTGTAGTCCAGGAAGCAGTATTGCTCGTCGATGATTTTCCAGAGAGCTTCGAAGTTGCCTTGAGGGGTATTGTCGAATTCTTCTTCGCGGATGCAGCCCGAAAGCAGGACGAGGAGGGCCGCCGTCAGCAGAAGCGGAGTGCGGAAGAAGGCGGATATTTTCATAAGGAGTGCTTTTTCTTGTTGGACAATAGGTAGAATTCCTTGACGAAGCCTACCATGAACACATGCGAATAGGCGTGTGTCCGCAGGTTGTTGATGCTGGACTGCTGGGCGTCCCATACGTAGGCCAGGCGCATTTTCATCCGTCCTATGGGCAGGTCGGCGGTGAGCATCTGGCGCAGGGAGGGCTGGTTGTGGAGCGAGGTGAAACGCACCACGCCGTCGGCATGACCCAGCGAGAAGATTTCGTAGTAGGACTGCCCGTAGTGGGGCGAGAACATCACGCCCATGACAGGCAGATTGGCCTGATAGCGCAGGGTGATGGGATAGCGCTTGATGCGCAGGTCCCAGATGGCCATGACGGAAGCGTCGAGGTTGACGTAAGCCCGGGCCGAAGCCGGATTGTTGCCGTTGTGCAGGTTATAGACGAAGCCGCCGTTCAGGTCGGCCAGTCCGCCGGCCAGCAGGCGGAAGTGGTCGGTCAGGCGGAAGTGGTAATGCAGGCCATAGTTCCAGTTGACCAGCGCGGCAAGGGTATTGTTGTTGTCCACGTGGTTGTGCGTGTAGTTCACGTAGCCTTGGAAAAAGCTTTGGCGCGAAAGGTTTCCGTCGGCCCAGCGGGTCATGCGCATGCTTTCGCGCGAAAGGCGGAACTCAATGCCCCGATACTCTTGTGGCGACAGGTAGGTGTCGTACATGTTGGCCGCACCCACACCGTAGAGGGTAGCGCGGGTGACGTAGCGGGTCGGGTCGTTCAAGGTGATGGAATCTGCGGGTGTCTGTGCCGTCAGGCTGCCGACGGTCAGGAACAGGCCTGCCGCGATTCCTGTCAGTTTGTGTATCATCATCATACAATTCAGTCAAATAGCTTTTCACACATCAGAACAGCTTCATCTGTCCCGTCAGTTCGTCCAGAATATCGCCTTCGCTCTTGTCCTGATCGGGGTCCAGGTTCTCAGGCTCCTCTTCAGGTTCTTCGGCGACGGGTTGTGGTTCGGGCTGGCGGGTCGGTTCCAGTTCGTTGATGGTATCGATAGTATAGGTCGTCAGTCGCTTGCCCTTGGCCTTGAAGCCTTTGACGGCGATGAACTCGTCGGCCTCGATGACCATCGGTTCGCGAAAGTTGTCGTGTCCGCCGAATACAACTTCCAGTCGCGGATAGTATTCGTCGGTCAGCAGGATGAGCTTGCTGTTCTTGTTGTCGCCCAGGTAGTTCTGTTTGCGGCTGCTCGACTCGAAGCAGAAGCGTTTGATGTAGGGATAGTTCTGCTGGTCGGCGTCGTAGAGTACGGCCGTCCACACTTTGTTCGGGTCGAACTTCTCCATGATGCGGATACCGTCTTCGTAGTGGTTGTTTACGTCGAAGTTGGTGGTATAGAAGTCGCCGTTGTTCAGCACCACGAGGATGAGTTCGTCGCTCTGGTATTCGCCCAGGAACTCACCGCGACCGTCATAGTTGAGGCGGAGCACGTCGCGGTCGAACCACACCTTGCGTCCGCCCAGCGTGGAGCCGCCGCGCTGCTTCAGCGTAATCTTGTGTACCGGGTTGCGCGTCAGCATGTTGCCGATGGCCTGGCGTCCCTTGATGCCTATCCGGCTGAAGTCTTCTTCGAAGATGATTTTGCGGATGCGCGGGTTCGGTTTCAGCGTGACCTTGATGATTTCGGCCTCACCGTTGGGGTTGGCGCTGAAGTACATGATTTTGGAGTCGGGTGTACCTTGCGTTACGTCGTATTCGCGGTCGCGTACAATGGATGTCACGGCGAATCGCTTGATATAGGTCGTGCCATCCTTGCCGTCGCGGTAGCACACGTTGTAGATGGTGCGCTTGTCGTTCTTCTTGAAGACGTTGGCGTAGAGTATGTTTTTGCCCACAAATTTCTTGTCGGCTACGGGGGTGATAATGTAGCGGCCGTCGCGGAAGAAGAGGATGACGTCGTCCAGGTTCGAACAGTTGGCCAGGAACTCGTCCTTCTTCAGGCTGGTGCCGATGAAGCCCTCCTCGCGGTTGATGTAGAGCTTCTCGTTGGCCTCGATGACCTTGGTAGAGTCGATGGTGTCGAAGTTGCGCAGCTCCGTGCGGCGGGGGAAGTTCTTTCCGTACTTCTCCTTGAGCATGCGGAACCAGTTGACGGTATATTCCACGAGATTGGCCAGATGGCGTTCGGTCTCCTCGATGTCGGCCTTCATGCGGGCTATCTGCTCCTCGGCCTTGTCGGAGTTGAACTTCAGGATGCGGGCCATCTTGATTTCCATCAGGCGGAGGATATCATCCTTCGTCACCTCGCGAATGAACTGCGGATAGTAGGGCGTCAGGCGCAGGTCGATGTGCTCGCAGGCGGCGTCCATGGTCGGAGCCTGTTCGAATTCCTTGTCCTTATAGATGCGTTCTTCGATGAATATCTTTTCGAGCGAGGCGAAGTGCAGGCTTTCGCGCACCTCGTCGCGGTGTATCTCCAGTTCGCGGCGCAGCAGGTCGCGTGTGTTGTCTACGGACTTGCGCAGCACGTCGCTGACGGTGAGGAAGTGGGGCTTGCGGTCGTCGATGACGCAGCAGTTGGGCGAGATGCTCACCTCGCAGTCGGTGAAGGCATAGAGAGCGTCGATGGTCTTGTCCGACGACGTGCCGGGCGTCAGGTGCACCAGTATCTCGACGTTGCCCGATGTCAGGTCTTCCACCTTGCGTATCTTGATTTTGCCCTTCTCGCTGGCCTTCACGATGGAGTCGCACACGCTGGCCACGGTCTTGCCGTAGGGTATCTCGCGGACGGCCAGCGTCTTGTTGTCCACCTTCTCGATGCGCGAGCGGACGCGCACCGAACCGCCGCGTTCACCGTCGTTGTACTTCGACACGTCGATGCTGCCCCCCGTCTGGAAGTCGGGATAGAGGCGGAAGTCCTCGCCATGCAGGTAGCTGACGGCGGCGTCGCACAGCTCGTTGAAGTTGTGCGGCAGGATCTTGGACGACAGGCCGACGGCAATGCCTTCCACGCCCTGCACCAGCAGCAGGGGGAACTTGACGGGCAGGGTGACCGGCTCGCGATTGCGGCCGTCGTAGGACAGCTTCCACTCGGTGGTCTTGGGGTTGAACACCACGTCGAGGGCAAACTTTGAGAGGCGGGCTTCGATGTAACGGGGAGCGGCGGCGCTGTCGCCCGTCAGGATGTTTCCCCAGTTACCCTGGCAGTCGATGAGCAGGTCTTTCTGCCCCAGCTGCACCAGCGCGTCGCCGATGGAGGCGTCGCCGTGGGGGTGGAACTGCATGGTGTGGCCCACGATGTTGGCCACCTTGTTGTAACGCCCGTCTTCCATGCGCCGCATGGAGTGCAGGATGCGCCGTTGCACGGGCTTCAGTCCGTCCATGATGTGGGGTACGGCGCGTTCCAGTATCACGTACGAGGCATAGTCCAGAAACCAGTTCTGGTACATGCCGCTCAGTTGGTGCTTCACGTTCTCGTCCTTCGTGTCGGCGGGTTTGTAGTCCGAATGTTCCTCCCGTCCTTGGGGCAGGTTGTCTTGTTCTTCCAGGTTCTTGTCAAAGTCTTCGCTCATATTGAATTTGGGTCCGTATGCGGTCGTCGATAATTTCGTTGCAGGCAAAAATAGCAAAAGACGGGCGCATAGGCAAGTGAAAAGCCCCGTTTTTTCATCGGACGGCATCGGGCGGCACTCTATTTTATCAAAATACATGAAAAAGCGCGGGAAATACCGGTGCCCGTGCCGATTTTGTGTATTTGCCGGAGTCGTCAGGAGGTTTTTGCAGGGCTGCGTCGGCTTGCGGACAATCGTTCTCCGCCCTAAGCCGGGGCGGCTTGTGCATTTTTAATATTTCCCGAGACCCGATGTATCGGATAAATCTCTATCTTTGTGGCGTTTTTAGTGGAAATCAGAAATAAAATTAATCTATATTTGAAGAAAATGGCACAAGAAGACGTTTTTAAGAAAATCGTTTCGCATTGCAAGGAGTACGGCTTCGTATTCCCCAGCAGCGAAATCTATGACGGACTGGGAGCTGTGTATGACTACGGTCAGAACGGCGTTGAACTGAAGAACAACATCAAGCAATACTGGTGGCAGAGCATGGTGCTGCTTCACGAGAACATCGTGGGCATCGACTCGGCCATCTTCATGCACCCCACCATCTGGAAGGCCAGCGGACACGTGGATGCCTTCAACGACCCCCTCATCGACAACCGCGACTCGAAGAAGCGCTACCGCGCCGACGTGCTCATCGAGGATCAGATAGCCAAGTACGACGAGAAAATCAACAAGGAAGTGGCCAAGGCTGCCAAGAAGTATGGCGACGCCTTCAATGAAGCCGAGTTCCGCTCGACCAACGCCCGCGTGCTGGAGCACCAGGCCAAGCGCGACGCCCTGCACGAACGCTATACTAAGGCCATGAATGCCGGTCCGGACCTGAACGAGCTGCGCCAGATCATCCTTGACGAGGAAATCGTCTGCCCCATCAGCGGCACGAAGAACTGGACCGAGGTACGTCAGTTCAACCTGATGTTCTCCACCGAGATGGGTTCCACGGCCGAAGGTTCCATGAAGGTGTACCTTCGCCCCGAGACGGCGCAGGGTATCTTCGTCAACTACCTGAACGTGCAGAAGACGGGCCGTATGAAGATCCCCTTCGGTATCGCACAGATCGGTAAGGCCTTCCGCAACGAAATCGTGGCCCGCCAGTTCATCTTCCGCATGCGCGAGTTCGAGCAGATGGAGATGCAGTTCTTCGTGAAGCCCGGCACCGAGCTGGAGTGGTTCAAGACCTGGAAGGAAACCCGCCTGAAGTGGCACAAGGCCCTGGGCTTCGGCGACGACCACTACCGCTTCCACGACCACGAGAAGCTGGCCCACTATGCCAACGCCGCTACCGACATCGAGTTCCTGATGCCCTTCGGTTTCAAGGAAGTGGAAGGTATCCACAGCCGCACCAACTTCGACCTCTCGCAGCACGAGAAGTTCTCCGGCAAGAACATCAAGTACTTCGACCCCGAAACGAACGAAAGCTACACGCCGTACGTCATCGAGACCTCCATCGGCGTCGACCGTATGTTCCTCAGCATCATGTCTGCTTCTTATAAGGAAGAGCAGTTGGAGAACGGCGAAAGCCGCGTCGTGCTGAAGTTGCCTGCTGCCCTGGCTCCGGTGAAACTGGCTGTGATGCCGCTCGTCAAGAAAGACGGACTGCCCGAGAAGGCACGCGAAATCATCGAAGCCTTGAAGTTCCACTTCCACTGCCAGTACGACGAGAAGGATTCCATCGGCAAACGCTACCGCCGTCAGGACGCCATCGGTACGCCGTTCTGCGTCACCGTTGACCACCAGACACTGGAAGACGGATGCGTCACCCTGCGCGACCGCGACACCATGAAGCAGGAGCGTGTACCCGTGGCCGACCTCGACCGTCTGATTGCCGACCGCGTGAGCATCACTTCACTGCTGAAGACGCTCTGACAATGGAGAATGGATAAATGATGAATAATGAATAATCAGTTTTCAATGAAGAGACTATTCAAGACAATCTGTTTCGTACTTCCCCTGGCCGCCCTCCTCTTCGCTTCGTGTGAGGAAGTGCAGGAGGCCAGCAAGTATGACAACTGGCAGGCCCGCAACGAAGCCTACATCGATTCCATCGCACATGAGACGAAAATCCTTGTGGCCAAAGAAGAGGATGCAGACCAAATGTCTGTAGGGCAACTTTTCCGCATCAAGGACGATTTGGCATCTACAACAGGTACCGAAGTCTACATCTATTGCAAGAAGATTGTGGCGAATACGGAAGGACGGCGTCCGATTTATACGGAAACGGTGTCTACCTATTATTATGGTACATTGATAACCGGTGAAAAGTTCGACGGAACGTTTAATGGATATTCAGCCATAGACCAAGAGATACCTTCGCCTCCCGATAAAGTCGTGACAGAGTTTGATTGGACGGCTGATTTTGCCATCAATAATTCGAGCTTGCGCACTGGTTGGAAGGCTGCCCTTCAGCTGATGAAGACAGGCGAACGCTGGATGGTATATTTGCCTTATCAGTCGGCCTACGGTACCAGCGGGAGCGGAAGCATCCCCGGTTATTCCGCACTGGCATTCGACATCATCCTGGATGATATCGTGGCAGACGAGGAATGACCTGACTCTTTTCCTTTAAAGAAACATAAGAAAGGCTTGCCAGCGGCGATGATGCTGCGGCAAGCCTTTCCTTTTTGCTCCATCGTGCCTGCCTTCTTATGGATTCCATGTCAAAATAGATAACCGTGAAAGGAAGCTCTGTATTTTCAGGCGTTTTTCAGGTGCTACCTGAATAGTCTTCAGGTTAGACCTGAAAGCCTTTCAGTCCCTACCTGAAGACCTTTCAGGCCCAGCCTGAAAACCTTTCAGGTTTTTCCGGAATGCCACCTGAAAAAATGAATACTGATTATCAGCTGGTTGGCGTAATCTGTGAAGGTCTCGTTTGAGATGACATGCTGCTCTGGCGGAGATTCTCTTCCGTACTCTTTAAGTTTGCTTTTTTTACCATTCTTTCTCGCTGCGGCCCATTTCGTTTAGGCCGGTTTCCCTTTCTCGTCGTCAGACAACCTTATCCGCTTCTTGTATTGGGTAGGTGTTTCGCCGGTATATTGTTTGAAGGCTGTACTGAAGTAGGATGCTGTGGCAAATCCCACTTGTTCCGCAATTTCGGAGAAAGACAAGTTGGTAGTGCTCATCAGGGCGATGGCCTTTTCAAGCCTGAACTTGTTGATATATTCATTGGTACTGACATCTGTCAGCGCCTTCAGCTTGTTGTAAAGGGAAGCGCGGCTCATGTGTATTTCCCGGCAGATGGTTGAAATGTCGAGTCCGCTGTTGTCTAGGTTGTCCTGGATAATCTGGTTGAGCTTTGACAGGAAGGCCTCGTCTGCCTGGCTGATAGCCGTTTCCTTAGGTATGGGTACAGGGCCGGCATGTATGTAGCGCTTGCGTATATTCTCTCTGTCTTTCAGTCGGTTGCGGACTAGTTCCAGCAGGGTCTCTTCTTCGAAGGGCTTTGCCAGATAGGCATCGGCTCCGTTTTTGTATCCTTCTTTTTGGCTCTGTTCGTCATCGCGGGCAGTGAGCAGAATTACGGGAATATGGCTGATGTCAATGTCTTCCTTGATGCGTTGACAGAGCTGGTATCCGTTCATGCGGGGCATCATGACATCGCTCACGATGATGTCGGGCTGGTATTTCCGGGTCAGTTGCAGAGCTTCTTCTCCGTCGGAGGCCGTCATCACTTGCTTGAAGTGCTCTTCCAGAATTTTTTTCAGAAACTCTGTCATCTCGGGGTGGTCATCGGCCACGAGAATCCGGTAGGAGGTGGTATCGAAATCTGTTGTGGCGGAGGTCTCCGTTGGGATTCCGTCATCGGCAATCAGTTCATTGAGATAGGCTTTGGGCGGACTGACTATTTCTTCGCATGCGTGCCTTAGAGGCAGTTCGAAGTAGAAGGTGGCGCCGGCGTCCGTATTGTTGTAGGCACCGATTGTTCCTCCGTGTTGTTCGACCAGTATCTTGGAGTAGGACAGTCCGATACCTGTTCCGTTTTGTTCGCCGTCCGCCTGGTAAAAACGTTTGAACAGCTTGTCCATGTTGACTTGGTTGAGGCCGCATCCTTGGTCGGAGATGGATACACGGACCTTGTCGTCGCCCGAAAGCTGGGTGGTCACCGTGATGCAGGTGTTGTGCGGACTGTGCTTCAAGGCATTTACCAGCAGGTTGCTCAGTACGATTTCGCATTTGTCCTTGTCGAAGCTGACTTCTCCGATCGCAGCGTCGGGCCTGTAGTCGATGTGTACCTGTTCAGCTTCTCCTGCTCCGATAAAGTCCTGCAGGACTTGTCCCACCCAGGAATTGAAGGGATGAGGCTGCAGATGCAGCCTGCTTTCGCCCACTTCCATCTTTCGGACATCGAGCACCATATTGATGAGTGCCTTCATGCGCTGGGATTGTCGGTAGATGGCTTTAAGGGGCAGGTATTGTTCATCATTCGGGCCGATGGTTTTCAGAATCCTTTTCAGTGGGGCATAAATCAATGTCAGCGGAGTGCGCAGTTCATGGCTGATGTTGATGAGAAAGCGGACTTTTTCCTCGTAGACCTGCCGCTCATGTTCCTTCATGGCCCATTTCAGCTTGCGGTCCTTTTGTTTCAAGGTCCGTCTGAAAGCTTCGGACAGCAGGGCAATTGACAGAATGATGCAGGCAGTGATGAACCACCAAGTCTGATACCAGGGAGGCAGGATGGTAATCGTAAGCAGCAGTCTGTCGGGAATCCAGCTTCCGTCTTTGGCCGTGCACGAGGCCATGATGCGGTAGGTTCCCGGCACCTGGGTGCGCATGATTACTTCTGGTTGGTAGGTCTCCGTGTAGTTTTCATCAAGTCCTTCTATCCGATAACGATATAGTTTCCGACGGAAAATGTCTTCTTCCTTCGTCATGATCTGGATGACGACGTTGCTGTTTCTGGATACGGACAGAACGTTTTGATCCTTGGTCAGCTGATCATTGATGGAGGTCCCGTTGAGGATGATGTCCGAGAGCTGGATTTCAGGAAATCCGCTCACGTCGGTCTTTTGATTGTTGGCGATATACAGCAGTCCTTCCACTCCTCCCATATACACTTGTCCGTTGATGACAAGCTGAGCGCGTGGTATGTATTCATTGGGCAACACTCCATCCGATTCTCCGTAAATGGTGAAACGCTCCTTGTCCGTCGAGTAGGAGAAAAGCATGTTCTCGGCACCGATCCAGATTTCGTCCGGCGTCCTGCATATGACGGACGATATGTCTGTGAAGAGGCTTGTCGGTACTTGGGTATATTGTCCGGTTGCCGGCGTAAAATAGGCCAGTCCCTGATTAGTCCCTATCCAGAAACGGTTTTTCCGGTCGTAGGAGACTGAGTTGATGTTGATGTCCTTGGAAGAGGTATACAATGTTTTCAGGTGCTGGGTGGTATGGTTCATCTCGTAGATGCGCTTGGAGTCGAACAGGTAAGTACGGCCCTCTTCGCTGAAGATGGCTTGCAGAGAACCCCAGCTGACGGGGTTTTCTTTTTCTTCGATGGCGATGCTGAAAGTGCGGCTGGATACATTATAAATGTATACGTGGTTGCTGAGAAGGAGAATGGTATTGGGGGTGTTTCGGTGCAGGTAGACTGAATAGCCGTGTTGCGAGATGGTCTGGGTAGTGGCTTCGTCAATGACACGGAACGGAGTTTTCCGTCCGGTTCGGGTATCGAAAACGAACAACCCTTCGGCAAAGGCCGACATCAGCAACTTTCCCGGCGTGAATTCACAGATAGAGGTAATCTTGTCTTCTCGCGTATAGGGATAGTGGGTGAAGGTTTCCGTGGCGGGATTGAAGCGATTGATTCCGCCTCCGTCTGTCCCTACCCAAATGCATTCGGGGCTTTCTTGATACAGACTGATAATAATGTTGTGGCTGGGCCCCCAAGAGGAACCGAAAGGAACGTCTGTATAAGTTTTCATATGGACTTCACGCATGTTGATGAGGCCATTGTAGACACCACCAATCCAGATGTTCTGGTATTGATCCCTGTACAGACAATTGATGGAATTGGTAGGCAGGGAGTACAGCTTGTCTCCCGGTACATGCTTCAGATGGGCGAAACTACCGGAATCCGGATTCAGAATATTGATTCCGCCGCCGTCGGTGCCGAACCATATCTGCCCTTCCTTTTCGGTAATACAGAGAACGATGTCATTGCTGAGCCCGGAGTTCCGAGTCGTATATTCTGCCATTCTTCTGCCGTCGGTGGCAAAACAGCGTACACCTTGGTTGTAAGGGGCAATCCAGATACGCTGTTGGGAATCGATGAACATGTCTGAGATTTCCTTGCCACACTTAAAAGGGGCTTCATTCATTCTTCCGGTCTGCAAGTCTATAGCATAAATGCCTTCCCATCTGCTGCAACACAGAAGCCTTTCCCCTTTTGAAACAGCCATGCGTATGATTTCGAAACGGTTCGGATGTTGCAGCTCCTGAAAGGTTGTGAATGCTCCGGTACGGAGGTCGAATGAATAGACTTTGTTGATACCTCCCAGCAATAACAGATGATTCCATTGGCAGATGGAATAGGCTATGCAGGGTTTTCCATCCCTGTTCTTGAGGGAGATAAACTGGTTGTTTCGATAATTGTATCGTGCGACTCCCATGTCGGTCAGTATCCAAAGATGATGGGCCGAGTCTTCCAGAATTTGATAAATGTAATTTCCGGGGAGAGAGGTGGAGTCGCCCGGCTGATGCAGATATCTTTTTTGTTCGTGTCCGTCGAAACGTCCCAACCCGAATTTGGTTCCAGTCCAGACAAACCCCTTGGTATCCGATGATATGCAGTTGAGGGTCGTTGGAAGTCCTGTATTCAGAAGAATTTGTTTGTATAGGTAATGCTTCCCATAGGCATTGGAAGGCATTAGGTGTAATATCAGGAATGCCAATAAGGGAAGCAGTTGTCTCGCCATTTCCATTCTCTTCATTTTTTATATTGGGCTGTTTCGGCAGAGGTTCAAAATAGACAAGTAACATTCTGTCATCTTGAGCGTTGCGCTCCCCTGATAATAAGGGAAGGGAAGAGGAGCATCAAGGAATCTCAAACAACGTGCATGAAATGCTCTGATTCCGCTTCGTTTCGCCCGGTATGACAGAACGAAACTCCTTTTCCGTTTTTGAAACAGCTTCATTGTTATATTTGGCAACAAAGATAGTGTCTCATTTCTGAAATCGGCTCATGGATGGATATGTTTTTAAAGAGGTATTTATTGATTTTTTAGGTAATCGAGCTGCTGTACGCTTAAAAAAACAGATAAAAATTCTTTTGTAAATAGTCAGAAACGCTGTTTTTAGTCGTTTTTGAAAAAGAAATAGCATTTTTTTAAAGGAATTTGGGTTGCCTCTTTCTTATTTTTGCGACGCATTCAACCGAAGGGTTACCAATGAACCTTGGAGTGAATGTCAAACTATGGGAATGGAAATTAAAACAAATTGTTAAACTTAATATTTTACTTTATGAAAAAAGGAAAAAGAAAAATTCTTCGGATGATGCCATTGGCAATGGGATTGCTTTGTGCTGGAGGACCTGTCTTGGCTGTTCCTGCACTTTCTTCGTATGAGTATGCAGTCAATCAGCAGACCGGGCAAGTGACAGGTATCGTGAAGGACGCTAACGGAGAACCGCTTATCGGCGTTAATGTAGTGGAGAAAGGTAATGTTCAGAACGGTTCGATTACAGATTTGGACGGACGTTTTAAGCTGAATGTCGGCCCCAATGCAGTATTGGTATGTTCTTATATCGGATATAAAACGGTAGAGGTCCCTGTCAACGGGCAGAAGAGCCTTACCGTTACTTTGCGTGAGGACAGTGAGGCGTTGGATGAGGTGGTGGTTATCGGTTATGGTACTGTCCGTAAGGCCGATTTGGCCGGTTCAGTGGCCGTTATGGACAACAAGCAGTTCAAAGACCAGCCGGTTACCCGTATCGAAGATGCGTTGCAAGGACGTGTTTCCGGTATTTCCGTTACCTCGAGTGGTGTGCCGGGCGGTGACCTGAAGATTCGTGTACGTGGTGCCAGCTCCATCAATAAGTCGAACGATCCGCTTTATGTGGTAGATGGTATTGTGCGTGAGAGCGGTTTGGATGGCATCAGCCCTGAAGACATCCAGAGCATGCAGATTCTGAAGGACGCCTCTTCGACTGCCATTTATGGTTCGCGTGGTGCAAACGGTGTGGTGCTGGTTACCACCAAAACTGGTAAAGCGGGACAGACTCAGGTTGTGTTTGACGCTTCGGTTGGATTCTCCAATGCTTACCATATTCCGGAAGTGATGGGAACGAAAGAATATGCCCAGGCTCTGATTGATTACAAAGGAGTGGATGGCAGTACTATGACAGGCTATTTGGACGGTACGAATCCGGGTATAGACTGGATGGATGTATTGCTGCGTACAGGCGTGACCCAAAATTATAAAGTTGCCATTTCGAAAGGTAATGAAGACACTCAATTTTATGTGTCCGGCAACTATATGAATACCAAAGGTGTCATTACGGATACTGATTTTACCCGTTATTCGGTAAAGGCCAATGTACATTCCAAACTGTATAAATGGCTGGAGTTGACGGCCGATGTCAACCTGTCTCAGAGTAATGGTTCGGGGGCCGGATTCAATCAAAGTCAGGAAAATCCGATATGGGTGGGATTGAATTATTCGCCTACAATGGAAATGTACAACGATAATGGTGACTATAATACAGACCCCTATAACAATATCCAGAACAATCCTTATGGCATTCTTCATGAAAATCAGAATGACCGCAAACGTAGTGTGGTCAGTGGCCATGTAGACTTGAAGTTCAATATCCTGAAGGGGCTCACTTTTACCACAACCAATGGAATTGATTATTCAGACTGGAAAGGATACACATTCTCGTCCACCCGGGTACAGGCCCAGAACGGCATGGGGAACACTGATACATACAATATGGTACTGCAGTCGACCAACAACTTTACCTATACGGGGAATTGGAACAAGCATTCGTTGACGGCTACAGCTGTATGGGAGGCTACTAAGTCGGAAACTCGGTATATGGAGATTACCGGCAAGAATCTTTCTGCCGAGCAGGTGGGCTATTGGGATGTCAAGAATGCCAAGACTCGTGACGCCGGGAACAGCTATAGCAATTGGAATTTGCTTTCGGGGGTAGCGCGTGTCATGTACAACTATGCCGACAAGTATATGTTGACCGGAACGTTCCGTGCTGACGGAAGTTCACGTTTCACCAATCAGAAGTGGGGCTATTTCCCTTCTATTGCGGCTGCATGGACTGTTACGAAGGAAGACTTCATGAAAGATGTCAAGGCTGTGAGTGACTTGAAAATCCGTGCAAGTTATGGTATTATCGGTAATCAGGATATAGATCCGTATTCAACTTTGGGATTGATGACCAGTACGGCCTTCAATTTCGGTACAGGGACCACATACACCGGCTATTGGGCTAACGGACTGGCTACGCCGGATTTGACTTGGGAGAAAGTGAAGCAGTTTGATTTGGGCATTGACCTGGGATTCTTCAGCAACCGTTTGACTTTGAGCGTTGACTATTTTGACAAACGTACTTCGGATGCCCTCTTGAAACGTACTGCTCCAAACTATGTTGGTGGAACAACTTACTGGGTAAATGCCGGTGAAGTGAGCAATAAGGGTGTGGATCTCACCATTACAGGGCGCATTATCCAGAATGACAATCTGCAGTGGACCAGCAGCATCAATGGCAGCTATTTGAAGAACAAGGTGACAAAACTGACTGCTGAAGAGCCGGTTATCTATGGCGCCAGTCCTTCTCCTGGAACGGTAGATCCCGCTACAATCATTAAGGAAGGTGAGGCAATCGGTACATTTTATGGTTATAAGTGGGCTGGTTTGGTAAAGAATGACAACGGCGATTTTGTGGACTCTTATTATACCAAAGATGGACAAGTGACAACCAACCCGTCCGGCGATGACAAAATGGTTCTGGGCTGTTCCAATCCGGACTTCACTTTAGGATGGAACAATACCATCACTTACAAGAATTGGGACTTTAATGTGTTCTTCAACGCAGCCTTTGGAGCTCAACGCCTCAATCTGGTTGATTTTGCCATGAATTCGATGGTGGGTGCTTCCATGTTTGTTACGGCAAAAGACTATTTTGTAAATGTAGGCAAGACGATGCCGACTCCGGGTGTGACGAACAGTAATTACGGCAATTCGAGCAAATGGCTTGAGAATGCAGACTATCTGCGCTGCGAGAATATCAGTGTTGCTTATACACTGCCTCGTAAAGTGACAAAGTTTGCAGATATCCGTTTCTCGCTTTCAGCCCAGAACCTCTTCACCATTACGGGGTATAAGGGCATTGATCCGGCTGGCGCATCGTTTAGTGCCAACAGTGTCGATGTGGACAATGGTATGGATATGGGTGCTTACCCCAACCCGCGTACGATTACGGTAGGTGTACGCATGAATTTCTAATGATAACTTTCTAAATTCTTGAATCAAATATGAAAACTAAAATAATTTTGAGTTGTCTTGTGGCAACTACCCTGGTAAGTACTTCGTGCAGTGACTTCCTGACGGAAGATCCCAAGGGGCAACTGACGCCTTCCAATTTCTTTGTGTCGCAGGATGCTTTGGATGCTAGTGTCTATTCTCTTTATGCTAAAGTAAATGGCACCCAAACATATACCAACATGATGTACCCGCAATGGCAGGGGGACGACATGACGGCCAACTCGGGTTCCAATAAGCAGGCTGTGGCCGAATTGGACGGATTCAGTGCCAATAACAACAATAAGGGTGTACAGGATGCATGGTCTAAACATTACACGGTAATCAAGGCTGCCAACCTTATATTGAATAATGCCGGCGATACACCGGTGAGCGAGACAGAAGTTAATATTGCTTTGGGACAGGCTCATTTCTGGAGAGCGTATGCATATTATTATATGGTTCGTATTTTCGGTCCTCTTCCTTTGGTGAAAACGGCTGATGAATTGAGCAATGACATCCAATTGTCTTCTGTGGAAGATGTCTATAAGCTGATTGTTGATGACTTGAAGGCGGCTGAGGGTATGCTACCCACCAGCTATTCAACGGCTCCGCGCAATCATGACGGGGTAGATGCTTATGTGACCAAACAGGCTGTGCAGGCTACTCTTTCGGCTGTCTACATGTCCATGGCCGGTTATCCCTTGAACAAGGGGGCCGAATATTACGCTTTGGCTGCAGCCAAGGCCAAGGAAGTGATTGATAAGGAGGCACAGTACGGCTTCTATCTGGATAGTGAATGGAGTCATGTTTATTCTATGGGACATAATTACAACAAGGAAACCGTGTTGGGCATTGACTATTCACCGGTAGTGGACTGGGCAACCGACTCGCAGTTGTCTTCCTGCAACCGTTTTGAGAGTCTGGGAGATGCTGGTTGGGGCGACTCCTGGGGAGAAATTGCTTTTTGGAAACGTTTTCCGGAAGGTCCGCGCAAAAATGCAGTGTATGCTCCTAAAATAACCTTCCAGGATGCAAATTATAGAATAACAAAAGCTGTGGATTGGTGGGAATTGGACAATGACGGAAAGCCGGTTGTATCAGAATATCATCCGATGTTTACAATCTTTACAACGAATTGTGATGCAGGTGGTGCAGAGTTGGCCCAACCTTATGACTATACTCAACCCAATTATACAGGCATGTGCAATGGTCACCGGCATCGTGTTATCCGTTATTCGGAAGTGTTGCTGTGGTATGCAGAAAGTGCGGCTCGTGCGGGTGAATCCGATCTTAATCTGGCCAAGCAATGTCTGAAACGGGTTCGTCAGCGTGCGGTTACAGATTATGAAAGTGTTGCATTGAGTGATGGCAGTGTGGTGAAGATAGACGACATGAACGCCAGTCAGTTGGCTGAGGCTTGTTACATGGAACACGGTTGGGAAGTGGCAGGCTATTGGGTTGCTATGGTTACACGTCGTTCTGATGAGTTCCGCATGAACGAACTGAAAAAGAACTTTGATTATCGCGTTGCTAATCCGGAAATAGAAGTAGCTCCCGGCTTTAAGGCAAAAGAAAGTGTCACTGTAGTCAAGTCGACTTGGGCGGGAGACAATAGTATCTATATTCCTTATCCGGATACGGAAGTCGAAAAGAATCCGAATTTGAATAGAGATTTGGTGAAGTAACCAGATTCAGTAGATTTGTCAGTAGGTATATTCAATTGATAATTTCATGGGGCCGAAGCGTTCAGTTGGTTTCGGCCCCTTTTTCTTATTCCTGTGTGTTTATAAATTACATTAACCGTGTCGATTATGAAGAGAATCAGTGCTTTGTTATGTTTGTTGCTGTGTGCAATGGGTGGAGTGTGGGCTCAAAACGGGAAGCCGTTTGTTATTCCTGAGCTGAAGGAGTGGAAAGGCGGAAGGGGATTTTTTGTTCCTGATACGTCGTTACGTGTCGTTTATGATGACCTTGTTTTGCAGACGGTTGCTGAGGCTTTTGCCGCAGATTACCAAACCCTGTTCGGCATTATGCCTGAAGTGGTTCGTGGAAAAGCTGAAACAGGCGATTTCTTTCTGACTTTGAAGAATGACGAAAAGTTGGGAGGAGAAGGGTATGAAATAGAAGTGGATCGTTGTGTGAAAATTTCAGCGCCAAAAGCCGTAGGAGCTTATTGGGCAACGAGGACGCTGCTACAAATGAGCGAACAAGATGAAAATGGAAAATTGCCTAAGGGATTTATACGCGATTTCCCCGATTATGCAATGCGTGGATTCATGCTTGATTGTGGTCGGAAATATATTCCGATGGACTATTTGCGCGGTTTGACTCAAGTAATGGCTTATTATAAGATGAATGTCTTGCATGTCCACTTGAATGACAATGGTTTTAAGCAGTTTTTCAATCATGACTGGAATAAGACTTATGCCGCTTTTCGTTTGGAGTGTGAAACCTTTCCAGGGTTAGCTGCCCGTGACGGTTATTATACAAAACAAGAATTTATAGATTTTCAGGAGGAAGCGGCTGCCCGATTTGTAGAAATCATTCCGGAAATAGATGTCCCGGCTCATGCTCTTGCTTTCAGTCATTACAAATCAGAACTTGGCAGTAAGGAATATGGTATGGACCATTTGGACCTTTCCAATCCGGAAACTTATACTTTCCTCGATGCACTTTTTAAGGAATATTTAGGAGGGGATAATCCGGTCTTTCGCGGGCCGAGGGTACACATTGGAACAGATGAGTATTCTAATACAGATAAGAAGGTCGTTGAACAGTTCCGGGCATTTACAGACCGTTACATTAAGTATATTGAGAGCTTTGGCAAAAGAGCGTGTGTATGGGGAGCATTGACGCATGCATCCGGTAAAACTCCCGTAAAAGTTGACCAGGTGGATATGTTTATCTGGAACAATCATTTTGCCAATCCCCGTGAGATGGCTCGGTTGGGATATAAATTGTTAAGTATTCCAGATGAAAAAGTGTATATTGTACCTTTAGCACCTTATTATCAGGATCATCTGGATAATGAATATTTGTACAATGAATGGACACCTGCCCATGTGGCTGATGAGGTCTTTGATGAAAGTGACCCTGCAATTTTGGGAGGATTGTTTGCCGTGTGGAATGATCTTGTCGGTAATGGAATATCGGTAAAGGATATTCACTATCGCATATATCCCAGTTTGCAGACTATGGCTGTAAAGACATGGAATGCTCGTCCGACGATGTCTTATGTGGACTTCAATGCTGCTCGGATGACTTTGAGTGAGGCGCCTGGGGTGAATCTTTTGGGACGTATCAACAAAATGCCAGGATTAGTTTATGAAACGGCTGAAGTGCTTCCGGGTTCCCGGTTACCCTATTCGGAAATCGGATATGATTATGCGGTGTCGTTTGATTTGGAGGCGCAGGCCGAAGAATGGGGAACAGTACTGTTTCGTTCTCCCAATGCAGTGTTCTATCTTTCTAATCCAATAAATGGTTCTTGGGGATTTGCCCGGGATGGTTATCTGAATACTTTCGGCTTTACGCCCTATCCGAAAGAAAAAGTAAATATACGGATAGAAGGTGATCCTTTGTCTACTTCTCTTTTTGTCAATGGCCGGTTGGTTGAGAAACTTGATATTCAAAAGCGTTATTACAATGGTGGAAAAGATTCTATGAATTATATACGTACCTTGGTATTCCCGTTGGAACAGGCTGGCAAATTCAAGAGCCGCATTACAAACCTGAAGATTTATAATCAGTTGCAAAAATAATTCTATAGTTAAAGAATAGATAGTAAGGAGTGCATTCTTCACACAGAAATGACTGGTATTTTAGAGTCTTCTTTCTTGCGTGGAGAATGCACTCCTTCGTTGAGGAACTGTTCCAGAACAGGGCTATTTATGTCTTTTTCAGCGCTTTCACCCATATCCGGTAGCCATCTTCGTTGAGGTGCAGGCCGTCGGTGGTCAGCTCCTTGCGCAGGACGTTCGTTCCCTTCTCGGTGAAGAGCGGGAAGAGGTCGATGAAGTCGATCTGCTGCTCGCAGGCCAGCTCCCGGAGGAGGGCATTGATCTGGGGAACCGTTTCGGTCTTGCCCGTCAGCAGGCGGTAGCGGCCGAAACTCTCGTTGATGGGCAGCAGGCTCTGCAGGTAGAGGTGCGTCTGCGGCGACTCGCGGCGGATGCGCTCCACGGTGAGGCGGATGAGGCCGGCGATGCTGTCGGCCGTCAGTCCGTGGGACACGTCGTTGATGCCTATCAGCAGGAACAGTTTCCTGGGATGGCCGGGCAGAATCTGGTGCAGGCGGTCGTACACGCCCATCACCTCGTCGCCGATGATGCCGCGGTTCACCACGTGCTTCCAGCCGAGCCGTTGGCCCCAGTCGCCTCCGTTCTCGGTCAGGCTGTTGCCCAGCATCACAATGTCCTGCGGGGTGACGGGCGGTTCGTCCATGAACTGGAGGAAGCGCCGGTAGTAATGGTCGGTATAGGTGCGCGGGGTGGGCTGGATGGAGGCGGCCACGGCATTGGCCACCAGCGAACGCAGGCGCACCACGCTGTGCTCGTCCTTGGGATGGACGGCGTTGATGAGCAGGATGACGCTGGTGTCCGTATCGGGGTCAATGACGATGCTGGTGCCGGTGTAGCCCGTGTGGCTGTAGGTATGGGGGCCGAAGAGGTCGCCGTTGTTCGAGGCATAGGCCGTGAAGCAGTCCCATCCCAGCGTGCGTCCCAGCGACGCCACGGCACGGGGCACGGTGCGCATGGCCTGTACGCCCTGCGGGCTGAGGATGCGCCGTCCGTTCCACTCGCCGCCGTTCTGCAGGGCGGCGCAGAGCAGGGTGATGTCATCGGCACACGAGAAGACACCTGCGTTGCCGCTGATGCCACCGTTCATGATGCGGGCCAGGGGGTCGTGCACTTGTCCGCGGAGCACTTGTCCGTCGGGCTGCTGTTCGGTGGGGGCCATGAGGCTGGCACCGTCCTGTGCCCATTGGGGCACGTCGTCGGTGTTCACCCAGTGGCCGTCCTTGTCCTGCCGGCAGGGCAGGTAGTCGGTGTGTTCCATGCCCAGCACGTCGAAGATGTGCTCTTTGGCAAACTGGCGCAGCGACTGGCCGCTGACGGTCTCGACGATGTGCTGCAGGGTGATGAAGTTGAGGCAGCTGTACTGGAAGTCGGTCTGCGGGCGGAAGTCGCGCGGGCAGGTGGCGATGTATTCCATCAGTCCGTCCGGATTAGGCTGGCCGTACTGTCGGGCGACTTGGGCTACCGGCGCATAGGACGGCAGTCCCGAGGTATGAGTCATCAGGTCCTGTATGCGGATGATCTGCTTTTCCTTGCCGTCGGCGCTCTGCCAGTCTTTGAAGTGGGGGATGTAGCGGCTGACGGGGTCGAGCATGCGCAGCTTGCCCTGTTCGGCCAGTATCATGACGGAGATGGCGGTAGACATGGCCTTGCTGCACGAAGCCATGTCGAACACGGTGTTGGTGGTCATCGGTTCCACTTCGGGCAGCAGGCTCCGGTGTCCGTAGGCCTTGAGATAGGCCATCTTGCCGTGGCGGACGACGGCAAGCACGGCTCCCGGAATGCCGTCTTCGGCAATGGCCTGTTCGATGGCCCGGTCGGCATACGTCAGGTGGCGGCTGCTCATGCCCACCTGTTCGGGGGCTACCCGCTGCAAGGGTTGGGCCGCAGCTGCCTGGATGCCCATGAGCAGGATGAATAACAAACGGATGGTTTTCATGTCTTGTCTTGTTGGGTCGGCTGATTTATTTTCCTTCGCGATAGGCGTCCACGGCTTTCTTGACCGAGCCGTGCATCAGCAGCAGGGCTTTGGCCTTGCCGTAGTCCAGGCCCAGCTCCTCGACCAGCATGCGGGTGCCGCGGTCTATCAGCTTCTTGTTGCTCAGCTGCATGTTCACCATCTTGTTGCCCTTGACGCGGCCCAGCTGGATCATGACCGAGGTGCTGATCATGTTCAGAATCATCTTCTGCCCAGTGCCCGACTTCATGCGCGAGCTGCCGGTGACGTATTCCGGTCCTACAATCATCTCGATGGGCACGTCGGCTTCGGCGGCCATGGGCGAGTCGGGGTTGCTGGTGATGCAGCCGGTCAGGATGCCGTGCTCGCGGGCCTCGTGCAAGGCGCCGATGACGTAGGGCGTAGTGCCCGATGCGGCGATGCCGATGACGGTGTCCTTGGTGGTGATGTTGCGTTCCACCAGTTCTTCCCAGCCGCGGTGGATGTCGTCTTCAGCGTTCTCCACGGGGTTGCGCAGGGCGGTGTCGCCTCCGGCAATGAGTCCGATGACCAGCGTGTTGGGCATGCCGAAGGTGGGCGGAATCTCCGAAGCGTCGAGTACGCCCAGTCGGCCGCTGGTGCCGGCTCCCATGTAGAAGATGCGGCCTCCCTGCTTCATGCGGGGCACTATCAGGTTGACCAGTTTCTCTATCTGGGGAATCGCTTTCTGTACGGCCAGGGCCACTTTCTGGTCTTCGGTGTTGATGTCTTCCAATATTTCGCGGACCGACTTCTTTTCCAAGTCGTTGTAGAGCGAAGGTTGCTCTGAAATCTTGATGAATGCCATATTCTTTTAATTGGTTAGTGGTTAGCGGTGAGTGATTAGCAGTGGTAGGCGATGAGGCCTTCCATGGGGCTTTTGAGGATGGTGCCCAGCCGGATGCCCGTTGCTTCGGCGGCCTGTGCCAGCACGTCCTTGTAGTAGTAGGCTACGGAGCCGATAAAGTGGACTTCGTGCCCCTGATAGTCGTACTGCATGACGTTCCGTCTGAGGAACGACTCGAAGCTGTCCAGCACCAGGCGGTGCAGGCAAGGCTCGTTCAGGTTCTGTGCCAGGAACGGAGAGAGGCTGGCCAGGAAACGGTTGGGGAACGGCTTACGGTAGACGCGGTCGATGATGTCGGCCGGCGTCAGGCTGAACTGCTGCAGGAATTTTTCCTTCAGTTCGGGTGTTGTCTGGTTCTTCAGGATGTCGCCCACCAGCAGCTTGCCCAGACAGGCACCGCTACCTTCGTCGCCCAGGATGAATCCCAGGGGCGATACGTTCTGTACGATCTTCTCCCCGTCGTAGTAGCACGAGTTGGAGCCGGTGCCCATGATGCAGGCGATGCCCGGACGGTGTCCGCACAGGCTGCGGGCGGCGGCCAGCATGTCGGTGCTTACTTCCACTTCGCCTTTCACCTTCAGGTGGCGCAGGAGGACACGGCGTACGGTGGCTATCTTGTCGGGAAAGGCACAACCGGCACCGTAGAAGTAGACGGCATCCACTTCCTCGCTCTTTAGTTGGGGCAGAAGGTTGGTGACTATCTCGTTGCCGATCTCTTCCTCACTTTGGAAGAAGGGATTGGTACCTTTGGTAAAAATCTGCTGGAGTACTTCTCCATGCTCCACCAAACACCAGTCGGTTTTGGTAGAGCCGCTGTCTGCTATCAGTATCATAGTTCTTAAATTTATATCTTGATGTATATTTTCCGTTTATATAATTGGTATCCGATGCACCAGTTGATGGCTACAAATATCAGGGCATAGGCCAGGGAGCCGCCTGTGTCGCCGAACAGCGGTTTCAGCATCTGGTCATAGAGCAGTCCGTGGATAGAGATGCTGCCGTCGCCCCACGGCAGGCGGATGCTGCCGAACAGGATGCCCAGCACACCACCCAGCACGTACATGAACAGCGGATTGACGCCGAACGACTCGAAGAACAGGCTCCAGCGTTTGTATCCCTTCACATCGATTATCCAGATGAGCAGGGCCAGCAGGCTGGAGGCCAGTCCGCAGGTGGTAAGCACGTAGGTGGGCGACCATATCTTCTTGTTGATGGGGCAGCCGTAGCTCAGCAGCAGGCCGCTGAAAGTAAGGATGGTGCCTACCAGGAACAGCAGGATGAGGTGCGAGCGGAGGGTCTCTTCGCGGCTTTGCCCGGCACGGCTCTTGTCGCCCAGCATCATGCGGGCCACACAGAATCCCAGCAGTACGTGAGCGATAGAGGGAATAGTGCTCAGCAGCCCTTCGGGGTCGATGCCGTTGTCCTTGTACATGTGGGCGGGGGTGAGGATGGCGCGGTCTACTACGGACAAGATGTTTGTCTCGTTGTAGGCAAAACCGTTGCCGCCCATCAGCAGGATGAAGTATCCCACGAGCAGGGTGACGATGATCCAGGGAATGTAGCGGTGCTTCACGGTGAGGGCAACGATGGAAGCGGCGCAATAGCACAGGGCCAGACGCTGCATCACGCCGAGGATGCGCATGCGGTCGAAGGTCCATACTGCGTTCCATAAGTTCTGGCCGAAGCTCAAATCATCGGGAGCTGAGGCCCAGTAGTAACAGAAGCGTGAGAACCATCCGATGGCCATGCCGATGACAAAGATGACGACGGTACGCCGCAGAATCTTCCGCAGGGCGGCATGGCTGTAGGCGAAGTCGTACTTCTTCAGTGAGATATAGGTCGATATGCCCATGATGAACATGAAGAAGGGAAATACCAGGTCGGTGGGCGTGAAACCGTTCCACTCGGCATGGCGCAGGGGGGCATAGATGTGTCCCCATGACCCTGGATTGTTCACCAGTATCATGCCGGCAATGGTGATGCCTCGCAGGATGTCGAGGGCCAGGATGCGTTTGCTGTGGTTTACTTGTTTTTCCATGACGTTTTTTCCTTTAGCTTTGGGTTGGAGGAACCGTACATTCGTCCACCAGGTAGGCTATCGACACATACGGAATGCCTGAGTTTGTCGTCAGGCCGATTTCGCAGGTGCGGCTGTTGCTGTAGCCGATCTGGATGTTCCGTTCTTCTATCTGAGGGCGGAGTTTGCGCAGGGCGTATGCGTTCAGTTCGGGATGTGTGAATCCGCGGTCGCCTGCAAAGCCGCAGCAGCCTACTTCTTCGGGTACAAAGACCTGTGTAGAGCAGAGGCGTGCCAGGGCGACAAGCGTGTCGGCCAGTCCCATCTTTCGCATGGAGCACGTGATGTGCAGGGCTACGGGGCGGTCTATGGGCTTGAACACCAGGCGAGGGCGCAGGAAGGTATAGATGAACTCGGCCGGTTCATAGAGCTTCATGCGGTGGATGGTTTCCCGCATGCGGTGCAGGCAGGGACTTTGGTCGCACAGCACGGGGTAGCGTCCTTGCCGGCTGGCCTCCCACAGGGCTTCTTCGAGTTCGCGTGTCTTGCGGTCGGCGATATCCATCATGCCTTTGCTTTCCCAGATGGTGCCGCAGCAGAGCTTTTCCATGTTCTGGGGGAAGATGACTTCGTAACCGGCTTTGTGGAGCAGGGCCACCATCTTGTTTACCAAAGCCTGTTCGACGGGCGACTTGCGGGCCAGGCCCATGGTCTGGTTGATGCAGCTGGGGAAATAGACCACTTTGAGCGAAGCTTTGTTTTCTTCCGCTTTCTGACTATTCTCCATTTTCCGCTCTTCGTGCTTCATCTTATAGGCTTTGGGCATGGCCGGAGTCCACTGGGGGATGCCCAGCAGGTTGTGCATGCCGCGGGTAAGCTTGCTCATGGCGGCAGTTCCCAGTACGGCATGAGCCGTGTCGGCCAGCGTCAGTACGGGACGGAGTGTGTTCTTGATGCCTGCAAAGTGACGGGCGGCATAGTTGCCCAGTTTGTATCCCTGGCTGTCGGGCGGCAGCAGGTGTTGGCGGACCAGATGAGTCAGGTCGCCTGTATTGATTCCCATCGGGCATGACATGGAACAGAGTCCGTCGCCCGCACAGGTCTGGTTGCCTAAGTAGCGGTATTGTTTCTCGAGCAAGGCCAGTCGTTCGGGGTTGTCGCCTTCCTGACGCAGGCGGGCCAGTTCACGCTGGATGACGATGCGCTGGCGTGACGACAATGTGAAGCCGCACGACAGGCAGTTCACTTCGCAGAAACCGCACTCGATGCAACGGTCTACTTTGGAAATGAGAGACAAGCTGCGGGCCGCCTGTTCATCACTTGCAGCTTGCTGATTGTAGCTTGTAGCCATCATGGGCAGCGGCTTGAAGTGCTTCAGGTGGCACTTGGGGTCGTCGTTGAAGATGACGCCGGGGTTGAGCAACCCTTTGGGGTCGAAGAGGTGTTTTACAGCCTTCATCACTTCGAAGGCTTCGTCACCCCATTCGTAGCGTACGTAGGGGGCCATGTTGCGGCCTGTACCGTGTTCGGCCTTCAGAGAACCGTCGTATTTGTCAACGACTAGGGTCTTGACGTCTTCCATCAGCGCGGCATAGCGGTCCACTTCGGCCTGGGTGGCAAAACTCTGGTTGACAATAAAGTGGTAGTTGCCTTCCAGGGCATGGCCATAGATGCAGGCATCGTCGTAGCCGTGGCGGGCAATGAGCTGCTGGAGGTCGGCCGTGGCTTCGGGCAGGTCTTCGATGTGGAAGGCCACGTCTTCGATGAGGCAGGTCGTGCCAGGTTGGCGTGTTCCGCCTACGCTGGGGAAGATGCCCGACCGGATGGCCCAGAACTGGCCGTACTCTGCCGGATTGTCGGTGAAGTGTACGGGTATGTAGGTACGGAAGGCCGAGAGCGTCTGTTCGATGGTAGCGATGTTGGCCTTCAATTCTTCAGGCGTGCGAGCCTTGGTTTCCGTCAATACGGCGGTGAGACCCGAGGGATCGGCTGCTTCTCCTTTATATTTGTGATAGACGGGGTCGTTTACTGACGACAGACTCTTGTAGTCCAGCAGTTCGGCTCCCTTGACAATCCATTCGTCTTCTGTCCCTTTCAGCTTCTTCATGGCCACTACGGCCCGGCAGGCTTCGCGGATGTCTGTGAAGTAGACCATGGCGCTGGCCTTGCAGGGATAGTCATATTCGGTGCGCATGGTTACCTGCGAGAGGAAGGCCAGGGTACCTTCGCTGCCCACCATCAGATGGGCAATGATGTCAAACGGGTCGTCGAAGGTAATCAGGGGAAGCAGGTTGAGGCCTGTGACGTTCTTGATGGCGTATTTGTATCGGATGCGTTCACGCAGATGTTCATTGGCATGGATGCTGTCGCGCAGGTGGCAGATGGTGCGGATGAAGTCGCGATGAGTTACCTCAAAGGATGCACGGCTGACGGGGTCGCCCGTATCAAGCACGGTACCGTCGGCCAGGACGATGCGCGCCGAGAGCATTACCCGGTCGCTGTTGGCGTGCGTGCCACAGTTCATGCCCGAGGCATTGTTCATCACGATGCCGCCTACCATGGCACTTTTTACCGAGGCGGGGTCAGGAGCGAACTTTCGTCCGTAGGGAGCCAGCAGTTGGTTGACACGTTGTCCCACGATACCCGGTTGTAGGGTGATCTGGCTGCCGTCGGGGCTGATGGAGTATTGCTCCCAATGCTTGCCGGCCACGATGAGGATGGAGTCGCTGATGGCTTGTCCGGACAAACTGGTACCTGCGGCACGGAATGTAACTGGTAAATTGAGCTTGTCGGCCAGGCGGAGCAGTTCGGCCACCTCGTTCTCGTTTTCCGAGCGGATGATGATTTGGGGTATCAGTCGGTAAAAGCCCGCGTCTGTTCCCCAGGCCAGGCGTCGGAGCTCGTCAGTATAAATCCTGTCCTGTGGAATGAAGCGTGAGGCTTCGTGCAGGAAGGATAAGTAAGGTTCTTTCATATCTCTTGTTTCAAGTTTCATATCATTTTGTTTCTTTAATGCCTTTGTGTGTTGCCCTGTTGGGAAAGTCGTGGAGGAAAATATGGACTCCTCGTACAACTGCCAACTTTTGCCAAGCCCGTGGCAGTGGTCGTGACGTCGTGGTGGCAGCGCTTGTGACACAGGCTTGTCACAACTATTGCCATAGGCTTGTCACACTCACTGCCATACTTGTGTCAAGAAGGCTATCCCCCGGTGAAGGCAACCGAACACTGTCTATCGGTACAGGTAGTACTTCTTGGACAGTTGGCGGAAACTCTCCACGTCCTTTTCCCAGTAGGGGCGTATGTCTTCCCAGCGGTTGTTCTGGCTGAAGCGTTCGCGTATCTGGCGGGAGCCGCACACCTTGTCGAACATGTTGAAGCGTCCTTTGTCAGCATGGTCGAAGACGGCGCGGTCGGGCCACAGACGTGCTACTTCCTGCATCACGAGGAACTGGATGGGACTGAGCGGTGCTTTGGCATAGTCGGTGATGTGCACCTGTACGCCTTGCAGCTGTTCGCCCTTGCCTACACTGTAGAACGGTTGCAGGTAGATGGGACGGAAGATGACGCCGGGTACGTGGAGCTCGTTCAGGGCATCGGCCAGCTTGTCGGCCTCGGCCCACGAAGCTGCAAACATCTGGAAGGGAATGGTATAGCCCACACCGATGGACATGTAGCCTAGTTCGCCCAGGATACCGCTCACGGGGTAGAAGAATGCCGAGTGTGGGTGGGGTATGTGGGGCGATGAGGGTATCCATTGCAGGCCTGTGGCTGTGTAGTCCATTTTCCGTTTCCAGCCTTTCATCTTGATGACCGTCAGTTTGCACTGTACGCCGCCTGCCAACATGCGTTCGCCGTTGAGCATCAGTGCCAGTTCGCCGCAAGTGAGGCCGTAAAGGTACGGAATTTTAAATTGACTGACAAAAGAAATGCAATCGTCTTCAACCAAATTGCCTTCTACCTTGAGTCCGCCCAGCGGATTGGGGCGGTCCAGCACGATGAGTTCCTTGCCGTTTTCGGCAGCTGCCTCCATGGCCAGTCCCAGGGTACTGATGTAGGTGAACGAACGGCAACCGATATCCTGAATGTCGTATACCAGTACGTCGACGTCCTTCAGCATTTCTGGTGTGGCCTTGCGAGTTTTGCCGTAGAGAGAATAGACGGACAGGCCGGTGGCGGGGTCGCGCTGGTCGGACACGTGGTCGCCGGCATGGACATCACCCCGTACACCGTGTTCGGGACCATAGAGAGCCACGAGGTTCACGTTGGGCGCCTCGTGCAGGATGTCGATGGTGGAGCGCAGCTCGTTGTCCACACCCGTGGGGTTGGTGATGAGGCCCACGCGTTTTCCCTCCAGGCAGCGGAAGTTCTGTGACTTGAGCACTTCGATGCCTGTCTTGATACGTATTTTCTGTGCCTGGGCGCCTATGGCGAAGCACAACAGAAGCAGAACCCCTATCAGCTTTTGCCCGGTTGCCGTATGTCTGTGACAGATGAATTTTTTCATATTCTTATTATTTGATAGATAATCTGTAGGTTATTCTTCTTTCTTTCCGAACTTGGGGTCAACTTTTACCAGTGCCGCCATTCCGATGGTGGTGATGCAGCAGATCATGGTCCATACGAAGAAGTGACGGTAGCCGATGGTTTCCTGCAGCCAGCCAGCTATCATGCCCAGCATCATGCTCAGGGCCATGAAGCCGGTACAGATGGCATAGTGTGAGGTCTTGAACTCGCCTTCGGAGTAATAGATGAGGTAAAGCATATAAGCCGTAAAGCCAAAGCCGTAACCGAACTGCTCAATGAAGACGCAGATGTTGACCGTAATCAGAGAATGGTCCTGGAAGTAGCTCAGGTAGACAAACGTCAGGCAGGTGAGCGACATGCTCCAGGCCATGGGCTGCAGCCATTTCTTCAGTCCGCCTTTGGCTGCGGCCACACCGCCGATGATGCCGCCCAGTGTCAGTCCGATGATGCCTACGGTACCATATACCAGTCCCACTTCGCCGGTCGTCAACCCCAGACCACCTTTGTCGATGGGGTCGAGCAGGAAGGGTTGTATAATCTTGGTGAGCTGTGCTTCGGGGAAGCGATAAAGCAGCATGAAACCGATGGCGGCTACCGTCTGCCAGAAAGGCATCTTGGTGAAGAAAGTGCGGAAGGCGTCGATGAAGCCTCTGACGATACTGCCGGCATCGGTACTCTTGTGAGTGGTGTCACTCGCCGGACGTGGTAATATCCAACTGTGGTAGATGGCTACCAGGAAGAAGAACACCGAAAGTATGATGAATACCACCAGCCATGCCAGCGGTATGTTGCCCGATGTGCCCACGAAGTTGGCTTCCGTACGTTCGGTCAGTTTGTGGTCTATTTCGAAATAGAGGTAGGCCGGCTTGTTCCAGTTGCTTTCGTTGAATTCGAAGCGGGTGGACAGTTTGCTTTGCTCCAACTTGATACTTTGGTCGCCATCCTTGTATTCTACGTTAAGCACAATACTCTCGCCGGGGGCCGGCTGGTGGTTGAGCCTTACGGCAGCCAGTGCGATGTTGTTGGCGGTTTCACCTGTATTGGTAGCATGCTTCTCGCCGAACGTGTTGCGCAGCCAGGTGCGGAAGGCGCTTTCCTGGGTAGCTGTTGCAGTAACGGCCGGTGCTCCTTTCGTGATGAGGCTGCCTTTGACGAAACCGTTGCGTACGTTCATGTTGTTTACCGAATCGCGCATCAAGGCCGCATATTCAGCGAAGGGAATGGTTTGTCCCTGTTCGTCGGTAGCGCTTGTCGGTGCCTGTATGGAGGCCTGTACCGTTGCATCGGAAGTGAGGAAGCTGAGCGTTTGTCCGTCGTCGGTCGGGGTGATGAACAACGGCAGGCCGGCAGCCGCTACCGGTTTCGACGGGTCGGCCACCACCTGGATTTTGACGGGTTCCAAGCCGGAGTTCATTTCAATGACGCCGGCCAGTATCACCAGAATGCCTTGTCCCATGACGGTGGCAATGCGATAGAAGGTGCTTCGTATACCCACATACAGCGACTGTTCGTGTTCGCTTAGGGCCAGCATGTAGAAGCCGTCGGCTGCTATGTCGTGTGTGGCCGAGGCAAAGCCCATCAGCATGAAGATGGCGAAGGTGAACTGGACATAGAACTCTGTAGGAATGGTGAAGGCAATGCCTGCCAAGGCTACAGCTACAATCCATTGCATGGCCAGCGTCCACCAGCGCTTGGTCTTGATGATGTCGACAAACGGGCTCCAGAAGGGCTTGATGACCCACGGAAGTCCCAGCCAGCCGGTATAGAGGGCGATATCGGTGTTCGACATGCCCAGTCGTTTGTACATGATGACGGAAATGGTCATCACCGCCACATAGGGCAGCCCTTGGGCAAAGTATAAGGTAGGTATCCATGCCCAGGGATTGGTTTTCTTAGTCAGTTTATTCATGGTCATTTCTATGTTTGTCCTTTAGGAATAAATCGGCTCGATGCTGGCGCCGATGTAATAGTGCAACAATATTTCATCGTATTTGTAGCCCTGTTCGCCCATGACGGCGGCACCGATCTGGCAAAGACCTACGCCGTGTCCCCAGCCGGCACCGATGAGGGTGAAGCGTCCGGGTATGCCTTCGGGCGAGAGGTCGCTCTTGTCTACCACGAAAGCCGAGCTGTAGAGGTGCGAGGGCGACAGTGTATGGCGTATTTCCAGTTCCTTGCCGATGGTGAGTGTGCGTTTGGTACCCACAATCTTCAGTTTCCACAGACGTCCGCTGGTGCCACGGGCCACGGGGACGAGGTCGATGATCTGTCCGTAGTCTATGCCCGACCGTTTCAAGATGAGGGCCGACAGTTCATCTTGTGTGTATTCTACGCGCCAGCGGTAGAAGTCGGTGGTTTCCTGGTCGTAGTTGTTGAGTACTTGTGACAGAATGTGTTTGTCTGTAGTGTTGCAGAACGATTCGGGCGAAGTACGTATCCAGCGGTCGGCTTCGGCTTCGACGGTGAGGTCGGGCAGGTCGGTGGCCGGTTGGGACGTGTTGCCCTGGCGGATGCGCCAGTCGCGTTGCTTCCGCAGGTAGGAGTAAGGTGTGTTTTCCCAGCAGTACTGGAACTCTTCGAAGGCACCACCGCAACATTTGGAGAAACGGGCGTCACAGATTTTCCCTTCAGACATCAGTACCTGTCCGCGGGTGGCTTGGATAGCTTGGCGTACGATATCGGTCGAAGCACGGGTGATGCCTTGATAACGCTGGCAGTGGTCATCGGCGCAGACGTCGAAGCGGGTATGGTCTTCTCGGTCGAACCATCGGATCAGTTCGTCATTTGTCTGTGTGCAGGCTTTGTAGTCTGTATGTTTGGCTACGATTTCCTTGTTCTTGTTAATCTGGGCCAGCAACCAGCTTCTCGAAATCACCGCATGGGCTTTCAGCAGCTCCAGCGAGGCGGTAGCGCTCATTTCGCTGGAGATGACACTGGTCAGGTAGTCTTCTACGCGGATGACGTTGACGGCAGTCAGCTTGTCATTTTCCACAATGATGCGCAGAGTACCCTGGAAACGCTGGTCTTCCTTGCGCTCCCAGTGGAAGTTGATGCCGATGGTGACTCCGTGCAGTTCGAACGAGGCGTTCTGTTCGTCTTCGGGTTCGAAAAGCAATTCGTCGTAGAGGCGGCCTTGCCACAGGATGCGGCCATGGTCAAAGGTGACGGTTTGGTTGCCGTTCACTTCCTGACCGTCCTGGCGGTAGGGGGCCAGCAGGGTGAATTCTATCTGGGGTTCGAAGAGGATTCCCACGTGTACTTTGGGTTCTTTCATAATGTTGTTCTTTTCTTTAACGGATTTCGTTGCGGATGTGCTCCTTCACGTGAACAAAAGCTTCGGGTGAAAGACATACCTCGCTTAATATTTGTGCCACGTCGTCTGCGGTAATTTTCAGAAAATCCTGCTCGACAGGGGTAATGAATACTCCTCCCAGGTCGACCGAAGCAGGACTGCTCAACAGGCGGGCATCACCTTCAGCCGTGTAGCAGGCAGGGCGATGCTTGGCACGAGGAAAGACGAAAATTGTCCAGCGGGAAGACTCATAGAGGGCCAGGATATTCATCATCGGTTCCTGGTCGCCTTCGGGTACGGGCAGGGCGTGGTAGATGGTCTGGAAGAAACGGCAGGCTTCGTCGGCATCGTCAGTGTCGATGACGAGTGTCGTACGCGGGGCGTCATCCAGGCTGTAAAGCGTGGCGCATTCGGTCTGCACTACCGTCTCGCCTATCCGCGTGCGCCAATCGGCCTCAATGGGCATAAAACCGCGGTTGCCCGCCTGAAAGTGAGCATGGTCAGGAGCGGAGGCACCACAGCGCGGACCGTTGTAGAAGATGGTGAAGTCCGTCAGTTCCCGGGCGAGTTCCAGCATGTCGGCAAAGCGATGGCCGATGAGCTGGGGAACGTGTTCAGTCTCGGGTATGGTGAGGTGGCGCGGGAAGATAGGGAAGGGATTCACCAGCAGCTCGTAGTGGCCCAGGAAGGGAATACCTTCCTGCTCAGCCGGCCGGTTAGCAGCGCAGAGAAAGCAACGGCGTTCGCGGATGGACTTAGCATCGACCTTGGCACCGGAGGAAACGATACGGGCGGGGTTGAACTGCACCTTATAGGGTACGCCGCGCACGTTCAGTTCCTTGACTCGTACGCCCGTGAGGGCTTCGTAGCTGTGGCGTGCTGTTTCCCATGTAGCAAGTTGGCGAGCCAGCAAATCGTTTACTTCTTTATTCATAGAATTCATGATGGTATTATTTTACTTTTTCTTGTTCAATGCAATGCGCGCTTGCAGTTCCCATGTACGAATACGGTCTTTGTATAAGTTATTAGCATTCATCTTTACAACATCCAGTGCTGCGTCTGAATTGTCATCCCAGCGGCGGCAGAGGTAGACGACGTCGTAGACGCGACCTATCTGGAAGCGGCGGGAGAAGTTCAGTCCCAGCGCATAGTCTTCGCCGTAGCTGGTGTTGGGTACCTTCACTTCGCGCAATACGGGGGTGTAGAAGGCACGGGGCGCTCCCAGACCATTGATGCGCAGGGCGTTGTTGCGGCCGTTCTCGGGCGTCCATTCACGGTGGTCGATAATGCCGGGAGCAATCATCTGCATGTCGAAGTTGGTCATCATGTAGGTACCTACAACCATACCGCAGTTCTGTTCGTAGAAGGCACGTACCATGATGGACAGTGTGTGCTCATCCTTGTAAACGTCGTCGCTGTCCAGCTGGATGGCAAATTTGCCGCACTTGGGGTGATGTACGCCCAGGTTCCAACAGCCGCCGATGCCCAGATCGTTGCGTTCGGGAATGAGGTGGATGAGACGTTCGTCGCTGCTGAACTTGTCGATGGCTTCGGTGGTACCGTCGGTCGAGTGGTTGTCGATGACGATGAGGTTGAACTTGAAGTCGGCCTGCTGCGTCAGTACCGAGCGGATAGCGTCGCGGATGGTGCGGATGCGGTTACGTACGGGGATGATGACCGATGCTTCGTATTCGAAGTTACCCTTGTCGAACTCAATGTGTTCGAACTCCGGCTTCAAGTAGCCGCCCACTTCTTTCAGGTGCTCTGTGCAGGCTGCTTCCATCTCGATCTGGCGGTTGCGGTTCTTCGGGTCTACGTAGTCGAAAATCTTTTCGCCGCTGCGGCGGGTGTCGTTCTCTACTTCTGTGTAGAGGTATTCGTTGATATGTACCAGTTCGTGGCGCTGCGACAGTTTGAGTCGCAGGTCATAGAGTCCGGCAAACTGATAGTCGGCCTTCATACGGGCGGCGGCATCCTTCAGTGCACCAGTGCGGTAGAGCAGTACGGAACCGAAGTCGAAGTCGTCGCGCAGCGACCCCTGCTGATAGTCGATGACGGGAGCGATGGTCTGTTGGCCGCCTTTCAGCTGGTAGTGGTCGGCATAAACCATGCCTGCGCCGCTGTCGTTCAGAATATGTACCATGCGTTCCAGTGCAAACATACCCAGATTAAGAATGGTATCCTTGGTATAGAGCAATGTGTAAGGTGCTGCGGCTTGTGTGGCGATGGCTTTCAGGCTTTGGCTGCTGAAAGGACTGTCGACGGTCAGAAAACTGCATCCTTCGGGCAGTGAAGCTGGTGCTTCGGTGCCGAAGAGGGTGATTTGTCCGGCCTGGCCGGTGGCTTGCAGACCTTGGATGGTTTGTTCTATGTCTTTGTTTCCTGTGTAGAGGAGGTAGCAATCAATTCTTTCCATGGTGGTTCTATGTTTAATGATGATTATTATTGTTTCTTGTCTTGAAGCAGGGTAACGGTGCCGTCCGTACTGCTGACGAGCAGAGCACCGTGTCCCAGCGGAACGACGGTGTTGATGAGTGAATTGCCTACTTTGTGCTGCCAGCGGATGCGTCCTGTCAGTCCGTCCAGTGCACATATCAGTCCGTCATTGGTACTTGTATAGACAATGCCTTCCTTTTCGGGCAGCATGCTGGGAGCATGTTCGTAGCCGAAGCCAGCATTGGTAGCCCACAGCTCTCTGGCTTCCTTGCCGTCTGCTGCATAGCAGACAATGCTGTCGTTCATGGTCTTGGCATAGATGCGTTGTCCGTCCTCGGACAGGCCGATGCTCTCACGTACTTGTGACTGGAAGGTGCGCCAGATGGTTTGTCCTGTCTGGAGATCAATGGCGGTCAAGGCACGTTTGGGATCAGCAATGAAGACTTTGTCGTCTGTTGCTACAGGCCAAACGGCTGCTGGTGAATAGTGTATACCAGGCAGGCCGTGTGTCCATTTCCAGCACTCGCGTCCTGTCTGTTGGTCGAGGGCGTAGAGTGTGTTGTCCCATGCACCGAATATGACTTTGCCGTCTGTCAGCAATGGACGGGTTTCGATGTAACCCAGTACGTCCGTGTAAGCCCATAGCAGTTTGCCGGTCTTCAAGTCGATGGCACGGAAGGTGTGGTCGCTGGCTCCGATATAGGCGGTGCCGTCAGCTATGGCTACGGCTCCAAGTACAGGTGCTGAGGCTTCGAGCGTCCATAGCAGTTGACCATTTTCGGCGTTGACACCATAGATGTGCTTGTCTGCCGAACCGAATACTACGATTCCGTTTGCTACGCCTGGAGTGCCCACAATGCGTTTCTGGGCGGAGAAGCTCCACAGACGCTTACCCTTTTTCAGACTGTAGGCGGTCAGTTGTCCCAAGTCGTCGGCTACAAATACACGTTTGCCATCTGTGGCGGGTGAGCAGTAGATGCCTACGCCCGTCTGTACCGTCCAGGCAGCTTTCACTTGCGGATAGGTCTGGTTGATGGAGTAATCGGGATATTTTTCAGCCTTGCCCTGATGGTCATAGTATTGGTGTGTGAGCGAAAGAGCAGCCCATTGTTGCTTGGGCTCACCGATACGCTGGGTATAGACGCGGATAGAATCCGGTCCTACCTCGTAGATGCCGTAGCCTGGCTTGCCGTCGGCATCGCGCAGGTTGCTGCGCATCAGGATGCCAGGAATGCCGTCGTAACTCAGCAGACGGTTGCGATGGTAGTGTCCTCCGATGAAAAGGCGGACGTTGTAGGGACGGACGGCATCAGTCACGTCATACCAGTTGTCCACGTCGCCTTCCATCATGGGATAGTGGGTAATGAGGATGACGGGGGTGTCCTTGCCTGCTTTTTTCATTTCATCTGTCATCCAGCGGATGTCTTGCGGTACTACGTGTCCGTAGGCCATACGCATCAGCGGCCCTGAGTTGAAACCCAGGAAAAGGATGCCCTTGTGCATGAATTCGAAATGTTCGCCGCCGTAGATATCCGAAAAGGCTGTGCAGCCCGATTCGCTCCATTTTGTCTCGTGGTTGCCCATGACGATGTAATAGGGCACCTTCAACAGGTCAAGACACGACTTCACACGTTCCATGCACAGACGGTCGCCGTTGTCAGTCAGGTCGCCTGTTACTAACACGAAATCGATGCTGTCCGTTGCGTTGATCTGTGCAATAGAGCGCAGCAGGTCTTCTGTCGGATTTGGATTACCCGGCGTGAAATGAATGTCCGTCAGTTGTGCAAAGCGGAAACGCTCCTGCTGTGCCCGCATGCCGTTTGAGAGCAGGAGCAACAGCAGGATGCTGATGTATAACTGATATTTGGGTAAGGTTAGCTTCATGATTTTAGTTGTTAGTTGAGTTAAAGAATTGCAGGATGTTATGCATCAGTTCGTTTCTCTCTTTTTCTGTACGGATGGTTTCGAACGGGAAGCCAAGTACGATGGTCTTGTAGGCTCCGCGGTAGGCGATACCTGCACTCAGATTGTTCTCAGCATAGCGCATGACGGTGTAGGCGCCTTGTGACGGTTCGATAGCGTCGGGCGATTCAACGGCGTACGACTCGGCGTTCAGTTCGTTGTGGTAAGTATAATTTCCTTCCAGACTTTCAAAAGGCGAAGGTACGCATTTGACGCGACCGTTACGGGCGGCCTGGCCTGTACGCCAGCGGTATTTCAATACATCGGTTGCAAATTTGCGGTCAGCTTCCTGAGAAGGAGCCAAACGGTTGTCCCACAGATCTGTGGCGACGTAGGCACCCGATACGAAGAGATTGCCGCCTTGATTACAATAGTCGGTCAGCGCACTTTGTAAAGCGGGGCTGAAGGTCTTGTATTCCAACGGTTTGATCCCGCGTCCCATTTTGGTCTGACATTCCTTTCCCAGAATGAGGTCGGTATATGCGTAGTCGGTCAGTGACACCTGATGATCTTCGACAGCTTCGTCGCTGCATGATACAAACGAATAGCCGGCCTTCAATATGGCTGCACCATGCAGGGCTGGATAGTCGAAGGTGTTGCCTGAGATGACCTGAGTCTCATAATCTCCGTAGCTGTCACCGAAGCCGGATGCATCATCGTCCATCCAGGGAATGGAGCGTCGGAATTCTTTCATGGAGCCGATGTAGCTGATATCCTTTATATAGGGTACGCCGTGGTCGAGGTTGTCCAAGAAGCCTGCCAGCAGCGTGTCGGCCGGAGCAGGTGCCACGAAGTCGGCGGGAGCACTGACGCGGTCGAAACCGTTGACTACAAGTACGCGTCCTTTGCTGTTGAAAGCGCGTCCTGCGGAAAGAATTTCGGACGGGAAGCTCTCACCGCCCTTGTTGACAGCCGTCACCTTGTAGCTGCATACCACGCCGGAAGGCAACGAAGCGCGGTAGTGATTGTCTTTTACCAGCACGCCGTTGTCGAAGTCACCGTTTCCGACGCGTGTATAGACGATGTATTGTTCGGGTTCTGCCGTAGGTTCAAGTGGATCGGATACGGGTTGCCAGGACAATTCGATTTCATCGTCTTCAATCATCTTTACCGACAGGTGGTCAACAGGGAGTGGCTGTACGATGTATTCTGTCCCGCTTACTGAGCTGAGGAACTGGAGCATGCCTTTGTATACGGCTCGGCTGACGGTGAAACGGAAGCGAGGATCGAGGCCGTAGCGCATGTCGGCGAAATTCTGATGCGAAAGCATTTCGAGCAGCATGGTGGGTACACGAGGTACGCGTGCTTCGAAGTAAGACTGATTCCACATACCGCGGCGGCTCCATTCGGGCTCGTACAGGGTGCGGATATCGCGTACGATGTTCGACTGAATGAGGTCGGTCAGGTCGCGAGCCAGGTAGCGGGAGGCTCCGTTGGTGTATTGTCCATTGTAGACGTTGGTATAGTAGATGCCCAGCGTGCCGATGATGGAGTCATTGAGCGTGGTGCCGGCATCAGAATGGAAGGCAAAGGCCAGGTCTATGGGGATGTTCAAACCTTTCTCGTCGGGATTGACAGAGGAACCTCCTGCCAGATAGTTCACCCAAATGCCGCGGCACTTGTAGTCGTCGGTATAGTCGTTCTTTCCTTGGCTTTCCGAATAGACGCTATCGGGGATGCCTGCCCATTGTAACCAATAGCGTGCGGCCTCGCAGAAGCGGGGATAAGTACTGACTTGAGGCTGACTGGTGCTATTGGACATGTCTGTTGCCAGTGGTGTAGCAGAGGAAAGGTTACGCTTGTCTGAGCTCTTCAGGTTTTCGGTTGTACCTTGAGAGGAACGGCTACGGGCAATGTTTCCCATGCCTCCGCCTATCTTGACGGCATCGGCGGTAACAATTCTTCCTGCTTTGTCGGAGCGGTTGCTCAAGGTAACCTTGCAGCTGTTGTTGCATCCCTTGTCGAAGCCGAAAGTTCCTAAATAAATCCATGTGCCTCCTCCCATCTTTTGGTTGACACTGAATTCGGTCTTTCCGCCACGGTGGTAAACGGTGTAGCGGGCGTCCTCCGTGCTGTTGGGCAGGGAGCGGTAGGATACGTAGACGGCATACTGGCCGCTTTCAGGGATTTCGGGTATCCATTCGGCTGTACTTTCTTCTCCTTTACGGATGGTTTCGGCTTGTCGGTAGGTACCTTCCTGAAAGGGATTTTCAAAGTCTTTGTAGATGTAGCGCTGGTGGGCGAATCCCTCTCCCTGGCCGTTGCTCCATTGATGGTCGGCATCGCGTTCAGTGTAGAGCGACTTCCCATCCAGACAACCGTCATTGTCCACAATCACTTCGTGGGTTTGCGTGTCGCGTTCGCGGGGCAGCAGTACGTTGGCACCTGCATTCTCGAGCATGGGCACGAGAAAGGGCAGGACATAACTTTGTGTGTAGAGGTCTTCTACCGTCTGGAAGATGCGTGCGCGCTGCCATTCCCAGCGGTCGAGCTTGGCCTCATAATAGAAGCCGTGGCTTTGCCACATGGCGATGTGCCGGTTGTTCAATCCTCGGGTAGGGGTATAGGGCGAAGATTTTTTGCTGACTAAGGGAATATTTTTTCCTGACTGGGGAAAAATTGCCTTCTTGTTCTTTTTGCTTCGGAGTGCCAGCGGAATCTGTTCTTCAATGCTTCGTCCGTTGGTTCGGATTTCAAGCTGGTAGGAGGCCCATTCAGCAGGGAGCATCGATTTTACGGTCCGATAGATTTCGTCCACATTGTCTTCGCGGAAGGGAATGTAGGAGCAGTTGATGTTGGCAAACAGCTGGAGTGTCTTGCCTTTTGTCGCCACTGAATCAATCTTGATCCGTCCGATGGATACTTCCCTTCGGGCAACGTTGTCCAAATAGCTGCCGATTTCTTGACGGAGGTCCGTCGGAAGGTCTTGCGCGATTCCTGCAAGTGGGAATAAGGATGCGGCAAGCAAAGTTGACCGAAAGTAATGTTTTGCGTACATATTATGTTCTTCTATTAACTGTTTAAGTTCTTTTTTGTATCTTTTCGTATCAGCAGGGTCAGCCCGAGTGCCGTTATCAGAGCATTGATGATGAGCAGTTCGAAGCTGATCTGATAGCCGCCGAACCAAGCTTCGCTGTTGCTTTTCAGTACGTAGCAGAGGATGGGGGAGACTATGGCTACCAGTGGTACCCAGCGGTCGCGTACAGGCTTGCGGCAGGCCATGCCGAAGATGAACATGCCGAGGATGGGACCGTAGGTATAGGCGGCCAGGCTGTAGACGGCGTTGATGGCACTGTCGTCGTTCAGCTCGTAGAAGATGATGATGACGATGACCATCAGCAGCGACATGATGAAATGAATCAGTTTGCGCGTCAGCGACAGGTTCTTTTCATCCTGCTTTTCGTTGGCTTTCAGTATGTCGATGGTAAACGAGGTCGTCAGAGCAGTCAAGGCTGACCCGGCTGCCGAGTAGGCAGCCGCAATCAGTCCTATTATGAAGATAATACCTATGAAAATGGGGAAGTTTTCGCTCCACGCCACTTCTCCGAACAGGGCGTCGCCTGTCGTTTCCTGCCCAGGCATGTAGGCATCCGCATACATGTAGAGCAGGGTACCGAGCACTAAAAACAGGCCGATGACAAATATCTGTATGAATGAACTCAATATCATGTTTTTCTGCGACTCCTTGAAGTTTTTGCAGCTCAGGGTACGTTGCATCAGGTCCTGGTCGAGGCCTGTAGTGGCTATCACCATGAACACGCCGGCGATGAACTGCTTCCAGAAGTAGCGCCCGTCGTTGGGGTCGTCAAAGAAGAACGTCCGGCTGGTGGGATGGTTGCCAATGGCCGCCGGCAGGTCGCCGATGCCCAGGTTGAGGCTGCCTGCAATGAAGACGATGCAGCACACTACCGACAGCACAAGGCAGATGGTTTTCAGCGAATCGGTCCATATAAGCGACTTGACGCCTCCTTGGAAAGAGTAGAGCCAGATGAGGGCGACCGTGATGACTACGTTCAATGAGAAAGGTACGTTCAGCGGGGTGAAGACCAACGATTGCAACACGACGCACACCACAAAGAAGCGTACCGATGCCCCCAGCATCTTGGATACGAAGAAGAACCAGGCACCCGTGCGGTAGGAGGCAAGGCCGAAGCGGTTCTCCAGATAGCCGTAGATGCTCATCAGGTTCATCCGATAGAAGAGTGGTATCAGTACGAAAGCCACGAAGATGGAGCCGACGAAAAAGCCCAAAACCATCTGCATGTAGGAATATCCCCCGTGCAGCACGGCACCTGGGACGGAGATGAAGGTGACGCCCGAGATGGTGGCGCCGATCATGGCCAGTGTCACCATGTACCAGGATGACTTTCGGTTGCCGGTGAAGAAGCCTGCATTGTCGGCCTTGCGGCCCGTTATCCATGAGATGATGAACAGCAGGGCAAAGTAGCATGCGATGGTTGTGAGTATGATCCAAACGGTAGTCATTTCTATCAGTCTTTATATTCTTTTTGGCAAAGCATTGCTTTCGTCCTCGGAAAGCAGTGCTTTAGTCTTGGGAAAACATTGCTTTAATATTCGTATCTCTCTGAGGCTTATTCTGCATAGAGCAGATAAGGCTTGCGCTGTTCCTTGAACTTCTTCACGTCGTCCTGCCAGCAGGCCTTGATTTCGTCGGCATCCTTGCCGTCTTCAATCATCCGACGTACATAATCTACGCCGATGAGTTTCTCGAAGAAGGAGGTGAAGAACTTGTCGCCGATATTCAGGTTGCGGTAGGCATCGATGACGTAGCTCAGGTCGAGTCCCCGCTTCCAGATTTCTTCGTCGCTCATGCCGCTCAGGTCGACGCCGTGGCACAACTTGTTCAGCTGGGGCGGGTTCTTGGCGCCAGGCATGCTTCTCGGCGTGAAGCTGTAGCTGTAACCTTTCATGTCGGGGTGTCCGTACACCTGGAAGGGCTTGTCTGTCCCCCTGCCCAGGCTGACTGGTGTCGCTTCGAAGTAGCAGGTCGAGGGGTAGAGGTAGACCGACGTCATGTTCGGCAGGTTGGGCGACGGCGGGATGGGGAGCCGGTACTTTGTCTGGTGGGTGTAGTTCTTGCAGGGGATGACGGTCACGTCGCAGGTGCGCGACTCGGGCAGCCAGTGCTCGCCGTTGACCATCAGGGCCAGTTCGCCCAGCGTCATGCCATGGACAACGGGGATGGGCAGCCAACCCACGCCCGACTTGTGTTTCATGTCCAGCAGCGGGCCGTCCACATAGTGCCCGTTGGGGTTGGGACGGTCGAGTATCAGCATCTTCTTTCCATACTCGGCACAGGCGTCCATCAGTCGGCACATGGAAGCGTAGTAGGTGTAATAGCGGAGCCCCACGTCCTGAATGTCGACAATGAGCAGGTCGAACTTGTTCATGGATGCTTCGCTTGGCTTACCCAGCTTGCCGTCGTAAAGCGACAGGATGGGTACTCCCGTCTTTGAGTCTACAGAGCTTGATACATGTTCGCCGGCATCGGCGTCGCCTCGGAAACCATGTTCGGGCGAGAAGATGGCTACAACGTTGAATTGGTTCTCCAGCAGAACGTCCAGCAGGTGTTTGTTGCCTATCATGCCAGTGTGGTTGGAGAAGATGGCTATCCGCTTTCCTTCCAGCAATGGGAAGTATTCGGAAGTCTGTTCGTCGCCAGTGATGACTCTTTCATCTGTTTGTGCAAAGGCCTGCAGGGAGAGGGTACACAGGAGAAGGATGGATATAATCAGTTTTTTCATATGTACATGCTAAATAGATATGGGCAAAGATACGATATTTTTTAGAAAGGCTTGTTCTTAATTTTTCCTATTCTTTCGGTTCATGGTATGATTCATTTCAAGGTAGTACCTGCTTGGAAAACTTCAGGCCAGCCCTCCCTGTTCATGGAAGGAAGGGCTGGGAACTGAAGTCTCTTTTGTACAATCAAAAAATTACCATCCTGGGTTTTGGGTCAGTGTATAGCCTTTGTCCTTGTAAACTGTTATCTGGTCGGCCGGAATGGCGCGCAGATAGTAGCGTTCGGAGTTCAGGTCACCTTTATTGAAGATGCGCAGGTCGTCGCCTTGCAGGTAGTTGATGTAACCTTTGTCCGTATCCTTGTTGGTCGGATCGGCAGGGTCGAACAGGAAGAGTACGCGGTCGCCACTATCGTTTTTCGACTTCATGCCTGCGTAATCGGCTACGTTGACATAGGCGCCCAAGAAGGTCTTGGTGGGAGTGCCGTCTGCATTTTCCGAATTCAGATATTCGAATTTTGCCCAGCGGCGGAGGTCTTCACCACGACGTCCTTCCATAATCAGCTCGATGCGACGTTCGCGGCGGATTTCCCACAGAACGGGATCCACTTCGGGGTCGCGGGCAGGGTCGTTGATGGCTACGCCATTGACGATGATGTTGCCATTGCCCAGCTGTACCTGAGGCATGGTTTCGGCTTCCGTACTTCCCCATTTTGTAAGCTGGCGCTGGCGGAGCTGGTTGATGGATTTGTCCAAGTCTTCCTGTGTAAAGGCGTCTCCTCCTACACGGGCTATCTCATAGCGTGCTTCTACATAGTTCAGCAAAACTTCTGCATAGCGGATGCAGGGAGCGTCTGCCGGGCTCAGGATACCTGTAACGAAGGAAGAATTGGTAGCAAACCATTCGTCGTTCAGGAATTTCTTGGTGGCATATCCTGTCGGTGAAGTTCCTGCGGTATAGTTGGTGCCCAGGGCACTCATGACGCGCAAGCTGTCGGCCACGGTCTGGTAAAGGCGCGGGTCACGGTTCTTGAACGAGTTCCAAATGCTTGGATCATCCTTGCCTTCGTAGAGTGGTGATTGGCCGATGGGCAGTCCGTCTGTGCAGAGGTAAGACTCGATGACATTTTGGGTGACGCCACCTTGTGTCTGGTCTTCAGGGCCGTTGTAGGACATCAGGGCGTTGCATTGCAAGCCTGTCGTATATTCACGATACCAGATTATTTCAGGATTGTTGGCCAAATCGTCTGTAGTGAACAGAGCATTGTAAGTATTGCCTATCCTGAATTTGCCTGAAGTCATGACGGCATTGGCTCCGTTGATGGCTCCCTGCAGCAGGGCTTTGATATCGCTATCGGCTACGGTTTCCGAAGTCGGTCCGACAGTTGTGCCGTGGTACTTGAGCCATGTGGCGTGGTAGAGTAGTTCACGCGACATGTAGGCTCCTACTACGTAGCGGTTCACCTGGAGCTTGGTGTCGTCGTTGCGTACATTGTCCAACGCATATTGGAAGTCTTCCAGCACTTTTTGGGCAACGTACAGATAGGGGTCACGGTCCTTGTAAAGAGTTTCATCAGCAGGGTCAATCACTTTGTCAATGTAAGGCACACCGCCATAAGACTTGAGCAAGGCGCTGTAGGCCATAGCACGGAAGTATTTGGCAACGCCTGTCCAATGATTCTTGGCTTCTTCGGAGATATTCATGCCAGGAATCTTTTCAATCATGACATTGGCTTTGTAGATGATGCTGTAGTTGTTCGACCAGATGGACGTCTTGCTGTTCCAGTCGGTAGTGGCCGAGGTCGGGAAATAAATATAGCCGGCACTATACGTATTGGCATTGTTCAGGTTGATGAAGTCGTCTGTATAGTCGTCGCCCGAGAAATAGCCTCCGAATACAGTGTAGTCCGTGCCATATCCTTTGAAGTAGGACGAATAGAAGTCTTGTGCATAGGTGCGCAAGGACGTTTCGGTTTGCCAATAGGTATCATTGGTTTGCTTGTCCAACGGCTCCTTGTCAAGGAAGTTTTCGCAGCTGCTTAAGGATGCGAGAGCCAGCATGCAAGCAGAATATAATAGATGTTTCTTTTTCATGATTCAAAGTAATGTTAGGTTATAAACTGAGCTGAATACCGAAGGATACGGTCTTCTGATAAGGATAGCTACGTCCGAAGTTACGTGCATCGCTGCTGGAACCTACGGTGCGGATACCGATTTCGGGGTCGATGGCCGGTTTGAGGCCGTCTACCGTGAAGAGGTTTTCACCCGTGAAATAGATACGCAGGTTCTGTACCTTGAACTTGCTCAACCAAGTCTTGGGAAGCGTATATCCTACAGTAAGAGTCTTGAGACGCATATAGGCCATGTTCAACAGGTAGCGGTCGTTTACGTTGTAGTTACCCGTCTGTGCCTGGTTGTAAACCATTGGTCTTGGATAATAGGCATCCTGATTTTCAGGTGTCCAATAGTCTTCGGCACCTACATAGTAAGGCTCGCCTGTCGTGAAGCCTGGCAATACTTGGTTACCGGCAGCCCACAGGTCACGCTTGCCTACACCTTGGAAGAACATGCTGACATCAAATCCTTTCCATGCAGCGTCCAGATTTAAACCGAATTGGAGGCGAGGCAGTGCATTGCCAATGATGGACATATCGCCAGGAGCTGTAGTTTGCGTACCCTTTTCAATCTTTCCGTTATCGTCCAAATCTTTGTAGAGCACATCACCAGGGGCAAATTGGTAATTGCCGGGGAATACTTGGGTCTGGTCGGGAATGTCTGCTTTCAAGCTGCCGTCGGCGTTGAAGTCGTTTTCAGTCAGGAAGCGGTCGAACTGCAAGCCCCAGATGTCACCCAGTACCATACCTTCTTTGTAAGCGCTGGTGCTCCACCAACCGGTAGCACCATAGGAAGGAAGTTGGGTGTTGTTGGTCCACTTGGTTACTTCTGTACGGTCATCGGACAGAGAAGCCATTACACCAAAATGGAATCCGTTCTTGAACGTATGACGATAGTCTACGGCCAGTTCCCAACCTTTCGTTTGGATTTCACCCATATTTTGATACGGAGCTGTGGCGCCAAGTGTCCAAGGCAGGTTGGCTGTTGTCAAGATGTCGCTTGTTTTGCGGTTGTACCAGTCGAATGTTACTCCCAGTGCGTCATCAAAGAAGCGGGCATCGATACCTAAATCCAGAGTAGAAACTTTTTCCCAAGAAAGGGTCGATGAAACCAAAGTAGGCATTTGGGTAGACTGAACTTTCTGTCCGTCGATGATCCAGCTGTCTTGTGCAGTAATCAGGGTAGATACAAAGCGGTCAGTACCTACATCCTGGTTACCAATCATACCCCAAGATCCACGCAGTTTTAATGTGCTGAGGTAAGGTTTCAGCGGAGCCATAAAGGCTTCTTCCGAGATACGGTAACCTGCCGAGAATGAGGGGAAGAATGCAAAGCGGTCTCCTGACGGGAAACGTGAAGAACCGTCGTAACGTCCGTTCACCTCAATCATGTAACGATCTTTGTAGGCGTAGTTGATTCGGCCAAAGAAACCTGCAACCGACCACCATGTATGCGAACTGCTGGTTGTCTGATCGCCCGTTGCCATGTTCAGTTCAGGCTTTTCCGGATCCAGCAGGCCTTTGCGTTGTGCCCAATAGTATTCGTATTCACTCTTTTCAAGGTTCGAACCGCCCATTACCTTGAAGTCGTGGTCGCCCCAACGCTTGGAGTATGTGGCTACGATGTTGGTTGTCAAGTTCTCGGTACGTCCATTCTCTTGATATACATAATCATAGCTGCTGGAAATGTAGTTCTTGTAGGCACCTCTCAGGTCGTCTACGGTTGGTCTGGCCGTAAAAATATCGTATCCGGCTGTCTTGCTGGGGGTACCATATTTCTTGTATCGGTCGTTGATTGTGCTGTATACAAAGTCAACGTCAATACTTAAATCTTTGATAGGCTTAATAGTTACACCGCCGGTCAGACGTACATATTCGCGTTCCTTATTGGTCATAGGGGCAGTGCTTTGTTCTGTCAAGGCGTTGCGGAATGGCTTGCCTTCAAATGTGCCATAAGGCATCATCGGTTGCCAGCGGTACAGGTAGTACAGTTGGTCATACAAGTCTGAATTGTAATTGAACGGTTTGTCATAGTCTGAGCGGGTGAACATGACACCTGTACGGATAGACACGTATTTGCTTAAATCGGAATTTAAAGAAATGTTGGCGTTGTATCTCTTGTAGGAATCCGAGTTGATTTCCATCATACCGTCCTGACCCAGATAACCCAATGCAATGTTGTAGTTGGTCTTGCCGTTTCCTCCATTGATTGAGATGTTGTGGGTCTGTTGGGGTGACCAGTTTTTGATGTACATGTCATACCAGTCCCATGTACGATAAAAGAACATGCCTCCATCACGGAATTCGAAATCACGTCCCAATTCCATATCAGGGCCGAATTGATCTCCGTAGCCATAGGCATCCCAATATTCTTTCATTTTTTGTACGGCCGTTGCGTCGACACGAATGTTGCCTACTACGTTGTAGAATGCTGTTGCACCTTTGGATTCATTCATGACTCCTTGAAGGTTGATGTCTGCCTGTTGCCAGCCAGGAAGTTGCTCCGGCGTTTTGGTCGGAGTACGCCATGCAAAGTTGTTGGTGTATTTGATGGAGAGGCGTTCATGTTTGGTCTTAGACTTGGTAGTAATCAACAATACTCCGAATGCGCCACGTGCACCATAAATAGAGGCTGAAGCCGCATCTTTCAATACAGAGATACTTTCGATATCATCGGGATTGACCATCGATATATCGGTTACCTCTACGTTATCGACCAAAATCAGCGGATTGGCGTCGCCGTTCGGCGAGCCGATGCTTCCACGAATCTTGATAGTCGGCGCACCACCTATTTCGCCGGAGTTGGTAGTAACGGTCAAGCCTGGTACACTTCCTTGAAGGGCACGTCCGATATCGGTGATGGGTCGGCTGTCGATGGTTTTGTTTACATCCACCGATGCGACGGCACCAGTCAGGTTTACTTTCTTTTGTGAACCATAGCCAACGACTACCACTTCGTCCAGCAACTCTGTGTCATCTTTTAATGTGACACGTAAATTTGGAGCAGCTTTGACTTCTTGTGTCGTATAGCCCACGAATGATACTTGGATGATGGCGTTGGGTTTTACTTCCAGTTTGATTTTTCCATCCAGGTCTGTGATGCCGCCATTGGTTGTACCTTTTTCAATGACATTGGCTCCGATAATGGGCTCGCCATTGGCATCTACGACAGTGACCATGACGGTTTGGGCTTGCATTTGTTCCATTGCTTCATTGGAACGTTCGGAAGCTGTCCGTGCAGCGGCGGTTGGAGCGCTTCCGCTTAGAAATAGTGCTGTAATGGCTACAGCTGCGAGGAGCTTTCTGTTTGAAAAACCTCGTTGTCTGCGGTCCTCTTTCATAAGTAATGATTTTGTTAAAATTAGGTTTGGTATATTATAATTAAGTAATTGGTTTTTTACATATCCATTTGAGCATTTCTTTTTTTTGAAGACTTATTTGTTGAGCCTTCAGCAATTTTATACTCGGAAATAAGGTATATGCTGTTCCATTTCTTTTCAAAGATAGCTTTATTTTTATATTTATTGCTACAAGTAATATCATATTTTTGATTTATATTCTATATTTTACTATAATTTACACTTAGAGATCCTCGTGAAATTCGAAACTATTGTATTTGAATATTAAAAAGTGTTTTATGTCTGTGCATTGGAATTAATATCGGAATTTTCTGATGGAAATGAAAAGTATAAAAAAGAGGCTGCTCCTATCATTGGGAACAGCCTCCTTAAATGCTCTATGAATTATATCGGTATTTTACCATCCCAGGTTCTGACCTAAGTTGAGGTTGAGCGTGATCTGGCCACTTGGAATTGGGTAGAGATAGTGCTTTTTGTCAAAAGTACGTTTGTTTGTTCCATATCCGTCGATGTAGTTGCCGTCAAACTCTACTTCTTCGTTTGTCCTGTCGTTAATCAGGTTGGCTCCCAAACGGATATCAGGATTCCTTTCTGTATCCAGTTTGTCCAGTTGATGCCAGCGGATCAAATCCCAATAACGGAAGTCATTGTCGAGCATCAGTTCGCAACGGCGTTCGCGGCGGATTTCCCAAATCAGCGGGCTTACTCCCATGTCGTTGTCACCTGCATCTGCTACTTCTGTTGTGATTGGCGGCAGACCTGCACGGGCTTTCAACTTGTTGATAGTGTTGTTTAGGTCTTCATTGGTAATGGTTCCAAGTTCGGCTTTGGCTTCTGCATAGTTCAGGTAGATGACAGACAGCCAATAAAGCGGAGCTGCAGTATAGTTCTTTGAAGTTGTCTGACGATAGGAAGCTTCCAATTCCACATTGTCGAACTTGCAGATGCCATAACCGGAAGAGGATGTCATGGCAATACCGCCAACTACGCGTTGCCATGGATTACCCATATAGCATAGAACTGAGTCTACAATCTGTCCTAAACGCTGATCGCGTACTTCCAACAGCTTCTGGATATTCAAGTGTTTTGCTCCATCGACAGCTGATACTTCCATAACACCTGCGTCGGTATTGTCATACGAAGTGTTGGCTGCAGTTTTACCATCCAAGAACAAGAATGAATCGAATGCATCCTTTGAGATACCATCCATCTGGGTACTACTGCAAGTATAGGCAATGGTAGAGTGTGAGAAATAGTCCTTCTTGTACTCTTTGTAGAAGATGATTTCAGAATTTCCGGACAGCGTAACGGAATTGTAAATTGCCCGATAGCTGGCAATATCTGTTCCCAATGTGTAGTCGGGCATCACTTGTTCGCAGGCATCTACACAGGCTTGCAAGAATTTGTTGGCTCCTTCCAAGTCAGCAGCCTTTCCGTTTTCGTCTTGCGTACGGTATTTGCGGAAAGTGCCTTCCCACAAACAGATGTGTGCCTTCATGGCGTTGGCCATGTTGCGTGACCAAGTAGTTTTAGAATCTACATCTTCAATGTTTTCGCATGCAAAATTCAAGTCTTCCAGTACCTTGTCCATAACGTCGTCACGATCATCGCGGGCTGCAAAGAGAAGCGGATCGTTGATATCGGGTACATGGTCGAGCCATGTGCAATCGCCGTACTTGCGTACCAAGTCCCAGTATTGCCATGCACGCATCAGGCGGGCTACGCCAATCCAGTGATTTTTGGTAGTTTCATCCATATCGGTCGCCTGTTCGTTCAGAGAGGTTATCATGGCGTTGGCACGGCGTATCTCATCCCATGTGGAAGACCAGTTGCTGTCGGAGGCTGGAACATTGATGTATTTCCAGTTGTCGAATCCTGAGCCTACCTGGTCGTCGGTGAGTGATTTGAAGAAGAAGTCTCCCGTACCTCCTGAATTACCATAACCGGTAAAGAGGTTATAGAATGTTGCGGCATAGCCTTCTACGCTGGACGGATTGTTCCAGAACAACGGGCTGTCCGTGAATTTGTCGAGCGGCTCTTTGTCGAGCATATCGGTACAGCTTGACCATGTCAGCGAGCCGAGCAAAAGTGCGCTATATAATAATGTTTTCTTTTTCATGATTCTTGTCTTTAGAGTTTAGAATGTTACTTGAAGTCCGAAAGAAATGGTTCGTGTGATAGGCGCTACACGTCCCCATACGCCGTTGCTGTTGCTACCTGTATCACTGGAGTCGATTTCAGGGTCTACAGGGGCATAGCTGTTGTTGATCAGCTCACAGAGGTTTTCGGCTGTGAAGTAGATTCGTGCTTTCTGCATGAAGCATTTCTTGGTCCATTCTTGAGGCAGGGTGTAACCTACGGTCAGGTTCTTGAAACGCAGGTAAGAACGGTCAATCAAGTATTTGCTTTGCGGATAGAAGTTGTTCTTTCCGGCTGCAATACCCGATACGGTTCCTGTGGCTCCGTTGCCCGGATAGAGACGGGGATAGAATGCATCGGTGTTTTCTTCTGTCCAATAATCCATCTGGTTGGCATAGATACCATCGGCACCACGAGAGAACGGCATTACAAATGCACCATAAGACCACTGATCCCATTTGCCGACACCTTGGAAGTACATGTCGAGGTCAGTGCCTTTCCATGAACCGCCCAAGCGGAAGCCATACTGGAAGCGCGGAGTAGAATTACCGATGACTTTCAAGTCACCCATGTCGTCTTTAGTTCCGTTACCGCCGTCAATGACACCATCGCCGTTCAAGTCTTTGTACTTGATGTCGCCGGGGCCATAAGCGAATGTTCCACCACTGACCAGACCATCTTGATCGGCGATGCCTTGAGCATAACCGGTACGGTTGCCTTCAGCATCGTAGGTGAAATCGTCTTTTGTGAAATAACGGTCTGTTTCAAAGCCGTAGATGTCACCATATACCTTACCGGTGAAATAGTCGCTCAAGATACCGGTCGGATTGTTCCAGTTGGTGACAACGGTCTTGCAGTCAGACAAGTTACCGTTTGCATATACGGTGAAGTCACCAAACTGCTTGTTCCAGCTGACGTTCAATTCCCAACCACGGGTGCGGAGTGAACCGGCGTTAGTGTAAGGCTCAGTTGTTCCCAACATATCGGGCAGGGTGACGCCCGGAGCCAACATGTCCAAAGTCTTACGCTGGTACCAGTCGAACGATACATTCAGTTCGTTGTTCATGAAGCCCAAATCGAGACCCACATCGAAGGTGCGGATACGTTCCCAAGTCAGTGTGCTGGAAACCAAAGACGGAGTGTCGTACATGTTGACGAATGTGCCGTCACTTCCCAGCCAGTGTTGTCCGCTCAGAGCATTGATGGTTGATATGAACATGTCTTCACCAATGGCTTCGTTTCCGATTTCACCGAAAGAGGCACGGAGTTTACCGTTGCTGACAATGTTGCGCAGGTTCTCAAAATAGTTTTCCTGACTGAAGCGATAACCCAGTGATCCAGAGGGGAAGAATGCCCAACGATCGCTGGCGGGGAAAGAGGACGAACCGTCGAGACGTCCGTTCAGTTCCAGTAACCAGATTTCGTTCCAGTTGTAGTTAATACGGCCAAAATAACCGGCTGTAGCGGAATGGATATGACGTCCGGCTACAGTTTGGGTACCGTTGGCCAAATTGAATTCAGGCTGGTCCGGATTCAACAGACCTTCTCTCTTGGAACGGTGCCAAGTATACTCTTGTCCTTCTGCGTTACCGCCCAGCATGATATTGAAATTGTGCTTGTCGGCCAAGGTAAACTCATAGTTGGCGTAGAGGTTGAAAGCATATGAGGTAGTTCTCTCGCTCTGTTGCTGTAAATAGGTGCTGGACGTGATGGTCGTCGGTGCAGACATGTTGCCCCATGTGTCGTAGCCAGATACCGGCAGACCTACCATATCCTGGAACAGGTTCTTTACATTGTAGGTGTAGTCGGCATTTACGGTCAGTCCTTTGGCAAGTTTGGCTTTGGCAAAACCGGTCATACGTACATAGTTGGTGGAAGTTTCTGTGTCGCCTGCCTGCTTCAGATACATGATCGTGTTACGCAGGTCGGTACCGTTGATGGTACCCAGCGGTTCGAAGAAGCTACCCCAACGCCACATGTACTGGTAGGGGGTACGGCGGGTATTAGGCTCGGTATACGTACGGTCGGTAAAGCTGAAGCGTCCGCCGATTTGCAACCAGTCGGTTACGTCGGAGGAGATGTTGGCATTGACGTTGTATCGTTTCAGCTTATCGGTATTGAAATTCAGCTGTCCTTCTTTCTTGTCATAGCCTACAGACAGGTAATAAGTGGTTTTGCCACTGGTGCCTTGTACGTTTACGTTATGGCTTTGAGAGGGAGCCCAGTTCTGGTACATGATGCCTACTACATCCCAGTCGGCATAGAACATGGCTTTACCCGTTGTCGGATCCAGGTAATAGTCACCTACGTTGTCCATGCTCTGATAGGGCTGCATCTCGCGATAGCCTGCTTTTTTATGTCCATGCTGTTCCTGCCAGGCTTCGGCGTACGGAAGCATTTCGTCCATATACATACCGAACAATTCGGGAGGAGTAGCATTGCGCTCGTTGACTTCAATCAAGGCTCTGAGCTGGGAGGGAACATCTGCATATTCGGGCAAGATGCTCGGAGTGCTCCATGCGAAGTTGTTGGAGTAGTTGATGGTGAATTTGTCTTTCTTCGTACCTTGTTTGGTGGTGATCAATACGACACCGAAGGCGGCACGCGAACCATAGATGGAGGTGGAAGCAGCATCCTTCAGCACAGATACGCTGGCAATGTCTTGTGGATTGATAAGCGAAAGGTCGTCCAAGGGAACTCCGTCGACGATAATCAAGGGGTCACTTGTCTCGCTATTGCTCAGGGTACCGACACCACGGATGGTCATGCTGGGCTGTTCGTTGATACCACCTTGGGTATTCAGAATGGTCAGGCCAGGAACTACACCCTGAAGGGCTTTGGTGACATCCATCTGTGGTTTGGCTTCCAAGGCCTTGTTGACGTCTACGGTCGATACGGCACCTGTTACATTAACCTTTTTCTGTGAACCGTAACCGACAACGACTACTTCGTCCAGCATTTCATTGTCTTCGGCCAATACGACTCTCATCATATTGGAGGTGGCTTTTACTTCTTGGGTTTTGTAGCCGATAAAAGAAATTTGGAGGATAGCTCCCTGGCGAACGTTGAGGGTGAACTTGCCGTCTACGTCGGTCAGGCTTCCGTTGGTTGTCCCTTTTTCGAGGACGTTGGCTCCGATGATGGGTTCTCCGTTTGAATCCACTACCAGACCATTGACGGTCAAGGCTTGCATCTGTTCCATCGTTTTGGGAGTCTCACTGGAAGTACTCGGAGCAGCGTTGGCTGGTCCGTTGCTTAGGAGCAGTGTGCCGCATAAGGCCACTGTCGTGAGAAGTTTACCTCTGGAGGTAAATTTCAATAGTTTGTGATCTTCAGTCATAAAAGAAAAGATTTTAAAATGGTTTGACAATGTAGTTGACGCTGATTGGAGAATGGCCTTTGCTTTATATAGGGAAGCGAAGGGTAGCAGTCGTGTAGGTATTCTGCGAGGCAGATTTCCTTTGCGTCTGAAAATCAATGAGGTGAAAATTTTGGGTTCATAGGCATCTCTTTTTCAATGTTGATATCTAAAAAGTTGTTTGCAAAGCAAAAATGTTTCGTTCTGTTTTGGAAAGATTATTTTGCTTTCTTTATCACAAAGATATATTATTTTTGGGAAAAGAATAAAAACTATACATTTTTAATGTTTAGATATCGTTTTTTTGTATTCTATAACATATTAGATTCAAAAAGGCTTTCTCTTGACTGGAGAGGCGGCAGGAGGTGGTTGTTTGTGTTTGTCGGATTTGTGGGAAATGGTTCAGCCTTCTTCCACCTCAATATTCATGGCATGGTATTCAATCAGTCCGTTGATGGGGGTTTCCTCGATGACTTGCAGATTGATGTCGAATTCTTGGGCGACATAGCGCAGGAGGTCGGCATAGTGATAAGCCAGCGAACCGACGAAACGCACGGGGTAGCTGTGGTAATCGTACTGGCAGACGCAGCGGGTGAAGAAGCTGCGCAGGTTGCCGGTTATCAGGTCGTAGACGTAGTCGTTGTCCAGGTAGTCGGCCAGGAAATAGGAGAGGGTGCCGAGGAAGCGGTTGGGGAAAGGACGGTTGTAGACAGACTCCATCACTTCGTTGGCATTGATACGGAATTTCTCGTAAAAGTCGTTGGTCACGTCCTTAGGGGCAAGCCCTTTCAGTACGTCAGACAGAAACAGTTTCCCCATGACGGCGCCACTGCCTTCGTCTCCTAATATATAGCCGCCGGCCTTGACGTTCTTCACAATGATTTTGCCATCGTAGAAGCAGGAGTTGGAGCCGGTACCCAGGATACAGGCAATGCCGGCATCGCATTGGAAGAGTCCGCGGGCGGCTGCCAGCAGGTCGCTTTCCACTTGGATAGGGGTCTTGAACTGGGCAACAAGCGATGCACCTACGATGTTTTTCTTTTCGTGGGACGTGCAGCCGGCGCCATAGAAATAGACTTGTTCCAGCTTCTTTTTGAAAAATAGCTCGGGCAGCCCCAGCCGTACACTTCGGCTGATTTCACGACGGGTCTGGAAGAACGGGTTGAGCCCTTCGGTAAAGGCTCTTTGTATCAGGGTGTTGTCCTCTACCAAGGCCCATTCTGTGCGTGTAGAACCGCTTTCAGCTATTAGTTTCATGGTATGCTGTTTTTATATTTCCGTACAAATATATAGATTTTTTTAGAAATTATCACAGATGGGGCAGATTTAACTTTTCCTGTTGTCTGTCCCATCTGTGGTGAGGTGAGTATGAGGGGAAAGTCCTCTCCAGATGTCAGAGGGCGTTTTCCTTGATCAGATACTCGGCAATCTGTACGGCGTTCAGCGCAGCACCCTTCTTGATCTGGTCGCCTACAATCCAGAAGGTCAGTCCGCAATCGTTGGTCAGGTCCTTGCGGATGCGGCCTACGTAGACGGGGTCTTTGCCGGCCAGGAAGAGGGGCATGGGGTATTCCTTTTCGGCGGGGTTGTCCATCAGCACCAGTCCTTCGCCTTTGCTGAAGGCTTCGCGGGCTTCTTCTACCGATACGGGGCGTTCAGTTTCCACCCAGATGCTTTCTGAGTGGGAGCGCAGGGCGGGCACGCGGACGCAGGTGGCGCTCACTTTGACGTCGGAGTGCATGATTTTGCGCGTCTCGTTATACATCTTCATCTCTTCCTTCGTATAGCCGTTGTCGGTGAAGACGTCGATCTGCGGGATGAGGTTGAAGGCCAGCTGGTAGGCAAACTTCTCGACGGTGACAGGCTCGCCGGCCAGCACCTGGCGGTATTGGGTGTACAGCTCCTCCATGGCGGCGGCTCCGGCACCGCTGGCTGCCTGATAGGTGGCTACGTGAACGGTCTTGATGTGCGAAAGCTGTTCGATAGCTTTCAAGGCAACGACCATCTGGATGGTGGTGCAGTTGGGGTTGGCAATGATGCGGCGCGGACAGTCCTTGGCGTCGGCGGCATTGACTTCGGGTACGACCAGAGGTACGTCGGCATCCATGCGGAAGGCGCTGGAGTTGTCTATCATCACGGCTCCGTACTTGGTGATGGTCTCGGCGAATTCTTTCGATGTGCCTGCGCCTGCGGAAGTGAAAGCGATGTCCACACCTTTAAAGTCATCGTTGTGCTGCAAGAGTTTGACCTCGATCTGTTTGCCGCGGAAGGTATATTTGGTACCGGCGCTGCGTTTCGAACCGAACAAAACTAACTCGTCCAACGGGAAATTTCTTTCATCGAGCACGCGCAGGAATTCTTGTCCTACGGCTCCGCTTGCTCCAACAATTGCTACTTTCATTTCTTTATTGCTTTAGTGGTTTATTAAAATGTCAATTCAAGGCGCAAATTTACAACATTCTGTGATTATAACGATGGAAGTCGTTTTTATTTTTGATAAAAACATGCCTGGTTTGTAGGACGATTGGCGGCGGATGGCGGAAAGCATTGCTTTCGCCCTCGGAAAACGTTGCTTTTGTCCTTGTAAAGCAGTGCTTTCTGCCAGAGAAAAGCGGGCGTTTTGTTGAAAGTAGGCGGGGAGGGTAGTGTGGAGTGAAAATTTTTTTGCTATTTTTGCACAAGAAATCAAAAAGACGCAAGCCTATGGAATGGTTAGACTTCAGTTTGAAACTTCCCGTGACCGACCCTACATGGATTTTCCTCCTTGTATTGCTCATCATTTTGTTTGCGCCCATTCTGCTGACCAAGTTGCGCATACCCCACATCATCGGCATGATACTGGCGGGCCTGGCCATTGGCGAGCATGGGTTCAACATCCTGGTGCGCGACAGCAGTTTCGAGCTTTTCGGCAAGGTTGGTGTCTATTATATCATGTTTCTGGCGGGGTTGGAGATGAACATGGCCGACTTTAAGAAGAACCGCGGCAAGGCGGTAGTTCTGGGGCTGCTGGCCTTCATCATCCCCATTGGCATCGGTATGGTGACCAATGTCCTGCTGCTGGAGTACAGCCTCGTGACGTCCATCCTGCTGGCCAGTATGTATGCCTCGCACACGTTGGTGGCCTATCCCATCGTGATCCGTTATGGCATTTCGCGCCATCGGAGCGTGAGCATTGCCGTGGGCGGTACGGCCGTCACCGACACGTTGACGCTGCTCGTGCTGGCCGTCATCAGCGGTGTCTTCAAGGGCGAGGCGGGAGGCTTCTTCTGGATATGGCTGGTGGTGCGCTTCGTGGTGCTGGCCTTGCTCATCATGTATCTTCTGCCGCGCATCGGGCGCTGGTTCTTCCGCCGCTACGATGACAATGTGATGCAATACATCTTCGTCCTGGCCATGGTGTTCCTCGGCGCGGGGCTGATGGAGCTCATCGGCATGGAGGGCATTCTGGGTGCCTTCCTCGTGGGCTTGGTGCTGAACCGTCTCATACCTCATGTGTCGCCGCTGATGAGCCACCTGGAGTTTGTGGGCAATGCCTTGTTCATCCCTTATTTCCTGATAGGCGTGGGCATGCTGATTGACGTCCACGTCATTTTCGGCGGGGGCGATGCCCTGAAGGTGGCGGGCGTGATGATTGTGGTGGCGCTGGTGGGCAAGTGGATTGCTTCGTGGCTGACGCAGAAGATTTACCGCATGTCGGTGCTCGAACGCGAGCTGATGTTCGGCTTGAGCAATGCGCAGGCGGCGGCCACACTGGCGGCCGTGCTGGTGGGCTACAACATCATCCTGCCCGACGGCAGCCGTCTGCTCAACGAGGACGTGCTCAACGGCACGGTGCTCCTCATCCTGGTCACCTGCATCGTCAGCTCCTTCACCACCGAGCGGGCGGCACGCAAGATAGCCATGGGTGAGGCCCATCCCGAGGAAGACCGCTCGCGCGAACCCGAAAAGATACTGATACCTGTGGCCAACCCCAATACAATCGAGTACCTGATGAACCTGGCACTTGTCATCCGCGACCCCAAGCAGAAGGACAACCTGCTGGCCCTGAATGTCATCAACGACCATTCGGGCACCGATGCCCTGGAGCAGCAGGGCAAGCGCTACCTGGAGCGTGCGGGCAAGATTACGGCTTCGGCGGGCGTAAAGCTGAAGTGCATCAGCCGCTATGACCTGAACATTGCCGCCGGCATCATCCATACGGCTCGCGAGCATGGGGCTACGGATGTCATCATCGGCCTCCACTGGAAGGTGAACATCGTGGATTCCTTCTTCGGCATGCTCACCGAGAACCTGCTGAAGGGACTCCATCGCGAGGTGATGGTGGCCCGCTTCCTGATACCCATCAATACCTTGCGCCGCATCATCGTGGCCGTGCCGCCCAAAGCCGAGTACGAGGCCGGCTTCCAGAAATGGGTGGAGCACTTCTGCCGCATGGGCAGTACGTTGGGATGCCGCGTCCACTTCTTTGCCAACGAACAGACGGGCAACCTGCTCCAGGCATTGGTGCAGAAGAAGCACAGCGATACGCTGACCGAGTTCTCCCGCCTTGACGAATGGGAAGACCTCTTGCTCTTGACCGGTCAGGTGAACTACGACCACCTGCTGGTAGTCATCAGTGCCCGCCGCGGCTCCATCTCCTACGACAGCTCGTTCGAGAAGCTGCCCGGCCAGTTGGGGCGCTACTTCACGAACAACAGTCTCATTGTGCTCTATCCCGACCAGCTGGGCGATCCGCAGGAAGCCCTTTCCTTCTCCAATCCGCAAGGCAGCAACGAGAGCCAGCACTACGAGAAGGTGGGCCGGTGGTTCTATAAATGGTTTAAAAAGGAAAACTGATGGAAGACTGGAAACAACGTACACGCCTGTTGCTGGGCGAAGAGAAGAGCGAACGCTTGCGCCAGGCCCATGTGCTGGTGGTAGGCGTAGGAGGTGTGGGAGCCTATGCGGCCGAAATGCTTTGCCGTGCGGGGGTGGGGCGTCTGACGCTGGTCGATGCCGACACCGTCCAGCCCACCAACATCAACCGCCAGCTCCCGGCCCTGCACTCCACGCTAGGGCAGCCCAAGGTCGAAGTCCTTGCCGCCCGCTTCCGCGATATCAACCCCGAGGTGGAACTCACCGTCCTGCCCGTTTTCCTGAAGGACGAGAACATCCCCCGTCTGCTCGATGCCGCCCGCTACGACTTTGTGGTCGATGCCATCGACACCCTGGCTCCCAAGTGTCACCTGATAGCTGAAGCCCTGAGGCGGCGCATCAAGATTGTCTCCAGCATGGGGGCGGGCGCCAAGAGCGACATCACGCAGGTGCGTTTTGCCGACGTCTGGGACACTTACCATTGCGGCTTGAGCAAGGCCGTGCGCAAGCGGTTGCAGAAGATGGGCATTCGTCACAAGCTGCCTGTCGTGTTCAGCACCGAGCAGGCCGACCCCAAGGCCGTGCTGCTGACCGACGACGAACGAAACAAGAAATCGACTTGCGGCACGGTGAGCTACATGCCTGCCGTCTTCGGCTGCTACCTGGCGGAGTACGTCATCCGCCGGCTATAATAATAAGGAAAGAAAGTATGATACGACTCGAACAGATAACCAAGAGCTTCGGCAGCCTGCAAGTGTTGCGTGGCATTGACCTTGAGATACAGAAAGGCGAAGTGGTGAGCATCGTCGGCCCCAGCGGTGCCGGCAAGACCACGTTGCTTCAGATAATGGGTACCCTCGACCGCCCCGATACGGGTACGGTGTGCATCGACGGCGTTCGTGTCGACGGACTGAAGGAGCGCGAACTCTCTGCCTTCCGCAACCGCCGCATCGGCTTTGTCTTCCAGTTTCACCAACTCCTGCCTGAGTTTACAGCCTTGGAGAATGTCATGATACCCGCCTTCATTGCCGGGCAGGGGCGGCATGAGGCCCAGGCTTCCGCGCTCGAGATGCTGACAATGATGGGTCTTGCCGACCGTGCCTCGCACAAGCCCAACGAACTTTCGGGCGGCGAGAAGCAGCGTGTGGCCGTGGCACGTGCCCTTATCAATCATCCGGCCGTCGTGTTGGCCGACGAGCCTTCGGGCAGCCTTGACACCCATAACAAGGCCGAACTGCACCAGCTCTTCTTTGACCTGCGTGACCGTCTGGGGCAGACGTTTGTCATCGTGACCCATGACGAGAGCCTGGCTTCCATTACCGACCGTACCATCCATCTGAAGGATGGGGAAGTCGTGGCGGATATGGCGTCTGCTATCTGAGGGTAATGGGACTTTGCTTCGAATATCACTTCCTTTGATTAGAAATCGTACCTGAAAACTTTCACCACAGATTACCCGGATTTTCACAGATTACTCGATTGGTTAATTTAATTATCAAGTATCGTCTGTGTTAATCTGAGTAATCTGTGGTGAACTTTAAGGGCATTCTGCCAATTTGCTGTTTTTGTAAGATATCTTTATCCCCTTCGTCCGATTTCTCTTTCCGTCTTCTTAGAACTCTTTCCCGGCGTCCTATGGGAATGTTTGAAACCAAGAGGCCTTATGTTTGAAACATTCACCCCCTATGTTTGAAACATTCGCCCTTTGGGGTTTAAACCCAGGAAAGAGGACAGGAAGGGACTGTCTGGCTTTCAGTTGGACTTGCGTAAATATTATTGATTTATTCGAAACTTAGGTAGTGACTGATTCGCTCCAGGTCTTCGCGTGTGAACTCTTCATAGAGGACGAATGGTTTGAGGCTTTTCAGGGGGCCATGTTTGCGTCGGTATTCTACCAGTGCTTTGGCCTGGTAGAAGTTGAGGTAAGGATGGCGGCGCAGGCGGTCTACACTGGTGTGGTTGACGGGGATGCGACGGATGGCGGTGGTGTCGAGACGAAACCAGTCGGTCAGTTGTCGGTAGTCGAGGTTGATTTCTTCCAACTGGCTGAGCTGGTAGAAGCCTCCCAGCTTTTGTCGGTATCCACTGATGAGGCGTGCGATGCCGCTTCCGATGCCGGGTATCTTTTTCAGTTCGGTGGTATCGGCACGGTTCAGATCGACCAGAGTGCCGGGAGCGTATTTCAGAGGCACTGCCTGCCGGAGGCTGTCCTTGCGTCGGTCGGCCAAAAAGAGGGAGTGATGGCGGGCGGTGGTATCGGTTGCGGGGATGCGGATGTAAGGCTGCAAGGTGGCATATTGTTCTTCCGTCAGGCCGTATATCTTGCGGAAGTCCTCCACCCGACGGAAGACACCGCCCTTTTCGCGATAACGCAGAATGTTGCGAGCCATCCAGGCGGGGAGGCCCAGTTGGCAGAATGTGGCGGAGTCGGCCGTATTGGGATTGAAGGGAGCAAGTATGGGAGGCGTGTCACGTTCTTCTTTCCATGTCGTGTAGCGGAATTTGCGGCTCTCCTTTTCATCCTTTTCTTTTTCGCGGATGGAAGCGACGAAGGCTTGATATTCTTCCATCGCCTGTTGCTGCTTCTGCAAGTCGGCGGGCGAGCGGGTCTCCTCCGATTTCAAGTGGACATAGACTTCCCCTCCCAGGAAGAGGAGAAGGGAAATGGCAAGTAACACCAGAATGCCTCGTCTTTCCTCTCGGGAGTAATAGAAAAATTCACTGAACCACTTCCGCATGAGCCGTATTTCTTATTTCAAGAATCCCAGTTCGTTGATGAAGATGAAGCCGATGCCTATCGGGGCGATGTACTTCAACAGGAACAACCAGGTCCGGTAGATGGCTTTCGGCAGCGTTCCGTTGTTACTTACCTCTTCCCACACGATGCGTTTGTCCAGATACCAGCCGGTGAAGATGGCAATGAAGAAACCTCCTAATGGGAGCATAATCTTGGCCGTCACGAAGTCGAACAGGTCGAACAGGGTCAGGCCGAAAATCGTCAGTTCCTTGCCCACACCCAGTGAGAGTGAACAGAGCACGCCGAGCACTGTACAGCCCGCCGTTACCAGCTTGGCAGCGCGTCCGCGGGTCAGGTTGAACTCCTCATGCAGGTAGGCCGTCACCACTTCGTGCAGGGAGATGGTCGACGTCAGTGCGGCCAGGGCCAGGAGAACATAGAACATGATGGACAGGATGACTGCCAGCCAAGGCAGGTTGCCGAAGGCCTGCTGGAAGACGTTGGGCAGCGTGATGAACAGCAGGCTGGGGCCTGCGTCGGGCTGAATGCCTACCGAGAAGGCGGCGGGGAAGATAATGAATCCAGCCAGAATGGCCACCATGGTGTCTATCCAGCCCACGTTGAGTGCCGTTTTGGTCAGATTGGTGTCGTTGCGGAAGTAGGAGGCGTAGGTGCAGAGGCACCCCATGCCCAGGGAGAGCGAGAAGAAAGCCTGCCCCATGGCACCCAGCAGTACGTTTCCGTTCACCTTGCTGAAGTCGGGCTTCAGCAGGAATTCGATGCCGGCTCCTGCGCCCGGCAATGATATGGAGCAGACGGCCAGGACGATGAGCAGGATGAACAGCATTGGCATCATGATTTTGGCCGACTTCTCGATGCCCCGCTCCACACCTTTCACGATGATGAAGTGGGTCATCAGCATGAAGACAATCATCCAGAGGGCAGGTCGCCATGGATTGGATACAAAGCCGTTGAACGAGGCGATGAAATCGTTGGCCGACTGGCCGGCAAAGGCATTTGTGGCGGCCTGTACGATGTATTCCAGCGTCCAGCCTGCCACGACCGAATAGTAGCCCAGTATCAGGAAGCCGGCCAGTACGCCCATGCGCCCCACCCAGCGCCACTGCGTGCCGGGGGCCAGTATCCGATATGCGCCTGCCGTGTTGGCACGCGAATGCCGTCCGATGGAAAATTCGGCTACCATGATGGGGATGCCGAAGAAAAGGACACACCCCAAATAGATAAGGATGAAGGCGGCTCCACCGTGATTGCCCGTCTCAAAAGGAAAGCGCCAGATATTGCCCAGCCCTACGGCCGACCCTGCCGAAGCCAGGATGACGCCCAGCTTGCTTCCGAAGTTTGCTCTGTTGTTCTTTGTCATAAATCGTGGTTTATTCTTGCAGATTGTTACTAATACCGGTTGAATTGTGCAAATATAGAAAATGTTCCGTACATTTGCATCTCGTATTGAAATATATTTGATTATGCTGTATTACATCCGTAAATATCCTGTTTCACTCCTGATTATTCTGGTCGTGATTTATTTGTCGTTCTTCAAGCCTCCCAAGACGGAGATGGAGTCCATCCCCGGCATCGACAAGGTGGTGCATGTGTGCATGTACTTCGGCATGTCGGGTATGTTGTGGCTGGAATTCATGCGGGCGCATAAAAAAGCACGCGTGCCGATGTGGCACGCGTGGTTGGGGGCCTGGCTCTGCCCTGTCTTGTTCAGCGGGGCGGTGGAGCTGCTTCAGGCGTATTGTACGACCTATCGGGGTGGCGATTGGTGGGACTTTGCCGCCAATACTACGGGAGCTACGCTGGCATCGCTCATTGGCTGGTATTGGATGAGGCGTCATATCTCTTTATAAATATTCGACGATGCTGCTCAACCGCACGCCGTTCGACCCCTTGATGAGGATGGTCTTGCCGGCGGGCTTCTGCTGCTTCAGGGCTTCGATGAGGGCGGGAGCGTCGGCATACGTCTCGTAGGTGTGGCGCGTGGCGGCAAACTGGCCACCTACCAGGATGACGCGCTCGAAGCCACATTCCTCCAGGTAATCCACAATCTTCTGATGCTCCTCGGCGCTGTCGGCGCCCAGTTCGCGCATGTCGCCCAGTATGGCTACCTTGTGTGCCGCCTCCATCTGGCGGAAGTTGGCCAGCGAGGCCGTCATGCTGGTGGGGTTGGCGTTGTAGGCATCGATGATGAGTGTGTTGTCGGCCGTTCGTTTCAGTTGCGAGCGGTTGTTTTGGGGTGCATATTCCGTCAGAGCCTGGTCTATCAGGGCTGCGTCCACGTCGAAGTAGGTGCCAAGGGTGACAGCGGCCAAGGCATTGGGCAGGTTGTAGCTGCCTATCAGTTGGGTTTGTACGTGATGCGTTTCCGTTTCTCCCTGTTTCTTCCATTCGAAGGCGAGAAAAGGTGAGCAGCCGGTCAGCCGGCCGCAGATGTCGTTGTCGGCTCCTTCGCCGTAGGTCACGTGGGGCAGGCCTGCGGCCATCTTTGTCAGGTAGGGGTTGTCGGCATGCAGAAAGACGACGGGAGCGGGCAGCGTGCGCAGCCAGTCGTAAAGCTCGCCCTTGGTGCGCATCACGCCTTCGAATGAGCCGAAGCCTTCAAGGTGCGCCTTGCCCACGTTTGTGATGAGGCCCATGTCGGGCTCGGCTATCTCCACCAGCTCGCGGATGTCGCCCGGGTGGCTGGCGCCCATCTCGACGACGGCCAGTTCGTGTTCGGGCTTGAGGCGGAGCAGGGTGAGGGGTACGCCGATGTGGTTGTTCAGGTTACCTTCCGTAAAGAGCAGGCGGTAGCGGCGGCTCAGCACGGCAGCTATCAGTTCCTTGGTCGTGGTCTTGCCGTTGGTACCTGTGATGCCGATGATGCGTGTGCCCAGCTGGCGGCGGTGATGGCGGGCCAGGTGTTGGAGCGTCAGCAGGCAGTTGTCTGTCAGCAGGTAGCGGTCGTCGCCCGGTACGAGGTATTTGGCTTCGTCGATGACGGCGTAGGCACATCCGCTTTCCAGCGCCTTGGCGGCAAAGGCGTTGCCGTTGAAGTTCTCGCCCTTCAGGGCGATGAAAAGGGATCCTTCGGGGCATCGGCGGCTGTCGGTCGTCACGCCGTTGCATCGGCCGAATATCTGGTAAAGAGTCGAAATTTCCATATCTTTTCTGTTTTAGGTTGGTTGACGGGTACAAAGGTAGTCTTTAATTGAGAATTGCGAATGGAGAATGGAAAATTTTAACCGCAAACATTTTTCCTTTTCCTGTGTTACTTATGCATGTGTTTTTTCCGTATATTCGCCCTGAATTCAGGAAATAATCATTTTTGAAGTCAAACTAAATAAAATTGTAGAGTATGATGTTTTCATTATTGAGTGCCGCGTCTGTCATCAACGTGGAGAATTTGCTGGACCGCCTGCTGAACTATGGCATCGAGCTGGGCAAGAGCCTGCTGGCTGCTTTGGTCATCTATATCATCGGTCGCTTTATCATTAAGTACATCATGCGTTTCGTCACTTCTGTGATGGTGAAGCGCAAGATGGAAATCAGTGTGCAGACTTTCCTGCGGAGTTTGCTGAGTATTGTACTGAACCTGATACTGGCCTTTGCCATCATCAGCAAGCTGGGTGTCGAGACGACCAGCTTCGCCGCCCTGCTGGCCTCTGCGGGTGTTGCCATCGGTATGGCTCTGTCGGGCAACCTGTCCAACTTTGCGGGAGGACTGATTATCCTCGTCTTCAAGCCTTTCAAGGTGGGCGACTACATTGACGCCCCCGGCGGAAGCGGTACGGTGAAGGAAATTCAGATTTTCCACACGCTGATTGCCACTACGGACAATCGCATGATCTATATCCCCAACGGTTCGCTGAGCAGCAATGCCGTGACCAACTACAACAAGCAGGAAACGCGCCGTTTGGAGTGGGTCTTTGGCGTGGAGTATGGCGAAGACGTACAGAAGGTGCGTGCCGTCCTGCAGCGCATCATCGATGCCGACCCGCGTATCTTGACTACACCCGCTCCGATGATCGTCTTGAAGACATTGAATGCCAGCAGCGTAGACATTATGGTACGTGCCTGGACGAAGACGGAAAACTATTGGGATGTGCTGTTCGAAGTGAACGAACTCGTCTACGACACTTTCAACAAGGAAGGTATCGGCTTCCCCTTCCCGCAGCTTACGGTACATCAGGCCAAGGATTGAGGCGGCCTATGTCGCATCTGTTTGGGGCGCGGAGTGTTCGGATGGCAAAGGGCTGTCCGCATGCTCCGCGCCTGCTTGTTCCTTGCACCAGACAAAGCGGTGCTTTCCCAGGCATAAAGCAGTGCTTTGATGCTCGGAAAACGATGCTTTGTTTTTTAGGGGGCAAGGAGGCGAAAACTGAAAATAATGTGAGGATTGTGCGGCTGTGCCTTTCTTTTTGTTTACATTTGCAGGGATTAATTGTAGAAAGACGATTTCCATGAATCAGGAATATACGAAATACTTGAATGTCAATGGCCGGTTGCTCGACCTTTCGACGCCGTGCGTGATGGGCATTCTGAACGTGACGCCCGACTCCTTCTATAGCGGGAGCCGCATGCAGACGGAGGAAGAAATAGAAGCCCGCGTGCGGCAGATTGTGGACGAGGGGGCGGCCATCATCGATGTGGGAGCCTATTCTTCGCGCCCCAATGCCGAACACGTGTCGGCCGGGGAAGAGATGAAGCGTCTGCGCATGGGCTTGGAAGTGCTGCGTCGTACGGCTCCCGAGGCGGTGGTATCTGTCGACACCTTTCGGGCGGACGTGGCTCGGATGTGTGTGGGGGAGTATGGCGTGGCCATTATCAACGACATTGCGGCGGGTGAAATGGATGCCGACATGTTCAGCACGGTGGCCGAACTGAATGTGCCCTACATCATGATGCACATGCAGGGAACGCCCCAAAACATGCAGCAGCATCCGCACTACGACAACCTGTTGCGCGAGGTCTTCCTCTATTTCGCCCGCAAGGTACAGCAGCTTCGCGACCTGGGTGTGAAGGACATCGTGCTCGACCCCGGCTTCGGCTTCGGCAAGACGTTGGAGCACAATTATCAGCTGATGGCCCATCTGGAGGAATTCCGACTCTTCGAGCTGCCGCTGCTGGTAGGCGTATCGCGCAAGTCGATGATCTATCGCCTGCTGGACACGACACCCCAAGAGGCTTTGAACGGCACGACCGTTCTCCATACGCTGGCCCTGATGAAGGGAGCCGACATCCTGCGGGTGCACGACGTCCGTCAGGCCGTCGAGGCAGTGAAGATTGTCGGAGCGATGAAGGCGAACGAGTAGCGGTTAGTATTTTTATCATAATAATATAGTAGTATCGTGTTTTTCGATTTTGGTATAAAAGACTTTATAGACATCTTGTCGGTGGCGCTCCTGCTGTACTACACCTACAAGCTGATGAAGGCATCGGGCTCCATCCATATCTTTACGGGTATCTTGGTGTTCATCCTCATTTGGCTGGTGGTGTCGCAGGTACTCGAGATGAAGCTGCTCGGCTCCATCTTCGACAAGCTGGTCAGTGTGGGCGTGCTGGCGCTGATTGTCCTTTTTCAGGAGGAAATCAGACGCTTCCTGGTGACGCTCGGCTCGCATCAGCATGCCAGTGCGCTGGTGCGCTTCTTTACCGGCAACAAGAAGGATGGATTGGAGCATGACGACATCATGCCCATCGTCATGGCCTGTATCAGCATGGGCAAGCAGAAGGTGGGAGCCTTGATTGTGGTGGAGCACAACATGCCGCTGGACGACGTGGTGCGTACAGGCGACGTGATAGACGCCAACATCAACCAGCGGCTCATCGAAAACATCTTCTTCAAGAACAGTCCCCTGCACGACGGTGCCATGGTCATCAGCAAGCACCGCATCAAGGCGGCCGGCTGTATTCTGCCCGTCTCTCACAATCTGGACATCCCCAAGGAGCTGGGCTTGCGCCATCGGGCGGCCATGGGCATCTCGCAGGTTTCAGACGCCCATGCCATCATCGTGTCCGAAGAGACGGGTGCCATCTCCGTGGCCTACAAAGGGCAGTTCCACCTGCGTCTCAATGCCGAAGAGCTGGAGCGGCTGCTGACCAACGAAGGGTAGACGGAAGTTACATTGGTTAGAAAGAACATGAACAATATATTCTAATATCATCAGAAAAATGGACAGAAGAGAATTCCTACGGACAGGCAGCCTGGCTGCCTTGGGTGCATTGACCCTGCCTTCGCTGGCCATGTCGTCGGGCAAGTTGAAGCCGACCGGCAAGCAGTCGGCTACGGAAGCAGCCATGGCCCATTTCGGCGTAACCGAAGCCGACCTGAAGAAAGTAATGCAGGCGGCGCTGGAAAAGGGAGGTGACTATGTAGACCTTTATTTCGAACATACATTCAACAATAGTGTCACGCTGATGGACGGCAAGGTGAACAATTGCAGTGCCAACATCGACTTCGGTATGGGCGTGCGTGTTCTGTCGGGCGACCAGACGGGGTATGCCTATGTCGAGGGTGTTATGCTCGACGAAATGCTGCGTGCCGCCCGCACGGCTGCCCGCATCGCTTCGTCGGGCAAGGCGACCCGCGTGGCCGCTCTGACGGAAAAGACATTGCCCAAGAGCCGATATGCCGTTGTAGAGTCGCTGGAGGATGTCAGCGTGAAGGAGAAAATCCCTTATCTGGAGAAGCTGAACGAAAAAATCTTCTCGCTGGACAAGCGGGTAATGAAGGTGCAGGCCGTCTTGTCGGACAGCACCTCGCATGTGCTCTTCTGCAACTCCGAAGGCACCAGCTATTACGACTATCGCCCGATGGTGAACTTTATAGCCGTCTGCATCATGCAGGACAAGGGACGGGTGGAGAACTATGTGGCTTCCCGCTCCTATCGCAAGGGCTTTGAGTTCCTGACCGATGACATTGTCGACATGCTGGCGCGCGAAGCCGTGGAAAAGACTTCGCTGCTCTTCCAGGCTGTCAAGCCGAAGGGAGGCGAAATGCCGGTCGTAATGGGTGCCGGCGGTTCGGGCATCTTGTTGCACGAGGCCATCGGGCATGCGTTCGAAGCCGACTTCAACCGCAAGCGCACGTCCATCTTCTGCGACATGCTGGGGAAGAAGGTGTGCAACGAACACATCCAGGTGGTAGACGACGGTACCATCCCCTTCAACCGCGGCTCGGTCAACTTCGACGACGAAGGAGTGGAAGGACAGAAAACCTATCTGGTAAAGGACGGCATTCTGACGAGCTACATCCACGACCGCATCAGCGCCCGCCACTACGGCCTGCAACCCACGGGCAACGGTCGGCGCGACACCTTCCGCAACATGCCTATCCCCCGCATGCGTGCCACCTATATGGAGGCCGGCAACCTGAAGGAAGAAGACATCATCTCCTCGGTCAAGCAGGGTATCTATGTGGACAGCTTTACCAACGGCCAGGTGCAGATCGGTGCGGGCGACTTTACATTTTTCGTGAAGTCGGGCTATCTCATCGAGGACGGCAAGCTGACGCAACCCATCAAGGACATCAATATCATTGGCAACGGTCCGAAGGCTTTGGCTGACATCACGATGGTGGCCGACAATGCGAAGATAGACAACAGTACGTGGACGTGTGGCAAGGACGGACAGTCTTGCCCTGTGACGTGTGGCATGCCTTCGGCACTGGTCAGCAAGCTGACAGTGGGAGGAGAGTAAAAACGATTAAAGAGAAAGTACGACTATGATAACAGACAATAATAAGAAACTGGCACAATGGGCGTTGGATTTCGCCCTGAAGAACGGTTGCCAGGCAGCCAAGCTGGTGTTGTATGCCAACTCCAATACGTCGTTCGATCTGCGTAATGCACAGATGGACAAGCTGCAGCAGGCTTCGGAAAGCGTGCTGACCATCAATCTCTATGTAGACGGGCGCTATGGCAGCTATTCGACCAACCGTCTGGACAAAAAAGAGCTGGAAACCTTCATCCGTAACGGCATTGAGTCGACCCGCTATCTGGCGGTAGACGAGGCACGTGTCTTGCCCGACCCTTCACGTTACTATAAAGGAGGTAAGCCCGACTTGCAACTGTTCGATGAGAAGGGACGGAAGGTAGGTCCCGACGACAAGGTGGCCATTGCCCGTGCGGCAGCCGAGGAGGTGATGGGCAAGGACGAACGCATCATCTCGGTCGACACGTCTTTCAGTGACGGTGAGAGTGCCTCTTATCGCCTGACGAGTAATGGTTTCGAAGGGGAGGAACACTCTACCTGGTATTCCGTCTCGGCCAGTGTATCCATCAAAGGAGAGGGCGAGGCGCGTCCTTCGGATATGTGGTATGACTCCGCTCTGTTTTATGACAAGCTGCAGAAAACGGGTGTCGGGCAAAAGGCTTTGGAACGCGTTCTTCGAAAGCTGGGACAGAGAAAAGCTGCTTCGGGCAAGTATACGTTAATTGTCGATTCGCTGAACTCTAGCCGTCTGCTCAGCCCTCTGCTCAGTGCCTTGTATGGTTCGTCTCTCCAGCAGCACAATTCTTTCCTGCTCGACAAGTTGAATACGAAGGTCGGCGCCGATAGTCTGACACTGACGGACGAACCCCATCTGATAGGTGCTAATGGTGCCGGGTATTTTGATGCGGAGGGAGTGGCTACTGAACGTCGTCCCATCTTCGATCAAGGCATTCTGAAGACTTATTTTATTGATACCTACAATTCGAAAAAAATGGGAGTGCCGCCTACCATCAGTTCACCGTCTGTATTGGTCATGGCGCCGGGTGAAAAGAGTTTGGATGAACTGTTGGCTGGTGTCGGGAAGGGTATTTTGGTAACAGGCTTCAATGGAGGAAACAGTAACAGTACGACGGGCGACTTTTCGTATGGCATTGAAGGCTTTTTGGTAGAAGACGGGCGGTTGGTGCAGCCGGTCAACGAAATGAATGTGACGGGCAACATGCTGACTCTGTGGCAGTCCTTGGCTGCTGTGGGGAATGATCCTCGTCTGTCTTCGTCGTGGCGTATTCCTTCGCTGCTGTTTGAAGGTGTGGATTTCAGCGGCTTGTAATTTAGTTGAGCATTAGGCTCATGTAGGGGTGTTGGGGGACCAGTATCTTTGCGGTGAGCTCTCCGATAGTAAGTGCCAGATGGCTGACAGACAGCCGTTTGGCACTTTTCATGCAATGCCCGTTGTTCAGATAGTAGTAACCCGTATTGGCTTGCAGCTGTTCGTCGGTCAAGGCCAGATTCCATTCAGTCTCAGGATGAGCGGCTGCGTAGAGCTGGAGCATGGCATGTGCATCAATGATGCGGGCCATACCCAATCTTTCACTTTTTTCTTTTTCCTGGACGGGATGGAGCAGACGGAGGGTATCCTGTCGGGTCGTCTGGCAGATGAGTTGCAGCAGATTTTGAGCGTCTTGCTCCGAATTGGCCAATAGTTCGCCGATCCACCATTCTCCTTCTTTGGCTGGATAAGCGAAGGCCAGGGCAACGGGTTCCTGCTGGAGAGTATGATTAAGGGTATAGATGTGACCACCGCTTAATTGCAGGTCGGCCAGGATGACTTTGAGGTCTGCCGCTGTATGTTGAATGCAGCAGGGGCGTTGGTGCATCCTTTGTTCAAAGTAGTCATAGACAGCGGCCGTCAGCTCATTAGTTACTGTCATTGCATACTCTGATGATAGCTCACAGTCTGCTGTTTGGTGAAAGATTGTTGTCTGATAATGGAAGGCTGTCGTATATCCGCTTTGGGCGTAATAGTCGAACAGCCATGGTTCGGCCGGAATGAGAGTGGATAGCAAGATGCCTTTCTGATGCATCTTGCCAAAGGACTCGGCCAACAGTTCGCGCATCACTCCTTTGTTTCGGAAATCCGGATGGGTACAGGCCCCTGAAACATAAGACGTAGCGATTGTTTTCCCACAATAGGTCATGGGGTAGGGCAGCATTTGCAAGGCTGCAATGACCAGATCTCCGCTTTGGATGGCAATGTTGACCTCGTTGTTGTATCTCATTTGGAAATACAAGTCGGTAAAGGCAGGGCTGTCATGGAAACAGAGCTCCCAAAGTTTTCTGACTTTTTCTTTCATAAACGTATGCGAATTGCTACCATTTGATAGGCTCTACGGGTTCATCGCGTAGGCAGGCAACATATTTTTCCAAAATAATGGCAGGTTGGTAGGATAGCTTTGCCTTACGCAATCCTTCGATGCCCAAGTCTTCCTCCCGATTGATATAGACATATTGTTCGGGAATGTGGTTGGCAAATTCATAGTTGATCATTGCGTATGCCCCTTCGATGCGTGTGTCGGCCTTTTCTACATGTACACCAAAGGTGTCTTGGTTAATAGGCATGCCGAAGGTAAAGGCGGCGATACGTCCATCTACGTGAAGGATACCGCCTGTCAGTCCTAATTCATCGAAGTGGTGCAGTGCGTAGACCAATGCCCGTCGTTCGTTGCCCGTTCCTTCGTGCTGGTCGCAATGGTTGGCTTTACACCACTCGGCTTCCAGTTCAAGGCATTCTTGAATGCGGTCGGGCGTGATGGGCGTATATTCGTAGTTGGGATAGGTACGTTTGAACTTGTTGACATGGTTACGTTTGGGTTGCAGCTTTTTGCCAGCCAAGGTTGCCAAGTCGGTTCGCAGATACAGGTAGTCGGCATAGTCACGGTCGGCTGTGAACTGAAATTTGCCGGGCATGAATGCTTCCAGTTCGGCACACATATCTGTGCAGATACCCAATAGGCAGAAAGGAGCACGTTCGTCGTGGGCGTCCTGTATCATCGCTTCCAAGACTTTGTTCAGGTTGCCTTCTCCGATGGGCATCATATAAACCAGTTCGCCTTCGGCCCAGAACTTCAGTAGCAGGTAACCGTCCAATACGGCGAATTGGGTATTGTACAGAAAGCGCCAGCTGCATAGGTTGGAGAACGACAGGTCACAATTACGCCTCTTGCTGTGTAAGGTAAAGGAGGTGATCAGCGCCTTGTCTTTCAGCTCAATGTCTTTGAATGCTATCATATCATCGTATTTCCTAATAGAGTGGGCAAAGATACAAAAAGATAAGGCATAGACAAATGAAATAAGTGGCTTTCAATTTGTCTATGCCTAATGGCTTTTGCATGAACATGTTTAAAGCAATCCTAATAATCTTAGGATGGTAGGGGTAAATAGAGCTGTAAATATGCCGTTCAGTGTCAGGCCCAAGCTGGCAAAAGCACCATATTTCCGGCTGACGTCCATCGCGGTCGAGGTCCCTACGGCATGAGCAGCAGTGCCCAGTGACAACCCTTGGGCCATCGGACTGCCGATATGGGTCAGTCGCATGGTCTTGAATCCCAGGATGCCTCCCAGGAGACCTACGCATACGACGACGGCTGCTGTCAACGAGGGAATACCACTCAGTGATTGGGTTACTTCCATGGCTATGGGAGTGGTAACCGATTTGGGAGCCAGCGAATAGATGATTTCGTCGGACGCTCCCATCCACTTGGCTATCAGTACGACAGAAGCGACTCCGACGATGCAGCCGGCCAGCTGGGACAATAGGATGGGGAGCAATTGTTTTTTGATGGTTTCCAGTTGGAGGTACAGGGGTACGCCCAAGGCGACTACTGCCGGCTTCAGCCAAAATTCGATGAGGTGTCCTCCTTCATTATAAGTTTCATAGCTCACTCCAGTCATTTTCAGAAACAGGATAAGCAGAGCGATGGTAAGCAGAATGGGGTTGAGCAACATAATACCCGTCTTTTTCTGCAGGAGCTTGGCCAGGAAGAATATGCCGAAAGTGATGGCCAGCAGGAAGAATTCGTTTTCTAAGAAGTTCATTTGATTTTACGTGCTAATTGGTGAACCCATCCGGTGACTACAATAACCAATAAAGTACTGATGAGCGAAGCGGTGACGATGGGCCAGAATTCAGCCGCTATGACGTCGAAGTACAGCATCAGTGCCACGCCGGGCGGCACGAAGAAAAAGCCGAGGTTGGCAACCAGGAAGTCGGACATTCCTTGCACCCAGTGCAGTTTGATCCAACCCAATTTCAGAAACAGGGTGAGCAATAGCATGCCGATGATGCTCGACGGCAGTTTGATGCCTGTTAGCCAGACAATCAGTTCACCCAAAGCCAGACATCCGAAAAGGATGGCGCATTGACGAATCATAATCCTAAAAACTAAATATCCTAAAATACCTTTTTGAAAACGGGTGCAAAGGTAGTTATAATGTTTATAGGGTGTTTAGCAGAGAGACATTTTTTTATTTGGCACTTATTTTTAATGGAAGTTCTCTTTCGCTTTTTTGTGTTTTAGATGGTCAATTTAATGGTTATTAATCGTATTTATGTGGTTAAGATGATTTTTTTCGTTTATGGATTGAAAAGAAAAAAAGAAGAAAATGAAGAATGTTTGCTTTTGTTTTAAAATATTTGTATACATTTGCAGCATTGATGGTATGAAAGCATGAATTACAATATTAATCTTTAAACATTGAAAAGTATGAAAAGGACTTTATTATTCACTGCACTTGTTGCATTCATTATGTCATTCTCTCTGACTGTAAATGCACAAATGAAGGCTTCTGGAAAAGATTACAAGGAGCTTCAGAAAAACGAAAAGGTGTTGAATAAGGATTTGCAGAAAAAAGCTATTAAGGCTGCTCGTAAAGAAGCAAAGAAATTGACGAAGGAAGGATTTCGTACTCCAGTAGGCAAATTGCCTTTGGATAAACAGTTGGAAACAGCTTGGCAGAAGCAGGCCGAAATGGATATGGAAGGAAATCCGTATTGGTATATTGCTTCTTCCAGAGCTATCGGTGGAAACCAGTCTTCTGCAGCCCTTCAGGCAACGAATGCTGCTAAGATTGATTTGGCCGGACAGATTCAGACAAAGGTTTCACAGCTGATTGAGGCAAAAGTGGCTAATGACGATATGGGACAGGAAGAAGCTGCCAGCTTGTCCAATGTTGTAGCATCGAGCAAGAGCATTATTTCTGGTACATTGGGCCGTACCATTCCTTTGGTAGAAGTATACAGAACATTGCCTAATAAAAATGTAGAGGTGATGGTCACCATTGGCTACAGCATGCAGACGGCCAATCAGGAAGCTATTAAGGCTATCCGCCAGGAACTGGCTGGAAAATCGGAAGAGTTGGCTAAGGAATTGGATAAATTGGCTGAATAACAATTGTTGAAAAGATTTTTATTTGAATGGAAAGGAAATGTCTGATTGTATGGATATTCCTTCTGACACTAATGGCTGCAGCGCCTTTGTACGCACAAAAAACCGTCAAGGTGAAGGGCGTGCAAGGGCGCTGGCAGGTTAGTGACGACATTACGCTGAAGGAAGCAGAGGAACGGGCTTTTATGGAAGCTAAAAAGGAGGCTTTGCGTAAAGCAGGTGTGATGGAAAACGTTTGGTCGGTTTTCGGACAGATAACGCAAGAAAGCGGAACTGAGCTTCAGGAGGCATATTCACAAATGAATGTTTTGGCTATCGGGGGAATGGTGAACGTTACTGAAAAAAAAGTTGAGGAGTTTTGGGACGTTGACACTAAAAGCCTGTACAAGGTTGTGACCATTAATGCCACGGTACAAAAAGACGAACGCGTAGATAAATCTTACGCTATGGATGTAAAGGGAGTTGCCAATCTGTATAAGGAAGGCGATGTGTTTACTTGCAGGCTGAAAGTTTATGGCACTGATTCATATTTGAAGTTCTTTTGGTTTGACAGTAATGGTGGCGCTTTGTTGTATCCGAATGGTTATGAAGGAAATCAGTTGCTGAAAGCAGGTAAGGAGTATAAAATACCTTTTAGCAATATGGTGGACTATCGGATGGAAAAACGAGGGGCAAGCAGCGAGAAAATCAATATGATGTTTGTCGTGACGAAAGAAGATATCCCCTTTACTGGGGATGTAACTTATCAGAATGTTCTGAAATGGGTTTATGCAATACCCAGTGATCGTCGCTGTGCTACGTATGAAATGGTAATGATTAAATAAGATTGCATTATGAAAAAGGTCTTAACCAGTTTGGTGGCATTGACGGGAGGCCTGATGCTGTCGTCTTTGCATGCGCAAGATATTGAAAAGGAGTTCGAGAATTTCATCAAAGAACAGAACACTGCATTCGAACAGTTCAAGAATAAAGCGGATGCTGATTTTGAGAATTATTTACGCCAGGCTTGGGAGGAATTTGAAGCCTTTAAGCCGCTTGAAACCCCGGTAAGACCTGAACCTCCCCAGCCGGTTGTCTTTAATCCTGAATCTCCGTCGTCAGAACCGGTTTCTGTTCCTGTTGGTGAGGAAGTCATTCCTGAACAATATAAGCCGATTGAGGTCGATATCCCGAAGGTATCGCCTATTCAGCAGTTGCGACGTACCCCTATCGTTTTTTATGGAAGTACTTTCGAGATTGCGACAGAATCTGCGTCAGAATTGCCATGGAAGGGTACGGCTGAATCCGATGTTGCCGATGCCTGGAAATATTTGTGCCAGAATGGCTATGAGGCATTGCTTTCTGATTGCCTTTCGGCCAAGAAACGGTTTCATCTGAATGATTGGGCTTATCTGTTGTTTGCCAAGGCGGTTGGCGTTCAGTTGTATGGTGCTGATAAAACGGATCAAATTACATTTCTTCAGATGTTTCTGTTGAGTAAGTCGGGGTATAAGGTACGCTTGGCTAAGATAGATGATCAGCTTCGTTTGTTGGTTTCTACAGTAGAACCCATGTATGGTGTGCCTTACTTGACAATGAATGATTTGCGCTATTATGTTTTTGAACCTCGTGAAGGCGGTTCAATGAAAATCTATACGTATCGGCATGATTTTGCCGATGCCAAGAATCTGATAAGCTTGCGGATTGATGAGGTACCTGCATTATCTGGAGAAACGGCGGATCGGACATGGAAGGCGGAAGATACCACATGGAGCGTACAGACTTCTGTGGAAAAAAATCTGATAGACTTTTATCATGATTACCCTCAGTGTGATGTGGCTGTCCATTATCATACCCCCATGAGCGGAGGTCTTCGTTCTGAATTGTACGACCAGTTGAAGCCGGCTATTGCAGGAAAGAATCAAGTGGAGGCCGCTTCCGTCTTGTTGCATTTCGTACAAACTGCTTTCCCTTATCAGACGGATGGTGAACAGTTTGGCTATGAAAAGCCTAATTTTCCCGATGAGACTTTCTACTATCCATATTGTGATTGTGAAGACCGTGCCATGCTTTATGCGGTATTGGTCAGAGATTTGTTGGGCTTGGATGCAGTTTTGCTTGATTATCCCAATCATATCGCATCGGCCGTACACTTTACTGAAGAAGTGACAGGCGATTATATTCTGTTGGGAGAGGGGAACAAATATATCATCTGTGATCCCACTTATATCGGCGCTCCGGTGGGAGCTTGTATGGAGCAATACAAGCAGGTGGCTCCTGAAATAATCAGGTAGTGTTAAATATTATAATATTTGTCATTCGCTCTGCAAAAATCCGCGTTTTTGCAATGTTGAAGTTGCAAAATTGTGTATTTTTGCAACGTGATAAACACGTATTGTCAAGTATTTGAACACAATCTTATATATCATGCAAAGATTAATTAATGAAATTCTCGAACGTGCCAAGGCCGATCGCCAACGCATCGTTCTTCCTGAAGGTACGGAAGAGCGTACCTTGAAAGCTGCCAATCAGATTCTGACTGACGGAATTGCCGATTTAATTCTTTTGGGTAATCCCGATGAAATCCATGCTTGTGCCAAAGAATGGGGATTGGGTAATATCAGCAAGGCTACCATCATTGATCCTGCCAATCATCCGAAGCAGGAGGAATATGCACAGCTCTTGTATGAATTGCGCAAGAAAAAAGGCATGACGATTGAAGAAGCCCGTAAGCTGGTGCTGAATCCGTTGTATCTGGGTTGCTTGATTATCAAGAGTGGTGATGCCGATGGTCAGTTGGCTGGTGCTCGCAATACTACGGGGGATGTTCTGCGTCCGGCCTTGCAGATTATCAAGACGGCTCCGGGCATCACTTGTGTTTCAGGTGCTATGCTGTTGCTGACTCATGCTCCTGAATATGGAAAGAATGGCATTCTGGTGATGGGAGACGTTGCTGTAACTCCGGTACCTGATGCTTCTCAGTTGGCTCAGATTGCCGTATGTACGGCTCGTACGGCTCATGCAGTGGCTGGGCTTGATCCGAAGGTGGCCATGTTGAGCTTCTCTACCAAGGGCTCTGCTAAGCACGAAGTGGTAGATAAAGTTGTTGAGGCCTTGAAGATTGCTAAGGAAATGGCTCCTGATATTGCAATTGACGGTGAATTGCAGGCCGATGCCGCTTTGGTTCCTGAAGTAGGCGCCAGCAAGGCTCCGGGATCTGCCATAGCCGGACATGCCAATGTCTTGATTGTGCCCAGTCTGGAAGTTGGCAACATCTCTTACAAACTGGTTCAGCGTTTGGGACATGCCGATGCCGTAGGCCCGATTCTGCAAGGTATTGCCCGTCCGGTAAACGATCTTTCGCGCGGTTGCTCCATTGAAGACGTTTATCGCATGATTGCCATTACGGCCAATCAGGCCATTGCTGCGAAAGCCAATGCCAACAAATGATTAACCTTAAATAATAGAGTAAGATTATGAAAGTCTTAGTATTGAACTGTGGTAGTTCATCTATCAAATATAAGTTGTTCGACATGGACCACAAGGCAGTCATTGCCCAAGGTGGTATTGAAAAGATTGGTTTGTCCGATTCTTTCCTGAAGCTGACGTTGCCAAACGGTGAGAAGAAGATTCTGGAAAAGAATATTCCTGAGCATACAGTGGGTGTGGAATTTATCTTGAACACCCTTGTCTCTCCTGAATATGGTGCCATCAAGTCGCTGGACGAAATCAATGCAGTAGGTCATCGTATGGTTCATGGTGGCGAGAAGTTCAGTGAATCGGTCTTGCTGACCAAGGAAGTGCTCGATGCCTTTACGGCGTGCAACGACCTGGCTCCGCTCCACAATCCGGCCAACCTGAAAGGTGTTCGTGCCATTGAGGCTATCCTGCCGAATGTGCCTCAGATTGGAGTCTTCGATACGGCTTTCCATCAGACGATGCCCGACTATGCCTATATGTATGCCGTTCCCTACGAATTGTACGAGAAGTATGGTGTACGTCGCTATGGCTTCCACGGAACTTCCCACCGTTATGTTTCAAAACGTGTATGCGAGTTTCTGGGTATCCAGCCCGAAGGTACGAAAATCATTACCTGCCATATCGGTAACGGAGGTTCCATTTCGGCTATTAAGGATGGTAAGTGTGTAGATACCAGTATGGGTCTTACTCCGCTCGAAGGTCTGATGATGGGCACGCGCAGTGGCGATATCGACGGTGGTGCCGTGACATTCATCATGGAGAAGGAACACTTGGACGCTGCCGGTATATCCAATCTGCTTAATAAGAAGAGCGGTGTGCTGGGTATCTTCGGCAAGTCGAGCGACATGCGCGACTTGGAGAATGCAGTGGCTGCCGGTGATCCGAAAGCTGTTCTGGCTGAGAACATGTACTTCTATCGTATCAAGAAATATATCGGTGCATACGCTGCCGCCTTGGGTGGTGTGGATGTGATTGTCTTCACTGGTGGTGTAGGCGAGAACCAGGCATCTGCCCGTTGGGGTGCTTGCTCCGGTTTGGAATTCATGGGCGTTAAGCTCGATGCCGAGAAAAACAAGGTGCGTGGCGAAGAAGCTGTTATCTCTACTGATGATTCGAAGGTGAAAGTGGTTGTCATTCCTACTGATGAGGAACTGATGATTGCTTCTGATACGATGGCTATCCTGAATAAGAAAGCCTGATTGTCTGCCTGGAAAATATGTAAAAGAGGCTGTCTCAAAATTAAAAACAGAGATAAGTTTACTTACAATTTATAAGCTACAACATAAAAACCTCCTGCTTTTAGTCTTATAATTGCAATAAATAAGGGCTAAAGCAGGAGGCTTTTTATTACTAAGTTTCAATCTGTAAGATTATTACTTTTGAATTTCTATTTTGAGACAGCCTCTTTTTTTAACGCAATCTTAATGTTTCCTTGGAGGCTTTTCCTTATATTTGCCCCAATATAAAAGCCATAAATATTCATTAAATAGAGGATTTATTATGAAAAGACTGACTTATTTCTTACTTTTTGTCCTGATGGCAGGGATGACCTATGCCCAGCAGGCCAAGTACGTTTTCTTCTTTATCGGCGACGGTATGGGAGTCAACCAAGTGAATACGACGGAAATGTTTCGTGCTGATATGGAGGATGGTCGCATCGGTACGCAGAAACTGCTGTTCGGATCTTTTCCGGCTGCGGGTATCGCCACGTCCTATTCGGCCAGTAATTCGGTAACTGACTCTTCAGCTGGTGGAACGGCTTTGGCCACGGGCTCGAAAACCTACAATGGCGCCATTGGCGTGGATGTCAACAAGGAAGCTTTGGAGAGTGTAGCCTATCTGGTCAAGAAGAGCGGCAAGAAGGTTGGTATTGCTACTACCGTCAGTGTGGATCATGCTACGCCGGCAGCTTTCTATGCCCATCAGCCTAATCGTAGTATGTATTATGAGATTGCTTTGGAGCTTCCCAAAAGCGGTTTCGACTTTTTTGCAGGTGCAGGTTTCTTGAAGCCGTCTACAACGTTCGATAAGAAAGAGGCTCCTTCTATTTACCCCATTATAGAAGAAGCGGGTTATACCATTGCCCGTGGTCTGAAGGAATATAAAGAGAAAGCCGCTGCCGCCGATAAGATGGTGCTGCTGCAGGCCGAAGGTGCTTCTGCCAGTTGTCTGCCCTATGCTATCGACCGCAAAGAAGACGACTTGACATTGGCTCAAATCACGGAAAGTGCCATTGACTTCCTGACGAAAGATAACAAGAAGGGATTTTTCCTGATGCTTGAGGGAGGAAAGATTGACTGGGCTTGCCATAGCAATGATCCGGGTACGATGGTAAAGGAAGTGATTGACATGGACAATGCCATCCGTGTAGCTTATGAATTCTACAAGAAGCATCCGAAAGAAACGCTGATTGTAGTTTCTGCCGACCACGAAACAGGCGGTTTGGGTATGGGTACCGGAACGTATACGCTGAACTTGAAGGCGCTCGATTGCCAAAAGCAGTCGGTTGAGGCTTTGTCCCGTCGCATCACTGACCTGCGCCGCAACGAGCATGCTTCTTGGGAGCAGGTTAAGGAACTTCTGTCTGATACAATGGGCTTCTGGAGCAAGCTGCCTTTGACATGGGAACAGGAACGTTCGCTGCGCGATGCATATGAAACTTCTTTCGTAAAGAACAAGGTGGCTTTCAAGGAAACGCTCTATGCCAAGACCGAGCCGCTGGCTGTAACTGCTAACGATGTAATGAGTCAGATTGCTCGCATCGGATGGACCAGCAGTAGCCATACGGCTGAATATGTTCCTGTCTATGCCGTTGGTGCAGGTTCTGACTTGTTTATGGGCAAGATGGACAATACGGACATTCCGAAGCGCATTGCCAAGGCGGGAAGATATTGATTTAGGTATTAAGATTAGATATTAAGTATTAGGCATAAGGTGTGAAGTACAAGTTTCACACCTTATGCCTAATATTTTATAATTGTGTTTCTCCCTCAATGTAGTTTTCCAGAAAGAGATGTTCGCCGTCGAATACGGCATAGGAGAAGCAATTGATCCAGTCACCCAAAATGATGATACGTGAGTTGGCGTTCAGCATCAAGTCCAGCTCGATGTGGCGGTGCCCATAGATGAAGAAGTTGATGTTCGGGTGGCTTTTAAGGTAATCTTTGGTGTAGAGCACCAATGGCTCCTCGTTTTCTCCCATATAGTCCGGTTCCTTGCCGTCAATCCGCTTCAGGCGGCTGTGCTTGGCCCATGTCAGTCCCAGTTCCACACTCCAGCGGGGGTGAAGCGCGGAGAACAGGGTTTGCAACGTGTGGCTGTGGAAGACGGCACGCAGGAACTTGAACTTGCGGTCGGGGTCGCCCAGCCCGTCACCGTGAGCTAGATAGAACTCCTTGCCATGGATTTCTGTGGTCAGCGGTTCGCGGTGCAGGATGACGCCGCATTCCTTCGTCAGGTAGTCGCCACACCAGATGTCATGGTTGCCCGTAAAGAAATGTACTTCCACTCCGAGGTCCGTCAGTTCGGACAGTTTGCCCAGAAAGCGTGTGTAGCCTTTGGGCACCACCAGCTTGAATTCGTACCAGAAGTCGAACATGTCGCCCAGCAGGTAGACGGCCGAGGCCTTGTGCTTGATGCTGTCCAGAAAGTTCACCAGACGGCGTTCTTGCGTACGTCCGTGCTCGATGGCACGCGAACCCAGATGGGCGTCGGAGAGGAAATATACATTCTTCATAAGGCGTATTCGTTAGATTTTTATTTGAACAGTTCGTCCAGATATTTATAGAAGGCGGGATCTTCGCCTATCACAATCTTCGCCACCTTGCCTTCGGGATCGATGACAATCTTGGTGGGATAGCCTTGTATGCCATATTTTACCGTGATGTCTGTCTCGTCCGTATTCCGTACGTGGAGCCAGGGAAGTTCGTATTTCTCTACTGCGGCTTTCCATTTCTCTTCCGTGTCGCGGCAGTCCACGCCCAGTATTTCCATGCGGTCCTTATACTTTTCGTAGTATTTCTTCATGTCGGGGACGCCTTTGATGCACCAGCCGCACCAGCTTCCCCAGAAGTCCAGCACGACATACTTGCCGCGCAGGGACGACAGGGTGAGGTCTTTGCCTTGGAGGTCCTTCAGTGTGAAGTCGGGGGCCACGGCTCCTTCGACCATATTCTTGCGTGCTTCTTCGCGGGCTTTCTGCTGGGCGATGGCTCCTTTCATGGCCTTGTAGAGGGGAGCCATCGGACCGTTCTGTGCCTTCTTGCCGATGAGGTCGAGCAGGTCGCCAGCTTCTTTGCCCAAGTCGGATAGCAGATAGACAGAGATGTCTTCGTCAGGATGCTGGCGGATGTAGTCTTCCTTCACCTTTTTCATGTCGGCATTGATCGGCTCATAGATTTGACGCAGGGAATCAAGGCGTTCGGGTGTCAGTGTACCATCACTTTGCATACCCATGATGACTTGCGTTATCTCGTGCATCTTGTCCTCATGAGGCTTGCACAGGGCGCGCACTTTTTCATAAGCCTGGTGGAAGGCGTTCCCTTTCATGTGATACTCATCCATCGAACCGCTCAGTTCTACCGTTTCGCCGGGGAAGGCGACAACTCCCATGCTTTTCCGCAGCAGTTTCATGGGAGTGCCGTTGCGGGGTTTGGCGTAGAAGTAGACTTCCATCGGTACGCTGTCGTTCTCCAGTTGGCAGGTAAACTTGCCTTCTTGCAGGGCGACGGTGTCCGTGTTCAGTGTCCGTCGGCTCAGGTCCGATACGGCAAAATAGTTCACAATCAGGGTGTCGCTCTCCATGCCGGTCAGTGTGCCGGTGATGGTTGTTTGCTTCTGTGCGGGCTGGCAGGCGCATAGCAGGGCCGTGCAGGCCAGCAGGCTGAATTGTTTCTTGTTCATGGTATGTCGTTTTGGTTATAAGAATCCCAGTTCCAGTTTGGCTTCCTCGCTCATCATGTCCTTGTCCCATTCGGGTTCGAAGACCAGGTTGATGGTGGCCGAGGCCACGCCATCGATGCTTTCTATCTTCTGGCGGATGTCCTCCATGATGAAGTCGGCCGCCGGGCAGTTGGGCGCCGTCAGCGTCATGTCGATGCTGACGTTGAAGTCGTCCGTCACGTCTATCTTGTAAATCAGGCCCAGGTCGTATACGTTGACGGGTATTTCGGGGTCGTACACGGTCTTGAGCATCGCTACGATCTTTTCTTCTATTTCAAATTTTGTCATCATGTTGTTTACAATTCTTGTTTCAGAAGCAAAGCTAAGGTTTTTTTGTGAAACTACCAAAAGGGGAGCGTGTCGGGATGGCAGGAAAACATTGCTTTTTGTGTCGGAAAACATTGCCTTCTTTGGGGGAAAACATTGCTTGTTTTGAGGCAGAACATTGCATCTTTTTGGCGTGTACAGGGGCGGGATGGAACGAAAGGAGTCGTTCTCATGCGGGACAAGAAGATTTTTAGATGGCGGAATGGTGGGTTTTCTGTTAAAAAAACTATTTTTGCAACATTGAATAAAGATGAATCCCTGAAACGATGGATACTATACGCACACAGAATGTCTGGCCTTGTATGGGCGGAAGCAGAGACCTTGACACCATGAAACTACGACTGCTGCTTCTTCCTCTTGTCCTGCTGCTTGGTCGGCAGGTCCTTCTTGCGCAAAGTGAGGACCGTTTTTTCAGTCAGTACAATTTTTATTATATCACCGAAACGGCAGGAATGCCCCATAGCTTTGTGGACGACATCATCTGCGATTCCGACGGGTTTATTTGGGTGGCCACGCACAACGGTATTGGGCGTTATGACGGCTATCGGGTGACGGCCATTCATTCGCAGACGGCTCCGCTGGGATTGAAGAATGACTTCGTGCATACGTTGTGTGAGGACAGCTTCAAACGGCTGTGGGTAGGGTCGGAAGGCGGACTGGAAATTATCAATCTGGATACGTATACCAAGGAGGAGCTGTTTGCCGATGCCGAAGAAGAGTTGGAAGCGTTGTCCGGTGGGTACATCCATCGGATATATAAAGACGAGTCGGGCGACATGTGGATTTCTTGTAACAACAATGTGTGGTGCATCGAGTTGGACAAAAAAGGGAATATCCGTGGATATTATTGTCTGGAAAAGTTTTGCCAGTCGCCAGTGCGAGCTATAGAAGGCGTCGGACAAGAAATTTGTGCCGGACTGGACAATCGGATTTGTGTGTTGAAGAAGAAAGGAGAACATCGGCTTCAGGTCTCTTCGCTGTCCGACAGCCTGAAGCCTTATTCGGAAGACTGGCGGATATCCTGTATGCAGACGGACGGCGACTGGTTGTGGATAGGTACCAATAGGGGGTTGTTCAAGTATAACGGCAAGACCGAGGAGATGAAACGCTATCGTTATTCTACCCATCGGTCTGGCATGCTGAGCCAGGCATATATTACCGACATCAAGCTGACGGAGCGTGGTTCTTTGATTGTATCGACACTGAACGGGGTGAACGTGTATCATCGCGACACCGATACCTTCTCTTTTATCCGCCAGAGCGGTTCGCAAGATGCGGTCACCCTCAACTGCAATGCCATCAATTGCGTCTGTACAATGGGGGAAATCATTTGGCTGGGAACGGAAACAGGTGGCGTGAACCTGCTGTCACCCAAACGTTTGCAGACGGAGTTCTGGACCTGTCCGACGATGAACCAGAGTGTCAAGTCGCCCGTCAATGCCATTGCTGAAGATTCGTTGGGCCATCTTTGGATGGGCGTGGTGGAGCGTGGTTTGGTGAAATGGAATCCCGAGGAGAATACGTGCGACCACTATTCTTTCTCGCCGGGCGATGTTACCTCCTTGAGTAACAATACAATCAGTGGGCTTCTGCTGGATTCGGACCAGCATCTTTGGGCTTATACCTGGGGCGTCGGCATCAATGAGTTCGACCTGAACGTGCCGGGTAACAGGCGTTTCAAGCGTTATACGCGCGAGGAGATTCCGACGCTGGAGGGCGATTTCATCAACAGTGCCTGTGAAGACCGGCTGAATGGAGGTATCTGGTTCGGATCTACCCGTGGAGTACTGTTTTTCAACAAGGCGCAGGGTACGTTTACACGGGTATTGTTCGACGGGCTGGACAATGAGTTTGAGGCAATTTATGCCCTGACGGTAGACCACAAGAAACGCCTGTGGATAGGAACGACTCAAGGTGTAGTCGTGGTAGACTTGCTGTCGTTCGCCCGTTCGCACAGACGCTTCAAATATACTTATCTGAAATACAAGCTGGACGATCCGTCTTCGATGAAGATGGAGAAAATATCGTGTATTCTTGAGGATGAACATGGTACCCTTTGGCTGGGTGGAAACGGTAGTGGATTGTATCGCCTGACGGATGATGAGGACGGTCGTTTTCGTTTTGTTAACTATACTGTCCGCGACGGTTTGGCAGACAATACTGTTATGGGAATGGCTTCAGACGGGAAGGGGCATCTGTGGTTGGTGACCGATGATGGCCTTTCCAAGCTGGATGTGGGTACCATGACATTTGCCAACTTCAGTCGGGATGACGGTCTGCCTTTCACCCAATTCTATTGGAACGGTATCCACTATTCGCCGAAGCGCGACTTGATTTTCCTGGCTACCAATGCCGGCATGCTGGTGGTACATGCCGAAGACAAGGCCATGGCTGGTGTGAAGCCGGTGGTGAAGTTGTCATCGCTTACGATAGCCGGCAATGCCGTTTATCCTTCCAGTGGCGATTATCTGGAAGAGAGCATCCTGCAGGCTTCGTCCATCACCCTGCACGAGAAGGATAGTCGCTTCACGCTGGAACTGACTACGTGCAATTATGGTAACAACACCCGCATTCGCTTTGCTTACCGTATGAAAGGATACGAAGAAGAATGGAACGAAACGAAGCCGGGCGATAACCTCGTGCGATATACGGCTGTTCCTCCTGGCAGATATATCCTTCAGATTCGGGCTACCGACGAGACAGGACGCTGGTCGGACCAACTGACCGAGCTGCAGGTCCGCATTGTCCCCTATTTCTATAAGTCAGTATGGTTCTATCTGTTACTGCTGGTATTGGGATGTGTTGGCGTGTGGATCTTGTACCGGCGGAAGATTAACCGCTATCGCCAGCAGCGTGCCATTTTGGAGAAGAAGGTGGAAGAACGCACACAGGAACTGGCTGTTCAGAACAAGCAGCTGGAAGTAATGGCCCAGCATGTCAAGGAGGTTACTGAAGAGAAGATCGCTTTCTTTACCAACATTACACATGAGTT
>ULXT01034301.1_pt1 | contig 91697 bp, 81 predicted proteins | sample 1961571 | NCBI WGS metagenome assembly ULXT01 (sample SAMEA4835846, study PRJEB28245) | human gut metagenome | biome: gut microbiome; material: fecal sample | place: Denmark | collected 2008
GTAATAGACCAGGCTGCCAGGCGAATGTCCCGGCACATGGATACATTCCAGTTGGGTGTGGCCGAAGGTGACGATGTCTCCGTCGTGCAGGTATTTACCCAGCGGCACAGGCTGCTCTTGCAGTTGGAAACCGAACATCCGGCTTTGCTTGGGAGCGTTTTCTATCCAATATTCATCTGCCTGGTTGGCCTCGGCTTTCAGACCGAATTCTTTCAGCATAAAGGGGTTGCCGAAGATGTGGTCCAGATGGAGATGGGTGTTCAGCAGATGTTTCACTTCCAGGTGATTGTCCTTGATGAAGCCTTTCAGGGCTTGCTTTTCTTCCTCGTAGAAGCAGCCGGCGTCTATGACTGCCGCTTCGTTGGTTTCATCCCATAAAACATAACAGTTTACGGGAAACATATTGAATTCAAATCTTTTTATCTTCATGGCAGGTCTTTCTATGTGTATCTTGATTCCTGTATTCTTCTTTGCTTATACCACCGGTACATATACCACTTTCTTGGTCTGGAAGAACTCCTCGTCGAAATAGTCGCTGAGGTTCCAGATGGTAGCCTTGTGTCGGAAAGGCATGGTCTCGTTTGCCAGTTCTCCCCCTTTCAGGCAGATAAGCCCGTTGGGCAGGGCATTCTGTTGGTGGCTGGAGATGTTTTTGCGGATGATTTTCATCAGGTCGGCCAGCGGCATGACGGCGCGGCTCACCACGAAGTCGTATGTATCCTTCACTTCTTCGGCGCGGGTGTGGCTGAATGTGGCATTGCCGAGGCCGATGCTGTGGGCCACTTCGGTGGCTACGCGTACCTTCTTTCCGATGCTGTCTACCAGGTGGAAATGCACTTCTGGAAAGAGAATGGCCAGCGGAATGCCTGGAAAGCCTCCGCCTGTCCCCAAGTCCATGATGCGGCTTCCTGGCGTGAAGCGGATCACCTTGGCAATGCCCAGTGAGTGGAGCACGTGGTGCTCGTACAAGTTTCCGATGTCCTTGCGCGAGATGACGTTGATTTTGGCATTCCAGTCGGTGTAGAGCGCTTCCAGTGCAGCGAATTGTTGCTTCTGTACGTCGCTGAGTTCAGGGAAATATTTCAGGATAATGTCCATGTTCAGTTCTTCTTTAGAAATGTGGAGTGAGCGGGGTGTTCCTCATTTTTTTACGTTGTTCTGGAGGAAGGTCTCGTCGTTCAACAGATGGCTGAGGGCATCGTAGGGCAACGTAATCTGGATAGCTCCCATGACGTAGGGGGCAATCTCGTATATATTGTAGTGGAAAGTGATGCCGTCTGGATTGAGGCAGAAGTTCTCTGTCGGGACAAGCTCGCCGGTACTGGTATATCCCATGTCTTCCAGTTCTTCGTGGGTAGCTACGTGGTTGTCGGCCATCAGTTGGTTCCATAGCAGGTCGGTCAGCGCTTCCTTGTAATTGGGTACAAAGAGATCATCCAGCCGGATGGGAGTCAGCGTTGCCAGGTTCAGGTTCAGGTACGTGGTCATGTAGATGCCGTGGGCTCCTCCCGTGTATTCGTTATAGTCCATGCGATAGACCAGCAGGTCCTTGTGATAGAACTGCACGTGTCCTTCTATACCTTTATAATAAGAATACCACGCGCCTATGCTGGCGGTGTCTTCCTTGGATTCCTGCTGATACATCGGCTCCAGATCCTTGCGGTAGTTGGTTACATAGGCTTCCACATAGTTCTTTATCGCTTCGGCAGGTGTCTGGTTGATGTATTTTTCGCCCAGGCACAGGGAGAGCACGTAGCGGTTGACGCTGTCCTTCAAATTCTCGTTGTCCGAGCCGGTGATGCTGGTCAGGTTGATGCGGATGTTGCAGGACGGCTTGGCTGTATCTCCGAAGAGGTGCTCCGTGCGGTCTACCTGAAGGCTGTCGAATACGAACTTGCCCGTATCGGGCTGCATCTTGTTGTTGCACGAATAGAAAAAGCAGCTTGTTGCAAGCAAAACCATCAGCAGGATGACAGAATGTTTTTTCATATCAATTTTTGTTGTTAGAATATTAAAATAGAACTCAATCATTAGCGACAAATATAGGATTAATTCATGAACCCGAATAGAAATGGAAGAACTTTTTTCTTGCTTTCTTTACAGGGACGGCCGTCAGCTGTTCCTGTATTCTTGCGGGCTTACGCCGGTGTGGCGCTTGAAATATTTGCCGAAGAACGACGCGCTGGGAAAGTTGAGCGAATAGGCTATCTCCTGTACAGTCATGTCCGTAGACTTCAGTTTCGATTTGGCGTCTATCAGTATGATGTGGGCGATGATGTCGAGAATGTTCTTCCCCGTCACCTGCTTGATGGTGGTGCTCAGGTGCTGGAGGGAGATGCCCATCTTGTCGGCATAGAACTGTGCCCGCCGCTCGTGGGTATAGTTTTCGGTGACGAGCTGCACCAGCTTGCGGCAGATTTCTTCCTTGCGGCTTTGCAGATGGATTTCCATGTGCGGGCTTTCGCTGTACAGCTTGTCGATGCCGTAGAGCATACCTTGCAGGATGTGGCGGTTCATCTCCGTATCCAGCGTGTAGGGGCCGGTCGTGACGCGGCCCAGCAGGGCGAAATAGTCCTGGAAGTAGGAGGCCAGTGTCGGTTCGATGTGGAGCACGGGCGACCGCAGGATGGAGGAGAACGAGTGCAGGGTCGACTGTACGACGTTCACTTTCGCGATGCATTGTTCGGAGAAGCCCACGAAGCCGATGCGCACCTTCTCGTTCTGGGAATAGAACTGGATGATGGTGCCCGGCAGCAGCGCCACGAAGTCGCCCTGCTTGATTTCCGTATCCATCAGGTTGATGGATACGGTGATGGAGCCTTCGAGGCACAGGGCGAAGATGCAGGCCTTCAGCCGGCACGACTGCTTGTATATGTTCAGAATGTCCTCGGTCACATCCGTCCAGGCGATGATGTCTACCGGGAGGTCTACATGTGGAAAATCCATAATGGCAATGCTATATTTTGGTGCGACAAAGATAATCTTTTTCCCGAAATATTTTACCTTTGCAGGCATGAAAACATTGGTTGAAAATTGGGGAACGATTCCCTATGACGAGGCCTGGAAGAGACAGACCGAATATTTTGATGAGCTGGTTGAAGCCAAGAAGGCCGGCAGCGGGTATGTGAACCGTATCATCTTCTGCGAGCATCCGCACGTCTATACCCTGGGGCGGAGCGGCAAGGAGGGCAATATGCTTTTGGGGGAAGAGCAGCTCCGGCGGATAGGAGCCTCTTACTTCCACATCGACCGTGGGGGCGACATTACTTATCACGGCCCCGGCCAGCAGGTGTGCTATCCGATTGTGAATCTCGAAGACTTCGGTCTGGGGCTGAAGGAGTACGTCCACTTGCTCGAAGAGGCCGTCATCGGCGTATGCGCTTCCTATGGAATTAAAGCCGGCAGGGTAGACAAGGCGACGGGTGTCTGGCTCGAAGGCGATACTTCCCGTGCCCGCAAGATATGTGCCATCGGCGTGAGGAGCAGTCATTTCGTCACCATGCACGGCCTGGCGCTCAATGTCGATACCGATCTGCGCTATTTCAGCTACATCCATCCCTGCGGCTTTGTAGACAAGGGAGTGACTTCCCTGCAGAAGGAACTGGGACGCGAAGTGCCGATGGATGAAGTCCGCCTGCGTCTGGAAGACCGGTTGCTTTCACTTCTTTCGGCCCGTCTGTAGGTCTGTTCATGGCCGCCTGCGGGCTTTTTGCGTATTTTCTTGGAGGATAATTCCCGACGATACAAAAAAACTTATTAACTTTGCAGGTCACTTTTGGAAACAATAAAAACATTACGATATGAATATCTCTTATAACTGGTTGAAAGAGTACGTCGATTTCGACCTGACGCCGGACGAAGTTGCCGCCGCGCTTACCTCCATCGGACTGGAGACGGGCGGTGTGGAAGAAGTGCAGACCGTCAAGGGCGGACTGGAAGGACTGGTGATAGGCGAAGTGCTGACATGCGTCCCTCATCCGAATTCAGACCACATGCACGTCACCACCGTCAACCTCGGTTCGGGCGAACCCGTACAGATTGTCTGCGGCGCTCCCAATGTAGCTGCCGGACAGAAAGTGGTGGTCGCCACGCTGGGCACCAAGCTCTATGACGGAGAACAGTGCTTTACCATCAAGAAATCAAAGCTTCGCGGAGTGGAATCCAATGGAATGATTTGTGCGGAAGACGAGATAGGCATCGGCACCGACCATGCCGGCATCATCGTATTGCCCGCCGACGTAGTTCCCGGCACGCTGGCCAAGGATTACTATCAGGTGAAGAGCGACTATGTGCTCGAGGTGGACATCACGCCCAACCGTGCCGATGCCTGCTCGCACTACGGTGTGGCCCGCGACCTCTATGCCTGGCTGATCGAGAATGGCCGTACGGCTACCCTGAAACGTCCGTCGGTCGAGGCTTTCGCCGTAGACAACCACGACCTGGACATCAACGTCAAGGTCGAGAATACCGAGGCTTGTCCCCATTATGCAGGCGTCACCGTCAAGGGTGTCACCGTCAAGGAAAGTCCCTCCTGGTTGCAGGACAAGCTCCGCACCATCGGCGTGCGTCCTATTAATAATGTGGTCGATGTCACCAACTACATCGTTCACGCATTCGGCCAGCCTCTTCACTGCTTCGATGCCGATACCATCAAGGGTGGGGAAGTCATCGTAAAGACCATGCCCGAAGGTACGCCTTTCGTGACGCTGGACGGCGTGGAGCGCAAGCTGAGCGAACGCGACCTGATGATTTGCAACCGCGAAGAGCCCATGTGTATTGCCGGTGTGTTCGGCGGATTGAACTCGGGTTCTACCGAGGCCACCAAGGACGTGTTCCTCGAGAGTGCCTATTTCCATCCCACTTGGGTGCGCAAGACGGCCCGTCGCCACGGCCTGAGCACCGATGCTTCCTTCCGTTTCGAACGCGGCATCGACCCCAACAGTGTCATCTATTGCCTGAAGCTGGCCGCCCTGATGGTCAAGGAACTGGCCGGTGGTACCATCTCGTCTGAAATCAAGGACGTATGTACCGGTCCTGTTGCCGATTTCCGCGTGGAACTTTCCTATGAGAAGGTTCATTCACTGGTCGGAAAGACCATCCCCGTCGATACCATCAAGAGCATTGTAAAGAGCCTCGAGATGAAGATTGTCAGCGAGACGGCCGACGGCTTGACGCTGGACGTTCCTCCTTACCGCGTGGACGTACAGCGCGATTGCGATGTCATCGAAGACATCCTTCGCATTTATGGTTACAACAACGTGGAGATTCCCACCGCCTTGAAGTCCAGCCTGACGACGAAAGGTGCCTGCGACGAATCCAACAAGATACAGAACCTCGTGGCCGAGCAGCTGGTAGGCGCCGGCTTCAATGAAATCCTGAACAACTCCCTGACACGCGCCGCCTATTATGACGGACTCGAATCCTATCCGGCTTCCCGTCTGGTGATGCTGATGAATCCGTTGAGTGCCGACCTGAACGCCATGCGTCAGACCCTTCTCTTTGGCGGATTGGAAAGCATCGTGCGCAACGTCAACCGCAAGAATGCCGACCTGAAGTTCTTCGAGTTTGGCAACTGCTATCACTATACTGCCGAGAAGAAGAACGACGAGAAGCCCCTTGCCGCCTATTCGGAAGAATATCACATGGCCTTGTGGATGACCGGCAAGAAGGTTTCCAACTCTTGGGCCCATCCCGATGAAGACAGTTCGGTCTACGAGCTGAAGGCACATGTAGAAAATATTCTGTCCCGTATGGGGCTGCACATGCACGACCTCGTGGTAGGCAATTTGTCCGACGACATCTATGCGGCTGCCCTGTCGGTCAACACCCGCGGCGGCAAGCGTCTGGCTTCGTTCGGCGTTGTAAAGCGTAAGTTGCTCAAGGCGTTCGACATCGAGAACGATGTCTATTATGCCGACCTCAACTGGAACGAGCTCATGAAGGCCATCAAGAATATCAAGGTCAGCTATACGGAGATTTCCAAGTTCCCCGCCGTGAAGCGCGACTTGGCCCTGTTGATCGACAAGAAGGTCCAGTTTGCCGAAATCGAGAAAATCGCTTACGAGACCGAGAAGAAGCTCTTGAAGTCAGTCGAGCTGTTCGATGTCTACGAAGGCAAGAACCTCGAGGCCGGCAAGAAGAGTTATGCCGTCAGCTTCCTGTTGCAGGACGAGAACGCTACGCTCAACGAGAAGCAGATCGACAAAATCATGCAGAAGCTCATCACGAACCTGCAGAACAAGCTGGATGCCAAACTGAGATAATCCAGGCTGGATAGTAAAGAGAACAATTATTAAAAACAAAATAAAAACATTACTCCAATGGGAAGAGCGTTTGAATATAGAAAAGCTACCAAGCTGAAAAGATGGGGCCACATGGCCAAAACATTTACACGTCTGGGTAAACAAATCGCCATTGCCGTGAAGGCAGGCGGTCCCGAACCCGAAAACAATCCTACACTGCGTTCGGTCATCGCGACCTGCAAGCGCGAGAACATGCCGAAGGACAACATCGAGCGTGCCATCAAGAACGCCATGGGCAAGGACCAGAGCGATTACAAGGGCATGACTTACGAAGGCTACGGCCCTCACGGCATTGCCATCTTCGTAGATACACTGACCGACAATCCTACCCGTACCGTAGCCGACGTCCGTTCGGTTTTCAACAAGTTCGGCGGTAACCTGGGTACCATGGGCTCGCTGGCCTTCCTGTTCGACCACAAGTGCGTGTTCACTTTCAAGAAGAAGGACGGCATGGACATGGAAGAATTCATCCTCGACATGATTGACTTCGACGTGGACGAAGACTATGAGGAAGATGAGGAAGAAGGCACCATCACCATCTATGGTGACCCGAAGAGCTATGCTGCCATCCAGAAGCACCTCGAAGAGTGTGGTTTCGAAGATGTCGGCGGCGACTTCACCTACATCCCCAATGATCTGAAGGACATCGAGCCCGAGCATCGCGAAACCATCAACAAGATGATCGAGCGTCTGGAAGAGTTCGACGATGTACAGACGGTGTACACCAACATGAAGCCCGAAGAGGAAGCATAATGGCTGCGGTGACCTATCATTATAAGACGAAAGGTACCTGCAGTACCGACATCAACCTCGAGGTGGAAGACGGTGTCATCAAGGACATCGAATTCTGGAGCGGCTGTAACGGCAATCTGCAGGGCATCTGCCGGTTGGTGAAAGGTATGCCGGTGAAGGATGTCATTGCCCGTCTGGAGGGAATCCGTTGTGGCATGCGTCCCACCTCGTGTCCCGACCAGCTGTGTCAGGCGCTTCATGAAATGGGATACTGAACAATATAGCTCTATCTCTTGTTAAGCATGTAGGAAGAGGCTGTATCAGAATGAGAAAGTACTAACATTTTGTCATTCTGAACGAAGTGAAGAATCTCGTAATCAGTATAGTTTGTGTATTGAGATCCTTCACTGTGTTCAGGATGACATTGCGTTTTGATTATACTTTTCTGTTTTGATACAGTCTCTTTTTTATCGCGTGATTTTTAGACGAAAGGGATATGAAGAACATTCTGAAGGACCTCAGACGGAGGGACCACAAACGTTATCTGGGCGGACTCGATGTGTTCAAGTACATCGGGCCGGGCCTGCTTGTGACAGTCGGCTTTATCGATCCCGGCAATTGGGCTTCCAATTTTGCGGCCGGGTCAGAGTTCGGTTACGCCCTGTTGTGGGTAGTGACCCTCTCTACCGTCATGCTCATCATCCTGCAGCACAACGTGGCCCATTTGGGCATCGTCACCGGCCTCTGCCTCTCCGAAGCGGCTACCAAGTACACCCCCGCGTGGGTGTCCCGTCCCATTCTGGCTACAGCTGTGCTGGCCTCTATCTCCACCTCGCTGGCCGAGATACTGGGTGGAGCCATAGCCTTGCAGATGCTCTTCGGCGTCCCCATACCGTGGGGAGCGGTGCTCACTACAGCCTTTGTGCTGCTGATGCTCTTCACCAATTCCTATAAGAAGATCGAGCGGGCCATCATTGCCTTTGTCTCCATCATCGGGCTTTCGTTCATCTACGAACTCTTTCTGGTGAAGGTCGACTGGCCGTTGGCGGCCGCTTCGTGGGTCACCCCTTCGTTGCCCCAGGGCAGCATGCTCATCGTCATGAGCGTGTTGGGTGCGGTCGTCATGCCCCACAATCTGTTCCTCCATTCCGAGGTCATCCAGAGCCACGAGTACAATAAGCGGGACGACGCTTCCATCCGCCGTGTCTTGAAGTACGAGCTGTTCGACACCCTCTTCTCCATGCTCGTCGGCTGGGCCATCAACAGCGCCATGATTCTGCTGGCCGCCTCCACCTTCTTTCAGGCAGGCGTTCCCGTGGACGAACTCCAGCAGGCCAAGTCCCTGCTCGAACCCTTGTTGGGCAGTAATGCCGCCGTAGTCTTCGCCCTGGCTCTGCTCATGGCGGGCATCTCGTCTACCATCACCAGCGGTATGGCGGCCGGTTCCATCTTTGCCGGCATGTTCGGTGAGTCCTATCACATCAAGGACAGCCATTCGCAGGTGGGTGTCGTGCTTTCGTTGGGTGTGGCCCTGTTGCTGATCTTCTTCATCGGCGACCCCTTCAAGGGCTTGCTGGTTTCCCAGATGGTATTGAGTCTCCAGTTGCCCTTTACCGTCTTTCTCCAGGTGGGGCTGACGTCCTCCAGGCGTGTTATGGGCAAGTACGCCAACAGCCGGTGGAGCAGTGTGGTGCTCTATCTGATAGCCTCCGTCGTGACGGTGCTCAACGTCTGGCTGATTGTGTCAGAATTGTTATAAGACAAAAAGAAAAACAGATATGGAAGAAAATGAGAAAAGAATAGAAAAGGCCGTAGCCCTTTTCAAGAGTGGTTTCAATTGTGCCCAGTCGGTCGTGACAGCCTTTGCCGACCGCTATGGCTTTACCGAAGAGCAGGCCCTGCACATGTCCGCCTCGTTTGGCGGAGGCATCGGCCGTATGCGTATGACGTGTGGGGCTGCCTGTGGCCTGTTCATGCTGGCCGGGCTGGAGAAGTGCGCCCTCGAAGGCAGTGACCGCGAGAGCAAGGCTGCCAATTATGCCCTTGTGCAGCGGTTGGCCGAAGAATTTAAGAAGCGCAACGGTTCCCTGATTTGTGCCGAACTCCTGGGACTGAAGAAGCCCGAAGGAAGCTACATGCCCGAAGAACGTACCGCCGAATATTATGCCAAGCGTCCCTGTCCCCGCATGATTGAGGAGGCCGCTCGCATCTGGGTAGAACATCTGGAGGGAAAGAACGGCCTCTGATGATGCCTTGTATTGAGAACACCCACTCAGTCGTAATAGGCTATGTTCAGTTCGTCGCTCACGTTGAAGTCTTCGTGATAGCCGTCTTCGTACAAGTAGACGATGCGTAGGTTCCGATAGGCCGACGGCACTTTCAGTGTGTCCAGCAGGTGCCATTTCGGTTTGCCGAAGTCGTATGAACTTCTGTCAAGAATTAGGCGGTTCGATACATAGTCTAAGCGGTAGTAACCTCCTCCAATACATTGGTCGCCTGCCCGTAGCAGGTCTTTATGCTGGTAAACCATCCCTAGGCGGAAATACCCGTCCAGGGTGATGATGAATTTAGGTTGTGTCATGTCAATACTAAGGTTAGTCAGAATTTTTTTTGTTTGGCCTCATTTCTTGGAAATATTTTTTTCATCTTCTGTATTCATTTTGCTTATCTACAAAGATAGCGGTTTCGCGTAAATAAACAAGAAGATACGTCAATACAAAAAGTACTTCACCGTTTTTTCAGATACTGCGCCAGATTACACCAGTCGTTTATGGAAAAAGTCTGATACGGGATTTAAAATCCATATTGGCGTTCTTAACGTGACACTTTAGTCGTCTAAATAGGAATTCTATGCTGCTACGGAAACAGGTAGTCAGTGTCTGTTTACCTCTTTTTTCTTACATAGATACGAAAAAAATATTCAATAATGTGTTATGTAACATAAAAATAACTATATTTGCACACAAAATAAAAGCTGATTCCGCATAGGTGGAAGGCTTTTATGGCATGTCTAACTTAAATTTGAATGAAAATGTTGAAGGAAAAAGCTGGCGAAACTGCTGGAAAAATTTGGAACGCACTGAATGAAACGGAAGGCTTGACTGCTAAACAGATCAAGAAAGCAACAAAATTGATTGACAAGGACCTGTACCTGGGACTTGGCTGGTTATTGAGAGAAGACAAAATTTCTACTTCGGAAGTGGAAGGCGAACTGTTTGTGAAGCTGAACTAAGAAGAAATATTTATCTGACTATAAAAGGAATGCGTTGGCCGGGAAACCGCTGCCAGCGCATTCTTTTTTTGTGGCGATGCATATCAGGCAGAAGATGCGGATGATGCAGACAAGGTGAGGCCGATAGAGTAGAGGGCGGGACAAAACAGGACGCGGCTCGGGATAAAAAATATCTGAAACAAGTTTCAATATTTTGTTCTCCGCTCGCCTTTCACTATCTTTGCACCGCTTTTATTTATAACACTATCCAATGAAGAATATACGAAACTTTTGTATCATAGCCCACATTGACCACGGGAAATCTACGCTGGCAGACCGTCTGCTGGAATTTACACATACCATACAAATCACCGAAGGACAAATGCTGGACGATATGGACTTGGAACGCGAACGCGGTATCACCATCAAGAGCCATGCCATCCAGATGGAATATGAATACAAAGGCGAAAAATATATACTGAACCTCATCGACACGCCGGGACATGTGGACTTCTCGTACGAGGTGTCGCGCTCCATCGCGGCCTGCGAAGGGGCACTGCTCATCGTGGATGCCTCGCAGGGCGTGCAGGCACAGACCATCTCGAACCTCTACATGGCCATCGAGCACGACCTGGAGATAATCCCCGTCATCAACAAGTGTGACATGCCCAGTGCCATGCCCGACGAGGTGGAAGACGAAATCGTAGAACTGCTGGGCTGCAAGCGCGAAGAGATTATCCGTGCATCGGGCAAGACGGGCATGGGCGTGGAAGAGATTCTGGCAGCCGTCATCGAGCGCATCCCCCATCCCGAAGGCGACGAGAACGCACCGCTCCAGGCCCTGATCTTCGACTCGGTGTTCAACTCCTTCCGCGGCATCATTGCCTACTTCAAGATAGAGAACGGCATCATCCGCAAGGGCGACAAGGTGAAGTTCTTCAATACGGGCAAGGAATACGAGGCCGACGAGGTGGGCGTGCTGAAGATGGACATGGTGCCGCGCGACGAATTGCGTACGGGCGACGTGGGCTATATCATCTCGGGCATCAAGACTTCGCGCGAGGTCAAGGTGGGCGACACCATCACCCACATTGCCAATCCGTGCAAGGAGGCCATTGCGGGTTTCGAGGAAGTGAAGCCGATGGTCTTTGCCGGTGTCTATCCCATCGAGGCCGAGGACTTCGAGGATCTCCGCTCTTCGCTGGAGAAGCTCCAGCTGAACGATGCCTCGCTCACCTTCCAGCCCGAATCGTCGCTGGCCCTGGGTTTCGGCTTCCGCTGCGGTTTCCTCGGCCTGCTCCATATGGAGATTGTGCAGGAGCGTCTGGACCGCGAGTTCGACATGAACGTTATCACCACCGTGCCCAATGTATCCTATAAAGTATTCGACAAGCAGGGCCATGTTATGGAGGTGCACAACCCTGGCAGCATGCCCGACATCACGATGATCGACCACATCGAGGAACCCTACATCCGCGCTTCGGTCATCACCAGTACCGACTACATCGGCCCCATCATGACCCTCTGTCTGGGCAAGCGCGGCGAGCTGGTGAAGCAGGAATACATTTCGGGCAACCGCGTGGAAATCTACTACGACATGCCGCTGGGCGAAATCGTCATCGACTTCTACGACAAGCTGAAGAGCATCTCCAAGGGGTATGCGTCCTTCGACTACCATGCCAACGGCTTCCGTCCGTCCAAGCTGGTGAAGCTCGACATCCTGCTCAACGGCGAACCGGTGGATGCACTCTCCACACTGACGCATTTCGACAACGCTTATGACCTGGGCCGCCGCATGTGCGAGAAGCTGAAGGAACTGATTCCGCGGCAGCAGTTCGAGATAGCCATCCAGGCTGCCATCGGTGCCAAAATCATTGCCCGCGAAACCATCAAGGCCGTGCGCAAGGACGTGACGGCCAAGTGTTACGGCGGCGACGTGAGCCGTAAGCGCAAGCTGCTCGAGAAGCAGAAGCGGGGCAAAAAGCGCATGAAGCAGATCGGCAATGTGGAAGTGCCGCAAAAGGCCTTCCTGGCAGTGCTGAAGCTGGATTGATATAAGCTACGAGCTACAAGCTACGAGCTACGAGTAATTATGAAGTAAAGTCACTCGTCACTTGTATCTCGTAGCTTGTAGCTCGTAGCTAAAAAGATTAACCCCGGGGAGGATGCTCTCTTTCCATAGGACTGTCTTGGTGTCCTCCTCCTTAATACTATTTATATATAATGAGAAAAGTTCTATCGTTTTCGGCCTTCCTGATGGCCGGACTGCTGGTCAGCCAGTACCTCCCCCTGTGGGCTGGAGGAAATTATGATGCGGTGAAGACCGTGTCGAATGTGTTGCTTTACGTCTGCCTCGGCTTCATCATGATCAATGTGGGCCGTGAGTTCGAAGTCGACAAGTCGCGATGGCGGGCGTATGCCAAAGACTACTTTATCGCCATGACCACCGCCGCCATGCCGTGGTTCCTGATTGCTCTCTATTACATGTTCGTCCTGTTGCCGTCTGCCTACTGGGGCAGTTGGGAGGCGTGGAAGGAAAACTTGCTGTTGAGCCGTTTTGCCGCGCCCACGTCGGCAGGCATCCTCTTCACCATGCTGGCCGCCATCGGGCTGAAGCAGAGCTGGATGTACAAGAAGATACAGGTGCTGGCCATCTTCGACGACCTGGACACCATCCTGCTGATGATTCCGCTGCAGATTATGATGATCGGGCTGAAGTGGCAGTTGCTGGCCATCATCGTCATCGTGATGCTGCTGCTGTCCTTCGGCTGGAAGCAGATGGGGCGCTACGACTGGCGGCAGGACTGGAAGGCCATTCTCTGCTATTCGGTGCTGGTATTTGCGGCCACACTGGGCATCTACCTGCTGAGCAAGCATTTCTATGGCGAGGAGGGTAGCATCCATGTGGAGGTGCTGCTGCCTGCTTTCGTGCTGGGCATGGTGATGAAGCACCGTGAACACGATTCGCCGGCCGAACGCCGGGCGGCTACGGGCATCTCCTTCCTGTTCATGTTTCTGGTGGGTATGGGCATGCCCCGTTTCCTGGGTGTGGACTTTGCGGAAGCGTCGGCCGGCAGTCATTCCGTCACCGGTTCGCAGGAGATGATGTCGTGGGGCATGATTGTGATCCATGTCCTGGCCGTGTCCCTGCTGTCGAACCTCGGCAAGCTGTTTCCCGTCTTCTTCTACCGCGACCGTCAGTTCAGCGAACGTTTGGCACTGTCCATCGGTATGTTCACGCGCGGCGAGGTAGGGGCCGGCGTCATCTTCATTGCCCTGAGCTACAGCCTGGGTGGACCAGCCCTGCTCATCTCGGTACTGACCATCGTACTCAATCTGGTATTGACCGGCTTCTTTGTGCTGTGGGTCAAGAAGCTGGCCCTGCGCAGCTATCAGGCTGCAGAAGAGTGATCCGAAGGATAGACAATCTGTTCCCCTGCTTTTTACTGCGGATGTGCCTTCTGTACAATCAGCAGTGAGAAGTAGGGGAATTTTGTTGCGGCAATGCGGTGGGTGTCGCAGGTATAGACTTCTTCCGGTGTACCTACGTTCTCAAAATAGTGGTAAGCGTATTCGGGATGCAGGCCGATGCAGCGGTGCATTTCGTCGGTGCATTGCGACAGCTTCATGATGACGACGGTTCCGCCGTCTGCCATCAGGTGTTCCAGCTCTTCGGCGGTGGCATTGCCCGGCATGACGGTGAGCCGCTGCTCCTGACTGGCCACATGCAGTCCGCCCAATGCTCCGGCGGCGATGAAGGCCGGAATACCGGCGATGTGCGTTACGGGAACGCCTGCGGCCTGCAGCTTCTCATATATATAATGTATGGACGAATAGAAGCCCGCATCTCCTTCGGCCACGATGCACACGCGCTTTCCCCGGGCTTGCAGTTGCCGGGCTTCCGCGTAGACCCGGTCGTAGGCTTCCAGTGCGCGTTCGCGCTGTTTGCTCATGGGCAGGTGGAAGCGGCGGATGGCGTCTTCGGCCACGCCGAGCTGCAGCAGGATGTCGGCAGCCCTTGACAGACGACGACCGTCGCGTGTCAGGGTTTCGGGGCAATAGACGGCATCGGCTCCCTTCAGCTGCCTCCAGCCTTTCAGGGTAATCAGTTCCGGATCGCCCGGACCCAGGGAAACGAATTGGATGGGGTGTGACATAATGTTCGGCTTTCGTGGGTTAAGTTGCCTGCAAAGGTATGGAAAATATGTTATTCTGACGCCCCGGATAGGGAAGTTTCACATACGTAAGTTGTGATATTCCCCCGTTTCGGTTAACTTTGCGGCATAGTTTTAAAAATGATCCCGATGAACAAGATACTTCTGGCCGGCCTGATGCTGGCCGCCTCCTGTTGTCTGCCCTCGTGTGGCTCCAAGTCGGCCCGGTCGTCCGAAGCGGCGGCTGTCGATACGGTGGCCTGTGCCGAGCTTGATTCGGCTGCCGTTATCCGTCCGACTTATGCCGAAGGTTATGAAGTGCGCTACCTCTCCGGCGGTGTGCGGCTGGTTGATGTGCAGGACCCGCAGAACCCGAAGGCTCCGGTCTACCGCTTTGCCCTCGTGCCTCGCGGTACCCGTCCGGCAGGTATTCCCCAAGACTATACCGTCATCGAGACGCCGGTGCGCAGTGTCATCTGCATGACGTCGCTCCAACTGTCCAACTTCATCGCCCTGTACGCCTGTCCGTTCGTGGCGGGTATCACCAGCACGCGCCATCTGTTCAACCCCACCATGAACAGCCAGGTGGAAGAAGGCAAGACGGTGAAGATAGGCATTGAGGGCAATTTTGACAGCGAGGTCATCATGAGCGTCAATCCCGACGTCATCTTCATCTCTCCCTTCAAGCGGGGGGGCTACGATGCCATGTACGATACGGGCATTCCGTTGGTGCCCCATCTGGGCTACAAGGAAATGACGCCGCTGGGACAGGCGGAATGGGTGAAGTTCATCGGCCTGTTTATCGGTCGCGAACGCGAGGCCAATGCCAAGTTTGCGGCCATCGAGGCGCACTACAAGGAATTGTGCCGCCTGGCGGCGGGCGTGAAGAAGCGCCCCGTGGTGTTCAGCGGCGAGCTGCGCGGCGGCAACTGGTATGCCGTGGGCGGCAAGAGTTTCCTGGCTCAGCTGTTCCGCGATGCCGGGGCCGACTATTTCCTGAAGGACGATCCCCGTTCGGGAGGCGTGACGCTGGACTTCGAGACCGTCTACAGCCGGGCCGAGGAGGCCGACTTCTGGCGCATTGTCAACAGCTACGACGGCACTTTCTCCTACGACGCGCTGAAAGCTACCGATGCGCGCTATGCCGACTTCCGCGCTTTTCGGGAAAAAGGGATCATCTACTGCAACATGCGTACTACGCCTTTCTATGAGAGCATGCCCATGCAGCCCGAGGTGGTGCTGGAGGACCTGATACATGCCTTCCATCCCGACCTGCTGCCCGACTATAAACCTGCTTATTACGAACGGCTGAAATGATTTCCGTATGCTGAAACGTCCCATACTTCCCCTGATGCTTCTGATGATGGCGCTCATCGTCGTGTTCTTCCTGCTGAACCTGTTGCTGGGTTCGGTGCACATCCCTTTGCGTTCGGTGTGCAGCATCCTGGCCGGCAGTACCGACGAGTCCGTCGTCTGGCAGAACATTATCTGGAAGTCGCGCGTGCCGCAGGCACTGACGGCACTGGTAGCCGGTGCGGGCCTGTCGGTCAGCGGCCTGCAGATGCAGACGGTGTTCCGCAATCCGCTGGCCGATCCGTCGGTACTGGGGGTCAGTTCGGGCGCCAGCCTCGGTGTGGCTTTTGTCGTGCTGCTGTCCGGGGCGGTGGGAGGTGTTGCTTTGAGCCATCTGGGATATCTGGGTGAGGTGGCTTTGTCGTTGGCGGCCATCGTGGGCGCCATGTCGGTGATGGCCCTCATCGTCTACGTGTCGATGAAGGTGCGGGGCAACGTGACGCTTCTCATCATCGGCGTCATGATAGGCTACGTGGCCAATGCCATTATCGGTGTGCTGAAGTTCTTCAGCGTCGAGGAAGACATCCGCGCCTACGTCATCTGGGGGCTGGGCAGCTTTGCCCGCGTCTCGGGCGACCAGATGCTGCTCTTCGTGGGCATCATGGCCGTGCTGCTGCCCCTCTCGTTTCTGCTCATCAAGACGATGAACCTGCTGCTGCTGGGTAACGGCTATGCCCGCAACCTGGGACTGAACATCCGCCGGGCCCGCCTGCTGGTCATCCTCTGTGCCGGTGTGCTGGTGGCCATCGTGACGGCCTATTGCGGGCCCATCATGTTCATCGGACTGGCCGTGCCCCACTTGTGCCGGGCCATCTTCCGCTCGTCCGATCATCGGGTGCTGATGCCTGCTACGCTGCTGGTGGGTGCGGCCTTGGCCCTGGTCTGCAACCTCATCGCCCGCATGCCCGGACTGGAAGGCGCCTTGCCCGTCAACTCGGTGACGGCCCTTATCGGCGCTCCGGTCGTGGCCTCGGTACTCTTCAAACGTAGAAAAAATGAACTCAATGAATAATACAGCTGTCCATACCTACACCCGTCCCACCGTCCACATCGAGGACCTGTCTATCGGCTATGCTCCCAAGCATGGCGTGAAGGTGGTGGCCTCCGGTATCTCGGCCGACATCTACGGCGGCGAACTGACCTGCCTGTTGGGAGCCAACGGGGTGGGGAAGTCCACCTTGCTCCGCACCCTCTCGGCCTTCCAACCCAAGATGGGCGGCAGCATCTGGCTGCAGGGCAAGGAGATAGGCAGCTACACGGACAAGCAGTTGTCGCGTGTGCTGAGCGTGGTGCTCACGGAGAAGTGCGACGTCCGCAACATGTCCGTCTTCGAACTGGTCAGCCTGGGACGCAGCCCGTACACTGGCTTCTGGGGTACGCTGTCGAAGGACGACAAGGAAGTGGTGGGGCGTTCCATCGACCTGGTGGGCATTGCCTCCCTGCGCGACCGCATGGTCGACACCCTGAGTGACGGCGAACGGCAGAAGGTGATGATAGCCAAGGCTCTGGCACAGGAAACCCCCGTCATCTACCTGGACGAGCCGACGGCTTTCCTCGACTTCCCCAGCAAGGTGGAAATGATGCAGCTGCTCCATCAGCTGAGCCGCCGGACGGGCAAGACTATCTTCCTCTCGACCCACGACCTGGAACTGGCCCTGCAGATTGCCGACCGGATCTGGCTGATGGACAAGACAAACGGCGTAACCATCGGCACGCCCGAAGACCTGGCCCTGGACGGCAGCCTGAGCGGTTTCTTCGCCCGCAAAGGCATCGTCTTCGACCTGGAGACCGGCCTCTTCCGTGTGGACAACGAATATACGTCGCAGATACGCCTCGTCGGTCACGGACAGCGTTACGCCATGGTGCGCAAGGCCCTGCAACGGAACGGCATCCTGGCCAACCGCAACGTGGAGTCGGACATCTTCATCGAGACGGGCGACCTCCGGGGCGACGGCACCTTTCTGCTGCACCGGCCGGATGGTAGTCCGGTGGTCCTGCGGAGCATCGGCGAACTGCTGCTGAAGGTCCGCGAAACATTGACAACAGGAAACGATTGATTATAGAACGATATGCTGATACACCACCACACCGCAAAAGAAAACTACGAGCAGCTGACCACTGCCCCCATACCGGGCGTCATTACCCGCCTGGCCATACCGACCATCATCAGTATGCTGGTGACGGCCTTCTACAACATGGCCGACACGTATTTTGTCGGGAAAATCAATACACAGTCCACCGCCGCGGTGGGCATTGTGTTTTCGCTGATGTCCATCATCCAGGCCACGGGGTTCTTCTTCGGACACGGTTCGGGCAACTTCATCTCGCGCCGGCTGGGAGCCCGCGACGTGGACAGTGCCGAGAAGATGGCGGCCACGGGTTTCTTCATGGCCTTCTTCATGGGGTGCCTGCTGGCGGTGCTGGGACTGATATTCCTTACTCCCCTGTCGGTGATGCTGGGCTCTACGCCCACCATTCTGCCCTATACGGAACGCTATCTGGGCATCATCCTGATAGGTACTCCCTTCATGGCTTCCTCGCTGGTGCTCAACAACCAGATGCGTTTTCAGGGAAATGCGGCCTATGCCATGGTGGGCATCGTGAGCGGAGCCGTGCTCAATGTCCTGCTCGATCCGTTGTTTATCTTTGTTTGCGATATGGGAGTGGCGGGAGCCGCGCTGGCGACGGTCATCAGCCAGTTCTGCAGCTTCGTGCTGCTGCTTTTCATGGCCCGGAAGGGCGGTAACATTGCCATCCGTTACCGTAACTTTACGCCCACGTGGTCGTTCATCAAGGAAATCATCGGCGGAGGCACTCCTTCGCTGGCCCGTCAGGGACTGGCCAGCCTTTCCACCATTCTGCTGAATGTGGCCGCAGGCGCCTATGGCGATGCAGCCATTGCGGGCATGTCCATCGTGTCGCGCATCGGCATGTTCATCAATTCTTTCCTTATCGGGTTCGGCCAGGGATTCCAGCCCATGTGCGGTTTCTGTTACGGTGCGGGCCTTTATGCGCGTGTGCGTCAGGGCTTCTGGTTCTGTGTGCGCATCGGGTTCGTCTTCCTGCTGGTATGTGCCGTGCTGGGCTTCGGTTACGCTGAAGAGATTGTCGAACTCTTCCGCAAGGGCGACCCGGCTGTAGTGTCTACCGGTGCGGCGGCGCTGCGCTGGCAGCTGGTCACCTATCCGCTGGGGGCTTTCATCATCATCAGCAACATGATGTTGCAGACCATCCGCAAGTCGGTGCGTGCCACCATCCTGTCGTCTGCCCGCCAGGGATTGTTCTTCATTCCGCTCATTTTTGTTTTGCCCAGGCTTTTCGGCCTTCAGGGAGTGGAGATGTGTCAGGCTGTGTCCGACATGTGTACCTTCGTGTTGGCCATTCCGCTGACTTTCAGCGTGCTGTTCGAAATGAAGCGGCAGGAAACTCAGCAACCTTCGTCCAGTAAATGATATCTCAGGTCCGGACGCTTCCTTTTCCCCGCCTATAGGTTTCTGTTACCCGTAGTAAAGCGTCAGTACTTCTACGCAAGTACTCGAGTACTTATATTGAAGTACTGGAGTACTTGTGCGGAAGTACTGGAGTAATCGTGCGAAAGTACTGACGCTTTGGTTGGGGAATCCGTTTTCAATCGTACCAGTTGACGTTCTCTTCGTAGGCGTCGAACTTCAGGTCTTCCGTCACGCCTGCCTTGCGGAGGGCCTGGAGCACGATGTGCTGTTCTTTGGGCGAGAGGGCCGTTTCGCCGCGGCGGCGTTCAAAGTAAGGGTTGCGGCTGAACTCCCGCACGAGGAGGGACATGAAGATTTGGTACTGGCCGGGGTACATGTGCTTCTGCATGCCCGTAAAGCCTCGGGCGTATGCCACGGGAGTGGAGTCGCGGTAGTAGGGGCACTGACTGTTTTTCGTGCATCGGTCGGGGTTGATGAGGCGCAGGTAGGCGTCGCGCTCCGCGAGGGGCTGGTACACCAGTTGGTGCAGGCATGTGGCCGCGCGGGGACAGTCGGCGTACTGGCATACGGGATATTCCGCAGGGATGTCTTTGTAGAATTTCTTTGGCATGGTATGATTTCTGTTTTGGGGGTTTCCTTTTATTCGTGTGTCCGGTAGTAGGCTTCGGCCTGAGCCAGCGTTTCGGGCTTGCCCACGTCGAACCATCCTTCGGTGTCGATGGGGTAGCACTGGATGCGGGCCTGGCGGCAGATGTCGATGTAGAAGGGGATGATGGAGAACTTGCCGGTCCACCGTCCGCGGCCCATGTAGCCGAAGACCGAGGGTGAGAGTACGTGCACGCAGCCGAAGGCCAGTTCGTTGTAGCGGCCTTCTTCGTAGGGGGTGCCGGGGGGCAGTGTCTCGCCGGTCGACTTGTTCACCCACCCGCACAGGCGGTTGCCGTTGTCGGCCAGCAGGTAGCGGGCTGTCTGCCGGTGGTTGGTCAGCAGGGTGGCGTTGGCTCCGCTCTCCATGTGGTGGCGGTAGAAGGCGGCCAGGTCGATGTGCGTCAGGATGTCGGCGTTGTGGATGAGGAAGGGTTCGCCGTCGTCCAGCAGGGGGCGAGCCTTCAGGATGCCTCCGCCCGTGTCGAGCAGCTCGCCCCGCTCGTCGCTGATGCGGATGCGGACGCCGAAGTTGCCGTTTGCCTTCAGGAAGTCGAGTATCTGTTCTCCGAAGTGGTGGATGTTGATGACGATGTCGTCGAATCCGGCCTCCTTCAGACGCAGTATCACGCGTTGCAGCATGGGGATGCCGGCCACGGGTACCAGAGCCTTGGGCATGTGGTCGGTGAGCGGACGCAGGCGTGTGCCCAGTCCGGCGGCAAATATCATGGCTTTCATGTCAGTTTCGGGCGTTGAAGGTTTGTTCGATGTTCTGTTCGCGGTGCATCAGGTTGACCTGCACGCCGAATTTCCGGTTCAGGTGCTCGGCCAGATGCTGGGCCGAGTAGACAGAGCGGTGCTGGCCGCCCGTACAGCCGAAGCAGACGGACAGGCTGGTGAAACCGCGCTCCATGTAGCGCTTCACCGAAGCGTCGACCAGGGCATAGACGTGCTCCAGGAAGGTGGTGATTTCGCCGTCGTCTTCCAGGAAGCGGATGACGGGTTCGTCCAGTCCTGTGAAGGGCTTGTAGCGTTCGTACTTGCCGGGGTTGTTCACGGCCCGGCAGTCGAAGACGAAGCCGCCGCCGTTGCCCGACGGGTCCTCGGGAATGCCTTTCTTGTAGGCGAAGCTGGTGACCTTTACTACGAGGCGGCGCTTCTGCAGGTCATCGGTGAACTGCTTCAGTTGGGTCAGTTCGGTCAGCACCTGGCACAGGTAAGGATATTCGGGGTAGGGCTCGCGCAGCAGCTGGCGCAGGTTCTCGATGGCAAAAGGAACGCTCTGGATGAAGTGGGGCTTCTTCTCGAAATAGCCGCGGAAACCGTAGGCACCCAAGACCTGCATGGTGCGGAATAGCACGAAGTGGCGGAGCTGGGCCATGAAGTAGGCCTCGTCTACGGGCTGGTACTTGCGCAGGGCGTCGATGTACTCGTGCAGCAATTCCTGTCGGAGGCTGTCGGGGTAGTTGGCCTTGGCCTGCCACAGGAAGGAGGCCACATCGTAGTAGACGGGTCCCTTGCGCCCGCCCTGGAAGTCGATGAGCCACGGCTCGCCGTCCTTGATCATGACGTTGCGGCTTTGGAAGTCGCGGTACATGAACGTGGCCGAACTGCTGCGTAGCAGTACATCGGCCATCTTCTGGAAGTCGTCCTCAAGGCGGTCTTCCTGGAAGTCGAGTCCGGTGGCCTTGAGGAAGCAGTACTTGAAGTAGTTCAGGTCCCACAGGATGCTGCGCCGGTTGAACTCGGCCTGCGGGTAGCAGTAGGAGAAGTCCATGCCTTCGGCCCCGGCAAACTGGACGGCGGGCAGCAGGCGGAGCGTCTTGCGCAGCAGCTGCTTCTCGTCCTCGCCGAAGACGCTGGTCTTGCGTCCTTTCTCGATGGCGTTGAAGAGCAGTGTGTCGCCCAGGTCTTCCTGCAGGTAATAGATGTCGTTGTCCGACTTGATGAAGACTTGTGGCACGGGCAGGCCCTGCCGGCGGAAGTGCTCGGCCATGTAGAGGAAGGCGCGGTTTTCCTCGATGCTTTCGCCGCTCACTCCAATCAGGTTGGGGGTACCTTTCAGGCGGAAGTAACGGCGGTTGGAGCCCGATGCGGGCATCTCGTCAATGGATTCCGGTTCGTGTCCGGTGTAGGCTATATATAGCTTTTTCAGTTCTTCTGTAATCATGGTGTGTATCATTTTGGCAGCTAAGATAAGGTTTTCTGTTCAGATATGGTTATCTTTGCCCGAAATAAATGTAGGAAAATGACAAAAAGCATTCCCCAATTTCTGATTGCCGCCCCTACGTCGGGTAGCGGAAAGACAACGGTGAGCCGCGGGCTGATGGCTTTGCTGAAGGCCAGAGGCCTGAATGTGCAGCCCTACAAGTGCGGTCCCGACTACATCGACACGAAGTTTCACGAGCGGGCCTGTGGCCGTCCGTCGGTCAATCTCGACCTGTTCATGGCTTCGGCTGCCCATGTGGAGCAGGTCTATGCCCGCTATGCCGCCGGTGCGGATGTGTGTGTGGTGGAAGGCATGATGGGGATGTTCGACGGCTACAGCCGCGACCGCGGTTCGTCGGCCGAGGTGGCCCGTCTGCTCCACCTGCCCGTGGTGCTGGTGGTCGATGCCCGCTCGGCGGCCTATTCGCTGGCTCCGCTGTTGCAGGGATTTCTGCATTTCCGGCAGGACATCCGTTTTGCGGGTGTCATCTTCAACCGGGTGGGTTCGCCCCGTCATTTCGACATGCTGCGGGAGGTGTGTGACGACCTGCAGGTGGAATGCTTGGGTTACCTGCCCAAGGATCCTTTGCTGGAACAGGGTTCCCGCTACCTGGGACTGGACTTCAGCGAGCGGGAGACGGACGAGGCCGGCCGTCGTCTGCTGGCCCAATTGGAAGCGCATGTCGACATCGGTCGTCTGCTGGAGGCTGCTGATGTTCCTTTGCCTGCAAGCCGCGCCGGGCAATGTGCAGCGAAGAGGGATGGGGTCATAGCCGTGGCCCGCAACGACGAGTCGTTTTCTTTCCTGTATACTGAACATCTGGATTTGCTCAGACGTTATGGCGACGTGGTGTTTTTCGACCCCGAACAATCGGCTCCGCTGCCAGCCGGCACCCGTCTGCTCTATCTGCCCGGTGGCTATCCTGAAAAGCACGCTGAAGCTTTGGGGGCGGCAACTGTAACATTGGAATCGGTCCGCCGTTACATTGAGAATGGTGGACGGACACTGGCTGAATGCGGCGGAATGATCTATTTGTCGCAGGGTGTCTGCCTGGACGGGCAACCTGATTTCCGGCCGCTGGCAGGTGTACTGCCATTTTCCATTTCCAACCGGAAGGAACACCGCAAGCTGAGCCTGGGCTACCGGCGCTTCGACTACAACGGGCAGGCGTTGCGGGGACACGAATTCCATTACACCCAGTTTGTAGAGAGGGCGGGAGAGCATCTGTGGCCGTCGGCAGCACAGGTGTGCAACGCCAAGGGACAGCCGGTGGACACACCGGTGTTCCGTTACAAGAACCTGCTGGCCAGCTATACCCACCTGTATTGGGGAGAAACCGATTTGGACAAACTTTTTGAAAACGAACTATGAAACGAATCTATACAAAGACCGGTGACAAGGGAATGACCGGCATTCATGGAGGGGAGCGGGTGCCCAAAGATGACATCCGCATTGAGGCCAACGGCTGTCTGGACGAGCTGAATGCCGTGATAGGCATCGTCCGTTCCTTGCTGCCTGCCGATGACGGCTGGCAGTCCCTGCTACACGAGGTACAGAAGGAACTGATGGTAGTGATGAGCCATGTGGCTACGCCGCCGCACAAAGTGAACCCCAACGAACTGCATGCAGCCGAACTGACCCTCCGTTGCGAGCAGGAGATGGATCGCCTGACGGAACAGTTGGCAGACCACGGTTATTTCCTGTTGCCCGGCGGGACACCTGTGTCGGCCCAGTTGCATTTCGCGCGTACGGTAGCCCGGCAGGCCGAGCGACGCTTGTGGACGCTCCACCGCCAGTCACCGTTGGACGAAGATATTCTGGTTCTGGTCAACCGCCTGTCCGACCTCTTCTTTGTCATGGCACGCATGGAGATGCAGCGTCAGAACTGGCCGGAAGAGAAATGGCAGGAGTTTGCCTACAAACGCAAGCGACGGCCGGCAGACGACGCTTAGACCAGTTGCAATTCGTAGAGGCAGGCTTTCACCTCTTCGCTGCTGCCCAGATGTTTTCCTTCATCGTCGGACAGCTTGACGCATTCGCGCCATTCTTGATGGGGATTCATGCGGCAGCGGGTCAGCTTCATCACGATGTTGGCGGGCTTGAAGCCGGTGTCGTTGGTCAGGTTGGTACCGATGCCGAAAGCACAGCGGATGCGTCCTTCGCAGAACCGTTGGATGTCGAGTGCTTTCGGGAAGTCGAGCGCATTGCTGAAGATGATGGTCTTGGTGGTGGGGTCGATGCCGAATTCCTGGTAGCGGGCTATCAGGCGGTCGGTGAATTCGAATTCGTTGCCCGAGTCGCAGCGTACTCCGTCGAACAGTTTGGCCTGCTTGCGGCTGAGGTTGCTCAGGAAGGCATCGGTCGTGTAGGTGTCGGACAGGGCTGTGCCCAGGTCGCCGTCGTAGACGTTGACCCAATTCTCCAGCGCCATGTAGTTGGCATGCTTGTAGCCGAACTGGGCACCGTGGAACATGAACCATTCGTGCGGATGCGTACCCATGGGACGCATGCCGTATTTCATGGCAAAGTAGCAGTTGGAAGTTCCCGTGCAGTATTGTGCATGCTGTTTCAGATAGCCGATGACGGTATCGTGAACCTCGAACGAAAAACGGCGCCGGGTGCCGAATTCCGAGAACGACAGGTGATGACGGTTGGAAAGTGCCACCTTGTCTACCAGGCGGGCGGTTACCTCAGCCGGGTCGGGTACGTTGCCCGAAACCTGGTTCTTTACTTCGGATACCAGGGCCAGCAAGGGTACTTCATACAAGGTCACTTTGTACATATAGTCCGTTACCTCCATGTGCAGATGCCTTTCTTCGTCGAGGCTGATTTTCACTTTTTCCGGCTGGAAGCGGAACGAAGACAGCCATTCCCAGTAGACACGGGGCAGGAAGCGGCAGCTTTGGGTCATGTATTCCAGTTCGTCGCCTGTCAGTGTAATCCGTTGCATGTTTTCGATGGCATCCTTGAGCTCGGCGAGGAAGCGGTCGGAGTAGACCGTGTGGTCGCGGTCGGTAAAGGTGAATGTGCCCTGCGCATTGGGAAACAGCTTGATGTAGGCGTACGAGGTGGTAAACTTATAGAGGTCGGTATCGAGAATGGAATAAATCATAATGGTACTATTTTTTTGTTCAGGCTGTGAAGTTACGCACTTTATTCAAGTTTCGCAAACCTATGGCTTAGTATTTATTTGTTAACAAAATGATATAGATTTTAAACCGTGTTATAATGCGGTATTTTTTATATCATTCTTTTGGAAGTTTCAAGGAAATGCCTACATTTGCAATGTGTTTTTCATAGTATTAGATTTAAGGTTAACAAAAGATTGGCTGTCTGGGAAGATAGCCTTTTTTTTGCCCTTCTTCCCGGACTTTTTTACTACCTTTGCGTCCGCAAAAAACGAAACGTATGAAATCATTATATCCCCTCATGCTGGCCGGTACCGGAAGCGATGTAGGCAAGAGTATTCTTGCAGCCGCTTTTTGCCGCATCTTCAGGCAGGACGGTTATCATCCGGCTCCGTTCAAGGCCCAGAATATGGCCCTCAATTCCTTTGCCACTCCCGATGGTCTGGAGATAGGGCGGGCACAGGCCGTACAGGCCGAAGCGGCCGGTATCCCTTGCCATACGGACATGAATCCGCTCTTGTTGAAACCGCAGAGCGACCATACTTCCCAGGTGGTACTGAACGGCCGTCCCATGGGCAACCGCGATGCTTACGATTATTTCCGTAAGGAAGGGCGCGAGGAACTCCGCCGGGAGGTGTGTGCCGCTTACGACCGCCTGGCTGCCCGTTACAATCCCATTGTGCTGGAAGGGGCCGGAAGCATCTCTGAAATCAATCTGCGTGACAGTGATCTGGTCAACCTGCCCATGGCCCTGCATGCGGGAGCCAAAGTGATTCTGGTGGGTGACATCGACCGGGGTGGGGTGTTTGCCAGCGTGTATGGATCGCTGATGTTGCTGAGGCCCCACGAAAGGGCATGCATCAAGGGAATCCTGATCAACAAGTTCCGCGGTGACATCCGCCTTTTTGAGTCGGGTGTCAAGATGCTGGAGGAACTTTGCGGAATACCGGTTGTAGGAGTGGTGCCTTACTATAAAGATATATATATAGAGGAAGAGGACAGTGTGTCGCTTGCGGCCAAGTCCATGCAGGCCGAACGGGGCAAGGTCAATGTGGCCGTAGTACTGCTGCGCCATCTCAGTAACTTTACCGACTTCAATGTATTGGAGCGCGATCCCCGTGTCCATCTCTTCTATACCAACAACACGGAAGAAATTGCCAAGGCGGACATCATCCTGCTGCCCGGCTCCAAGAGTACGCTGGACGATCTGTACGAGCTAAGGCGCAACGGAGTGGCACAGGCCATTGTCCGGGCTCGGCGTGACGGAAAGACGGTGATGGGTATCTGTGGCGGCTATCAGATGATGGGGCAGGAGGTGCTCGATCCGGACCACGTGGAAGGTGACATGGAGCGGCTTCCCGGCCTGGGACTGCTCCCGGTGAGTACCCGTATGACGGGCCGGAAGGTGACACGTCAGGTACATTTTGACTTTGCCGGCGGGGTGGGCCGTTCGGCCGATGGCATGACCGGTTACGAGATTCACATGGGTACTACGACAGGAATTGCCGGAGAAGGCTATCAGCCGCTGACTCGTCTGGAAGACGGACAGCCGGACGGTTGTCTGGTGGACCATACCTGTATGGGGACTTACGTTCACGGCATACTGGACAATGCGGCTTTCATCGACTTCCTGCTCGAGCCCTTTGCTGACAAACTGAAGGAACGAAGCACGTTTGACTATCAGGCATTCAAAGAACAACAATACGACAAACTGGCCGACCACGTGCGACGTCACGTCAATCTGCCACTTGTCTATCAAATATTGACGGAACATGATTGAAGGACATGGAGACGACTCCTATAAATACAGCAGGCCGATAACGGCCAATTTCAGTTCGAATGTATACGGACACCCCGACCTTTCGGGACTGTTGGAACACTTGGCGCAATGTGTCCGTGGCGATGGTGGACGGAGGAGTTTGGTTTCCTCTTATCCCGAACCCGAGCCTTATACATTGGAAGCGGAGCTGGCCCGCCTGATGCGGCTGGAACCGGCTTCGGTGTGTGTCACCAACGGTGCTACCGAAGCCATCTATTTGATCGCGCAGACGTTCGGCGGTACCCGTACCGCCATTCTGCAGCCCACGTTCAGCGAGTATGCCGATGCGTGTGTGATGCACGGTCATCGTGTCTCTTCGCTCTACAGCCTGCCTTCGGAGCGGGAACATTTCCTGCTTCCCGAAGACATACGGATGCTGTGGCTGTGCAATCCCAACAATCCGACAGGCGCTGTTACCGACAAAGGTTGGTTGGAAACTCTCATCGAACGCAATCCGCAGGTCTGCTTTGTCATCGACCAGTCGTACGAACACTTTACCAGGCGGCTTCTGTTTTCGGCGGCCGAGGCGGCACGCTATCCCAATGTACTGCTGCTGCATTCGCTGACCAAACATTATGCCATACCGGGCTTGCGGTTGGGGTTCATTACGGGTAATGAGGGACTGCTGGCCCGCATACGCACACACCGCATGCCCTGGTCGGTCAACGCCTTTGCCATTGAGGCCGGGCTATATCTGGCTTCCAGGGGGATGCCCGATCCGGTCCGTCTGGATGAGTGTCTGAAGGAAACGGCCTGTTTGCGGGAGCGGCTTGAACAGCTGGGGGCTTTGGAGGTATGGGATACAGATACACATTTCATGCTGGTGCGGCTGCGTTTCGGCAAAGCTTCGGCATTGAAGGAATATTTGGCTGAAAAACATGGTATCCTGATACGCGATGCCTCGAATTTTGAAGGCTTGGATGAGCATTTCTTTCGTATCGCGACCCAAACGCCTGAAGAAAACAACCGCCTGGTGGAGGCCATTGCCGAATGGCTGCAGGAATAATGGACGATAAAATCAATTGGAATTGGAACAACTGTTGGTTATACTTTATTTGTGCCTGCCTTTGTTGGCGGCATGGGGACTCGACCGCTGGTTGGGCGATCCTCAGTGGATGCCCCATCCGGTCGTAGCTTTTGGAAAAGCTATTGCGTGGGGCGAGCATAGGCTGAACAAGGGACGCTTCCGCTTCTGGAAAGGAGCGGCCATGAGTGCGATAGGAGTGTCGGCTGTCTTTGTACTGACGCTTTATCTGTTGCGGGGTGCGGCCCTGGTTTCACCGGGATTGTTGCTGGTGCTGCAAGTGCTGTTGATTTTCTATTGCCTGGCGGGCACTACGCTGGTCCGTGAAGTCCGTATGGTGTTCGAGGCAACAGACCGTTCGCTGGAGGAAGGACGTCGGCAGGTGGCACGCATTGTGGGGCGCGATACGTCGGAATTGTCTGCGCAGGAGGTTCGTACGGCAGCGTTGGAAACACTGGCCGAGAACTTGAGTGACGGTGTGGTGGCCCCATTGTTTTGGTATGCTTTGCTGGGCGTGCCGGGTATGCTGGCCTATAAGATGGTGAACACGCTCGATTCCATGATCGGATATCGCAACGAGCGATACCGCCAGTTTGGTTGTTTTGCCGCCCGTCTGGACGATGTGGCCAACTATATACCGGCCCGTCTGACGGCTTTGCTGATGGTATTGGCGTCAGGACGACTGTCGCTGCTGGCGTTTGTGGCCCGATTTGGCAGCCGGCATGCCAGCCCCAATTCCGGTTACCCGGAATCGGCGTTGGCCGGTATCTTGGACTGTCGTTTCGGAGGACCTCACATCTACTTTGGTGAGGAAGTGTGGAAACCGTTCATCGGACAGAACAATCGTCTGTTGACGACTCGGGACATGCAGGTGGCCATCCGTATCAACCGCCGTGCTGAGGCGCTGATGATTCTGCTTGTTGTGCTTACGCTGGCAGCCCGGCTGTTGGTCTGAGGTACGGGTTATACCGTTACCCGGATTATGCCTCCGTAGGGTGTCAGGGAACTGAAGGCTTCTTCGGCCTTAATGAGTCCTGCATAAATCTGTGCACAAATCAGTACGCCACCGTGGGCGAAGAGGAGGACACGTTGCCAGGGCTTTTGTCTCAATTCGTCCAGAAAACGAATGACTCTTTCGTATTGCATGGCAAACGATTCACCTCCGGTAGCGGCCACGTTCAGGTAGTCGGCATACCACTCCTGCAATCTTGGGTCGTCGTTATGGTCAAACGGCTTCATCTCCCAGGCGCCGAAATTGATTTCCATGATGCGCCGGTCACGTTCGGCATCGGGATAACCGCAGTACTCGGCCAGACGGACACAGCGAGTCAGCGGGCTGGTATAAATGTGGTCGGGCATTTTCCCGTCAGACAGTATGCCATTCAAAGTGGCAAGTGTTATTTCAGCTTCTTGTTCGAAAGTCGATTTCAAGGGCACATCGGTCTGCCCGTAACATACACCCGGCGGTACGTCGACCGAGGTGTGGCGTATCAATATAAGTTCCATATCACTACAGCACAAAGATAAAAGGATAATTCACACAACAGGAACATGGCTCCGCAGCAATCTCCCGTATAGCCTTGCAACCGTTTCTTCAGCAGGCGGAGTATCAGCAGGAAAACGAACATCGGTGCTACCGTGGCCGGCCATGCATGCAGCGGAAGAAGGAAAAGCAGCGGCAGAATGCCACTGACAAAGGCCGTGATGAGTTCGCCCCGGCTCATGCCACTGTACACGACCTTAGCCTTGCTTTCGGCTTCGGGTCTGGCATAGGGTAGGTAATTGATGATCTGAGAGGCACAGAACTTGCTCCAGCAGTCGCCGCAAAGCGCCAGCGCGCACAGCACGGGTAACGGCAAGGATAGGGGTAATTGCCACAACAGCAGGAAGTAGAAGATAAGCCCTGCCACGCCGTAGGTACCGATGTGGGAATCTTTCATGATGGCCAGGATGCGTTCGCGTGTGGTGCCGCCGCCAAATCCGTCGAAGAAGTCTGCCAGTCCGTCTTCGTGCAGACAACCGGTTACCAGCAGGCGGGCTACGATGGCCACCAACCAGGCTTGGGGCAAGGGCAATACTTGGGCGGCCAACCAAAGTACACCCGCCATGATGCCTCCCGTAAGCCATCCCACCAAAGGCCAGTAAGGCACTACATGCTTGAAACATTCGGCCGGCACTTCCTTGATTTTCCAGAAGGGCAGGCGTGTAAAGAATATCAGTGCAGCCAGAAAATTCATCGCTTAAAAATATTTGGTGATGGATGCATGGGCAAAGTTGTCCATTTCGTTGATCATGCGTATAGCGGAGTCCACAATGGGATAAGCGCAGATGGCACCAGTCCCTTCGCCCAGTCTTAATCCTAAGTTCAACAAAGGTTTGGCATGCAGATAATCCAATACCAGTTTATGCCCGGTTTCGTCGCCGCAATGTCCGAAGATGGCATAGTCCATGACTTCCGGATACAGCCGGCTGGCGGCCAGTATGCAGTTGGTCATGATGAAGCCGTCCACCAAGATCAGCATCTTCAGTTCGGCAGCCTGCAGCATGGCACCGACGGCCATGACCATTTCCAGTCCACCGAAATAGCGCAGGATGTCGCGTGTCGAACCATCGCCGTGGTAGTTTTCCATGCTTTTTTTCAATACCTCATATTTGTGTCGGATACCTGCACGGTCCAGCCCGCTGCCGGCACCGATGCATTCTTCCAAGGGGATGCCGGTGAAGTAGGTCATCCACATGGAGGAAGAAGAAGTGTTGCCGATACCCATTTCGCCGAAACTCAGGACATTGCTTCCTTCCTCGTAACAGCGTCGTACGACTTCGGCTCCGCGTTCCAGACAAAGTTCCATTTCGGCTTCCGTCATGGCTGCTTCATGGAGGTAGTTGGCAGTGCCGCGGCGTACTTTCATATTGATGATGCCTTGTTCGTAGGGCAGGTCATAATCCACTCCCGCATCGACCAGCTTCAATTGGAACCCGTGTTGGCGGCAGAGGAAGTTTACTCCGGCTCCTCCATGCAGGAAGTTGCTCAGTTGTTGCCAGGTCACTTCTTTGGGCGACAGACTGACACCTTCCTCTACAATGCCATGGTCGGCGGCAAAGATGATGTTCTGCGGTTTCTGTAACGTGGGTGTCAGGGTCTGCTGAATCAGCGCCACTTGCAAGGCTATTTCTTCCAGTCGTCCCAACGAGCCTTTCGGCTTCGTCAGGTTATTGATTTTATCTGCAATGGCCGGGCGCATCTGGTCGTCCGGACTTACAATTTGAAAAGTCTTCATACAATATCTTGTTCTATTTTATTTTTACAGGAATTCCCGATACCATCAGCATCACTTCATCGGCTTTCGAGGCGATGTATTGGTTCACCCAACCTTGCAGGTCGGTGAACTTGCGTTGGATTTCGTTCTCCGAAGTTCCGCCGCATCCTATTTCGTTGGTGACGAACAGGAACGTGGCATCTTGTCGGGTAAGTCGGTCAAATTCTTCACGGACTGCCTGAAGGGACGCATCCACATCGCTGTTCAGGGCAAAAAAGAAGTTGGTACACCACAGGGTCACACAGTCTATCAGGACGACTCTTCCGTCTACCTGATGCCGGCTCAGATACTTTTCCTCTTCAATGTTGGTCCATTCGGGACCTCTTCGTTGCTGATGCCGTATGACCCGTTGTCTGAATTCTTCGTCCCAGATATGTGCTGTAGCCATATAAACGGGTGTGGGAGAGAGAGATAATGCCATCTTCTCCGCATAACTGCTTTTGCCCGAACGGGCTCCTCCCGTAATCAAAACAATCCGTTTCATAAGTCTTATTTCTCTAACGGGAAACAAAAATACAAGATTTTATGAATACAGCTATTGCTTTTCACAAAAAAGTATCTATCTTTGCCTCCGCTTTGTGAAAAGATCTGTTTGTAAAGACAAAGATTTCGACAGGCGGCAGTAGCTCAGTTGGTAGAGCATCAGCTTCCCAAGCTGAGGGTCACGGGTTCGAGTCCCGCTTGCCGCTCTTATTGATAATCAGAGATTTACGTGATGTAAATCTCTGATTTTTTTTGTGAAGTAATCGAGGATGGAACGTGCAGGTAGATAAAGTTTCTGTCAAGTCCCTCAAACGGGATATTGTCAAGGTTCAGTTACCCCGGTAGGTAGAGTAACCATAGGGTGACAAGGTAATGGGAACATGATAATGCTTGTTGTCCTTTATTTCGAAGACCACTTCAATGAACGGGTAGAAGGAGGATTGGTGCAGGGACTCAAAATAAGGGCTGATGTGGTAGGTCAGCTTGTAGATACCCCGATGGTCGGTAGTTCCTTCTTCCAGGAAGTCTTTGACCCTTCCGTTTTCATCCGTCAGCTTTTCGTCTATCATCTGCCAGGTGTGGTTGTCCTGTAGTTTGGAGAGGCTGATTTTGACCCCAGAGGCCGGTTGTCCCCGGTTGATGTCCAGTATGTGACTGGAAAGTTGATAGTTGGCTTGTTGGGCGATGGCGGTTGCCGAACATGTCCATGCAACCAATAGAATCCAAATGATTTTTTTCATGTCTTGACTTGTTAATGGATGAATAATATATTGTAATCGTTACAAATATGAAGATTGTTTCTGAAATGGACAATAGCAGGGAGGTTACAGGGTGGATATTTGAGGCTTATTAACGAAAAAATGAAGAGGGAAGATAGCCCTCACGGCCGCCTTCCCTCTTGCTAACTTAAAACAACTAATAAAGAAAATCAAGTTTTCTATCGGATAAACAACAGCTCTCTGTATTTGGGCAGTGTCCACATCTGATTGTCAACTATCAATTCAAGTTTGTCGATGTGATAACGGATTTCTTCCATCATCGGCACGATGTAGTCGTGGTAAGCTACGGCTTTTGAACGTTCGTTGTCCAGCTTGTTGGCCACCTTGCGGGATTCAATCATGGCATCGACGTGTTCCTTGATGAAGGCAGTGCGGTCGGCAATTTCCTCGATAAGTTCCAGGTTCTTGGCCGAGAGTTTGGCAGCCTTTTCGGCAGGGAACAGTCCGTTCATCTTATATACGTTGTCCACCAATTCCGTCTGATATTGTGTGGCAACAGGGATGATATGGTTCATGGCAAGGTCGCCCAATACACGTGCCTCGATCTGAATCTTCTTGGTATACATTTCCCACTTCACTTCGTTGCGGGCTTCAAGCTCCTTGCGGGTCATGACGCCTGTCTTTTCGAACATGGCGATGCTGTCTTCCTTCAGGTAGTTGTCGAAGATGACAGGTACGCTGGTTTCGCAGTCCAGACCGCGGCGGGCAGCTTCGGCTTTCCATTCTTCGCTATAACCGTTGCCGTCGAAGTGGATGGGCTTGCAGATCTTCAGGTCGCGGCGGATTACGTCGAGGATAGCAGACACTTTGTCTTCTCCTTTCTCGATGAGGGCATCCACGTCGTGCTTGAAGTCGGTGAGCTGTTCGGCCAGGGCCGCGTTGAGGGCGATCATCGCGCTGGCGCAGTTGGCTTCCGAACCTACGGCGCGGAACTCAAAGCGGTTGCCGGTGAATGCGAAGGGACTCGTACGGTTACGGTCGGTATTGTCGATGAGCAGTTCGGGAATCTGCGGAATATCCAATTTCATGCCCTGCTTGCCGCTTAGGCTGATAAGTTCGTCCTTGTCGCTCTCCTCGATGTGGGCCAGTACCTGTGAAAGCTGCTTACCCAGGAAAGAAGAGATGATTGCGGGAGGTGCTTCGTTGGCGCCCAGACGATGGGCGTTGGTAGCGCTGGAGATGCTGGCCTTCAACAAACCGTTGTGACGGTAAACGGCCATCAGTGTGTTCACGATAAAGGTGATGAAACGCAGATTGTCTTCAGCTGTCTTGCCCGGCGCCATCAGCAGTATGCCGGTATCGGTACCCAGAGACCAGTTGTTGTGCTTGCCGCTACCGTTGACTCCCTTGAAGGGTTTCTCGTGAAGCAGTACGCGGAAGCCGTGGTTACGGGCAATCTTACGCATCAGGGCCATGATAAGCATGTTGTGGTCAACTGCGAGGTTACATTCTTCGTAGATAGGTGCCAGCTCAAACTGGTTGGGAGCTACCTCGTTATGGCGGGTCTTGACAGGGATACCCAGCTTGAGGGCTTCGATTTCAAGTTCTTTCATGAAGGCAGCCACGCGGGGAGGAATGGCGCCGAAGTAGTGGTCTTCCAGCTGCTGGTTCTTGGCAGAGTCGTGTCCGGTCAGTGTACGGCCGGTCATCAGTAGGTCGGGGCGGGCGGCGTAGAGACCTTCATCTACCAGGAAGTATTCCTGTTCCCAGCCCAAGTAGGCATTGACCTTCTTGACGTCGGGGTTGAAATAGTGGCAGACATCGGTTGCTGCTTTGTCAACGGCACGCAAGGCTTTGAGCAGCGGAGCCTTGTAGTCAAGCGATTCACCCGTATACGCGATGAAGATGGTCGGGATACACAGTGTGTCGTCTACGATAAAGGCTGGTGAGGAAGGATCCCAGGCCGAATAGCCGCGTGCTTCGAACGTGTTGCGGATACCGCCGTTGGGGAAGCTGGATGCATCAGGTTCCTGCTGTACGAGCAGTTTGCCGGTAAACTCTTCCATCATGCCGCCCTTGCCGTCGTGTTCCACGAATGCATCGTGCTTTTCGGCCGTACCTTCGGTCAACGGATGGAACCAGTGGGTGTAGTGGGTGGCTCCCATTTCGATGGCCCACTTCTTCATGCCGGCAGCTACTTCATCAGCGATGCTACGGTCCAGCGGGGCACCGTTGTCAATAACGTCCACCAGTTTGTCATATACCTTGCTAGGCAGGTATCTGAACATTTTTTCCCGGTTGAATACATACTTGGCGAAGTATTCCGACGGACGTTCTTTGGGAATCTCTACGGGAACGGGCTTCTTTTTGAAGGCCGTTTCCACTACTCTAAATCTTAACTTTGACATAATTACTTGTTTCTTTATTGGTTTGAAATAGTAAGTGTTGGTTTTCTGTTTTTATTCTTTCTTTATTTATTCGTTCTTTACCCGGTTCCGCAAGCGGCCTTGTTGTCTGTCTGCTTGTGGAACCGGATATGTTTGGATTAGTTGTAGGCCGACTCTCCGTGTTCGTAGATGTCAAGGCCTTCTTCCTCAACGCGTGCCGGAACTCGCAGGCCGTGTATCTTGTCGAGCAGCTTGAAGATGATGTAACCCATCGCTGCAGCCCAGGCTCCAACGACCAAGGCACCGAAAAGTTGTGCACCGAGGAATCCCCAGCCGGCACCGTAGAACAGACCTTCGCTGGTCGAGAAGAGGCCTGTCAGGATGGTACCTGTAAAGCCGCATACACCGTGTACGGAGCTGGCACCAACGGGATCGTCTATTTTCAAGACCTTGTCGATGAACTCTACTGCAAAGATCATCAGTACGCCACAGATGAGTCCGATAATGGCGGCACCTCCTGCCGATACACAGTCGCAACCGGCTGTGACGCCGACCAGACCGGCCAAAATGCCGTTCAGGGTGAGTGAGAGCGACGGTTTGCGATATTTGATCCAGCTGGTGACGAGGGCGGCGAAACCACCGGCGCAAGCTGCAAGGTTGGTCGTCAGGAAGACGTGCGAGATGGCTATCTGGTCATTGGTTGTCGAAGCAGCCAGCTGTGAGCCGGGGTTGAAGCCGAACCAGCCGAACCAGAGGATGAATACACCCAGCGCGGCAATCGTGAGGTTGTGGCCGGGAATGGCTTTGGAACGGCCGTCCTTTCCGTATTTCCCGATACGGGGACCTAGGATAGCGGCGCCTACGAGGGCAATCCATCCGCCTACGGAATGAACCACCGTAGATCCGGCGAAGTCGTGGAACGTGGTGCCGAACAGATTCATCATGAACGAACCCTCTTCACCATTGGTCAGCCAGCCGCCTCCCCAGGTCCAATGACCGGAAATGGGATAAATCAGTACGCTGATGGCGATGGTGTAGACCACGTACATGGAGAACTTGGTTCGTTCGGCCATGGCACCCGATACGATGGTGGCCGAAGTGGCGCAGAAGACTGTCTGGAAAATCAGGAATCCCTCGCGGGGAAGTCGGGTGTCCAGGAACGAAAGGTCGAAGAAATGGGGCATCCCAACAAATCCGCCGGCTCCGAACATCAGTCCGAAACCGATGAACCAGAAGAGCAACGAACCCAGCATGAAGTCTACGAAGTTCTTCATCAGGATGTTGCCGGTGTTTTTGGTGCGTGTAAATCCGGCTTCGACCAGTGCGAAGCCTGGCTGCATGAAGAAAACGAGCATGGCTGCCAGAAGCATCCAAACGGTATCGATACCTGTGGCCAGTTCGGCCATCGTGTCGGTGGTTGCGGCTTCGTCCGCTTCGCCTGCAAAGGCGGCTGTGCTGCCCAGCAGCAGGCATATGGTGAGGGCTGTGCTTAGCCAGGAACGGCGGCACTTTCTGTAAGTTTTCATACGTCTGTGAGTTTTATTTTTCTTGTTCTGCGTTAAATAATGCGATGTCGCCGCGTTCGGCCGTACGGATGCGGATAGCGTCCTCGATGGGGACGATAAAGATGCGTCCGTCGCCTATTTCACCTGTCCAGGCGGCTTTCTGGATGGCATTCACCGTCTTTTCCACATTCTTGTCGCGCACCACGATGGATACGAGGATGCGTTCGATGGAACTGGTGTCATACATCACGCCTCGGTAGATGCGTGCCTGCCTGGACTTTCCGATGCCTCTTACGTCATAGTAAGAGAACCATTCGATGTCCGCTTCGAGGAGTGCTTCCTTCACGTCCTCGAATTTTGTCTTACGGATGATTGCTTCAATCTTTTTCATACCTATTATACTTGTTAGTGTGTTTGTAATGTGTCCTATAAACTCAGTCCGAATACGAAGTAGGCTCCTTGCGTATAGGGATTGAATACCACCTGTGCGAAGAGCGGGAGTGAGAACTGCTTGGTGACAGGGAGTTCCTTCGACGCTTTCAGCGAGAGGTTGGTCACGTTGAACTTGTCGGCGTAGGCTCCTTCCCAGGGAGTCAGTCCCACTTCGGCATTCCAGTCGAGGCCTGCCAGTTTGAAGGGAGCCGTCAGGGCGATGTAGGTGGAGTAGGAGCGTTTGCCGTCGGCGTTGTGATAGTCCGACCCTGCAAAGTTCGTGTTCCAGCTGATGCCCATGACGCCGAAGTCATATCCGGCTGTTATTTCAAAAACGTGTTGTGTGTTGTGGGCGGCATACTTGAAGTAGCCGATCTGTTGGCTCTCGTCCGAAGGAAAGAACCAGTAGTCCGTCAGGGCCAGGCTCAGTCCGCCGTGGGTATAGCCGAGGATGAAGTCCATCTCTTTCGTGTCTTCCGAATTGAGTCCGACCGACCCCCAGGCTCCCAGTGAGAAACCTTTGTAGGCAACCGACAGATGGGGCTGGATACTGATTCCGCCGCAATCGGTGCCTCGCCAGATGTAACTGCTGACGATGTCGCCGCCTGCCGATGCTTTCACTTTGTCTTGTGCGTTGGCCATGGATGGAATCCCGGCCGCGAGCAGAGCTGCAATGGTGAAGCTCTTGCTCCAGTTGATCTTCGTTTTCATTGCCGTTTCTAATTGAATGAATAAATATGGGTGGCTTCCGGTTGATCGGGCCGGAAGCCGTTCGTTATAGTAGTCGCGCTATACTCTTATTCACTCATTGACTGTGCGGATGTGGCGGGACCGTTCGGTCAGGCCATCCATTTGCGGATGCGCTTCATGGCTTCCACGCAGTCGTCGTGCCGGCCGAAGGCGGTCAGGCGGATAAAGCCTTCGCCGCTGGGGCCGAAACCTACGCCCGGCGTACCCACCACGTTGGCCTCGTAGAGCATCTGTTCGAAGAAGCGCCACGAGCTGATGCCGTCGGGTGTCTTCAGCCAGAGGTAGGGAGCGTTGACACCTCCGTATACCTTCAGCCCTGCGGCTTCCAGTCCTTCTTTCATGGTGGAGGCGTTCTGCATATAGTAGTCGATGTTGGCCTTTACCTGCTCTTTGCCTTCCGGCGTATAGATGGCTTCGGCCGCACGTTGGGTGACGTAGCTGGTGCCGTTGAACTTGGTGCACTGACGGCGCAGCCACAGTTTGTTGAGGGCTACACGGTCTCCGGTCAGGGTGGCGGCTGTAAGTTCCTTGGGAACGACGGTATAGCCGCATCGCAGTCCGGTGAATCCGGCCGTTTTCGAGAAGCTGCGTATCTCGATGGCACATTTCTTGGCTCCCTTTATTTCGTAGATGGAATGGGGAACATCGTCTTCGCGGATATAGGCTTCATAGGCTGCGTCGAAGATGATGAGCGTGTCGTTGTCCAGTGCATAGTCCACCCATTTTTTCAGTTCGGTCTTGGTCAGTGTGGTTCCCGTCGGGTTGTTGGGATAGCACAGGTAGAGCAGGTCGACCCGGTGGGTGGGCAGTTCGGGTATGAAATGGTTCTCTTCCGTGCAGGGCAGGTAAGTGACGTTGCTCCACTTGCCGTCTTCGCCCAGCACGCCCGAGCGTCCGCACATGATGTTGCTGTCCACATAGACGGGGTAAACGGGGTCGGTAATGCCCATGCTGTTGTCCCAGCGCAGCAGTTCGCCGATGTTGCCCGTATCGCTCTTGGCACCGTCGTTGATGAAGATTTCCGAGGGAGAGAGGTGGACGCCTCTCGGGGCGAAGTCATTTTTGAGGATGGCTTCTATCAGGAAGTCATATCCCTGTTCGGGACCGTAGCCGCGGAATGTGCTTTCGTCGGCCATTTCGTCTACGGCCTTGTGCATGGCTTCGATGCAGACGGGCGGCAGAGGCCGGGTCACGTCGCCGATGCCCAGGCGGATGATGTCCTGTTTGGGGTGAGTGATTTTGAATGTGTTGATTTTCTTGGCGATGTCCGAGAACAGGTAGCTGCCCGGCAGTTTCAAGAAGTGTTCGTTTACGAGTGCCATATCTTTATTATTTGTTTTTAAGTTAATTGTCAGTTCAATATGCTTTAGTCCGTTTCTATTTCTCCTTCAAAGACTCGTACGGCCGGCCCTGTCATCAGGACATGTCCTGTAGCGGGATCTCGGTCGATGGTCAGTGTCCCTCCGTCCATTACAATGGCTGTTTCTCCCCGGGTAAGCCCGCTGAAGACGGCAGCTGTAGCCGTGGCACAAGCCCCTGTTCCGCAGGCCAGCGTGATGCCCGAACCTCGTTCCCAGACGCGCATGCGGATGCTGCCGTCTGGACGCATCTGGGCAAACTCTACATTCACCCGGTCGGGGAAGAGGGGGTGATGTTCCAGCCGTGGACCAACCTCTGTAAAGTCAATCTGTGCGAGGTTATCGGTAAATAGAACAAGATGGGGGTTGCCCATGGAGACTGCGATGCCTTCCGTGAAGTCGTAGCCTTCACCCAGCGCTACGGTGTGGATGTCTGTGGCAGGTCCCATGTCGACGGTCACGCTCTCTACCCGGTTGTCCGCCGTGAGGTGCAGCTGCAGCACTTTGATGCCGGAGAGGGTTTCAAGGGTAATCTCGGTTTTTGTTGTGAGTCCTGCTTCGTAGACGTATTTGCCGATGCAGCGTGAGGCGTTGCCGCACATGCGGGCTTCGGAGCCGTCGGCGTTGAAGATGCGCATGCTGAAGTCGGCTATATCGGAGCGGCCAATCAGCACCAGTCCGTCGCTGCCGATGCCTGTATGAGGGCGGCTCCAGGCGATGGCCAGCTGTTCCGGATTTTCTACAGGATATTTCATGGTGTCTACATAAATGTAGTCGTTTCCTGCTCCGTGCATTTTGGTGAATCTGATGGTTGCCATTTTGTTCTTGTATTTTGTATTATATGTTTCTTTTTGTTTTTATTTGCTGCAAATATATGACAATTTGAGTAAATGGTGAATATTTTGCTTCCTCTTTTCTATTGATATTCGATATTTTCTTTCATTTGTAAGTTAGTGTAGCTTATTTTATTTCTGTTTGAAAGATTACGCTTGATAATTGTGATAAAATGAAAGAAGGTGCATCGGCTGCCGTTCGGAAATCGACGGACAGCTGTGCACCTTCTTTCTTTTCGGTCTTGATGGCCCGGTATCAGTATGCGGCTTCGTGTATGCCGGCTACGGCACGGCCGCTGGGGTCGTTCAGGTTTTTGAACGAGGCATCCCAAGCCAGGGCTTCGGCGGTGGAGCAGGCTACGCTGGGGACGCTGGGCACTGAGCGGGCGGCCGAGTCGCTGGGGAAGTGTTCCTCGAAGATGCTGCGGTAGTAGTACTCTTCCTTGTTCTGGGGCGGATTGATGGGGAAGCGTTCGGCTGCATGGGCCATCTGTTCGTCACTGACGGCGGCGGCGGTGATGGCTTTCAGTGTGTCGATCCACGAGTAACCTACTCCGTCGGAGAACTGTTCCTTCTGTCGCCAGGCCACGGCTTCGGGCAGGAGCTGGGCAAAGGCTTCGCGGACGATTTTCTTTTCGATGGTGTGGCCGGGACACATCTTGGCCGCCGGGTTCAGGCGCATGGCCACGTCGAGGAATTCCTTGTCAAGGAAGGGTACGCGGCCTTCGACACCCCAGGCAGACAGACTCTTGTTGGCCCGCAGGCAGTCGTAGAGGTGGAGCTTGGAGAGCTTGCGGACGGTCTCTTCGTGGAAGGCTTGCGGCGTGGGAGCCTTGTGGAAATAGAGGTAACCGCCGAACACCTCGTCTGCTCCTTCACCGCTGAGCACCATCTTGATCCCCATCGACTTGATGACGCGGGCCAGCAGATACATCGGCGTGGAGGCGCGCACGGTGGTGACGTCGTAGGTTTCGATGTAATAGATGACGTCGCGGATGGCGTCCAGTCCTTCCTGAATGGTGTAGTTGATTTCGTGGTGCACCGTACCGATGTGTTCGGCCACCAGCCGCGCTTTCTCCAGATCGGGGGCGCCCTTCAGGCCCACGGCGAAGGAGTGGAGCTGCGGCCACCAGGCGGCCTGCTGTCCGTCGGTTTCGATGCGGCGGTCGGCATAGAGCTTGGCTACGGCCGAGATGACCGACGAGTCCAGACCGCCGGAGAGCAGCACGCCGTAGGGCACGTCGCTCATCAGCTGGCGGCGTACGGCCTCTTCGAGGGCCGTGCGGACGGCTGATACCTGTGCCTGCCAGGCTTCGGGAGCGGTGCCCGAGGTGGCGGCGGTACGGGTGTCGTTGGGTGCCTTGGCGGTATAGTTGTCCTTGACGGCTTCGTAGTCGGTCCAGTCGCGCTTGTACCACGGGCGCATCTTGCCTTCGCGGCTCCAGTAGTAATGTCCGGGAAGGAATGGTTCATATTCGTCGCACATGCCTTCAAGGGCTTTCAGTTCGCTGGCGCAGTAGACGGTTCCGTCGGCATCGCGGCCTATATAAAGAGGTATGACGCCGATGGGGTCGCGGGCAATGAGGAACTCGTCGCGCTCTTCATCATAAAGAGCAAAAGCGAAGATACCGCTCAGCCGTTCGATGAAGTCGGTACCGTAGCGGCGGTAGAGGGCGAGGATGACCTCACAGTCGCTTCCTGTCTGGAACTCATATTCACCGGCAAAGTCGGCGCGGATGTCACGGTGGTTGTAGATTTCGCCGTTGACGGCCAGAATCTGCTTGCGGTCGGGTGAATACAGGGGTTGTCCGCCGCTTTGGGGATCGACGATGGACAGGCGTTCGTGCGCCAGGATGGCCGAGCCTCCGCAGTAGATGCCGCTCCAGTCGGGACCGCGGTGGCGGATGCGTTTGGCCATGGTGAGGGCTTTTTGCCTCAGTTCAGGTGTCTGTTGTTTGATATTGAAGATACAGGCTATTCCACACATAATGTTTTGATGTTTTTTTGAGGGGTTTGTTATACATTTCAATGAGTCAGCATCCGGTCGATGTCGGCGGCGGCACGACGGCCGGCGGCGATGCACTTCACCACGAGGCTGGGGCCTGTGGCTGCGTCGCCCGCTACGACGGCATTCTTCGGCAGCTGGGGCAACTGGGGCTTCAGGAAGCCCATGGCCAGCAGCACGAGGTCGGCTTTGATGACTTCTTTCTTTCCGGTAGGCTTCATGATGGGGCGTCCGCCGTCGGGAGCGGGCAGCCATTCCACTTCTTCCACCTCTACGCCGGTGACGCGGCCGTTTTTGCCGATGAATTTGTTGGAGTTCAGGCTCCAGCGGCGTGTGCATCCTTCTTCGTGGCTGGAACTGGTTTTCAGCACGAGGGGCCATTGCGGCCAGGGAGTGGCGGGGTTGTAGCCTACGGGCGGTTTGGGCATGATTTCAATCTGCGTGACGCTCAAGGCACCCTGGCGGTGCGAGGTGCCGATGCAGTCGCTGCCCGTGTCGCCGCCGCCGATCACCAGCACGTGCTTGCCCTGGGCGGTGATGCGTTCCTTCGCGTCGAAGGTCTGTCCCGCCAGTACGCGGTTCTGCTGTCCCAGCATCTCCATGGCGAAGTGGATGCCTGCCAGGTCGCGTCCGGGGATGGGCAGGTCGCGTGCCTGCGGTGTGCCGGTGCAGACGGCGTAGGCATCGTATCCGTCGGGCAGATTGGCCAGGTCGACGGTCGTATTGGGCTGGAACTTCACGCCTTCGGCCTCCATGATGCGCAGGCGGCGGTCGATGATGTTCTTGCCCAGCTTGAAGTTCGGTATGCCGTAGCGCATCAGGCCTCCTATGCTTTCGTCGCGTTCGAAGACGGTCACATCGTAGCCCCGGCGGTTCAGCTGGTTGGCGGCGGCCAGTCCGGCAGGTCCCGATCCGATGACGGCAACGCGGTGTCCGTTGCGGGCATAGTGCTGCGGCTGGACGTAGCCTTCGCGGAAGGCGGCTTCGATGACGGCGGCCTCGTCTTCACGGATGGTGACGGGGGCGTCTAACGCGAGTTTCAGCACGCACGACTTCTCGCACAGGGCCGGGCAGATGCGTCCCGTAAATTCGGGGAAGTCGTTCGTGCGGCTCAGGATGTAGTAGGCCTTCTCCCATTCGCCCTTGTACAGGGCGTCCTGGAACTCGGGCGGGCGGTTGCCCAGCGGGCAGGCCCAGTGGCAGAACGGCACGCCGCAGTCCATGCAGCGGCTGGCCTGCAGCTTGCGTTCGCTGGTGTTGAGCGTCTGCTCCACCTCGCTATAATCGTTTATACGTTCGTGTATCGGTCTGTATCCCGCTTCCTGGCGCGGGATGGTGAGAAATGCTTTCGGGTTTCCCATATGATAATTGATAATTAAGAATTGAGAATTGAAAATTCAGGAGTGAAGGAGTCAAGAAGTGAAGCCAATAGCTCTGCGTGATGATTTGTCTTATGGTCAACCGAACTGTCGGCTTGACTCCTTAACTTCTTTATCTCCTTAACTTTTGTTTTTAATAGTCTCTCTGTACCTCCGCAATCTTCTGTTGCAGTTTGCGCATCTGTTCTTCGGCCAGCACCTTCTTGTACTCGATGGGGGTTACCTGGATGAACTCTTCGACGTAGCGTGGCCAGTTGTCGAGCATGGTGCGTGCCAGTGCCGATCCCGTGTAGAGGTAGTGCTGGCGGATAAGTTCGTGCAGCTCCTTGCGCGAAGTGGCGTCCTCGAGCAGCGACAGTTCCACCATGTCCATGTTGCAGAAGTAGTCGAATGTGCCGCGGGGGTCCCACACGTAAGCCACGCCGCCGCTCATGCCGGCAGCAAAGTTGCGGCCCGTCTGGCCCAGTACGACGACACGTCCGCCGGTCATGTACTCGCAGCAGTGGTCGCCCACACCCTCGACGACGGCAATGGCGCCCGAGTTGCGCACGGCAAAGCGTTCGCCCGCCCGTCCGTTGATGTAGACCTCGCCGCTGGTGGCACCGTAGAGCAGGGTGTTGCCCACGATGGTATTCTGTTCGGCGGCAAAGTTGCTGCGTACGGGCGGTTGTACGGCGATGTGTCCGCCGCTCAGTCCCTTGCCCAGGTAGTCGTTGGCCTCGCCCTCCAGCTTGAAGCTGATGCCGTGGGCCAGAAAGGCGCCGAAGCTCTGTCCGGCCGAGCCTTTGAACTTCACGCTGATGGTACCGTCAGGCAGGCCGTCGTTGCCATACTTTGCAGCTACGGCTCCCGAGAGCATGGCGCCCACGGCGCGGTCGGTATTGCCGATGGCATATTCCAGCGACACTTCGTGGCGGTCGGTCAGGGCGGGAGCGGCGGCCTTCAGCATTTCCACGTCTTTCACGTGCTCAATGTCGTGCTGCTGCTGGGTGCAGTGGTGCAGGGCGGCGCCGTTCTCCACGCGGTGGAGCATGCGTCCGAAGTCCAGCAGGCTGGCCTTGCTGCCTGCCACTGCCTGCCGGAGTTCGATGAGGTCGGTGCGGCCCACGATGTCATTCAGACTCTTGAAGCCCATCTCGGCCAGATATTCGCGTACCTCCTGGGCCAGGAAGCGGAAGTAGTTCACTACATATTTATAATGTCCGCGGAAGTGTTCGCGCAGGCGCGGGTCTTGCGTGGCCACGCCCACGGGACACGTGTTGGAGTGACACTTGCGCATCATCACGCAGCCCAGTACGATGAGGGCCGTGGTACCGAAGGCAAATTCTTCGGCGCCCAGCAGGGCCATGCTGATGATGTCGCGTCCCGTTTTCAGCTGTCCGTCGGTCTGCAGGCGTACCTGTCCGCGCAGGCCGTTCAGCACCAGCGTCTGCTGCGTTTCGCTCAGGCCTATCTCAGGCGGGATGCCCGCATAGCGGATGGACGAGGCCGGCGATGCGCCGGTACCGCCCTCGGCTCCGGAGATGACGATGAGGTCGGCTTTCGCCTTGGCCACGCCGGCAGCGATGGTTCCCACACCGCTCTCGGCCACGAGCTTCACGCTGATGGCGGCATGCGGGTTCACGTTCTTCAGGTCGAAGATGAGCTGTGCCAGGTCTTCGATGGAGTAGATGTCGTGGTGGGGCGGGGGTGAGATGAGCGAGATGCCGGGGATGGAGTGGCGCGTGCGGGCGATGACCTCGTCCACCTTGAAGCCCGGCAGCTGTCCGCCTTCGCCCGGCTTGGCTCCCTGTGCCACCTTGATCTGTATTTCCTCGGCGTTCACCAGGTATTCCGCCGTCACGCCGAAGCGGCCCGAAGCCACCTGCTTCGTCTTGCTCGACAGGCTGATGCCGTCCACCTTTTCATGGAAGCGGATGCTGTCTTCGCCGCCTTCGCCCGTGTTGCTGCGTGCGCCCAGCTCGTTCATGGCCAGTGCCAGTGCCTCGTGGGCCTCCTTGCTGATTGCACCGAACGAGATGGCTCCCGTCACGAAGTGCTTCACGATGCTTTCCACCGGTTCTACCTGTTCGATGTCGATCGGGTTGCGGCGGAAGCCGAAGAAGTCGCGCAGGAAGAGGGGAGCCTCCTTCTCGTCCACCGTGCGGGTGAATTCCTTGAACTTCGCGTAGCTGCCCAGGCGTGTGGCCAGTTGCAGGCGGCTGATGGTATCGGGGTTCCACGCATGGCGTTCGCCGTCCCTGCGGTAGGACATCTGTCCGATGTAGGGCAGCAGCGGGTCCATTTGTGCCGGGACGAAGCCGTTGTCGTGGAAGGTGATGTAGTCCTTGGCGATTTCTTCCAGCCGGATGCCGCCGACGGTCGACGCCTCCGTTCCGAAGTAGCTCTTGAGCAGTTCCTCGCTCAGTCCTACGGCCTCGAATATCTTTGCGCCGCGGTACGAGCGGATGGTGCTGATACCCATCTTGCTGATAATCTTGTAAAGTCCCTTGCAGATGGCTTTGATGTAGTTCTTCTCGGCCGTTTCGTAGTTCATCTGCACTTCCCCTTTCTTTACCAGGTCGTCCAGCACGGCATAGGCCATGTAGGGACAGATGGCGCTGGCGCCGTAGCCCAGCAGCAGGGCGGCGTGCATCACTTCGCGTATCTCGCCGCTCTCTACGATGAGGGCCGTCTGTACACGCTTCTGTACGCTGATGAGGTGATGGTGCACCGCGCTGATGGCCAGCAGCGACGGGATGGCGGCCTGCCGGGCGTCAATGCCGCGGTCGGACAGGATGATGTAGTTGGCTCCGTCGGTCACGGCCTGCTCGGCTTCCTTGCACAGCTGCTCCAGGGCCTCCTGCAAGCCCGCCTTGCCGCGTGACGCTTCGAAGAGCATCGGCAGCTTCACCGTGTTGAATCCCTTGTAGCGGATGTTGCACAGGATGTCCAGCTGGGTGTTGGTCAGTATCGGGTGGGGCAGGCGCACCATCTTGCAGTGCGTTTCGTTGGGCAGCAGGATGTTCATGCCCACGGCGCCGATGTACTCGGTGAGCGACATCACCAGTTCCTCGCGGATGGGGTCGATGGCCGGGTTGGTCACCTGCGCAAACTGCTGGCGGAAGTAGTTGAACAGCAGTTGCGGCTGGTCGCTCAGCACCGCCAGCGGGGTGTCGTTGCCCATCGAGGCGGTAGGCTCGGCCCCGTTGCTGCACATGGGCATCAGGATGCGCTCCACGTCCTCGCGGGTATAGCCGAAGGCGCGCAGGCGGCGGTCGTAGTCGTCCACCGTGTTGGCCACCTTGCGTCCGCTCTTCAGGGCATCCAGTTCGATGCGGTTGGCCGACAGCCATTGGCGGTAGGGCTTGGCGGCGGCCAGCTGTTCCTTCAGCTCGCCGTCGTAGTAGATGCGCCCTTCCTCGGTGTCCACCATCAGGATCTTGCCGGGCTGCAGCCGTCCCTTTTCCTTTATTTTCTCTGCTTCAAAGCTGATGACGCCCGCTTCGCTGGCCACGACCATCATGCCGTCGTGCGTGATGAGGTAGCGGGCCGGGCGCAGGCCGTTGCGGTCCAGCATGCCGCCCGCATAGCGGCCGTCGCTGAAGAGCAGGGCGGCCGGGCCGTCCCAGGGCTCCATCAGGATGGAGTGGTATTCGTAGAAAGCCTTCAGGTCTTCGCTGATGGGATTCTTGTCGTTGAACGATTCGGGCACGAGCATGGCCATGGCGTGCGGCAGGCTCAGGCCGGACATGACGAAGAATTCCAGCACGTTGTCCAGCGAGGCGGAGTCGCTCATGTTGGGCTGGATGATGGGGCGGATGTCCTTCACGTTGCCCAGTGTCGGGGTGGAGAGGACGCTTTCGCGGGCCTCCATCCAGCCCCGGTTGCCGCGGATGGTGTTGATTTCGCCGTTGTGGGCCAGCAGGCGGAACGGCTGTGCCAGGCTCCACGTGGGGAAAGTGTTCGTGCTGAAGCGCGAATGGACGATGGCCAGGCCGCTGGTGAAGTAGGGTTGCGTCAGGTCGCTGAAGTAGGCCCTCACCTGGGTGGACGACAGCATACCTTTATATATAATGGTGCGGCTCGAAAGCGACACGATGTAGAAGTCCTTGTGGTGTACGCGCTGCTCTATCTTCTTGCGGATGATGTAGAGCGTGCGTTCCAGGTTCTCCGTGTGTCCGGCACCGGTAATGAACACCTGCTTGATGTCCGGCTCCGTCTCGCGGGCGCTTTGCCCCAGGATGTCCGAGTTGACGGGCACGGCGCGGAGGTGCATCAGCGTGAGTCCTTCGCGCTCCACCTCTTCTATAATGATGCTCAGGATGTGTTCCTGTTCCTTGGGGTCTTTGGGCAGGAAGATGAGCCCCGTGCCGTATTTGCCTTTTTCGGGTACCGGGATGCCTTGCAGCAGGATGAATTCATGCGGTATCTGTACCATGATGCCGGCTCCGTCGCCGGTCTTGTTGTCGGCCCCTTCGGCTCCGCGGTGCTTCATGTTCTCCAGCACTCGCAGGGCAGAGTCCACCAGTTCGTGCGATTTGCCTCCGTGCAGGTTTACTATCATGCCCACGCCGCAGGCGTCGTGTTCGTTGGCCGCATCGTACAATCCGCATTGTCGGTAGCCTGTGTTCCTCTCAGTCTCTCTTTTTGCTCTGTTCAAATGCTCTTGATTCTTCATTGTTGCTTTCGTATTTATGTTTTTGTATGCTATATTGTGTCATTATGCGTGCAAATATAGCTATAATTCTTTCTATTTGCGTTTATTGCGCAGGCTTTTGTTGCCCTGCTTTTATCTATATCTGCCGTATAGTTTGCATTTGTAATGTTTGCGCCCTGTTTTTCTTTCAGTTCTTAATATATCGTTCATTATATGTTTCATATTGTAATATTCATTGTGTTGCTGAAATAAAATATGGATGAACTATTGTTTTGTATATTCTTTCTTTGCGTGATATTCTGATAAATAAATTGTATAAAAACAAAGCAAAAAGAATTGGAAAATCGTATCTTTGCATCGGAATTTCGGAAAAGAATAACAGAACAATCCAGATAGCGATATGGAACCATTAAAACATGAATGCGGCGTGGCGATGATACGCCTTCTCAAGCCGCTCGACTATTATCAGAAAAAGTATGGCACGTGGATGTACGGGCTCAACAAGCTCTATTTGTTGATGGAAAAGCAGCACAACCGCGGACAGGAAGGGGCCGGGCTGGCCTGCGTCAAGCTGGCGGCCAATCCCGGCGAGGAATACATGTTCCGCGAACGGGCCCTGGGCTCGGGAGCCATTACCGAAATCTTTTCCACCGTGCAGAGCCACTTCAAGGACCTGACGCCCGAGCAGCTGGCCGATGCCGACTATGCTGAGAAATACCTTCCTTTTGCCGGTGAAGTCTATATGGGGCACCTGCGCTACTCCACTACCGGCAAGTCCGGCCTGACGTATGTGCACCCCTTCCTGCGCCGCAACAACTGGCGTGCCAAGAACCTCGCCCTTTGCGGCAACTTCAACCTGACCAACGTCGACGAAATATTTGCCCGCATCACCGCCATGGGGCAGCATCCCCGCAAGTATGCCGATACCTACATCATGCTCGAGCAGGTGGGCCACCGTCTGGACCGCGAGGTGGAACGCCTCTTCAACCTGGCCGAGGCCGAAGGATTGACGGGCATGGACATCACTCATTATATCGAAGAACATGTCGATTTGGCCAACGTGCTGCGCACTTCGAGTAAGGACTGGGACGGAGGCTACGTGATGTGTGGTCTTACTGGTAGCGGCGAGAGCTTCGCCGTGCGCGACCCGTGGGGCATCCGCACCGCCTTCTGGTATCAGGACGACGAGATAGCCGTGCTGGCCAGCGAACGTCCCGTGATACAGACCGTACTCAACGTGCCTGCCACCAGCATCCGCGAACTGCAGCCGGGACAGGCCATTTTCATCAGCAAGGCGGGACGTCTGCGCACGGTGCAGATCAACAAGCCGCGCGACTTCCGCCCCTGTTCCTTCGAACGCATCTACTTCAGCCGCGGCAGCGACATGGACATTTACCGCGAGCGCAAGCTGCTGGGCGAGAAACTGGTGCCCAGCATCCTGAAGGCTGTCAACTACGACATCGAACATACTGTTTTCTCCTTCATCCCCAACACAGCCGAAGTAGCCTTCTACGGCATGCTTCAGGGGCTGGACGAATACCTGAACGAAGAGAAGGTGAAGCAGATTGCCGCCCTGGGCCACAACCCCAGCCACGACGAGCTGGAGCGTATTCTCTCTCGCCGCATCCGCAGTGAGAAGGTGGCCATCAAGGACATCAAGCTGCGCACGTTCATTGCCGAGGGCAACACGCGCAACGACCTGGCCGCCCACGTCTATGACATCACCTACGGCAGCCTGGAGACGGGCGTGGACAACCTCGTCATCATCGACGACTCCATCGTGCGCGGCACCACGCTGCGGCAGAGCATCATCGGCATTCTGGACCGCCTGAACCCGAAGAAGATTGTCATCGTCAGCTCGTCGCCGCAGGTGCGCTACCCCGACTACTACGGCATCGACATGGCCCGCATGAGCGAGTTCATCGCTTTCCGTGCCGCCATCGAGCTGCTGCGCGACCGCGACATGAAGGACGTCATCGCCGCCGCCTACCGCAAGGCCAAGGCGCAGGCCGACCTGCCCAAGGAGCAGATGGTGAACTACGTGAAGGACATCTATGCCCCCTTCACCGACGACGAGATAGCGGCCAAGATGGTGGAACTGCTCAAGCCCGAGAACGTCCGTGCCAAGGTGCAGATAGTCTATCAGCCTCTCCAGGGGCTGCACGAGGCCTGCCCCCACCATCCGGGCGACTGGTACTTCAGCGGCAACTATCCCACGCCCGGCGGCGTGAAGCTGCTCAATAGGGCCTTCATCGACTACATCGAACAAGTCTATCAATTCTAAGTATATGGAAGAAGAACAGAAGCAGAAGGACAAAGGAAATATCGACGGTTCCTCGTTAGCCATCGGCCTGTCATTAGGTACGGCCTTGGGTATCATTCTCGACAACCTGGCCCTCTGGTTGCCCATGGGTGTAGCCATGGCCTTTTCTCTGAGTGTGATGAAGAAGAGAAAGAACAAAGACAACAACAGTAACAATAACGATATGAACAAACAATGAGAAACGTAACCCTTATCCTCGACGACGGTACCCGCTTCCGCGGCCAGTCGTTCGGTTATGAAAAGCCGGTAGCAGGCGAGGTGGTGTTCAATACGGCCATGACGGGATATCCCGAGAGCCTGACGGACCCCTCGTATGCCGGCCAGTTGATGACTCTGACCTACCCGTTGGTGGGCAATTACGGCGTGCCGCCCTTCACCATCGAAGGCAACGGACTGGCCACCTTCATGGAGAGCGAGAAGATACACGCCGAGGCCATCATCGTGAGCGACTATTCCGAAAACTACAGCCACTGGAACGCTGTGGAGAGCCTGGCCGATTGGCTGAAGCGTGAACAGGTGCCCGGCATCACGGGCATCGATACCCGCGAGCTGACCAAGGTGCTGCGCGAGCATGGCGTCATGATGGGGCGCATCGTATTCGATGAAAATGAAGAATTAAGAATGAAGAATGAAGAATTGCCGTGCGGCGCCGCAGTGCAGCCTGATTCTTCATTCGGAGGCGAAGCCGACATTCTTCATTCTTCATTCAACTATGGAGAGGTGAACTACGTGGACCGCGTCTCCTGCAAAGACATCATCGTCTATGCCGCAGGGGAGAGCAAGACCTTCCCCGTCTCCACCCCGAAGGAGGAACTTAATTCTCAATTATCCATTTTCCATTCTCAATTAAAGAAGGTCGTCCTCGTTGACTGCGGCGTCAAGACCAACATCCTGCGCTGCCTCCTGCGCCGCGGCGTGGAGGTCGTCCGCGTACCCTGGGACTACGACTTCAACCAGCTGCAGTTCGACGGCCTCTTCATCTCCAACGGACCGGGCGATCCCGACACGTGCGATGCCGCCGTGCAGAACATCCGCAAAGCTATGGCCAATGAAAAGCTTCCCATCTTCGGCATCTGCATGGGTAACCAGCTCCTCTCCAAGGCCGGAGGCGCGCGGATATACAAGCTGAAGTACGGACACCGCAGCCACAACCAGCCCGTGCGCATGGTGGGCACGGAGCGTTGCTTCATCACCAGCCAGAACCACGGCTACGCGGTGGACAACAACACGCTGGGCGCCGACTGGGAACCCTTGTTCATCAACATGAACGACGGCTCCAACGAAGGCATCCGCCACAAGCGCAACCCCTGGTTCTCCGCCCAGTTCCACCCCGAAGCCGCTTCGGGCCCCACGGATACGGAGTTCCTCTTCGACGAGTTCGTAAACCTGCTTAAGTAATCCTTCTTATATATAGTGTAAACACAATGAAAGAGAACAACATACGTAAAGTCCTGCTGCTCGGAAGCGGCGCGCTGAAGATAGGCGAGGCCGGCGAGTTCGACTACTCCGGTTCGCAGGCACTCAAGGCCCTCAAGGAAGAGGGCATCCGGACCGTCCTCATCAACCCCAACATCGCCACCGTGCAGACCTCGGAGGGCGTGGCCGACCAGATTTACTTCCTGCCCGTCACCCCCTACTTCGTCGAGAAGGTCATCGAGAAAGAGCGGCCGGATGGCATCATGCTGGCCTTCGGCGGGCAGACGGCGCTGAACTGCGGCGTGGCCCTCTACAAGGAAGGCGTACTCGAGCGGTACGGCGTCCAGGTGCTGGGCACCCCCGTGCAGGCCATCATCGACACGGAAGACCGCGAGCTGTTCGTCGGGAAGCTGAACGAAATCGGCGTGAAGACCATCAAGAGCGAGGCCGTGGAGAACGCCGAAGACGCCCGCCGCGCCGCCGCCGCGCTGGGCTATCCCGTCATCGTCCGCGCCGCCTATGCGCTGGGCGGACTGGGCTCGGGCTTCTGCGACAACGAGCAGGAGCTGAACGTGCTGGTAGAGAAGGCCTTCTCCTTCTCGCCCCAGGTGCTCGTCGAGAAGAGCCTCCGCGGCTGGAAGGAAGTGGAGTACGAGGTGGTGCGCGACCGCTTCGACAACTGCATCACCGTCTGCAACATGGAGAACTTCGACCCGCTGGGCATCCACACGGGCGAGTCCATCGTCATCGCTCCCAGCCAGACGCTCTCGAACACCGACTACCACAAGCTGCGCGAGCTGGCCATCCGCATCATCCGCCACATCGGCATCGTGGGCGAGTGCAACGTGCAGTATGCCTACGACCCCCAGTCCGAAGACTACCGCGTCATCGAGGTCAACGCCCGCCTCAGCCGCTCGTCGGCCCTGGCATCCAAGGCCACGGGCTATCCGCTGGCTTTCGTGGCCGCCAAGCTGGGTCTGGGCTACGGTTTGTTCGACCTGAAGAACTCCGTCACCAAGACTACCTCGGCCTTCTTCGAGCCCGCGCTGGACTACGTAGTGTGCAAGATACCGCGCTGGGACCTCGGCAAGTTCCACGGCGTGGACAAGGAGCTGGGCTCCTCGATGAAGTCCGTGGGCGAGGTCATGGCCATCGGCCGCACTTTCGAGGAAGCCATCCAGAAGGGCCTGCGCATGATAGGGCAGGGCATGCACGGCTTCGTGGAGAACAAGGAACTCGTGATTCCTGATATAGACAAGGCCCTGCGTGAGCCGACCGATAAACGTATTTTCGTCATCTCGAAGGCCTTCCGCGCCGGCTACACCGTGGACCAGGTGCACGAACTGACCAAGATAGACCGTTGGTTCCTGGAGAAGCTGATGAACATCATGCGCACCTCGAAGGAACTGCACGAATGGGCTGGCAATCACAAGCAGCTTGCCGACCTGCCCGACGACTTGTTGCGCAAGGCCAAGCGTCAGGGCTTCTCCGACTTCCAGGTGGCCCGCGCCATCGGCATGGAGGGCGAGATGGAAGACGCCATCGTCACCCTGCGCCGCCACCGCAAGGAGCGCGGCATCGTGCCCGTGGTGAAGCAGATAGACACGCTGGCCGCCGAATATCCGGCGCAGACCAACTACCTGTACCTGACGTACAGCGGCACGGCCAACGACGTCCGCTACCTGGGCGACCACCGCAGCATCGTCGTCCTCGGTTCGGGCGCCTACCGCATCGGCTCCAGCGTAGAGTTCGACTGGTGCGGCGTGCAGGCGCTGAACACCATCCGCAAGGAGGGTTATCGCAGTGTGATGATTAACTACAACCCCGAGACCGTCTCCACCGACTACGACATGTGCGACCGCCTCTACTTCGACGAGCTCACCTTCGAGCGCGTCATGGACATCCTCGACCTGGAGAACCCGCACGGCGTCATCGTCTCTACCGGCGGTCAGATACCGAACAACCTGGCCCTGCGCCTCGACGCGCAGCAGGTCCGCATCCTCGGCACCTCGGCCCGCAGCATCGACAATGCCGAAGACCGCGACAAGTTCTCCGCCATGCTCGACCGCATCGGCGTGGACCAGCCCGAGTGGAGCGCGCTGACGTCGATGGAAGACATCAACGCTTTCATCCAGAAGGTAGGTTTCCCCGTGCTCGTCCGTCCCAGCTACGTGCTGAGCGGCGCCGCCATGAACGTCTGCTCCAACCAGGAAGAGCTGGAGCGCTTCCTCCAGCTGGCGGCCAACGTATCGAAGAAGCACCCCGTGGTGGTGAGCCAGTTCATCGAGCACGCCAAGGAGGTGGAGATGGATGCCGTGGCACAGAACGGCGAAATCATCGCCTACGCCATCTCCGAGCACATCGAATTTGCCGGCGTGCACTCGGGTGATGCCACCATCCAGTTCCCGCCGCAGAAGCTCTACGTGGAGACCGTGCGCCGCATCAAGCGCATCAGCCGCGAGATTGCCAAGGAGCTGAACATTTCCGGTCCCTTCAACATCCAGTTCCTGGCACGCGACAACGATATCAAGGTCATCGAGTGTAATCTCCGTGCCTCCCGTTCGTTCCCCTTCGTCAGCAAGGTGCTGAAGCTCAACTTCATCGAGCTGGCCACGAAGGTCATGCTGGGCATCCCCGTAGAGAAGCCGGACAAGAACCTCTTCGATCTGGACTACGTGGGCATCAAGGCCTCGCAGTTCTCCTTCAACCGCCTACAGAAGGCCGACCCCGTGCTGGGCGTCGACATGGCCTCTACGGGCGAGGTGGGCTGCATCGGCGACGACACCTCGTGTGCCGTGCTCAAGGCCATGCTCTCCGTGGGCTACCGCATCCCGCAGCAGAACATCCTGCTGTCCACCGGTTCCACGGAGCAGAAGGTGGACATGCTTCAGGCGGCCCGTCAGCTGCAGCGCAAGGGCTACAAGCTCTTCGCCACGGGCGGCACGTCGAAGTTCCTCACCGAGAACGGCGTGGAGAACACCCGCGTCTATTGGCCCAGCGAGGAAGGCCAGCCCCAGGCGCTCGACATGCTCCACAAGAAGGAAATCGACATGGTGGTCAACATCCCCAAGAACCTGACGGCGGGCGAGCTGAGCAACGGCTACAAGATACGCCGTGCAGCCATCGACCTCAACATCCCGCTCATCACCAACGCCCGTCTGGCCAGCGCCTTCATCAATGCCTTCTGCACGATGTCGGTGGATGACTTGGGCATCAAGTCGTGGGCGGAGTATAAGTAATTCGAGCTTCCGCGCGAACCGTTATATGAATGGGCTGTCTTTCGGGGCAGCCCATTTGTTTTTTTACTGTTGCATCTGCGTTTGGATAGAGTGCAACTTCAGCGCCGTAACTATGGACTTCAGCGCCGTAACCATGAACATTAGCGCCGTAACTACGGACTTTATAGATCCCAACTACAATGTCTGTTTGCCCGGCTTAAACAATCATTATGTCCTGTGTCTAAATGCAGGGGAAGCATAAAAAAACAGGTGGTCTTTGTAACAAAACACTTCGCTCCGACGTCTGATGGGTATAGGACTGATAAAAGAAGAATAGAAGAAAGAGCACATGGATGCCGAGAGTTTCAAACGAATGTTTCTGCCCTGCCACGCCAAGCTGTACGGAGTGGCCTGCAGGTTGCTGGAGAACGCCGAAGACGCCGAGGACCTCATTCAGGAAGCCTACCTGAAGCTGTGGAGCAAGCGCGAGGAGCTGACGCTCATCAGCAATCCCGAAGCCTTTGCCGTCACGCTGGTGAAGAACATGTGCTTCGACCTGCTGCGATCGGGCAAATACCTTTCCGACAGGCAGCACCTGCCCCTGACCGAAGCACAGAACGCACTGCCTGCCGACGGCCGGGAAGCGAAGGACGACGCACAGCTGGTGAGGATGCTGATAGCCCGTCTGCCCCAGCAACAGCGGATGGTGATGATGCTGCGCGACGTGAAAGGATGCTCCTACGAAGAGGTGGAGCGGCTGACGGGACTGAACGCGGTGAACGTCCGTGTGCTCCTGTCGAGGGCGAGAAAGAAAATACGTGAAGAATTTACTAAATGGAACAACTATGAAAGTCGATGAAATGGAACGGTTGCTCGCAGCCTACTACGATGGGGCGACGGACGAGCACGAAGAAAGCAAACTGAAGAAAGCCTTGCGCACGCAGGACGTACCCCGACACCTGGAAGCCGACCGCAGGCTGCTGGCAGCCCTGGAGGAGGAGAGTCGGCAGGAGGTATCCGTGCCCGAAGGGTTGGAAGAGAAGCTGTCGCGCCTGATAGACCGCAAGGACGAAGAACTGCCTCACTTCCTGCGTCCCAACCGCACACGGCGCAACTGGCGCTGGGCTGCCGGTGTGGCGGCCACGTTCCTGGTGCTGATGGGCATCGGATGGGGGGTGGCCACAATGGAGAAGAAGCCTGTGCCGCCCACGCCGCTCGATACCTTCAGCGACCCGCAGGATGCTTATCGGGTGCTGCAGGCCACGTTCAGCGAAATGTCGAGCAACTGGAGGGCCGGCATCGAACAGATGCAGGAAGTGCAGTCTCAGATGGACGTGGTGCAGAAGGAAGTGAAACAAGAATTATCCAAATAAAAACCATCAATTGTTATGAAAACCGTCAAAATGCTTTTGGTCAGCCTACTGCTGGCATTACCGCTGCTGGGCCAGGCCCAACAGGAGTTGTTCAAGAAATACAGCGACAGGAAGAACGTGTCGTCCGTATACATCTCCAAAGCCATGCTGGACATGAATCCCAGCCTGTTCACGAAAGACATCTACATCGGCAAGGCGGCTTCGCAGCTGAACTCGGTGCAGATTGTCTCGACGCTGGACAACAAGATCAAGCCGGATTTGCTGAAAGACATCCGCGAGCTGGTGAAGTCCTCACGCTACGAGCTGTTGATGAAGCAGAAAGGAATCGTGTCGTCCTCCGAGTTCTACGTCAGCCGCAAGGGCGACAAGGTGAAGGAGCTGGTGATGGTGATCAACGGGGCCGCCTCGCTGAAGTTCGTCTACCTGGAAGGGGAGATGACGACCAAGGACGTGCAGAACATCCTGCTCTACCAGAACACCAGTGGATACGTCGCTCCTTCCCGAGGCTATCGCTTGGAAGACTTGCAGGCCATGGGCATTCAGGGATCTCATATCGACTTGAAGGACCTGGAACGTGCGTTCAGCTCCGACGAATGGAAAAAGTTTGTCGAAGACATGAAGAAGCTGGGCGATGACATGAAGTCGCTTCGGGATTAAATGGGTTCGGTAACAGTGCAGTGTTTTTACGTCCGCTGATATTCCTGCGGCGTCATGCCCGTCATCCGCTTGAAGAACTTGCTGAAGAACGATGGGTTGGGGAAGTGCAGCTCGTCGGCTATCTGGTAGGTGAGCAGGTCGCTGTGCTTCAGCAGCACCTTCGCTTCGAGGATGACGGCCTGGTTGACCCACTCTACGACGGTGCGTCCGCTGACGTCGCGGATGACGGTGCTCAGGTAACGGGGTGACAGGCAGAGGCGGTCGGCGTAGAAGGCGGTGGTGTGCTGCGTCTTGCAGTACTCGTTGACCAGCGTGATGAAGCGTCGGAACAGTTCCTCGTGGCGCGAGGGGCGGAGCAGTTCGTCACGGTGGTAGTTGTCCTGCAGGTAATGTACGTTGTAGAGCAGTGAGGTGATGAGGTGTTGCACTACTTCACGACGGTAGGGCTGCAGGTGTACGGCGTCCCATATCAGCGAGAAGAAAGTGCCCGTCCGCCGCCATTCCTCCACATGGTTGTCCAGGAAGAAAGCCTGTTGGGTATGCCAGTCCGTTAGGATGCTGTGTTGCTGAGTTGGGATGAAATTGCTGTCGGCAGCCAGTGCCTGAATGTCGTAGTCGCCGCTGATGTCCACTATCTGTAACAGGGCGTTGGGCGGGATGAGCCCGATGGTATGTTCTTTGATGGTATATTCCATCAGGTTGACGGACATACGGGCGCTGCCTCTGAGGCCTCTCAGGATACGCATTTCTTTGGTGCGGTAGGGTTGGCCGACATGGAAGAACCGGTTGTTCATCTCGTACATGCTGTTGACGATGCCCATTTCGCGGTTGATGAAGGCATAGTCGTTGTTGGCGGCCACACCCATTTCGTTCAGGAAGTTCAGGGTCAGGTTGATGGGTTTTTGCTTGTTCATAAGTTGCGTTTTTCTGCAAAGGTGCAGATAAAAACAAGAAAAACGAAGAATAAGAGGGGGCGTTTGGGGGAAAATCGTACAAATGGGACAGAGATACTGCGCGAAAGAATGTATATCTGTCCCGTTTCCTTTTATCTTTGCAACATGATTGGTTCACTTAACTCTTGTTGCTTATGAAAAGAAACAGATTGCTCCTCTCTTTATTATTGTCTGCCCTGTGCCTGCCGCCGCTTCGTGCGCAGCTCTCGCTGGAAGAATGCCGCCGTCAGGCGCGCGACAATTATCCCCTCATCCGTCAGTATGGTCTGATTGAGCAGGCTGCGCAATACGACGTGGCCAATGCCGCCAAAGCCTATCTGCCGCAGGTCAGCCTCTCGGCCAAGGCGTCCTATCAGAGCGATGTGACCAAACTGCCTTTCGAGCTGCCTAGCATCGACGTCAACTTCATGCCCCGCGACCAGTATCAGGTGACGCTGCAGGTGCAGCAGTCTGTGTGGGACGGCGGCGAGACGAAATGGCGCAAACTGCTGGTGCGTGCCGGAGCCGAGGTCAATACGGAGAAACTGAACGTGGATCTCTATGCGTTGGACGAGCGGGTGAACCAGCTCTACTTCGGCATTCTGCTGCTGGACGAACAGCTGGAGCAGAACCGCCTGTTGCAGGACAACCTGGAACGGACACACCGCACGGTGAGCGCCTGCGTGGACAACGGCACGGCCAACCGCAGCGACCTGGACGAGGTAGCTGTGGAGCAGCTCAGCACCCGCCAGCAGCGCGTGGCGATGGAGGCTTCGCGCCGTGCCTATGCCGACATGCTCCTGCTCTATCTGGGTCGTCCGTCCGAAGAGGAGCTGAGGCTGGAGAAGCCCCTGGCCGTAGGACCGGAGGACGGGGAGAACCGTCGCCCCGAGCTGCGATGGTATGATGCGCAGACAGCCCGGCTCACAGCACAGGATGCCTCGCTCCGTACGGGCTACATGCCCCGGCTGGGCCTCTTTGTACAGGGTGGCTACGGTAATCCCGGCCTGAACATGCTGGAGGATAAGTTCAAGGCTTACTACGTGGCGGGCGTCAGCCTGTCGTGGAATCTGGGACGGCTCTACACGCTGAAGAACGACCGCCGCCTGATAGAGAACAGCCGCCGAAGGTTGGAAACGGGACGCAGTACCTTCCTCTTCAATACGGGGCTGGAGGCTACCCGTCAGGAAGCCGATGTGCGTGCCCTGCGACTCCAGATGAAGGATGACGACGAAATCATCCGCCTGCGAACCCGTATTCGCCAGGCTTCGGAAGTCAAACTGCAGAGCGGCACGTACACGGTGAACGATCTCCTACGCGACATCACCGCCGAGGGCCTGGCCCGCCAGCAGAAAGCCATCCACGAGATACAGTGGCTGATGAAGTTGTACGACTGGAGGCACACGCTGAATAATTGAGAGTTGAAAATTGAGAATGGAGAATTAATCGTTTGTCATTTACCATTGATCATTAACCATTTACCATTTATATGAAACCCTTTGCAACAACTTTTCTTCTTCTGACTTTGGCCGCCTGTTCGGGTGGCGGTGACAGCTACGACGCCACGGGGACTTTCGAGACGACCGAAGTCGTTGTGTCTGCCGAGGCTTCGGGCAGACTTCTTTGCATGGACGTGGAGGAAGGCATGAAGCTGGAAGCCGGTCAGGCGGTGGGACAGGTGGACACCGTGCAGCTCTACCTCAAGAAACTGCAGTTGGAGGCCAGTGCGCGTTCCGTATCGGACCAGCGCCCCGACATCCGCAAGCAGATAGCCGCCACGCAGGAACAGATTCGTCAGGCTGAACGCGAGCGCGACCGTGTGAAGCGTCTGCTGGTGGCCGATGCGGCCAACCGCAAGCAGCTGGACGACGCCGAGTCGCTGCTCCAGGTGCTGCGCAAGCAGCTGGCGGCGCAGAACTCCTCCTTGCAGAACAGCGACCGTAGCCTGACGTGGCAGTCGTCGTCCGTCGATATCCAGGTGGCGCAGGTGGACGACCAGCTGGCCAAGTGCCGTGTCTGTGCCCCCGTGGCAGGAACCGTCCTGGCGCAGTATGCCGAGGCAGGCGAGTTCGTGGCACCCGGTACGCCGCTCTTCCGGCTGGGCGACATGGAACGGATGTACTTGCGTGCCTACGTCACCGGCGAGCAGCTGGCCGAAGTCCGGCTGGGGCAGACGGTGACCGTCGTAGCCGACTACGGCGGCGGGCAGCAGCGTGAATACGAGGGGCAGGTGACGTGGATTTCGGATACCTCGGAGTTTACGCCCAAAAACATCCTGACGCGTGATGAACGGGCCAATCTGGTCTATGCCGTCAAGGTGGCCGTGCGCAACGACGGCGGGCTGAAGATAGGTATGTACGGTGGTCTGCGTTTTTGAGTCATTGTAAATTGTATGATGATGGAAACCATACTGACAGCAGACAGACTGACAAAGAGCTACGGCGCGGTAAAAGTGCTGGACGGCGTGTCGTTCGCGGTGCGTCGCGGTGAGATCTTCGGACTCATCGGTCCCGACGGGGCGGGGAAGACCACCCTGTTCCGCCTACTGACCACCCTGCTCCGGCCGGACAGCGGACGGGCCATGGTGGCCGGTTTCGACGTGGAGCGGCAGTACAAGGAGATACGTCGCCGTGTGGGCTATATGCCCGGACGCTTCTCGCTCTACCAGGATCTGACGGTGGAGGAAAATCTCCAGTTCTTCGCCACTGTCTTCGGCACCTCCATCCGCGAGAACTACGACCTGGTGCGCGACATCTACAGCCAGATAGAACCTTTCCGTACGCGTCGTGCCGGTGCCCTCTCGGGCGGCATGAAGCAGAAGCTGGCCTTGAGCTGCGCCCTCATCCACAAGCCCGAGGTGCTGTTCCTGGACGAACCCACCACGGGCGTGGACCCCGTGTCGCGCCGGGAGCTGTGGGATATGCTCCACCGCTTGAAGGAGCAGGGCATCACCATCGTTGTCTCCACCCCCATCGTGGACGAGGCGCGGCAGTGCGACCGCATCGCTTTCCTCAACCGGGGACAGGTGCACGGCATCGACACGCCCGACCGCATTCTGACGCGCTTTGCCGACATTCTCTGTCCGCCGGGCCTCAGTCACGACGAGACGCGGCATGCCGACCGTCCGGTTATCGAGGTGGAGGGGCTGACGAAGCAGTTCGGCTCGTTCGTGGCTGTGGACCACATCTCGTTCAGCGTGGGACGGGGCGAAATCTTTGGCTTCCTGGGTGCCAACGGGGCGGGGAAGACTACCGCCATGCGTATGCTCACGGGCCTGAGCCGGCCTACGGACGGACGGGCCACGGTGGCCGGCTTCGACGTGGAGCGGCAACCCGAGGAGGTGAAGCGCCACATCGGCTACATGAGCCAGAAATTCTCGCTCTACGAGGATCTGAAGGTGTGGGAGAACATCCGCCTCTTTGCGGGTATCTACGGCGTGAAGGAGGCTGACATCGTTCCGCGCACCGACGAGGTGCTGCGCCGCATCGGACTGGAGGCGGAACGCAACACACGGGTGGGCAGCCTGCCGCTGGGCTGGAAACAGAAGCTGGCCTTCTCGGTGGCCGTGTTCCACGAGCCGGAGATTGTTTTTCTGGACGAACCGACGGGTGGGGTAGACCCTGCCACGCGCCGCCAGTTCTGGGAACTCATCTATCAGGCGGCCGACCGCGGCATCACGGTCTTCGTCACCACCCACTTCATGGACGAGGCGGAGTATTGCGACCGTATTTCCATCATGGTGGACGGGCGCATCCGTGCCCTTGACTCACCCGACGGACTGAAACGCACCTTCCACGCCGCCGCGATGGACGAAGTGTTCCGGCGGCTGGCGCGCGAGGCGGAACGGGTGACGTGAAGCGATGCGTAAGGCTATCGGCCTCTAACTCCCTCTAACTTCTTTAACTACTGATAGAAATGAAACAGTTCCTCATATTTGCCGGCAAGGAATTCCGCCACATCTTCCGCGACCGCAGGACGATGCTCATCCTGCTCGTGATGCCCGTGGTGCAGATTATTCTGTTCGGCTTTGCCATCACCACCGAGGTGCAGAACGTGCGCATAGCCGTGCTCGACCCTTCGGACGACGTACTGACGCGCCGCATCGTCGAGCGGCTGGACGCTTCGGAGTACTTCACGCTGACGGCCCGCTTCCACACACCACAGGAGATGGATGAGGCCTTCCGCCGCTCGCAGGTGGATATGGCTGTGGTGTTCAGTCCCGGCTTTGCGGACGGGCTCTATACGGGTGACGCCGCCCTGCAGTTGGTGACCGACGCTACCGATCCCAACACGGCCACCATGCAGACCAGCTATGCTACAGGTATCATCACTGCTGCGGCCCGCGAACTGCTGCCTGCCGGAGTGCGTGTCCCTCTGCTTCAACCTGAAGTGAAGCTGCTCTACAATCCGCAGATGAAAAGTGTCTATAACTTCGTACCCGGCGTCATGGGGCTCATCCTGATGCTGATTTGTGCCATGATGACGTCCGTTTCCATCGTCCGCGAGAAGGAGATGGGCACGATGGAGGTGTTGCTCGTCTCGCCCGTGCGGCCCATCTTTATTATCCTCTCCAAGGCCGTGCCTTACTTCGTACTGTCGTTCGTCAACCTGACGACCATTCTGCTGTTGTCGGTCTACGTGCTTCACGTGCCTGTGGCGGGCAGTCTGCCGTGGCTGGTGGCCGTGTCGCTGGTTTTCATCTTCGTGTCGCTCTCGCTGGGGCTGCTCATCTCTACCCTGACGCAGACGCAGGTGGCGGCCATGCTGGCTTCGGGACTGGTACTGATGATGCCCACCATGCTGCTGTCCGGCATGATTTTCCCGGTGGAGAGCATGCCTTGGGTGCTTCAGGGCATTTCGGCGGCCATTCCGGCGCGGTGGTACATCCAGGCCGTGCGCAAGCTGATGATACAGGGCGTCGATGTGGTGAATGTGCTCACCGAGGTGGGGGTGCTGCTGGGCATGGCAGTGGTGCTGGTCACGGTCAGCCTCAAGAAGTTCAAGAACCGCTTAGCATGAAAGTCGTATGATAAAGTATCTGATAGAAAAAGAATTCAAGCAGCTCTTCAGGAATCCGTTCATCCCGAAGCTTATCCTGCTGTTCCCCTGCCTGATTATGATTCTGATGCCGTGGGCGGCCAGCCTGGAAATCAAGAACATCCGGCTGGACATTGTGGACGGCGACCGCAGCCCCCTGTCGCGGCGGCTGGTGGAGAAGGTGTCGGCATCGGACTACTTCCGTGTGTCGGCCTTTCCTGCTACTTACGATGAGGCTCTGCGGCATGTGGAGGCTGGTTCGGCCGACATTGTGCTGGAGATTCCGCGCGACTTCGAGAAGGACTGGATGCGTGGCGGTGCGCCCCGTGTACTGGTGGCCGCCAATGCGGTGAACGGCACGAAGGGCGGCATGGGCAGTTCCTATCTGTCGTCCATTCTGTCCGACTATGCCCGCACCCTGTCCGTTACCGAAGGACGGTCCGTGGCACCTACCTCCAGGCTGCCGCAGGTGTCGGTGCAGACGCTGAACCTCTACAACCCGCGGCTCGACTACAAGCTCTTCATGGTTCCGGCCCTGATGGTGATGCTGCTCACCCTGATCTGCGGAGCTCTTCCGGCCCTGAACGTGGTGGGCGAGAAGGAGGCGGGCACCATCGAGCAGATCAACGTGACGCCTGTGCGCAAGTTCACCTTCATCTGCGCCAAGCTGATACCCTACTGGCTGGTGGGGCTGGTGGTGCTCACCATCGCCTTTGTGCTGGCGTGGCTGCTCTACGGCATCCTGCCCGCGGGCCATTTCCTGACGCTCTATTTCTTTTCGCTCATCTTCCTGCTGGTGGTGTCGGGTTTCGGGCTGGTGGTGTCCAACTATTCGTCCACGCTCCAGCAGGCCATGTTCGTCATGTTCTTCTTCATCCTGATTCTGGTGCTGATGAGCGGCCTCTTTACGCCTATCCACAGCATGCCCCGCTGGGCGCAGGCCCTTACCTACGCCAATCCGTTGCGCTACTTCGTGGAGGTGATGCGCACCGTCTACCTGCGTGGCGGCGGTGTGGCCGACCTGCTTCCGCAGCTGGGCATGCTGCTGCTCTTTGCCGCAGGCTTCAATCTGTGGGCCGTGAAGAGTTACCGCAAGAGCGGCTAAGGGTCGGCTTTCGAGGGTATATCATAATCTGTATGGAAAACCCCGTTTCCCCTACGAGGAAACGCCCGTTCCCTGTACAAGGAAACGCTCGTTCCCTTTAAAGGAAACAGGCGTTCCCCTTGCATGGTAACGGTCGTTTCCTTCAATGGTAACGGCCGTTTCTTCCTATGGGATACACGTTCCTCCCTGCGGAAACGGGTACGTGCGTACGGGGTTATGCCGGGCTGACGAGTTTGAAACGGATGCGCCAGCGCTTCTCCGCTTCGTCCCAGTCGTGGCTGATGATGCGGAAAGTACCGATTTCTGCCGTGTTGGCCACGTGCGTACCGATGCAGAGGCATTCGTCGTAGTCGCCTACCTTGACGATGCGCACCGTCTGCGAGGCGTCGTCGGGCAGGCGTTGCAGGTCGAAGCGGCCGCGGGCCTCCTCCTGCGTGATGAATTCCGTGGTGACGTCCAGGTGTCGGCCGATGACCTCGTTCACGGCATCCTCCAGCCGCTTCACGTCTTCTTCCGTCGGCTGCTGCTCCAGGCGGTAGTCCAGCTTGCTCTTCTTCCGTTCGATGTGTGCCGATACCGACCTTCCGCATCCGAAGAGGCGTATCATGGTCTGGTTGATGATGTATTCGCAGGTGTGCATGGGCGGGTATTCCTGCTTGTTGTGCTCGTTGAGTTGGGGTTGTTGTTCCATATTGACGTTATTTATTGGGTGCCAAAAGTACAATATTCTTTCGGACGGAAGAACAGAAGGACATCATTTTCTTTTGTTCTTTTGTGCTTCTGTTCTTTTGTCTGAACGTAAAATTGCATAGCTTTGTACCACCGAATCATTTAAATCATAGAAAGAATATGTTGGCATATACTTACGTGGAGCACGGGCGCTTCGAATTGCGGGAGAAGCCCGTGCCCCAACTGAAAGACCCGCATGACGCCCTGGTGCGCGTCACGCTGGGCAGCATCTGTACGAGCGACCTGCACATCAAGCACGGCAGCGTGCCCCGTGCCGTGCCCGGCATTACCGTCGGCCACGAGATGGTGGGCGTTGTCGAACGGGTGGGCGAGGGCGTCACTTCCGTAAAGCCCGGCGACCGGGTGACGGTGAACGTCGAAACCTTCTGCAGCGAGTGTTTCTTCTGCCGTCACGGCTATGTGAACAACTGCGAAGACCCCGACGGAGGCTGGGCGCTGGGCTGCCGCATCGACGGCGGACAGGCCGAGTACGTGCGTGTGCCCCATGCCGACCAGGGACTGAACCGCATCCCCGACGGCGTCAGCGATGAGCAGGCCCTCTTCGTGGGCGACATCCTGGCCACCGGCTTCTGGGCCGCCCGCATCTCGGACATCCGGCCGGACGACACGGTACTTATCATCGGAGCGGGGCCCACGGGTATCTGTACCTTGCTGTGCGTATTGCTGAAACGGCCTCGAAAGGTCATCGTCTGCGAGAAGTCGGAAGAACGCGCCCGCTTCGTGCGCGAACATTATCCCGACGTACTCGTTGTGTCGCCCGAGGCGTGCCGGGAGCAGGTGATCGGACATAGTGCGCACGGCGGGGCAGACGTGGTACTCGAAGTGGCCGGAGCCGATGACACGTTCCGCCTGGCCTGGGAGTGTGCCCGTCCCAATGCGGTGGTCACCGTCGTGGCCCTGTACGACCGGCCGCAGGTGCTGCCCCTGCCCGACATGTATGGCAAGAACCTGACCTTCAAGACCGGCGGAGTGGACGGATGCGACTGTGCGGAGATTCTCCGCCTGATAGCCGAAGGGCAGATAGACACCACGCCGCTCATCACCCACCGCTTCCCCCTCGACCGCATTGAGGAAGCCTACCACATCTTCGAGAACCGCCTGGAGGGAGTGATCAAAGTAGCCATCACCGAAAAACAGCAGTAAACCCATGCCTGTCATAGAAATCCAATCGCTGGACCATCCCGGAGTGGAGGTGTTCAGCACCCTGACCGAAGCGCAGCTGCGCAACCGCCTCGACCCGCAGCGGGGCATCTTCATCGCCGAGAGTCCGAAGGTCATCCGGGTGGCCCTCGATGCCGGTCATGTGCCTGTGGCCCTGCTATGCGAACGCCGGCACCTGACGGGCGATGCGGCCGACATCCTTGCGCGGGTAGGCAACATCCCCGTCTATACGGGCGAGCGCGACCTGCTGGCCCGGCTGACGGGATACACCCTGACGCGCGGCGTGCTCTGTGCCATGCGCCGTCCCGTTCCGCCTGCGGTGGACGACGTCTGCCGGGAGGCCCGCCGGGTGGTGGTGATCCACGGCGTGGTCGATGCGACCAATATCGGTGCCATCTTCCGTTCGGCCGCCGCGCTGGGCATCGACGCCGTGCTGCTCACCACCGACTCGTGCGACCCGCTGAACCGCCGTGCCGTGCGCGTGTCGATGGGTTCGGTCTTCCTGGTGCCGTGGACGTGGGTAGAGCAGCCGCTCGCTTGCCTGCACGGGTTGGGTTTCCGCACCGCCGCCATGGCACTGACTGACCGTTCCATACCGCTGGACGCCCCGGTACTGAAGGAGGAGCCTCGGCTGGCACTGGTGATGGGGACCGAGGGCGACGGCCTGCCCCGCGAAACCATTGCCGGGGCCGACTATGTGGTACGCATCCCCATGGCCCACGGAGTCGATTCGTTGAACGTGGCGGCAGCCTCGGCCGTCGCGTTCTGGGAGTTGAGAAAGAAATGATACGGGAATGCTAATACATGTTACATTCGTCGGCTTATACAAAAAAAAAGTGAAAGGGACTTGCTTTTTATCCTTTTGGCCGTTATTTTTGGATGTACATTTTTAAAACCGTTAAAGCAATATGAAAAAATTAATCTTATCTCTTGCACTTTGTTGTGCTGCCACAAACTTTTTCGCCCAGGAGGCTGACCTCGCAAAATTGAGAAACGACGGCATTGCTGCCTTGGAAGCCAAAGACTACCAGACTGCCTATACGAACTTCAGTTCCTATCTGAACCAAACCAACAATCAGGATTCTGTCATTGCCTTCAATTGCGGTCTTTGCGCCGATAAAATAAAGAAACCAGCAGATGCTTTGAAGTATTTCGACATTGCGGTTCAGAAGAAATACAATCTCGTGAATGCCTATATCGGCAAAGCCGGTGCCTTGAAGGATCTGAAGAAGAACGACGAGTACATCGCCACTATCAAGGAAGGTCTGAAGGAAGTGCCGGGCGACAAGTCGCTGACCAAAATGTATGCCACTTATTATCTGAATACAGGTATCATGGCACAGAAGGCCGGAAAGACGGAGGCTGCTGAAGAGGCTTACAAGGAAATCCTGACTGTTCAGGAAAACAATACGAGTGCCCTCTACAGCCTGGGTGCCTTGAAATACAACGATGCTACCAAGACACTGGCTACCGACCGCGAGAAGGCCAAGACCATCTATACGGAAGCCAAGGGCTATCTGGAATCGGCCGCCAAGTTGCTGACCAATCCGAAGCAGAAGAAGATGCTGGACAATGTCAACAACATGCTGAAGCAGATTGATATCCAGCTACAGGCCGAGTAAGGCGTTTGTGGACGAAAGCATAAAGGAAGAAAGGCTGTCTCAAATCAAATTGGGATGGCCTTTCTTGTATCTGTGGGAATCGGGCTGAGGGCAGGAACTTGCGGATGCATCGAAGCAGAAAGGAAAGGAATAGGGAGATTGGTTATCCATCTTTCCCGAATTTGCTGTAACTTTGCCGTGCATTTTTTGAAGAAGGTAGAAAAGATGGATAGCAGTGTGGATCATAAGCGTGCCCGGAGCAATGAGATAGACATGCTCAACGGACCGTTGTTCAAGAAAATCCTGGTGTTTGCCCTTCCGCTGGCAGCCAGCAGTTTGTTACAGGAGCTTTTTAATTCGGTCGATGTGGCTGTGGTGGGGCATTTCGTGGGAAGCGAAGCCCTGGCAGCAGTTGGCAGCAACGCACCGGTCATCGGGTTGCTCATCAACTTGTTTATGGGCATTTCTATGGGAGCCTGTGCCATCATCTCCAATCACATCGGCCAGCGTGACGACCGGAGCATACGCCGTGCCATCAACACGGTGGAACTGGTGGCCCTGCTGAGCGGATTCTTTCTGCTGGTGCTGGGACAGGTGGCTGCCGAGCCGATTCTGACGTGGATGGGAACCCCTCCGAATGTGCTGGATGAGGCCGTGACGTATCTGCGCATCTATTTCCTGGGAATGCCTTTCATCATGGCCTTCAACTTCGGGGCGGCGATTTTGCGAAGCATGGGCGATACGCGTCGTCCGCTTTATATTCTGGTTATTGCCGGGGTGGTCAATACGTTGCTGAATCTGCTGTTTGTGCTTTGTTTCCGCATGGGAGTGGCAGGAGTGGCTGTGGCGACGGGAATCTCCAATGCGGTGAGTGCGGCGTTGATTATCCGGCTGCTGTGCAAGGAAAAAGAACCTTTCCGCCTGCAATTCAGCAAGGTGAAGATTTATTCCACGGAGCTGAACCGCATGTTGCGCATCGGAGTGCCGGCCGGTCTGCAAGGGATGATATTCTCCATCTCCAATGTGGTGGTGCAGTCGTCCATCAACAGTTACGGAGCCGATGCGATTGCCGGTTCGGCCGCTGCGGTCAATTTCGAGTATTATTGCTATTTTCTGATTCAGGGGTTCAACGGAGCGGCCATCAGTTTCATTGCCCAGAATTATGGGGCCGGAAGGATGGACCGTGTGCACCGTGTGTTCTGGATTTGCATGGGTTCGAGCGTGGCGTTCTGTGCCGCGTTCAACTGGCTCTTTGCCTGGCAGAGTGATTTCTTCCTGGGATTCTTTTCCAATGTGCCGATGGTGCATCATTACGGAACGCTTCGCATGCACATTGTGCTGGCCTTGCAGTTCATTGCCAGCAGCTATGAGATTGCGGGTTCTTCGTTGCGGGGGATGGGCAAGTCGTTTACTCCAGCGCTGTTGACGGTCTTCGGTACTTGTCTGCTCCGGATGGTGTGGGTCTATGTCGTGTCTCCGGTATGGCGGGGCTACGATGTATTGATGACCGTTTATCCTGTGTCGTGGATTGTTACCGGTCTGCTGGTGCTGACTGCCTACTGGATGACAATCCGGAAAAAGACGGCGAAAGCATAAAGAAAGGGGCTATCTCCCACGAGGCAGCCCCTTTCCCTTTGTTTATCCGATTATTTCATTCTTCTCAGCACCATGGCCGTGCGTGCGGGCAGGTAGAGCTTCATCCATTCCTTCTTCTCTTTCTTGTACAGAGGATCGGGGAGGGTGAAGTGCTTCACGCTGTCGTCGTTGAATCCGTATCCGCCGTAGGCTGGGTTGTCCGAATCCAAGATGACTTCATAGCATCCGGCCGGCACCAAGAAACCGTAGTCGGTGAACGACTGCTTCGGGTTGAAGTTGAAGACGAACACCAGATCCTTGCGCATGTAGGCCAAAACCTGGTCGCCGTCGTTGTGCCAGATTTCCTGTACGGGAGTGGCCTGGAAGTTCTTGATGCTCTTGATGACTTTCAGCATGGCTGCGTCGAAGTCGCCCAGGTAATGGTAGGCCAGGTTCTTGTTGTCCACCAGGTTCCATTGGCGGCGGGCATATTTGCACGACCATCCGTTGCCTTCACGCGGGAAGTCTATCCATTCAGGATGTCCGAATTCGTTGCCCATGAAATTCAGGTAGCCGCCGTTGATGGTGGTGGCGGTCAGCAGGCGGATCATCTTGTGAAGGGCGATACCCCGTTTCACGACATAGTTTTCGTCGCCCTTCTGCATGTGCCAGTACATGTCGGCGTCTATCAGGCGGAAGATGATGGTCTTGTCGCCCACCAGTGCCTGGTCGTGGCTTTCGGCGTACGAAATGGTCTTTTCGTCCTTGCGACGGTTGGTCACTTCCCAGAACATGCTCGACGGTTTCCAGTCTTCGTCAATCTTTTCCTTGATGGTCTTGATCCAGTAGTCGGGGATGTTCATGGCCATGCGGTAGTCGAAACCGTAACCGCCGTCCTCAAATTTGGCAGCCAGTCCGGGCATGCCCGACACCTCTTCGGCAATGGTGATGGCCTTGGGGTTTACCTGATGGATAAGGCGGTTGGCCAGCGTCAGGTAGCATATGGCGTTGTCGTCCTGATGGCCGTTGAAGTAGTCGTTGTAGTTGCAGAAGGCTTCGCCCAGTCCGTGACTATAGTAGAGCATCGATGTCACACCGTCAAAGCGGAAACCGTCGAAATGGTATTCTTCCAGCCAGAATTTGCAGTTGGACAGCAGGAAGTGGAGCACTTCGTTCTTGCCGTAGTCGAAGCAGAGCGAGTCCCAGGCCGGATGTTCGTGGCGGTCGCCCGGATAGAAGTACTGGTTGGGGTCGCCGGCAAAGTTGCCCAGTCCCTCGACTTCGTTCTTCACGGCATGCGAGTGGACAATGTCCATGATGACGGCCAGTCCCATGCTGTGGGCGGTGTCAATCAGTTCCTTCAGTTCATCGGGGGTGCCGAAGCGCGACGAGGCGGCAAAGAAGCTGGACACGTGATAGCCGAAGCTACCGTAGTAGGGATGTTCCTGGATGGCCATAATCTGGATGCAGTTGTAGCCGTCGGCCACGATACGCGGCAGTACGTTTTCCTGGAACTCTTTGTAGGTGCCCACCTTCTCTTCCTGCTGGGCCATGCCGATGTGGCATTCATAGATCAGCAGCGGATCGGTGGCGGGCTTGAAGCTGCGCTTCTTCATCTTGTATGGTTTGGCAGGGTCCCATACCTGTGCGCTGAAGATTTTGGTCTGCTCGTCCTGTACTACACGGGTAGCCCATGCCGGTATGCGTTCGCCGCATCCTCCGTCCCAGTACACTTTCAGCTTGTAGAGGTCGCCGTGCTTCAGGGCATCGGCCGGGAGTTTCAGTTCCCAGTTGCCGTTACTCTTGCGTTTCAGGCTGAATTTCTTTTCTTCCTTCCATCCGTTGAAGGTTCCGGTCAGGAAGATTTGGGTGGCATTGGGTGCCCATTCGCGGAACACCCAACCCGTATCCGTGCGGTGCAGGCCGAAGTAGAGATAGCCCGATGCGAAGTCTGACAATGTCTTCTTGCCGTGGTTGGTCAGTTCGGCTTCCTTGTCTATGGCATGCTGGTGGCGTCCGTTGATGGCATCGGCATAAGGCTCCAGCCAGGGATCGTTTTTTATCAGATTCAGTGTTTCCATAACGGATGATATTTGATGATTGATAATTCTATGTTGTCAGGCTTTTACCTTGATGATGATTTTCTTGACGCCGTTCGGAGTGATGGCCGGTGCATGGCCGTCCTGCGGGAAGAAAATGGCAAACATTCCGGGCTTCACGTCAATATAGCTGTCTGCCGGTCCTTCGAAGAAGGTGATATCTTTTTCTTCACTATAGGGTGCATCGGCGGGACGACAGTCTGCAGCGGGGGTATAGCCCATCACTTCCGTATCCGAGAGCGGTATCTGGATGTCGATGAAGTCGCGGTGGGTTTCCAGCCGGGCCTGTTCCTTGGTCTTGGGTTTGGCTTCGGTGACGTTAACAAGGAGGTCTTTGCCTTTCAATTCAGTTTTGCCCGGTTCGAGGACTTTCAGGTCGTGCGATTTCAGGAATTCGAATGCCTGTGCAAACAGCGGGTTCAGCGATACATATTTTTCAATGTTCTCCAGTCTGTCTATAATCATAATTCCAATGTTTTAAGTTAGTTATAATCAGTTTTTATTCAAAGTCGTCAATGGTATAGTTCACAAAGTCAGCGAAGCGTTTCAGCTGCCGGAAGATGTCTGATGTCCGGTCCAGAAAGTCCGGCTGCAGGAAAAAATCGTCGGGCAGTGGGCAGTTGACGGTGTATTCCTTGCATTGCAGGTATTTCAGGTAAGGGAAATCCTTTGGGAAACCTTTGGGGGCCGTCTTCAGGAACGTTTCGCCCACGACGGGGAAGTATTTTCGGAAAGCCGGATCCTCCACGATGCTACGGAACTCATCCATATTGTCGTAGACAGCCTGCCGCAGGGCTTTCAGCAGGGCAGGAGGCGGGCAATAGCTTCCTCCGGCCAGCAGGCAGTGACCCGGTTCCAGATGGATGTAGTAGCCGCAGTGGTCCGATTTCTTTCCTTTGGCATTGATGTAGCCGCCCATGTGGGTCTTGTAGGGTGTCTTGTCCTCGCTGAAGCGGGTGTCGCGATAGATGCGGTAGGTACAATCCTTGGCCTCGATGCCGCGTATAGATTCGTCGAAAAGGGAGATGCGTGAAATGACAGCTGTCAGCAGGCTTTCGAATTCTCGGCGTGCCGTTTCATACTGCTCACGATGTTGGTGAAACCATTCGCGGTTGTTATGGGTAGCAACTTCCTTCAAGAATTGGAATATTACAGGTATATTCATATACAGTTTTTCTTATCAGTTGACAAACTTACAAATAAAATCTCTAAACTGCCAATAAGTTGACAAAAAAAAGCATCGGCTTGGGGAAACCGATGCTTTTAAAGCATTCATTGTTTCAACAGACGCTTCTGTTGTTGCCGTAGTCTACTTTCACAAGCAAACCCGATGCAAATTAATCTTATATCTAATACTATGAAAAACACATTTATATAACAACTGTCTTTTTGTTTTGTTCAAAGTAGAGCGGAAGTTTTTTTATGTTACCTTTGTGCGACGATTCTAAAGTACCGATTTTATGAAAGAATATGCTTATGATGAAGACAGTGTGCGAGCCCTGACAGAGTGGGCGGCGAAGGCTTCCTTTCCAAAGGAAATGCGGCTGAACGATGCCGAGTATATATTTGATGTACCCCGCTATGTCGATGCCAATTTGAAAGACATTCAGGCACACTATCCCGACCCGTTTTACCATCCGGCCATCGCGAGGTTGTACCATCTGAAGGAGGCATTGGAGAAATAGATTTTTCGAACAGGAAAAAAACAAAAAGGGACGGAAAACAGAACAAGCTGTATCAAAAACGGTAAAGGGCTATCAGAACGACAAGTCCTTTTCCCTTTTGATACAGTTTGTTCTTCTATTAATCAAGGATCAGAGTGTGAATTTCAGGATTCGGGCGCTGTGTTCGTGGACGCTGACTTCTGTCGCCTTGTAGGGAAGGAGACAGACCATCTCCTTCTCACCGGTAAGCAGGTCGGTAGCTTCGTAATTGTCTACCTGCGGCATCTGCAGATAGCTGAAGGCGTGTGACGGAATGTTGACGGCTACGTGTGCCGATACAGAGTCGAAGTTGACAACAAACAGCAGTACTTCGTTGTCACATTTCCGCAGGAAGGCAAATTGGCGGTGCTCGTTGAAACGCCAGCCGCCGATATTGGCATACATCAGGTCGAAGAACAGGCCGCGGGCGATGGCTTTCTCCTGTCGGCAAAGGGTGAGTATCCGCTGGTAGACGGCATACAGATGTTTTTCGTTCTCGGTAAGCATCTTGCCGTCAAAGCGGCCTCCGTTGCGCCAGCGCCGGATGCTGTCCACGCTCCAGTAGTCGAAGATGGTGGTACGTCCGTCGCGTCCGCTGAATCCTTCGCTGTCCATACCCAGTTCGCCGAACTCCTGGCCGAAATAAATCATCATCGGGTTGGTGTTCATGCAGGCTGCCACTACAAGTGCCGGGATGGCTTTCCAGGGATTGTTGACGAAGAAGTCGGAAGCGATGCGCTGTTCGTCGTGGTTCTCCAGAAAGTTGAGCATCTGTTTCTCAATACCTCCCAAACTCTGCCAGCAGTGGGTGATGTTGGTCGCTGACTCATTGCCGCAGATGATGCCGCGCAGCGTGTCGTACAGACCTACCTTGTCGTACAGGTAGTCGAAATGGCCTCTCTTCAGATAATTGTGGTATTCATTGGGGTTGTAGACTTCGGCTATAAACAGCAGGTCAGGGTGTTTTTCTTTCACTTGTGGAATGACCCATTCCCAAAATTCTACCGGTACCATTTCGGCCATGTCACAACGGAACCCGTCTATATTCTTGCCGGCCCAGAACAACAGGATGTCCAGTATCTTACTCCACGTGTCGGGGGTGGGGTCGAAGTGGCAGGTGCCTCCGTTCTGGTAGTCCACTCCGTAGTTCAGCTTGACCGTTTCGTACCAATCGGTGATGTTCGGATAGGCGTCGAAGCGGTTGTTGCCCGTAGCTTTGGCCGGGTATTCGTGGTAAGGCTCGGCAGCGCTGCCCTTCATGTCGAACTGGCCGTGCAGCTCGCTTTGGGGAATATAATAGAAATTGTTGTAGGGGCTGAAGGCATATTTCGGGTCATCGTTGGCACCCAGTTCAGTCGTACCGTCGGGTTGCATGTCCGAGTGGTATTGGCGGGCCACGTGGTTGGGTACAAAGTCGATGATGACCTTCAGACCACTTCGGTGAGTACGCTGTACCAGGTTCTCGAATTCCTTCATACGTCCGGGTACGTCTTTGGCCAGGTCGGGATCTACGTCGTAATAGTCCTTGATGGCGTATGGCGAACCGGCCTTTCCCTTGACAATGGCCGGATGGTCGGGACGTATGTTGTAGCGGCGGTAGTCGGTTTGCGTCGCATGTTCGATGATGCCGGTGTACCAGATATGGGTGGCTCCCAGTTTCTTGATTTCGTCCAGTGCCTTACCGGTGAAATCGGCCATCTTTCCACATCCGTTTTCGGCCAAGCTTCCATTGTAGATGCAATGGTTATGGTTGTTTCCGAATAGTCGGGTAAACACTTGATAAATGATGAGTTTGTTGTCGTTGTCGTTCATATCTTATCTGAATATTTAAGTCATTCTAAGGTGGAAGTTTCTGTTTTCCATATACTGCCTTTTTCTTCCAAGAGACGGGCAATGGTGTCGCGGGCTGTATTGTATCCCTGCATAAAAATTTCTTCCGCTTTTTCCAGCTCACGGTTACTGTATCCGGCCAAATTGTATGGTTCGATGAGCAAGTCGGCCTTCTCGCGTTCGGGGAATGTATTGGAGCGGAACATGAAGTTGTAGGAACGCATGGCGATACTCACGATATTTTTTTTGTATTTGGTGGCCATGAGCGGGCTGACGTTGATGGCCACTACTTTCTCGCACAGGCGTCGGATGATGGTGACGGGCAGGTTCATCAGTACGCCGCCGTCCACATAGTTGGTCCCGTTGATGCAGACCGGTTCGAACAATACGGGCATGCAGCATGACGCGGCTATCCGTTCGGCAATGTCACCCTTGTGGAAGTGTACCAGGCGGCCGTGGTCCAGATCGGTGGCAGTTACGATGAGCGGTGTTTTCAACTCTTCCAGCCGTTGGGCCTTGAGATTGCTCCGCAGGAAGTCTATGAACTCATCCAGTTCGAACAGGCCCACTTTGGGTATGACCAGTTTGGTGAGGTCCTGGAACTTGTGTCCGGCAAAGTATTTCAGCACTTCATGGGGCTCGTTGCCGTCGGCATAGAAGACACCGGCCAATGCCCCGGCACTGACTCCCGAAAGAATGTCAGGACGGATATCATGCTCCAACAGGGCCTGCATCACGCCCAAGTGGGCGAATCCTTTGATGAATCCGCCGCTCAGTGCGAATCCTGTCGGATACTTGGTTTTGAAATAGCTGTTTGCGGTTGCTTCCATATTCTATGGTTTATTGGCCACGAAGTTAGTAAATTTATCAAAGTAGCAAGAAACTTGGAGAATTAAAATTGTGGAATCGGGTGTATTGCCTTGCATTCGGGGTGCTTTCGGACGATGGAGAAAGGGTGGAAGAGGATGCCCATAACCTTTCTGCAAGATATATAGGAACTGTCGGCAGGATGTATGCTTTCTGAAGTCTGGATGTGGTAGGAAAGTGTTATGTGTGAAAAAAACGAGGATGAATCCGTCGGACCATCCTCGCTTTATCTTTGGTTAATGGAAAATTATTTGCGGTTCTGTCTTTGCTTCATCATCTCTTCCTGCTGCTTCTGCATCGCTTCCAGACGAGCGGCAAAGCCTGACATCTTCATCTTCTTGGGATCTTTCTTGTTTGCCTCCAATTGGGCCAGGAGTTTGGCTTCGTTGGTCGTCTTGCGCAATACAAGGGTCGTAATGACACTAATCAGCGTAGAGATGAAGTAGTAATAGTTCAGTCCCGAAGGATAATTGTTCAGGATGAACAGGAACATGATAGGCATCAGATAGGACATCCACTTCATAGCTGCCATTTGTGGATTGGCACCCGTATCCTGCTGTTGCATCATATACTTCGTATTCAGAATGTTGGTCACTGTCATCAGAACACAGAACAAGCTGAGGTGGTTGCCCAGCAATGGAATGTGGAACGGGAAGGTGACGAAAGCATCGTAGGTGGAGAGATCGTCGGCCCACAGGAATCCCTGCTGGCGCAGCTCGATGGCACTCGGGATAAACATGAACAGGGCAATGAGTACGGGCATCTGGATGAGCATCGGCAGACAGCCTCCCATCGGGCTGACACCATACTGGCTGTAGAGCCCCATGATTTCCTGCTGCTTCTTCATGGCATCTTCCTGCTTGGGATATTTTTGGTTGATGACGTCGATTTTCGGTTTCAGAACACGCATCTTAGCTGAAGACATATAGGTCTTCCACGTAGCGGGGAATACGACTGCCTTGACAATGAGTGTCAGGAAAAGCAGTACCATACCCATGCTGAGGCCCCATCCGGAAAGCCAGTCGAAGATGTTGATGATGAACCACTTGTTGACCCAGCGGAACAACGGCCAGCCTAGGTAGACGAGTTTGTTCAGCTCCCATTCGTTTTCACGGTCGTTGTCGAGCGCCGTCAGCGTCTTGTAATGGTTGGGACCGAAGTAGAAGTAGAATTTTGAGGGCTGCTGGCCGGTGGGGTCGAACTGGGTATTCATCTCAGCCGCATAGTCCTTGATGTATCCGCTGCCTTCTGTCTCCATCTTGGAGGAGAGCTTGGCTTTCTCGAAATTGGCATCGGTGATGAAGACCGAAGAGAAGAACTGGTTCTTGAAAGCAATCCAGTTCAGTGGTTCGGCCACTTCCTTCTCGTCGCTTTTGTTCGCCGAGAGATAGTCGGTTCCTTCTCCACTGATTTTATAGGTCAATTCGGCCAGACGGTTTTCATACGTATAGCCTTTCTCTATCTGACGGGCGCGTTGCGACCATTCAATGTCTACATGACGGTTGCCCGAAGCCAGTTTGTCGGACATGCCTACGGCCTGAATGTCGAAGTCTACCAGGTAGCTTCCTGCATGAAGGGCGTAGTTGAAGTCGATGTAGCTGTCGGCATCTGCCATCAGACGCATGGTAACGGTACTGTCTGTATGATTGACTTCCTTAAAGTAATAGTTCTGCGTCTGAATAGTTTCCTGTTTGTTGTAGAACAAGAAGTTGAGGTTGATGTCATTGCCGTTGAACAAGGTAAGAGGGGTCTTCTTGTCCTGCTCCATATATTCTTTCAGCGTCACCGAGAAGGGTGTACCGCCTTTTGTGCAGAGCGTCAGCTTCATCACGTCGTTCTGGATGGTTATCAGCGAGTCTGCTCCTTGGAGTGAGTGGAAGAATAAAGACGTGGAGTCGTTGACGGCTTCGGCCCTTTCATTGGCCAAAGCCGCTTCGGCTTTAGCCTTTAAATCGGCCTCGCGCTGTTGGACTTGGGCGATGGAGTCGTAGTAGTGTTGCTGGGCTGCCAACTGCTCCTTGCTGGGGCGGCTCAAGAAACTGAAGCCTACCAGCAGGATGGCAATCAGTACCAGTCCGGTAATGGTATTTTTATCCATTGGGGTCTTTTCTGTTTAAATAATAATGATGTATTAATGGTTTGCCTGATTTTTCTTGCAATCTTCGTGATATTCGATGGCAGCCTTTACAAACGATACGAACAGCGGGTGCGGATGGAGCACGGTACTGCTGTATTCAGGATGGAACTGCGTGCCGATATACCAGCGGAGGGTTGGGATTTCTACAATTTCCACCAGGTCGGATTCGGGATTGATACCTGTACACTTCATGCCAGCTGCTTCATATTCGGCCTTATAAAGGTTGTTGAATTCGTAGCGGTGGCGATGGCGTTCCTGAATGTGTTCGGTGCCATAGGCCTCATAGGCTTTGCTTCCTTTCTGAAGGACACATTCGTAAGCTCCCAGTCGCATGGTGCCGCCCATGTTGGTGATGGACTTCTGTTCTTCCATGATGTCGATGACGTTGTGGGGAGTCTTTTCGTCCATTTCGCGCGAATTGGCATCAGCATATCCCAATACGTCACGGGCGAATTCAATGGCAATACACTGCATGCCCAGACAGATGCCGAATGTAGGAATATCATGGGTACGGGCATATTTGATGGCAACAAACTTGCCATTGATACCACGCTCTCCGAAGCCCGGACCGATGAGTACGCCCGACATGCCTTTCAAGGCTTCGGCGATGTTGTCGTCTGTCAGCTTCTCACTGTTGACGAAGTCTACAGAAACCTTGCGGTCGTTGTAAGTGCCGGCCTGGGAGAGGGCTTCACGGATAGACTTGTAGGCATCCTGCAGGTCGTATTTGCCGACCAGGGCGATGTGGATGGGTTCTGTCTTTTCTGCCTTGTGGCGGCGTTCCAGAAAACTGCGCCAAGGGCCAAGACCCGGCGTATCGCCGACTGGCAATCCCATTTTTTTCAGAATGGTGGCATCCAGCTTCTGTTCCTGCATCAGGATGGGCACTTCGTAGATGGTCGGGGCATCGATGCTCTGTACGACTGCTTCTTCGTCGACGTTGCAGAACAGAGCCACTTTCTTGCGGAGATTGATGCTCAGTTCGTGTTCGGTGCGAAGGACAAGAATGTCCGGCTGGATACCGGCGCTTTGCAGCTCTTTGACAGAATGCTGGGTGGGTTTTGTCTTCAGCTCGCCTGCTGCAGCCAGGTAGGGAACGTACGTCAGGTGTACACACAGAGCATCTTTTCCCAATTCCCATTTCAGCTGGCGGATACTTTCCAGATAGGGGAGTGACTCGATGTCGCCGACGGTTCCGCCGATTTCGGTGATGACGAAGTCGAATTTATATTTATTGCCGAGCAGCTTGACGTTACGTTTGATTTCATCCGTGATATGCGGAATGATCTGGATGGTTTTTCCCAAATAGTCGCCCCGACGTTCCTTGTCGATGACACTCTTGTAGATGCGGCCGGTCGTGATGTTGTTGGCCTTGGTTGTCTGGATACCCAAAAAACGTTCATAGTGCCCCAGGTCGAGGTCGGCTTCGTGTCCGTCTACCGTTACATAGCACTCGCCGTGCTCATACGGATTCAGGGTCCCCGGGTCGATGTTGATGTACGGGTCAAACTTCTGGATAGTTACTTTGTAGCCTCTGGCTTGCAACAACTTACCGATGGAAGACGAGATGATTCCTTTGCCCAATGAAGAGGCAACGCCACCGGTGACGAAAATATACTTTGTTTCTCCCACAACTATAATGGTTTAAATTTGTTATACTGTTCTGATGCCGGACGTGTTATTAACATATCGACATTTTAAAGCTGCAAAATTACAAAAAAAAGGGGATGAAGTAAATATTTTAAGCTAAATTTGTGCCCGATTAATCATTTTAGGGCTTTAATGATTTGTGTATTATGAGGAAGAATGGACATCTTTTGGCGTGGATGATGCTTTTGGCGGTTTCTGCACCGTTATCAGCACAGAGTTCGGCCATACAGCTGGGCGAAACAGAAAGCCGGCAGAGGCCGGACAGTATCAAACAGACGGGAGGGATAAGTAAAGATTCTGTGGAAGTCGTGTTCCCCAACCGTTGGCAACCATCCGATTCGCTGGTTGTGACGGGTGCGAATAAGGATACCCTGCAAGTTGCCCGCAGCAACAAGAGATCGCAGAAATCCCAGCAGGTAAAGGAGGAAGGAACGAAGTTGTCAGATTTGCTGTCGCAATATTGTGTCCTGAAATTGAGACGCATACCTGAGACGGGCGAGATGAAAACAGATACATTTTCATTGGCGTATGAAAAGAATTTGGGGGTACTTCATTATTTGAACGACCCTTCCACTCCTGAACGGTATATAGCGGCCGACCCCAAATACTATCGTTTGTTTCTTCCTTTCACTTTCTATTATTCTCCAATGGCTAGAATCTCTGCCTTGGGGTGGGAACAAAACTCCCGAAAGGACACGGTGCCTGAATGGGAGGTGAAAATGCTGCCTTTTGACAAACGTCCATTTACTGCTATCGAACAAGCCAACGAACAGGTTGACAAGGCGCTTCTCAGTACGTACGTCGATCATCCCGATCTGGTTGTCTTGACCGAAGATGAGATTATGCAAAGACGTGTGTTTCAAGATGATATAGAAAAAGAAGCATCTTCCAGGCCTTCTGTGACCAAGCTTATTAAGAAGAAGCAGATGGATTTCAATGAGGAAGCTGGTGTGGTGATACACAAACCTAATTGGTGGGTCACATCGGGAAGCGGCTCAATTCAGTTCTCTCAAAACAGCATTTCGCGTAACTGGTACAAGGGTGGCGAGAGTTCGAATACATTTTTGGTCAATCTGTTGCTGAAAGCCAATTATAATGACAAGGAACGGGTGGAATGGGAAAACTTGATGGAAATAAAGACGAATATCAATTCGGCCCCGTCGGATACCTGTCACAAGTTCCTGGTAACGAGCGATCAGCTCAGATTGTACAGCAAGTTGGGCGTAAAGGCCTTTTCGAAATGGTATTATACCATATCGACCGAATTCAAGACTCAGCTGTTCAATTCTTATGGAACGAACAGTAATGATCTGAAGGCTGCGTTCTTTGCACCTTTGGACTGGTCGACGAGTATTGGTATGGATTATAAGTTGGAGAAAAGTAAATTTACCCTGTCCGTGTTCCTGGCACCCTTTACGCATACCATGCGATATGTGGGCAATAGCCGGGTGAGTGAAACCAGCTATGGCTTGGATGAAGGGGCATCGGTAAAACATAATATCGGTTCGCAGATTCAGACGAACTTTGCATGGACTATTATTCCTTCCATCAAGTTGACCACCCGTCTGGATTATCTGACCATTTATCAATGGGTACGTGCCGAATGGGAAACCAATATCGACTTTATTCTGACCCGTTTCCTTTCTGCCAAGTTGTATGTGCTGGCCCGATATGATGACAGTACGGCTCCTACGGTCGGAGACAATTATTTCCAGGCTACCGAAACGTTGGGCTTTGGCTTGAGTTATAGCTGGTGACATTCCCTTGTGGAATAGGGCCTGTTCCGTGCTCGAACGGCAGAAAAACGAATTAAAAACAATCTAAAAAGTGGCTTCCTGGCAAGGGGAGCCACTTTTTTTTGAAAAAACATTGTTTGCGTACACAGAAAAAGCTTGAGAAAGGCTTGTAGTTCATAAATTATGCTTAAATTTGCCGCGATTTGTAATGCATACTTTGCAAAATGACGGATACTATAAAACATCAAGGTATTGTGGAAAACATAGACGGTGCCCACCTTCAGGTCAGAATTGTGCAGACTTCTGCCTGTGCTGCGTGTAGCATAAAAGGGCATTGCTCTTCGGCCGATTCCAAGGAAAAGCTGATTGATGTGAACGATCCCGCTTCTGCCCAGATTTGCCGTCCGGGTGATAGGGTTTGGGTGATGGGACAGCTGTCTATGGGATATATGGCCGTCCTGTTGGCCTTTGTTGTTCCCTTTGTGCTGCTGGTTGTGGCACTTTTTGTCTTTATGGCGTTGTGGAAACATGAACTGTATGCTGCGTTGTGTTCCCTCCTGTTGCTGATTCCCTATTATTTTATATTGTGGTTGAACCGAACCCGGTTGGGGAAAAAGTTCTCTTTTACCATACAGCCGATGAACTAACTAAAATTCAAATAATTAATTAACAACAAACATTATGAATGTAATTCTGATTGCAGTAATTTCATTGGGAGTGATAGCCTTGGTACTGGCTGCCATTCTGTATGTCGCTTCCAAGAAGTTTGCTGTGTACGAAGACCCGCGGATTGCTCAGGTGGCAGCTGTGTTGCCTCAGGCGAACTGTGGTGGATGTGGTTTCCCTGGTTGTAGCGGATTTGCCGATGCTTGTGTAAAGGCTGGTTCGCTGGAAGGCAAACTTTGTCCGGTCGGCGGACAGCCGGTGATGGCAAAGGTGGCTGATATTTTGGGACTGACTGCCGCCGCTTCTGAACCGAAGGTAGCTGTAGTGAGATGTAATGGTACCTGCCAGAACCGTCCGCGCATCAACCAGTATGATGGCGCCAAGAGTTGTGCCATCGCCTCTTCTCTTTATGGGGGTGAAACGGGTTGCAGCTATGGTTGTTTGGGTTGTGGCGATTGCGTTTCGGCCTGCCAGTTCGGAGCCATCCACATGAATCCCGAGACTGGCCTGCCTGAAGTGGATGAAGCCAAATGTACCGCTTGTGGAGCTTGTGCCAAGGCTTGTCCGCGTAACATCATCGAAATCCGTCCGCAAGGCAAGAAATCGCGTCGCGTGTACGTGCAGTGTGTCAACAAGGACAAGGGTGCGGTGGCCCGCAAGGCTTGTGCGGTGGCATGTATTGGTTGCGGCAAGTGTGTGAAGGTTTGTCCGTTCGAAGCCATTACGCTGGAAAACAACCTGGCCTATATCAATCCGGACAAGTGCAAGTCTTGCCGCAAATGCGAGGAGGCTTGTCCGCAAAATGCCATCATTGCCTTGAATTTCCCTCCGCGCAAACCGAAGGCCGATGAAGCTGCTCCTGCCCCTTCGAAAGCAGAAGCTCCTGTAGCGGCTCCCGAAGCTCCGAAGGCTGAAGCATAATAAACAGAATCAATAAACGACTAAATACAAGATTTGTATGTTGAAGACATTTTCAATCGGTGGTGTTCATCCACACGAAAATAAACTTTCAGCACATCAGCCCATCATCAAGGCCGAAATTCCGGCCAAGGTGGCCATTCTGCTCAGCCAGCACATCGGTGCTCCTGCCAAGCCGATTGTTGCCAAGGGTGATGTTGTGAAAGTAGGTACAAAGATTGCCGAACCTGGTGGCTTTGTATCGGCGGCCATTCACTCGTCTGTCAGCGGAAAGGTTGCCAAGATTGATACCATTGTCGATGCCAGTGGATATCCGAAACCTGCTATATTTATAGATGTAGAGGGAGACGAATGGGAGGAGAGCATCGACCGCAGCGATACGCTGGTCAAGGAATGCAAGCTTTCTTCCGAAGAAATCGTCAAGAAGATTGCGGATGCCGGCATCGTCGGTATGGGTGGTGCCTGCTTCCCGACGCAGGTGAAGCTTTGTCCGCCTCCCGCGTTCAAGGCCGAATGCGTCATCATCAATGCGGTGGAGTGCGAGCCCTATCTGACGGCTGACCATCAGCTGATGCTGGAGCATGCCGAGGAAATTATGGTGGGCGTCACCATCCTGATGAAGGCCGTGAAGGTGAACAAGGCGTTTATCGGCATTGAAAACAACAAACCCGATGCCATCCAGTTGATGACGAAGGTCGCTTCTACTTATGCCGGTATCGAAGTGGTTCCCCTGAAGGTGAAATATCCGCAGGGAGGCGAAAAGCAGCTGATCGATGCCATCATCAAGCGGCAGGTGGCAGCAGGCGCACTTCCTATTTCTACCGGTGCTGTTGTACAGAATGTGGGGACGGCTTTTGCCGTATACCAGGCTGTGCAGAAGAACAAGCCTCTGTTTGAGCGTGTGATTACCGTGACTGGCAAGTCGCTGGCCAAGCCTTCCAACTTTCTGGCACGCATCGGTACGCCGATGAAGCAACTGATTGAGGCTTGTGGTGGTCTGCCCGAAGATACGGGCAAGATTATCGGCGGCGGCCCGATGATGGGCAAGGCGCTGGTCAATACGGATGTGCCTACGGCCAAAGGCAGTTCAGGCATTCTGATTATGAACGACAAGGAGGCCAAGCGTGGTGCCATCCAGCCCTGCATCCGTTGTGCCAAGTGTGTGGGTGCCTGCCCGATGGGACTGGAGCCTTATCTGCTGGCTACCGTTTCGGCCCATGGCGATTTCGAGCGGGTGGAGAAGGAAGACATCATGTCGTGCATCGAATGCGGCTCGTGCCAGTTCACTTGTCCGTCCAACCGTCCGATGCTCGACTTCATCCGTTTGGGCAAGGCCAAGGTCGGCGCGATGATCCGTGCACGTCAGGCCAAGAAGTAAGAATAAATCACCGAATTAAAGAACATTATGAATAAGTTAATTGTATCCCTTTCGCCCCACGTCCATGGGGGTGACAGCGTGAAAAAGAATATGTATGGTGTGCTTGTCGCCCTGCTGCCCGCTTTTCTCGTGTCGCTCTATTTCTTCGGAGTGGGAGCTTTGATTGTGACGCTGACTTCCGTGCTGGCCTGTGTATTCTTTGAATGGGCCATCGGCAAGTTTATCATGAAGAAAGAATCGACGACCATTTTCGATGGTTCGGCCATCATTACGGGCGTGCTGCTGGCATTCAACCTGCCTTCCAACCTGCCTGTCTGGATTATCATTCTCGGTGCCCTGTTTGCCATTGGCGTAGCCAAGATGTCATTCGGAGGCTTGGGTTGTAATCCTTTCAACCCGGCACTGGCAGGACGTGTGTTCCTGTTGTTGTCCTTCCCCGTGCAGATGACCAGCTGGCCTGCTGTGGGGCAGCTGACCGCCTATACCGATGCGGTGACTACTGCCACCCCGCTGGCTATTATGAAAGGTGTTGCCAACGGCGCCCCAGGCTTCTCGATGGACCAGCTCCCCAGTGCCTTGGACCTGTTCTTCGGCAACAACCCAGGATGTATCGGTGAGGTGAGCGCGCTGGCCCTGCTGTTGGGGCTGGTCTATATGTTGTGGAAGAAGATCATCACGTGGCATATTCCTGTTTCCATCCTGGTGACGGTACTGGTGTTCACGTCCATCATGCATTGGGTGGACCCTGCCAAGTATGCTTGCGGCTTGACCCATCTGTTGTCGGGTGGTCTGATGCTGGGTGCCATCTTCATGGCGACCGACTACGTGACTTCGCCGATGAACCACAGAGGTATGCTCGTATATGGCGTCTGCATCGGTCTGCTGACGGTCATCATCCGTTTGTTCGGTGCTTATCCTGAGGGTATGTCTTTCGCCATTCTCATCATGAACGCGTTCACTCCGCTGATCAATACGTATGTCAAACCTAAACGCTTCGGGGAGGTAGCAAAGAAAAAATGAAAAAGTTAGAATCGTCTTTAAAGAATATGTTGCTGGTGCTCACGGGAGTCACAGTCATTTCCGTAGCACTGCTGGCGTGGGTCAACGAACTGACCAAGGAACCTATTGCGGCCGCCAACGCCAAAACGCTGAGCGATGCCGTCAAGGCTGTGGTGCCAGGTTTTGACAACGACCCGATAGCCGAGAAGAAGATGCAGGAGGTGAACGGCGTGGAGTATGCCGTATATCCTGCTACCAAGGGAGGTGAATATATCGGTGCTGCTGTAGAGGCATCGGCCATGGGCTTCGGCGGTGATCTGAAGGTGCTCGTCGGCTTCGATGCCCAGGGCAATATCATCGACTACTCCCTGCTGTCGCACGCCGAGACTCCTGGACTGGGCTCGAAGGCGGCCGACTGGTTCAAGAAAGGAAATCGTGGTGACATTACAGGCAAGAACCCCGGCAGCACTCCGCTGACGGTGAGCAAGGATGGGGGAGAGATTGATGCCATCACGGCCTCGACAATTACCTCACGAGCCTTCCTGAAGGCAGTCAATACGGCTTATGCGGCCTATGCCGGCCAGAATACAGCCGACGGCGCTACAGGAGCTACTCAAAAGAATGTTGAACAACCCGCTGAGGATCCTGCTACGGCAGATTCTACCAGCGTCAAATAAGAAAGGAGCCTGACTTATGAATAACTTTAAAGTTTTGATGAATGGCATCATCAAGGAGAACCCGACGTTCGTGCTTCTGCTGGGTATGTGTCCTACGCTGGGTACCACGTCGTCGGCTATCAACGGTATGGGTATGGGACTGGCTACGATGTTCGTGCTCATCTGTTCGAACACCGTCATTTCGGCCATCAAGAACCTGATACCCGACATGGTCCGTATTCCTTCCTATATTGTAGTCATCGCTTCGTTCGTTACGCTGCTCCAGATGGTGATGCAAGCCTATGTGCCGGCCCTGTATGCCACGCTGGGCCTGTTCATCCCCTTGATTGTGGTGAACTGTATTGTGCTGGGACGTGCCGAGGCTTTTGCGGCCAAGAACAATCCCGTCGCCTCTCTGTTCGACGGTCTTGGCATCGGCCTGGGCTTTACCATCGCCCTGACCCTGCTGGGTGCCGTGCGCGAGTTCCTGGGCACGGGCAAGATATTCGGCCTTTCCCTCATCCCTGAGGAATATGGCATGCTGATTTTCGTGCTTGCGCCGGGTGCCTTCATCGCGCTGGGCTATCTCATCGCGTTGGTGAACCGCCTGAAGAAGGCATGAGCAAACATTCATTCTTTATGCTAAATTGAAACAATATGGAATATATCTTGATATTTATTTCGGCGGTCTTTGTCAACAACATCGTTCTGTCCCAGTTCCTGGGTATCTGTCCGTTCCTGGGCGTTTCCAAGAAGATTGATACGGCTCTGGGCATGTCGGCCGCTGTGGCTTTTGTGCTGACCATTGCAACCATCGTCACATTCCTGTTGCAGAAGTTCGTCCTCGACGCCTTCAACCTGGGCTATTTGCAGACGATTACCTTTATCCTTGTCATCGCCGCGCTGGTGCAGATGGTGGAGATCATTCTGAAGAAGGTGTCTCCTTCGCTCTATCAGGCATTGGGCGTGTTCCTGCCTTTGATTACGACCAACTGCTGTATTCTGGGTGTGGCCATCCTCGTCATCCAGAAGAACTATGACCTGCTGACGGGTGTCGTTTACGCCTTCTCCACCGCCTTGGGCTTCGGCCTCGCCCTGACGCTGTTTGCCGGCCTGCGCGAGCAGATGAGCCTGGTCAACATCCCCAAGGGTATGCAGGGGACTCCCATCGCACTGATTACAGCCGGCCTGCTGGCTATGGCATTCATGGGATTCTCGGGAGTTGTGAAGATCTGACGGCTATAGAAAGCCTGAACATTTAGGCTGTGCCGACTTGTTTTTGATTGTATCGGGCATGTTCCGATGCAAAAAAACACAGGTCGGCACGTTTTTTTTTCGTTTTTATTCTGCGTATTCTAAAAATGTTTGCTACATTTGTAGCATAAAATAACCGAAAACTAAAAGTATCTCTATTTATGAAAGAAAGAATATTAGTGACAGGCGGAACCGGATACATTGGCTCCCACACGGTTGTCGAACTTCAGAACGCAGGTTATGAAGTTGTTATTATTGACAATCTGTCTAATTCGAGCGCAGATGTTGTGGACAACATTGAGAAAGTTTCTGGTATCCGTCCGGCATTCGAGAAACTCGATTGTTTGGATTATGAGGGACTCGATGCCATGTTTACCAAATATAAAGGCATCAAGGCCATCATCCACTTTGCCGCCAGCAAAGCGGTAGGTGAGTCTGTACAGAAGCCGTTGAAGTATTACCGCAACAACCTGTTGTCGCTGATCAACCTGCTCGACCTGATGCCCAAGCATGGAGTGGATGGCATTGTATTCTCGTCTTCGTGTACCGTATATGGCCAGCCGGACGTATTGCCCGTAACGGAGAAAGCCCCCATCAAGAAGGCTGAATCTCCTTATGGCAACACCAAGCAGATCAATGAAGAGATTATTCGCGACACAGTGGCTTCGGGTGCGCCCATCAACGCTATCCTGCTGCGTTACTTCAACCCGATAGGTGCCCATCCCAGCGCATTGCTCGGAGAGCTGCCCAACGGCGTTCCCCAGAACCTGATTCCCTATCTGACCCAGACGGCCATCGGCATCCGCGAAAAGCTGAGTGTCTTTGGCGATGACTATGATACGCCCGACGGATCGTGCATCCGCGACTTCATCAATGTGGTCGATCTGGCCAAGGCTCACGTTGTAGCCATCGACCGTATCTTGAACCACAAGCAGAAGGAGAAAGTGGAAGTGTTTAATATCGGTACGGGCCGCGGCCTTTCTGTACTCGAGCTGATACACGCTTTCGAAGCTGCTACAGGTGTGAAGCTGAACTACCAGATTGTGGGTCGTCGTGCAGGTGACATCGAGAAGGTGTGGGCTGATCCTACATTGGCCAACGAAGAGCTGGGATGGAAGGCTGAAACGCCTATCGAAGATACATTGCGTTCCGCTTGGAACTGGCAATTGAAGCTTCGTGAAAGAGGCATACAGTAAAAAAAGAAGTTGATAAAGAAAAAAATATAATAGGCAATGAACAAATACAGCGAAGTATTTGTTTAAATGGTGCAAGTAGCCGTAAACCGGTATGTATATGTGAATATCCGTATGTCGGTGTTTTATGTATAAACGTAAATAGGCATAATTGCATAGTAGTTTTGTCGTGTTTTATTTTGTGTTTGTGTTGTGAATAGGTCTTGTCGGGACGACAAGGCCTATTTTTTTGTTCGTCCGTCAGGGAGGCGATGGGGCGCAGGCGGGGTGATGCTGAAAAACTTTGTTTTTCGTTTGTCTCTGCTCTCGCCTTTCACTATCTTTGCCGGGTTTTTAAGGAAAAAGAGTGATGGATGCAATCGTAACGCAGATGATTATCCTGTTTGTGCTGGTCATCTTCGGCTATTGTCTGAGCAAGAAGAAAATGATGGATGCGGAATTCGACCGCAAACTTTCGGAACTGGTTATCAATGTGACGTGCCCCAGCCTGATACTTTCGTCGGTAATGGGCGACACGCTTCCTGACAAGGACCTCATTCTGCCTCTGCTGGTCGTGGGATTTGCCACTTATGTGGTCCTGATAGGCGCTGCTTTTCTGCTTCCTCATGTCTTGCCTGTCCGCCCGTCCGAGCGGGGCATCTATAGCTTCATGCTGGCTTTCGGCAATGTGGGGTTCATCGGTTATCCTATCGTGGCGTCCATCTTCGGGGCCAGTGCGGTGTTTTATGCCAGTATCTTGAATTTCCCCAGCACGCTGCTGATTTTCGTGTTCGGCACCTTGTTCATTTCGGGCGGCGAAGGGAAGATGCGTTTTGACTGGCGTACGCTTTATTGTCCGGCCATGATTGCTTCGTACGCATCTATTCTGATTGTGGTGACGGGGTGGGTTCCTCCTCGTGTCGTCAGCACGCCCTTCCTGCTGCTAGGCAACGTGACTGTGCCTGCCGCCCTGCTCATCATCGGCTCTTCCATCGCCCAAGTGCCCATCCGGCGGATGTTCGGCAATGGGGCCATCTATCTGATGTCGGCCCTGCGCCTGATGCTGGTGCCTCTTCTTATCCTTTATCTCTCGCGCCTCTGCGGGGTGGACAAGACCATTGCCGACATCAATGTGGTGCTGGCGGCCATGCCTGTGGCCTCGTATGGCACGTTGTTCTGCATCAAGTATCAGCGGGGCGAGGTTGTCATGGCGGAAGGTACGTTCATCACGACCTTGCTTTCGGTGCTGAGCATTCCGCTGCTGACGATGTTCCTATAGCCGTCTATCTCCGCTGCGTTTTTCCAGTAGTTGTGCCACCAGGGGGGCGTAGTACGTGCGCACTTCCTCCTCTGTGGGGGTATGTCCGCCGGGGAAGTGGAAGGCGTGGGTGTAATGTTTCAGAAAGAGCGGTTCGTAGTGGGCCAGGTGGTCGTTCTCTCCGAAGAGTCCCCATATTCGTTCGTGGTTGTCGGGTCGGTCGTTGTCCCATTGGTGGAGCTGGAGGTCGGCGAATTCTTCAATCAGAGCCTGGTCGATGACGAGGCGTTGGTTTCCGTCGGCACGAGGTGATTTGTATTCGTGCGTACCGATGCGTTCGGCCAGGAAGCGGGTCATTTCGAAGTGAGGATTTCCAAGCAATGCCGGCAGGTTGTTGCGGGCAGCCACTATCTGGGCCAGGAACGAGCCGTTGCTATTGCCTACCAGTACGTCGGGCTTTTCCTGCTCGCACCAGCGGAAGATGCTGGCAAGGGCTTCGGCTGGATGCAGAGGCAGGTCGGGGGTGAGTACTGTGGCCTGGTCTTGGAAGCATTGTTTCAAGGTCTGGGCAGGTACACATACGCCCGAGGCAAAGAATCCATGTAGAAAGAGTATGGTGGGTTTCATGAGGGTTGTTGTGTTATGGTTAGGGGGCAGGCCAGTGGTCTGTCTTTTCTGTTCGGTTGGTTGTCATTTCAGCAGGAAGCTGTATGTCTGTTCGGACTCGTCGGGCAGGATTTTTCGGAACTGGTCCATGAGCCGCGCGTACGATTCCTGTGGGGTGCGGTCGGGGTGGCAGGCTTCGCGTCCGAAGAGGGCTTCGGGCGTGGTGAGCAGGGACCATCCCCAGCCGTACTCCCGTCCGTGGCGGTCGCGTGGGTAGACGAAGTCTTCCGTCACGATGTAGCTGCCCATCTCCAGGCGGGCCAGGTAGGCGTCGAAGCGGCTCCGCATCTTGGGGCCTGTGAACCCGCAGGCGGCCCGCAGGTCGCGGGTGATGAGACTTCCTTCGGTCCGCAGGGTGTCGAGGATGCTTTCTTCGACGGTGCCTGCGTCGGGATAGGGGAAAACGCTGCGACGGTAGTTGCAGAAGTCGGGCCACCAGTCGCGGCTGACGAAGGCTGCCTTGCGGTCGAAAAACTTGCCGTAGGCGCACCCGCTGTCCTGAAGGATGGCGCCCTTCCACGTCCAGAGGGGCCATTCCCATCCGCCGTCGGGCAGGCGGGTGTATTGGCAGTCTTCGTCCGTCACCTCTTCGGCTGACCATCCTTCGACGCCCATGCGGAGCAGGGGCAGGAAGCCTACCTCGTTGATGTAGTCAATCAGTTCGGGGCAGGAATGCAGGAGTTCTGTTTTCATTTTTCTGTGTCTATGAAATTATGGGTTCGAAAATCCCTGCAAGATAACTCTTTTTGGGGACATTCTTCTTCTTTCGGTCCCATAATTTATTGGCGGTTTCGTGTATCCTATGTTTTCCCATTTTCATTATCTTTGCATTGCAACAAAAAACAAGAAAGAGATGAAAGTTTTGCTGATTAACGGAAGTCCTCACAAGGAGGGAAATACATTCATCGCTTTGTCGGAAGTGGCCAAAGCGTTGGAGGCAAATGGGGTAGAGACCGAGATTGTGTCCATCGGTGCCAAAGCGGTGCAGGGGTGCATTGCCTGCGGCCGTTGTGCGCAGCTGGGGCGGTGTGTGTTCAATGATGAACTGTATGGGAAGATCAGGGAAAAGCTGGAGACGGCAGATGGTATCGTGGTAGGGTCGCCTGTATATTATGCCGGTCCCAACGGCTCGCTCTGCGCCTTGCTCGACCGTCTGTTCTATTCTGCCGGCCGTCTGCTTGCCTACAAGCCTGCGGCTTCTGTAGCCGTATGCCGCCGCGGGGGAGCCAGTGCGACGTTCGACCGTCTGAACAAGTATTTCACTATCAACAACATGCCGGTGGTGTCGTCGCAATACTGGAACAGCGTGCACGGAAGGTTGCCTGGCGAAGCGACTCAGGATATAGAGGGGTTGCAGATTATGCGTACGCTGGGTCGGAACATGGCCTGGCTGTTGAAGAACTTGAAGCAGGGCGGCGAACCTATACCGCCCAGCGAGCCTTGGACGCCTACCCATTTCATTCGGTAGCATCAAGGAGGTGGTACAGGCAAAAGCATCGTTTGAAATCCAGACGGTGCTTTTGTTTTTGATGGCGGATGCCCTATTGAGGTTGGGGGGAAAGAAGCATGAAGCCCGCCCCGAAGGCTGGGGGAGGGCTTCACTCATTCTTGCAGAGGGGCGCCGTCAGCCGACGGTGATCCACACCCCTTCGCCCAGCGGACGGGAGGCGAGGCGGCGCACGAGGCGGCGTTCCCAGAGGCGCGAGTCGAGCACCTGGCCGGGC
>ULXT01048285.1_pt1 | contig 87595 bp, 64 predicted proteins | sample 1961571 | NCBI WGS metagenome assembly ULXT01 (sample SAMEA4835846, study PRJEB28245) | human gut metagenome | biome: gut microbiome; material: fecal sample | place: Denmark | collected 2008
ATTTAATTAAATTTATCGGTAAAAATTTACCGAAGTATTGATATAGAAAAGAAAGATGAAAACAACAAAACATGGAAATACCGAGAAATTGACATTGCCTTTCCCTCATTTCTTGTGGATGATTGGGATTAGTGCCGGTGCCATCAAAGGAAAAACAGTGCTGCATGAACCGAAAGCAGAACAAGAAAATGTAAACGGAGAATATGAAGAAGAAAAATGATGCAGATATGCTGGCAGTTATAGCCCAGGCATCAATTTGTCATGCCATGCGTCCGGCACTGGTCCTTGACGACCGGACTTATACCTATCAGGAATTGTTCGGATTGGCAGGAAGTATTTGTGAAACGCTGAGAAATCTCAAGGAAGACATTATTGGCATTACGGCTGAAAATTGTATCGAAACCTACGCATCCATCTTGGCTGTGATGTTTTCCGGGAAAACCTATGTCATGTTGCATCCCGATTATCCTGCAGAGCGCAACTCTCGGATTGCCAGGCAATCCGGTATTGGCCTGTTGCTTTACAGTGGGGAGAATGGCAATATACTTCCCGCTGACATCAGTGCCAAACGTGTGTCTCTCTCCTCACGTCGGTCTGCTTTGCCGTCCGGCATTGTGCTGTATGAGGTTAATCCCGACGTGCCCGCTTACATTATCTTCACGTCAGGAAGTACGGGAGAACCCAAGGGTGTTCCGATATCTCGAAGGAACCTGAATGCTTTCTACCAGGCTTATCGTGCTTTAGGATGGAAACTGGACGAAAACGACCGTATGCTCCAGATGTTTGAACTGACATTCGATGTCTCCGTCGTGTCGTTTCTTTATCCACTCACCCTCGGAGCGTGTGTCTATGCTGTTCCGCAGAAAGGAATGAAATACCTGAACGTATTGGATCTCATGGAGCGCCATCGTCTCACGTTTGCGGCAGTAGCCCCTTCCGTACTTCGGTTATCACGTCCTTATTTTGGGGAAATCAGTTTTCCGGACTTGCGCTATCTCATAGTCACAGCCGAAGCCACCGATGTGAATCTGCTTGATGAATTTCGCCCTTGCATTCCCAATGCTACGGTAATCAATATGTATGGACCTACCGAAGCTACCATCTACTGCACTTCGTATGTTATTCCGGCTGAAGGAGCCAAGCACCATAACGGTATGGCCGCAATAGGAAGACCTTTTCAGAGTATGGACTATGTGATTGCCTCCCCTTCGGGCAAACGACTTCCGATTGGCGAGATCGGGGAATTGTGGATTGCCGGGCCGCAGTTAATGAGCGGATATTGGTGCGCTCCCGAAAGAACTGCGGAAAGTTTTGTTACAGATCCCTCCGGAAAGCTCTATTACCGTACCGGCGATCTTTGTCTGGCAGATTCTGATGGAGATATTATTTATTGTGGTCGTAAGGACACGCAAGTAAAGATACAAGGTTTCAGGATAGAATTGGGTGAAATAGAACACCACGTTAAGGCGTTTTACAGGCATACTTGCAACGCTTTGGTTTTGCCGGTTTATACTTCTGACGGAAATTGTGAACTGCACCTTGTTATAGAAAAGGATGCTGAAAACACGGAGGAACTTGAACGATATATGCTAAGCCATGTGCCGTCTTATATGTTGCCCCGTCGCATTCACTTCATCCCTTGTTTTCCACAAAACAACAGTAACAAAATTGACCGGAACCAACTATTAAAGAACATCACTCAATAAATAAAAAAGCAATCAAGTATATGGAAACAACAGAATTATTGGAAATCTTGAACGGAATATTCAGAAAAGTATTAAAGAGAGACGACGTCACATTGACCGAAAGCATTACTGCCCAGGATGTGGACGGATGGGATTCCCTGACCAATATGGTACTGCTCACCGAAATAGAGAAAAAGTTCGGTGTGCGTTTTTCGTTTCGCGAGATAGTGAAATTGAAAAATGTGGGCGATCTTTGCCATACCATCATGAATAAGGCCCAATAGGATAGGAGGAAAAAGCAATGTCATTCATTTCCCTTGAATTTGTCCTGCTGTTCCTGCTCTGTTTCACATTATACCATTTTGTCAGTGATAAAGGACGGAAGTTTGTTTTGCTTGCGGCAAGTGGAGTTTTCATCGGATACTTCAATCCCGCATTTCTTGTCACGGCACTGGTCGTAAGCCTTTTTACATACGGTGCGGCGATACTTGTCGAGCAAGCCTGCGAAAAGGAAAGAGGATCCAGTTTGATTTACTGGAGCAGCATATCCTGCCTTGTCCTCTGCTGGATTGGTTTCCGTTATGCCAACCGCTTAAACGGAGACTCTGGTTTTATTTTTCCATTGGGAATGTCGTTCTATACCTTTCAGGCCATCGGCTACTTGACGGAAGTCTATTGGGAGGAGGAAAAGACAGAACGTAGTCTGATTGATTTCCTGCTTTATATGCTTCTGTTCATGAAGTTCCTGTCTGGCCCGATTGAACGGTCCGCCGATTTGCTTCCGCAAGTCCGAAGACTCTCTCCTGCATCCTATTCCATGATAACCTATGGCCTGAGGCTGATTGTGGTGGGCTTGGTGAAGAAACTGCTACTTGCCGACCATATAGGACCCTATATTGACGGGGTGTTCGATTCGATGCACACCGTCTCAGGCGTGCAACTGCTTATGGCCTGCCTTCTCTATCCCATTGAACTTTATGCCGATTTTTCCGGCTACACGGATATGGCGATTGGAACAGGAATGCTGTTTGGTTTGAAACTGTCGCCCAACTTCGCGCATCCCTTTGCCGCCCAAACCACGGCTGAGTTCTGGCGTCGCTGGCATATTTCCCTTTCCTCCTGGGTACGGGATTACCTTTTTCTCCCTTTGTCGTCGCTTACACGCCGTTGGGGGCAATGGGGTGTGGCTGCAAGCCTTATGGTAACCTTTATTGCCTTGGGTATATGGCATGGTGCGGGATGGACATTTGCCGTCTATGGATTCATACAGGGACTTGTGATTGCATGGGAACTGAGGACTGAAAAAATACGGAACAAGGTAAGGAAGCGTATCGGCAAACGGCTGTTCGCCACGCTTTCAATTATCCGCACCTACCTCATCTTTGCCGTATCGCTGGTGTTTTTCAAGGCACAGTCCGTTTCAGACGCATTCTATTTCCTGCGGAGTATTTCTTTTCAGACCCATGCGAGCTGGAAAGAAATTAATATCGGTATGTCCGACCACATCTGTATCGTGGCAGGCTCCACCTTGTTGTTGATACTGCTTTATGACTTTTTTATGTCCAAAGGCGACTTGCACCTTCGTTTTGAAAAGCAGCCTGCCTTATTTCGCTGGACAGTGTATTATTTAATTGTGTTTGCCGTGTTTGCCTATGGCAAGTTCGGTACGGAAGACTTCATATATCTGCAATTCTGATGGAAAAAAATCTGGATACTATTATTGGTGCAAACATCCGTAAACGGTCTGCTTTCCTACACTTTGTCCGAAAGTTAGTCCTGTTCACCATACCATTTTGGGCTTTGATTGCCCTGTACGTTTACGATGATCCTTTTATGGTACTTCACAAATATGACGTATATGATTCTGATGTCACACTGAACGAACATCATGTAGGTTGGCAAATATACAAGAACCATAATGACAGCGTGCATTTCAATTCATTTATTTTGGGTAATTCCTGCACGATGGCATTCCGATGCGGGGAATGGGAAAAATATCTTGCTCCCGGCGATCGTGCCATCCGCCTTTTCGGCAATGCGGAGAGCATAAAAGCGATAAGCCTCAAACTCCGTGCCCTTGACCGTGAAGGTGCAGAAATAAAGAATGTGCTGATAATTCTTGATCGGGCTTCCCTTTCACATTTTGAGCTCCTGACGGGTCCCAGTAATATTCTTCCGTCTGCCATATCAGGGCGTAATCCGTTTACGGTTCAGTTGGCGTTCATACAGGGATTCGCAACACCTGATTTTTTGTTCCCATACCTGAAATACCGCATAACCGGAAAAGTAGAACTGAAAATGAAACGAATGAATCCTTATGGAAGGATACGTGATTCGAAGAATAATGACGCATTCAATCCTCGTGAAAAGCAGATTGAACAGGAAGGCGAGGCGTATTGGAAAAATCGTAAAAAAGAGTTTCCCGAACGGGATGGCACGGTCACCATAACTGCTCCCGCCATATATCAAAAGCAACGGAAGGTACTGGATGAAATCATGGACGTGCTGCGTCGTCATAACACCTCAATACGTGTCGTTATCAGTCCGGATTATAACCAGAAAGAACTGCACCCGGATGATAGAGAAATCTTGCAAAGCATTTTTGGAAAAGAAAATGTATATGATTTCAGTGGTATTAACGAGTTTACAGAAGATTATCACAACTATTATGAATCAGGACACTACCGTCCCTTGTTAGGCAATAAACTACTGGAAAGAATTTATAAATTTCAATGATATCAGATAACTCCCAAAAGATTCTTACGGGTAGCAGGATGAATCCTTTCGTTTCAATAACATAAACATTATCACAGAATATAATCCTTCACATTCTCAATATTTTTTGTCCCCTCAGTTGTAAAACAATCCTACACGACATCTTCTGCATATTCTACTATATGCGGGTAATGAAAAACTATACAGTAATGTTGATTGCATCCGGGACATGGCCATGATGACCATGTCCCGAACAATGTATGTGATGAGTTATTCTCAGTATTTTTGTTTTTTCATTTGTAACTCTATCATACGCTTGAAATATCCATCCTTTTGGATAAGTTCATCAGAAGTGCCTACGTCTGTTACCATACCGTCTTTCAATACTACAATTCTATCCGCATGGGCAATAGTTCTCATACGATGGGCAATAATGAGGACCGTCTTGTCACGCACCAGTTCTGAAATCGCCGTTTGTATTTTAGTCTCATTTTCAACATCCAGTGATGCCGTAGCTTCATCCAATAGAACGATAGGAGCATCCTTAAGTAAAGCACGGGCAATAGAAATACGCTGACGTTCGCCTCCGGAGAGTGTATTTCCGTTTTCTCCGATAACAGTACGGTATCCGTCAGGCATCTTGGTAACGAACTCATCACATTGCGCCAAATGTGCCACACGCAAGACTTCTTCATCCGTTGCGTCACGGCGACCGATACGAATATTATCTATAACAGATGCATTGAATAAAACCACATCCTGAAACACAACAGAAAAATAACGTAGCAAAGTTTCCGGCTCTATCTGGCTGATGTCAATTCCACCAAGAGTGATTGATCCCTGTCGTATGTCCCAAAAACGCGCGGAAAGTTTAGCAGCTGTACTCTTACCGCTCCCCGAAGGGCCTACCAATGCTGTAATTTCCCCCTGACGGGCAATAAAACTCACGTCATACAATACTTGCTTACCCGTTTCGTAAGCAAAATCTACATGATTGAACACTATGTCAAAATTTTCAGGCGTGAACTTTGTGGTTCCATGCTGAACAGGCATGTCCTGCATCTCGCGCATACGTCGAATACGTACATCAAGATAAGAAAGGGCAGCAAGGTTGTTCATCACTTCATCTATAGGAGCGTAAATCCGGGAACCAAGAACCAGAAAAACAAGATAGACAAAAAGATCAAGCCTGCCTGTTGAAAGCATATCAGCTCCAACTATGATAACAGAAGCTATGCCTAACTTAAGCAAACTTTGAGCTCCATGCACCAATACGCCAAGCAACAGTTCATTACGGGTCAGTGCCTGTTCGTAGGAGTCAATCTTGTCGGTAAGGGTCTGGCGGTAGTTTGTCTCTTGATTATATGCTTTTATTTCTTGAATATTGTCCAATCCTTCCTGTATAGCTTCACTTACCGCCCGTTTGTTCAGATAATTTTCACGATTACCCGTTCTCATTTTTCGTTGAGAAAATATGAGTAACGCCATTGCTGTCGGAACTACCCAGAAAAGAGCCAAGGCTAACTGCCAGTTATAGAAAAACATGCCAATTGCTATTAACAGGATAGCAATTAGAGAAGCAAAAAGCTGTGGCACAGCATGTGAAAAAGTATGTTCCATGTCCGAACAGTCATCCATAATGGTAGCTGTAAGGTCTGAAAGATTCTTCTCTCCGAAAAAAGCCAATGGCAATAAACGTAACTTCTCTGCCAATGACACACGGCGTATTGCACTCTCGTCATAGACCGACGTATAAGTACTGTTATACTGGAAATAACCTATAACATACATTACTCCCATGAAACCTAGGCCAAGCAATCCGTAGTATAACAATCCGTGAGTTGTCGATGTTCCTGAAACAAGTAAAGGCCTCAGCCAATCATCCAAAAACAGGAAAACATAAACAGCCGGCAACATCAGTGCCAGATCCAACAGTGTAGTAAACAATACACCTCTCAGAAAATCCTTAGCTCCCTGATACGACAGGGCAAAGCGTTGTTGTATGGTTTTAATCATGATTATTATCCTCCTTTCTGCCAATAGTCCAGCTTGCGGAACGGTTATATTCATTCCACATTACCGCATAAATTCCCTTCTTTGCCAAAAGTTCCTGATGAGTTCCTTCTTCTGCTATTTCCCCATTATCTACTACAAGAATACGGTCAGCATCAACTACAGTTGACAAGCGGTGAGCAATCTTCAGAACAGTTTTTCCACGAGTCAATTCTTTCAGAGCATGTTTAATAAGCACTTCATTTTCTGGGTCGGCAAAAGCCGTAGCTTCATCAAGTACCACAATAGGTGCATCTTTCAGAATGGCACGTGCCAGTACAATACGCTGCTGTTCACCACCCGACAAGTAAGTACCTTCAGCCCCGATTTTTGTTTGCAATCCATCCGGCAAACGGTCTATAATTTCCCTGCATTGTGCCGCATCAATCGCACGGCTTACCTCTTCTTTTGTGGCGTTTGGTTTGCCGTAAATGAGATTATCCCATAAGGTAGTTTTAAAAAGATGAGCCTGCTGGAAAACAAAGGCTATGCTGTCCATTAATGATTCTTTAGAAATATCTCGTACATCTACGCCGCCTATACTAATCCGGCCTTCCTGCACATCCCAGAAACGTGGAAGCAGACGGGCTATTGTCGTTTTCCCACTGCCGGAAGCCCCCACAAGAGCATAAGTCTGACCTTGGGGAAGTTTAAAACTGATATTGTCTATGGCCTTTTGTCCGGTACCAGGATAAGAAAAAGAAACATGTTCGAACATGATATCAAACCGTTTGGGCTTTTGTGAATTATCCGCTTCTTTCAGCACTTCATAGTTCAGCAGATCTTCCAACCTGTTTATCGCTTCTCCAGCTTGCCCTGTAGCTTGTTGGAGATACATGCTTTTCATAATACTTTGTGAGAAAAGAGGGGTAAGCAGAATAAAAAGGAAGAAATCTACCAGTACTGATACAGGCTCATTACCATGCCCTATCATCAGTATGGAGACAGGAGCGAGAAAGAAAGCGAAACCATTGATAATTACCGTATAGAATGTCATAGGGTGACACCACATACGTGTATATGCCGTTACCATTCTATTATAATTCATAATACTTCGATGAAAATTCTTAAATGAATAAATGGTCTGTTGGAATACTTTTACTACAGGAATACCACGTACGTATTCTACAGCCTCCGTATTCATTTCTTCCAAAGCGGTCATGTATTTACTCATGAATTCCCGTCCATTTCCGTTCATCATGTAAGTCATTAATCCCATCGCTACCAGTACGGGGACAAGACAGGCCAATCCCAACTGCCAGTCAAAAACGAAAATAAGCACCGTAGTCAACAGAGGCATCAATACCGTAGCTGCCAGATCAGGCAACTGGTGAGCCAGAAAAGTATGTGTAATACTGGCATTGTCATCAATAATCTTACGGATACGTCCGGATGTATTTTGATCAAAAAAACCAAGCGGCATAGCCACTACACGTTCCATCGCATCACGTCGGATATTGCTTTCCACACGGAAAGCAGCCAGATGTGAAGCCATCAATGCAACAAAGTAAAGCACAACGCTTCCTATGGCCAGACCAGCTGCCCACCAGGCATAAACCATCATGTCCGTATCGCCGACGGTATCCGGTACAAGTAATTCTTTTACAATAAGCCATATCAATATGTACGGCACCAATCCTGCCAACGCACTAAGAGCCGACAGAATGAGGGACAAAGGAAAAAGAATCCGTCGCTGTCCCATATAACCCTGTAATTTTTTTAAAGTTCCCATTATTATATTATTTTCTCGTAACTATACATATATTCTTTTTCTTTTTTATCTACTTTCACTTCATCAAGTCCTGCAGACAATAGACAAGATTTCCTTTTAATGAACTGGTAGATTCTATTTATGCTATTTTATATCCCAACATTGAACTGAATTTAAAACATAACCAGGGTATCTGTCCCAGCACATAACCAAAGAAAAATCCCCAGCGTGAACGGAAAAACTTCATATAATTGGCTTGCTCAATAAGTTGCAAAGTTGGTTCCCATTGTTCGACCAAACGCCCGTCACTCAGTCCGAAGCGGATTTGAGCCTTATGCTTGCGAAGCGAGTCTGGCTTTACCCCGTGCCGGCTCATTATCGTACCGCATACGTCAAACCACAGTTCGCCTCCCTCGAAACGGCTTGCCACGGCATGCAGGAAGGCTTTTACCTGCTTTTCATAAAAATACATCAGCACTCCTTCCACAATAAAAATAAATTCCGCATTGGGATGTTTCCGACAGAGATTGTCCATCCAGTCGGTTTCCAGCAAGGACGCAGCGATATAGATATTACCCAGCTGTTCAGGTATCAGTTTCCGGCGCAACGCAATGACTTCCGGCAGATCCATATCATAAAAGATAGTCTTTCCGTTTCCGATACGCTGGAAACGGGTATCCAGCCCACAACCCACATTCACCACGACCGGATTTGGATGCGTTTCGATAAACTGCTGTACGGCACGGTCAAAATACCATCCTCGCACCACACATCCCACTTCACTCAGTTTTGCTCCATCAAATTGGGAATAATCATATTCCAAATTGTCCGCCAGCTGTTCCGCAGTCTTGTCATTCAGAATGGGGTTATCTCGACGGCTTTCTTTTGCTCGCATGTATAGCGGAATAAGTAGTGTTTCCGCCACGATGCTCTTAAACTCATGTTTCTGTTTCATATCTTTAGGTGTTTAATAGTGAACGATATTCAGATTTGTTCATAAAAAAAGGAGGAAACCTCTATGAAGATTTCCTCCTTGCCAACCGCTCTAACGCAGCTGTCTTTTTATATTTAAGCTGTCTGTATCTCATATCTTGATGATTGCCCTCCAACCTTGAATTTCAAACAAAATATAATCATGTAAAATAGCCTCCATTTCCTGTCGGGGTATGGCGTGCATCAACAGTTCCTCGAACATCGTGAACATCCATACCGTATGCAAATGGATGATAAAATCAGACACTGCCGTATTGATTTCAGGATGCTTCCGCCGCATGGACGCGAACCAGATTTTGACCAATTCGGTAGAACGATCTGTATAATTCTCGCGAAAGCTCTCCAACGAAGAACCTTGCGCATGAAACAGCAGAATCTTCATCAATGTGCTATGTTTGTCAATTAGCGAAACATATTCGTCTATACAGGATTTCAGGTATTCTTCCGACCTCATCATCATAATATCCTCTCCCCGTATGCCGTGATGCTCTTGCAACATAGCTTCCAAAGCGTATAAAACCGGACGCACCACCTCACGAAACAAATCATCTTTGTTCGTGAAGTAGTTATAGATATTCCCGACACCAATTCCTGCTAAATCTGCTATTTCGCGCATGGAAGTCTTGGAATAACCTTTTTGCTCGAATTGCTGTCTGGCTACTTTCAATATAAAACTCCGTATGTTTTCTTTTAAAATTTGCATATAAAGAACATGGTCCCTATTTGATGGTGCAAATTTACAGGTCATACTTTACCTTATCAATACCTATTTTTAGTGATTTTAGGAGAATTTTCCTTATTACTTACGCCATGAAAAATCACCTGAAAAGAACTATGCTCTTCATTTTTTTGATGGTGTAGAAATACATGTTTTAGGAAGAGTTCTTTATATAAAACGCTAATAATTAGTGAAATATAATCCAGGTAGGTGGACTTGTTCTTAAGTGGAATTCAAGTCCACCTGTTTCACCTCCTTTTAGATGCCATATTCTGCTTCAATTTGCAGTATGGATAAAAAGAAAAACCGCCGATAATGATTGATTATCAGCGGTTTTCGTTGTTTTGCTTTTTGTTTGAGTGATCCGCTTGGGGCTCGAACCCAAGACCCCAACATTAAAAGTGTTGTGCTCTACCTGCTGAGCTAGCGAATCAAACCTTATTGCCGTTAAGCGGGTGCAAAGATAGATAGTTTTTTTGAAGTTGCAAAGTTTTTTGCTTTTTTTCTTATCTTTGCGCATAGGTTTGCAGGAGGGTGTGGAAAAGCTCTTCGGAGGCTGTATGTGTCATGCCTGCAGATTGTGTACGTCATTCATACCAGATTATCTACATTATTAATATATATTATATGGCAACAGTTGACGATAAGAAAATTATTTTTTCAATGGTAGGTCTGAACAAGACCATTCAGCAGAACAACAAGCAGGTGCTGAAGAATATCTATCTGTCGTTCTTTTATGGGGCGAAGATCGGTATCATCGGTCTGAACGGTTCGGGTAAGTCTACCTTGCTGAAGATTATCGCCGGGTTGGATAAATCCTATCAGGGCGAAGTGGTGTTTTCACCCGGGTATTCGGTGGGATATCTGGCGCAGGAACCATATCTGGATCCTACGAAAACCGTGAAGGAAGTGGTAATGGAAGGTGTTCAGCCCATCGTGGACGCGCTGAACGAATACGAAGAAATCAATCAGAAGTTCGGTCTGCCCGAGTACTACGAAGATGCGGACAAGATGGAGAAGCTCTTCGCCCGCCAGGCTGAGCTGCAGGATATCATCGACGCAACGGATGCGTGGAACCTGGACAGTAAGCTGGAACGTGCCATGGACGCTTTGCGTTGTCCGCCCGAAGACCAGTCGGTAGAGCATCTGTCGGGAGGTGAGCGCCGCCGTGTGGCCCTCTGCCGCCTGCTCTTGCAGAAGCCTGACATCCTGTTGCTTGACGAGCCTACCAACCACCTCGATGCCGAGTCCATTGACTGGCTGGAGCAGCACTTGCAGCAGTATGAGGGTACGGTGATTGCCGTGACGCACGACCGCTATTTCCTCGACCATGTGGCTGGATGGATTCTGGAGCTCGACCGCGGGGAGGGTATTCCCTGGAAGGGCAATTATTCCAGCTGGCTGGAGCAGAAGACCAAGCGCATGGAGATGGAAGAGAAAACGGCCAGCAAGCGCCGCAAGACGCTGGAGCGCGAGCTGGAGTGGGTTCGCATGGCGCCCAAGGCCCGTCAGGCCAAGGGAAAGGCCCGTCTGAACTCGTACGACAAGCTGCTGAACGAAGACGTGAAGGAGAAGGAAGAGAAACTGGAAATCTTTATTCCCAACGGTCCGCGTCTGGGCAACAAGGTCATCGAGGCCAAGCATGTGGCCAAGGCTTATGGTGACAAGTTACTTTTCGACGACCTCAACTTTATGCTTCCGCCCAACGGCATCGTGGGCATCATCGGGCCGAACGGTGCAGGTAAGACTACATTGTTCCGCCTGATTATGGGATTGGAGAAACCCGACAAGGGTGAGTTTGAGGTGGGCGAGACCGTGAAGGTGGCCTATGTGGACCAGCAGCACAAGGATATCGACCCCAACAAGAGTGTTTATCAGGTCATTTCGGGGGGCAACGAGCTGATCCGTATGGGCGGACGCGACATCAATGCCCGTGCTTATCTTTCCCGTTTCAACTTCTCGGGTGCCGACCAGGAGAAGCTTTGTGGAGTCCTCTCGGGCGGTGAACGCAACCGTCTGCACCTGGCCATGGCCTTGAAGGAAGAGGGTAACGTGCTGCTGCTCGACGAGCCTACCAACGACATCGACGTCAATACCCTCCGTGCCTTGGAGGAAGGTCTTGAGGACTTTGCTGGCTGTGCCGTGGTCATCAGCCACGACCGTTGGTTCCTCGACCGTATCTGTACGCATATTCTGGCCTTTGAGGGCAATTCGAATGTGTTCTTCTTCGAAGGTTCCTATTCGGAATACGAAGAGAACAAGCTGAAGCGGCTGGGCAAGGAAGAGCCTACCCGCGTGAGATATCGCAAACTGATGGCCGATTGACGGATTTAGGTTTCGAATTGACAGCAAATCTCAATTTTGAAGCTCGGGAAAATATTGTTTTTCCCGAGCTTCAATCTTTTTATATTCCGTGTCTTTTCTTGTTGTGAAAAAAGTCTTATCTACTCTGAAAAAATGTAGTATCCTCGTAATATTTATATGAATTATATTCATTATCTTTGCACGAGGAAACAAAAATTAATGTTTAATTAACACTATCTACTAACTAAAAACAGAATTATGAGAAGAAATCTAATTCATTTCCTGTTAATTGCTGTGATGGCTGTATGCAGCGTGTCTGCCTTTGCCCAGACCACTACAGTAAAGGGCCAGCTTGTTGATGCTGAAACAGGCGAGCCTTTGGTGGGTGCTGCCGTAATGGTGGAAGGTACTTCACAAGGTTCCGTGACCGACGTGGACGGTTATTTCAAGCAAAGCGTTGCTGCCAATGCGACATTGGTATTCAAGTATGTGGGTTACAAGGACCTGAAGCAGAAAATTGCTCGGAAGGGAGCCTCCGTAGATTTGGGCGTCATCAAGATGCAGCCGGATGCGGTGATGCTGGCAGACGTTACGATTACTTCATCTATTGCTGTCGCTCGTAAGACTCCGGTAGCAGTGTCAACTGTGAATCCTGTGTTCATTGAAGAAAAGCTTGGTACACAAGAATTTCCGGAAGTATTGAAATCTACTCCTGGTGTGTACGTGACTAAAGATGGTGGTGGTTTCGGCGATGCACAAACCCGTATCCGTGGTTTCGAGAGTGAAAACGTTGCCATGATGATTAACGGTGTGCCTATGAATGGTATGGAAAATCAAAAGGTATATTGGAGTAACTGGTCTGGCCTTTCGGATGTAACTAGCTCTATGCAGGTACAGCGTGGTTTGGGTGCTTCTAAGGTGGCTTCACCTGCTGTGGGTGGTTCTATCAATATTATTACTAAAAGTACTGATGCCAAAAAAGGCGGTTTTGTGTCCTATGCTATGGGTAATGACGGATATAATAAGATGCTGTTTAGTGTATCTTCCGGTCTAACTAAGGATGGCTGGGCCTTTACTTTGCTAGGTGGAAAGACTTGGGGTGACGGTTATATCATGGGTACTGATTTCGAAGGTTACAATTATTTTGCTAGTGTAACTAAACGTTTCAACGACAATCACCAATTGACTCTGTCTGCTTTTGGTGCACCGCAATGGCACAATCAGCGTAACTATAATAATGCTCTTTCCATTAAGGAATGGCAGCGTGTACAACAATACACTGGTGAGAAAAGTCCTTATCGATACAATCCGACTTTCGGTTACCGTAAGGGACAAGTGTTTAATTCCAATCGAAACTCTTACCACAAGCCTCAGATCTCGCTGAATCACTTGTGGCAGATTGATCATAAGTCCAGTCTGAGTACAGCACTTTATGCTTCTATCGGCCGTGGTAATGGTTACAGTGGTACGGGAGATTCTGCTAATCGTAGCAAGTGGTATGGTGCTACAAATGGTAAAGTTAACAATACGTTCCGCCATCCGGATGGCACTTTCGATTACGATGCTATCGATGAAATGAATGCTGCCAGCACTACCGGTTCAAAAATGGTAATGGCTAAGAGTATGAATAACCATGAATGGTATGGCTTGCTTTCTACTTACACAACTAAGTTTGGCGAATACTTAGATTTCTATGGCGGTATCGACTTGCGCTATTACAAGGGGTTGCATCAGAATATTATTACTGACTTGTTCAGTGGACAATATTTTGTGGATTACAACCGTAACAGTGTACGTCCTGAAAACAATGCTGCTGCTAACGATGCAAGCTTTGCTAAACAGAAATTGGGCGTAGGTGATGTTGTTTATCGTGATTATGATGGTTACGTAATGTCTGAAGGTGTTTTTGCTCAGTTGGAATATAACCGTGAAAAGTTGAGTACCTTTGTTTCTGGTAGTTTGTCGAATACAGGTTACTGGCGTTATGACCGTTTTTATTACGATGAGGCACGCGCTAAGAGTGGTAAAAAGAACTATTTAGGTGGAAATATTAAAGGTGGTGCCAATTACAACTTGACAGAAAACCACAATATTTTCTTTAATGCTGGTTTTATTAGTCGTGCACCGATGTTTGATACGTCGTTTATTAACTCCCAGAACTCACATGAACGTAATCCGGATGCTCGTAATGAAAAGGTAATGTCTTTTGAATTGGGCTATGGTTATCGTAGTAAAGTCTTTTCGGCTAATGTCAATGCCTATTATACGCAGTGGAAGGACAAGAGCTTATATGACAGTTATACAGATAACGGCACAGGCGAACGCTATGTGTTGAATATGACTGGAGCTAATGCCAAGCATATGGGTATTGAAGTGGATCTCGAGGCTAAACCAACTCGTTGGCTGAGTGTGACTGGTATGTTCTCTTTAGGTGACTGGCGCTGGGACGGATTGGCAAGTGGTTTCTACTACAATATGGAAGGCCAAATGGTAACCGGTGGTGGAGGCGAAGTCATTACCGACATGAACAAAGCCGAAGATTATCGGTATAAAATCCGTATGGATAATGTGAATGTGGGTGGTTCTGCACAGACTACTGCAGCTTTGGGTCTGACTGTACGTCCGATGGAAGGATTGAGAATCGGTTTGGATTGGAACTTTGCTGCACGCTTGTTCTCTGACTATGATATTGATGCCGGTAATGCTACTCCGGGTAAGGAATATCAAGTGGCTGAACCGTGGAAGGTTCCTTCTTATCATGTGTTCGATTTGAACGCTGGATATACTTTCGATTTTGGCAAAGTTCGTGCTACTCTCAGTGGAAATATAAACAACCTCTTCGATCAGGAATATATTGCTGACGCTTGGGATGGTAGTACTTGGGAAGAAGCTACTGTATTCTATGGATTCGGACGTACTTACTCCGTGAGACTGAAGTTCAATTTCTAATTTTAATGGAAACAAAATTATGAGAAAGATATATTATCTATGTGGCTTGTTTGTAGCGGCCATGACGTTTACTGGCTGTGACTACAACGAAGAACATTTTCCGGGTTTTGAAGATGAGAAGCTTTCGAAGGATGTAGTCAATTATGAGGGGGAATTTACAGGGAAATATCCTGAAGCCGGTTATTTTACATTGACTGTCGGAAGTAATGATTATACAGAGATTGAAAAGGCTGTAACGTCGATGCTCGACGGAATGTATCCTTATTGTGATGAGGGGTCTACGGCTCGTGTAACCATAAAGGTGGCAGACATTTTGCCCAGTTATGAGGAAGAACCCGATGCATCTGTCGAGTATGAGTTGACAGATACAGATTATGAATCTATGGGTACAGGCAAGGGAGAACCGGGTGAACACCATAATTTTAGTAGCAGTTGTAAACCGGCTGACTATTTGCCTGAATTCTGTAAGAATAAGTATGCTGATGCAGCTGCTGGTACTATCGTTAAAATTGTTTATAAATTCTATTCTGGTAGTGTAGCTGTAGAATACAGATATTATCAGAAACAAAACAATGGTAGTTGGAAAGAGGCCAAGAATACTTTCACGGCTGACAAGAATTATACGATGTCGGTAGCGGACTATCAGGCCATTTATGCAGATGAAAATGCGTATCGTTTTGAGACTGCTGCTTACGATGATGTTAATAAGTTGATGGCTGCATTTTTGAAAAACAAGTATGCTTATGTCGTTTATGATGGTATGACTGTGCGCGTTACTTATACGATGCAAAGTAATAAAGATACAAGCAAGGATTATACGACCAACTCTGTATATCGCTATGAAGAACGTACTGGCCTTTGGAGCTATTATAAGACATCCGATGATTTGATGTTGGCACCGTTCGATCGTATCGGAACGTTCAAGTTCACTGAAGGTAAATGGATGTTGGATGCTTTCATCAATGGTGTCATTAAATTGACGATGGCAGCTGAGGACTATACTACGCTCTATGAGTGGGTAAAGGCTAACAAACCTGAGTTCTTAAGTACACAAAATAAACCGGAAGAATATTATTTCGGTGCGTCTTCGCAATACGGAAACATCAATAACAAGTATAGCACATGGAAATCATTCTATAATGTAGATGGATATTTGAATGGATTGAGTGATGCACAGATACAGGAAATAATGGATAAACGTTTGGCCGAAGAAGGAATTGCAACTCTTTTGCTTCCGTCAATGGTGTCCAATCCGGATGCTTCCTATCTTTATGAAGTGGTTTATAAAATTTATGCTGGCCGAGGGGATGGAAATTACTCCATGACCTTCCAATACAAAGAAGTGGAGGGCGTAAATAAGTTTGTATGGAACGGAGCAACCCCGGTAAAACAATAAGATTATTTGTTCACTAAGTCGTATTTGAAAAGAGGTTGCCAGTTTAGGCAGCCTCTTTTTTATTATTTTGCTGATAGTATGAAGTATTTTGCGATTTTTCTATCTTTTTTATGGATTGTGAGTGGGTGTAGTTCGGATGATTCTTCAGTTACTCCTCCACTGGCTAACGAAAATGCGAATTCTCCCTTATCTGGTTACACTTATGTTACTGATTATTCCATGCCCCGTTTAAATTCCGAGAATTACTATGTGGAGCATACGGTAACTTATGATGGCAAGAAAATCTTGAATTATGCCTATGAGTGGGTGAAGGATAAGAAACATACGGCGTGGGTGGCTTTCAGCTTTGACAAAACAACTTCGCAGAAGAATGTCAGCCGGTCGGATGATGCATGGGCTACGGACTTGGAATTGCCGGGAGGATGGTGTCCCGAAGAAAGTAACCACAAAAGTGACGGGTTCGACAAAGGACACTTGTGTGCATCCGAAGATAGGGTGTACTCGAAGGAGGCTAATGCACAGACTTTCTATTATAGCAATATGAGTCCGCAAATGAGTTCGTTCAACGGAGGTTTTTGGGCTTCATTCGAGATTCTGGTACAGAAGTGGGCACGTTCGGGTGGATACGACAAGCTCTATGTGGTGAAAGGTGGTACGGTCAATCAGCTGCTTGTGAACTTTACGGGTACACGCAAGGGAAATGATGGTGTGCTGCCTGAGACTGATGCCAATGGCTTTACCAAAAAAGGTTTGGCATGTCCCAAGTATTACTTTATGGCCATACTTGGTGAAAAGGGAGATACATATCAGGCTGTCGGTTTCTGGATGGAGCATCGTGATGACTATGGCTACGAGTACGACAACTTTGCCCCTTCGGACGTGATGAAGACCTACGCCCTCAGCATCGACGACCTGGAGAAGAACACAGGCCTTGATTTCTTCTGCAACTTGCCCGATGATGTGGAGAACAGTGTGGAGAGCACTTGGAATGAAGCAGACTGGGCCTGGTAGCCGAAGGCGTGCTTCTCTATAAGAATGACAATCCCTGGCATCTTTGATGGAAGGATGCCAGGGATTGTTGTTTGATGCCTGTCGGTTCGACGGTTTATTTGTTCACCACGTGGATGGGCTTGCCTTCCTGATAGGCTTTCAGGTTGTCCAGGGCAATCTGCATCAGACGCTCGCGGGCAGCTGTGCTGGCCCAGGCGATGTGTGGAGTGATGTAGCAGTTGCGGGCCGTGAGCAGCGGGTTGTCGGCGCGGGGAGGCTCTTGTGAGAGGACATCGACACCGGCGGCATAGATGCGTCCGCTGTTCAGGGCGTCGGCCAGGTCCTGCTCGTTGACCAGCGGGCCGCGTCCTGTGTTGATGAGGATGGCAGTGGGTTTCATCAGACTGAGGCGGCGGGCATTGACCATCTCACGGGTCTGCTCGGTGAGGGGGCAGTGCAGGCTGACGACGTCGCATTCGGCAAACAGTTCGTCCAGTTCCATCTTCTTGATTTCGGGTGGCAGCTGGAAGTGCGATTTGGAGGTATAGGCACACACCTCCATGCCGAAGCTGATGGCGATGCGTGCGGTTCTCATGCCGGTGTTGCCCAGGCCGACGATACCCATCTTCTTGCCGGCCAGTTCGATGAGCGGTGTGTCCCAGAAGCAGAAGTCGGGACTGTTGGTCCAGCGGCCTTTGTGTACTTCTTCGGAGTGGTGCTGCACCTGTTGGGCAATGTTCAGCAGGTGGGCAAAGACCATTTGGGCCACGGAGTCGGTACTGTAGGCGGGAATGTTGGTCACGGTGATGCCACGTTCTTTGGCTGCAGCAGTATCTACGATGTTGTATCCGGTAGCCATCACACCGATGTATTTCAGTTGGGGCAGGGCGGCCATGTGTTCGGCTGTAATGACCACTTTGTTGGTGAGAAGTACGTCGGCACCTTCGGCGCGTTCCACTACTTCTGCGGGGGCGGTACGGTCATAGACGACACATTCGCCCAACTTCTTCATTTCGTCCCAGGAGAGGTCTCCGGGATTGGCGGCATAGCCGTCGAGCGCTACAATTTTCATGTCATTCAAATATTAAATATCAAATATCAAATATTATTTTTTTTCTTCATTGTAAGTATGGTTGCGGTTAGTAGCTTGATAAGTTCTCTACAATCATTATCTATAGATAGAAATTGTTTCTCGGTCAGATAATCGGTCTGTTTTAGAATTTGTAACCAATATAATGTTTCTGAGCATTCTTTTTGGGCTATAGCAAGTTTATGTATATAGTCAGAGGAAGATTCTGCATAAACAGACTCACTGATGTTGGCGCCTATTGAAGTACCGCTCCGTAAAAGTTGTTTGCTCATGACTTGTTCGTCCTTGTCTTCCTTTAAATATTTGTATAATTTGATAATCCTTATAGCAAACAAAACAGATTTGTCATTCAGTATATATACTTTTTCCCCCATATATTTAATATTTTATATTTGATATTTTATATTTAATTAAACCGTTCTTTTCCCCACAACGCCTGCATCCGTTCCTTGTGTTTGGCTTCGGCCGCATTCTCCTGCGGATGCCAGATGCTGTGGTCTTTCAGTTCGTCGGGAAGGAACTGCTGGCGGACGAAGTGGCCCGGGTAGTCGTGGGCATACTTGTAGTTTTCTCCGTAGCCCAGTTGCTTCATCAGCTTGGTGGGGGCATTGCGCAGATGAAGGGGGACGGGAAGGTTGCCGGTCTGCCGGACCAGTTCCAGCGCGTCGTTGATGGCCATGTAAGCGGAGTTGCTCTTGGGGCTGGTGGCCAGGTAGATGGTCGTTTCGGCCAGGGGGATGCGGCCTTCGGGCCAGCCTACCTTCATCACGGCGTCGAAGCAGGCGTTGGCCAGCAGCAGGGCGTTGGGATTGGCCAGCCCGATGTCTTCCGAAGCGGATATCACCAGGCGGCGGGCGATGAAGGCCGGGTCTTCGCCGCCTTCCACCATGCGGGCCAGCCAGTAGATGGCACCGTCGGGGTCGCTGCCGCGGATGGACTTGATGAAGGCGGAGATAATGTCGTAGTGCATCTCGCCGTCCTTGTCGTAGGCCAGCGGGTTCTGTTGCAGGCGTTCGGTCACCATGTCGTCGGTGATGACGACTGCGTCGCCCGTTTCCGATTCAACAACCAGCTCCAGTATGTTGAGCAGCTTGCGGGCATCGCCTCCGCTGTAGCGCAGCATGGCGGTGGTTTCCTTCACTTCGATGTGGCGTTCGCGCAGGATGTGGTCGGTGGTCAGCGCCCGCTGGAGCAGTTCCAGCAGGTCGTCTTTTTCGAGAGGTTTGAGAACATAGATCTGGCAGCGCGACAGCAGGGGGCGGATCACTTCGAACGAAGGGTTTTCCGTCGTGGCACCGATCAGCGTCACGATGCCCTGTTCGACGGCTCCCAGCAGCGAATCTTGCTGGGACTTGCTGAAACGGTGTATTTCGTCGATGAAGAGGATGGGATTGGCTTGCGAAAAGAACCGGTTGTTCTTGGCACGCTCAATGACGTCGCGCACGTCCTTCACGCCGCTGGTCACGGCGCTCAGCGTGTAGAACGGCGTTTCCAGCTTGTTGGCGATGATTTGTGCCAGCGTTGTTTTTCCCACTCCCGGAGGTCCCCACAGAATGAAGGATGAAATGTGTCCTGAATCAATCATTTTGCGGAGCACCGCTCCCGGGCCGACCAGATGTTTCTGGCCGATGTATTCGTCTAATGTTTTGGGCCGAAGCCTTTCTGCCAGTGGTTGCACGTTCGTATGTTCTTAAAATATCATCATGATCATGAAGCGGATACCATCCTTCTTCACGCCGGGGATGTCGGTGTAGGTGAGGCGGCGCACGTATTCGATGTGCAGCAGCTTGAAGATGTTATAGATTCCCACACTGGCCTCCACATAAGGTGTCTTGCCCATGACGTAGCTGGTGGGCACACCGTTGCGGGTAGGGAAAAGGAAGAGGTCCGGGTCATGGCTCTTGTAAGGGTTGTTCTTGTCGGTCAGTGTTCCCCACAGGCCGCGGATGCGGAACATTTCGCGCCACTTCAGCTTCTTCAGCAGCGGGATGCGGTTGAAGAGCTTGCCGTTCATGTCGTAGCTCAGGGCCAGCGAGCCGTAGCGGTCGTTCAGGAACTCCATGTTGTTGATGAGCGAGAACGATTCGTTGTGCTGGGTGATGTACGACAGATTGGCCATGGGGAGGTTCAGCAGAGGGAAGGGCACCTTGTTCCACTGGGCACCGGCACGGGCGGTGATGTCAATCTTGCCCCACGAACCGAACCAGAAGCGTTTGCGCAGGCCGATTTCGGTGAGGTTGAAGTTGTATTCACCTCCCAGCACGCCCTTGAAGCCGGCTGTGTGCGACAGGGTGAATTGGGGTGCGTCCAGCGATACAGGTACGCGGCGCTGCTTGGTGTTGACGAAGGTCTCGCCCGGAGCATATCGCAGGGTCACACCCACTTCGGCCGTGGTGATGTCGTGGACGAAGGTGTTCTTGTCGCCCTTCACGCCGGGTGTCTCACCGTCGTTGCGCCAGTATTGCAGGATGCCGGCGGGCTGGTCGTTGCGGTGGCGCAGCATAGCCTTGACGGAGAATCCCGTATTGGTTTCCAGTTCGTAGTTGATGGTAGCGTCGCGGATGTAGGACAGCTGGTCTACGGTGGTCCATTTCCAACCCACGAACATGTTGTCCTTGTCGGTCTCCAGATACTTGTCTACGGGCGACATGACGTCGTAGGTGTATTTGGCGGAGATATAATGTTTGGGGAACTCCCACAATACGTATTCGCGCTTGTTGAACGAATAGGCCACCTGTCCGGAGTAGAACCATTTCTTGTCGCGCGTACCGTAGGCACCGTATCCGCTGAAGTTCCAGTGGGGATCCAGGTTGCCGGTGGTCATGCCGCTCAGGCGGAAACGGGCTCCGTTCACATAGTTGCTGGTGATGATGGTGTTGATGGGGCCGAAGTCGAACTTGCTGGGATGGTCTTTGGATCCGGTCTCTACGAAGTTCTCAATCAGCGCCTTGGCACCGAAGATGATAATCTTGAATCCCGGTATCTGCTCGATGCGGTTCATGAAGATGTCCATGGTGCTCTCCTTCTTGGTGAGGGGTACCTGGCGTACTTCCGCCCAATATTCGTCGCTCTTGGCCAGCATGTTGGCTTCCTTGATGACTTTTCCTTTCAGACGGAAAAGGCGGGGCTCTATCTCGTCAAAACTGTATTTCGAATATTTGGTGGTGCGTTGCACTTCCAGTCCCTGGATGCCCTTCATCAGAGCCAGTTCGACGGTCATGTCGTCGTCGGTCAGCACCCAGTTGCTGTCGGGCAGCTGTTCGAACTGCTGGACGATGTCCAGGTTCTCCACGAAGTTGACGCCCGTTTTTTTCGGCAGGTTCATGGTACACTTCTTCACGGCATAGGTGGAGTCCTTTACCACATACAGGTGGCCCGTAAAGCCGAAGTCCTGCGGGTTGTTGGGCACGAACGTCAGGTGCACACATTCCTGCTGGTCCACCATCAGGGTGTCCATCAGATAGTATTTGTAGAACGAGATGGCGCCGCGCCCGATGGGGCTGACGAAGCGGCGTTGCAGCAGGCGGATGTCGTCGTCGTAGATGTTTACGTCCGAGAAGACGTCGTTCAGGATGGTGCCCAGCATGTCGCCGGTACTGAAGAATTCCTCGATGCCCGTCGAGTTCATGCCTTCGATGATGGTCTTTTCGCTGCGCGGACTCTTGCGGTAGATGGTGCGCGAGGCTGTTTCCTTGATGGAGATGGGCAGAATCTGCTTGCCGGTCTTGGGCGACGTTTCCACCTGGTCCTTGAAGAAGGAGAACTTCTTGTAGAGGCCTTTCTCCATCTTCTCCGGCGTGACGTCGTTGAGCGACATCTTCATCTTCTCGTATTTCTGGTATTGGTAGAAGTCATTCTCCTCCAGCTTCAGCTGCTTCTTGTGGTCGATGACCTTGCGCATGAAGTCTACGGCCGGATTGTTCTTCCGGGAGTATTTTTCTTTCTTCGGCTTTACCACCACTTCGGCCAGCATGATGTCGTCGGGCGACATCTTGACGTTCAGCACTTTCTGTCCCGGCTTGATCTTGATTTTCTTGGTTATGTAACCGATGGTGGAAAAGGTCAGCTCGTCCCAGCCTCTGCGGGTTTCGACTGTATATTCTCCTTCGCCGTTGGTAATGGCTCCCACGCCTTTGCCTTCGTACTGGACGGTGACGTAAAGCAAGGGTTCGTTGGTGATGGAGTCGGTTACGACGCCTTTGATTTGTGCGGATACCCCCGTGAGCTGGGTGAAAAGCATCACTGCCAGGAGGGTGAGGGTTATATAAAGTTGCTTCATATCTATTATAATGGAACTGCAAAGGTAGTAATTTGCAAGCAAATAAGAAGCAAATTTGGATTATTTGGGAATTGAGATTATAAAAATATGGAAAACATCCCTTGGGTATGTATCTATTTCTTAATTCTCAGTTCCCAAATACTAATAATTATTTTTTCAGCAATACCTGCACGATGCGTTCGGCCGTGCGTCCGTCCCAGCGTTCGGGCAGGGTGCTGTGCTTCCATTCGCCTTTCAGCATCTTCTCCAGAGAGGCCGACAGGGCGAAGGTGTTTTCGCCTACCAGTTCGTTGGTGCCGATGCGCCACGTCTCGGGATGCTCGGCATAGGTGTTCAGCGTGATGCAGGGCACGTCGAGGAAGGTGGCTTCTTCAGCAATGTTTCCGGAGTCGGTGATGATGCCGCGTGCCTGGTTGATGAGGAAGCCGAAGTGCAGATAGCTTTGCGGCGGCAGGATGTGCAGGTTGGGGGCGCTGATGCCGGTTGCCAGGATGGCCTGCTGCACGTAGGGATGCAGGGGAGCCACGACGGGAACTCCGTCGGCCCGGTCGAGGATGGTCTGCAGCAGGGACTGTAGCACGTGCCGCTGCTGGACCAGTTCGCGGCGGTTCAGCGTGAGCAGCAGGTAGCAGCCTTTCTTCAGTCCGAGGGAGTCGAACCAGACGGGTTGCAGCAGACGGTGGCGGTTGTAGCGGATGGTATCCATCAGGATGTTGCCCACGTAGTGGATGTATTCCGGTATCATGCCTTCCTGGTTCAGGTTGCGGTTGGCGGCCATGCTGGCGGCAAACAGGTAGTCGGAGATGGCGTCGACAATGGTCCGGTTCACCTCGCGCGGCATGTTCATGTCGAACGAGCGGGTGCCGGCGATGACGTGTGCCACCTTCAGTCCGCGTTTCTTGGCCACGATGGCACAGCTCATGGTGGCTGTCATGTCGTCGACCACCAGCACCGTCTGTGCCGGGTGGGCGTTGAGTTCCTTTTCGAAGGCCAGCATGATGTCGGCCGTCACCTGCGAATGGTCGGTGCCCGTGACGCCCAGATAAGCGTCGGGTTTCTTCATGTCCAGGTCGGAAAAGAGGGAAGGCTCCAGGGCCGGGTCGTTTTCCGGACCGGTATAGACCACCCGGTAGGTGATGTCCTGACCCGCTTCGCGTGCGGCGTCCATGGCGCGGCACAGGGGAGCTATTTTCATAAAATTGGGGCGAGCGCCCGCTACAATGGTTATTTTCATGAGTCGAACCTTTTAAATCTTTCACAAAAGTACGTTTTCTAATGGAATTTTATTCGTTACTTTGCAGGAAATTTCATGTATATGCCTACATTTGTTCAGATACTCGATTTTGTGGGGACGTTTGCTTTTGCTATCAGCGGCATCCGTCTGGCCTCGGCCAAACGCTTTGACTGGTTTGGCGCTTATGTGGTTGGTTTTGCCACGGCTGTGGGCGGCGGTACGCTGCGCGACTTGCTGCTCGACGTGACGCCCGGCTGGATGACCGATCCTATCTACCTCATCTGTACGGGTCTTGCCCTGATCTTCGTGACCATGTTCGGCAAGCACCTCATCCATCTGAACAACACGTTTTTCTTTTTCGATACCATCGGCCTGGCCCTGTTTACGGTCGTAGGTGTGGGCAAGAGTCTGTCGCTGGGTTATCCTTTCTGGGTGGCCATCATCATGGGCAGCATGACGGGTGCTGCGGGCGGTGTCATCCGCGACGTGTTCATCAACGAAATCCCGCTGATATTCCGCAAGGAGATTTATGCGGTGGCCTGTGTGGTAGGCGGATTGGTCTACTGGGTGTGCGCGCTGGCACAGGTGGACGATTACATCTGTCAGATAGCCTGCGGTATTGTGGTTTTCCTGACGCGCATTCTGGCCGTGAAGTACAAGATTTGCCTGCCGACGCTGTCGGGGCATGCCTGACAGACGGCCGGCCGATAGGGCAGGAAAGAGAGAAGGAAGAGAGACTGGTTCAAATAAAGAGATACAATTATAATCCCCTCCTTCTGGAAGGAGGGGTGCCCAACGGGCGGGGTGGTAGGTTTTCACGATTATAATATCAATCCATGTAATATGTGTTGACCTACCACCTCCCCCTATCGGGGACTCCTCCTTCCCGAAGGAGGAGAGTTTGAGTTACCTTTGTTTTGATACACCTCTTTTATGGTATCCTGACGAAGTGCTTTCTCAGGGTCTGACGCAGTGCTTCGTTACCCCCTCATGCAGTGCTTCGTCAGCCCCTCACGAAGCACTTCGTCAGAGGGTCATGCAGTGCTTCGTGAGGATGCCATCCGGCGGGTGGTTGCGGGCTGTTCCCGTCAGAACAGCGTGTCTGTCGTGTTGAACAGCTTCTTGTCGTTCAGTTTCACCACCTTGCCATATTTCTCCAGCTTCTTCAAGTCTATCATCTTGGGGTTGCCCATGATGGCGATGGCATAGGGTTTGCCCTGGATGTTTTCCTGGTAGAACTTCACAATGTCGTCGAAGGTCAGGGTATCGATTTGCGGCAACTGCTCCTTGGCCGGGTCTTCGGTATAGCCCTGGTAGCCGAGGTTCACCAGATACATCGCCTTGGTGCGGAAGTCGGGATGGTTGGTCAGGGCCGACTGGCGCAGGTAGCTCTTGATGTTGTCGATGCGGTCGGCGTTCTGCGGCATGTCGTTGATGAGTCCCATGAACACGTCGACGGCATCGTTGGCCTTGTCGTTCTGCGTACCGATGCTTCCGTACAGGTAGCTGGCTTTGCCGGCTATTCCCTGCGTGGCGGCGTAGGCATAGGCCGTGTAGGCCATGGAGCGTTTCTCGCGGATTTCGTTCAGTACCAGTCCCGTGAAGTCCAGGCCGAAGTACTGGTTGAAGGCGTCGCGCAGCACGTCATCCTTCTTGTCGGCCGTCTGCATGGGCAGGTAGAAGTGGATCTGTGCCTGTTCGGCATCGCTGTTCGGCAGGAAGTAGATGGTGTTTTCGCTGACGCTCTGCATGGGCTTCACGCGCGGCGATTCGGACGGGCGTTCGTTGGCTACCAGCGGGAGGTTCTGGCTCAGGATGGTGTAGACGTTGTCGAACGGCAGGGTGCCGGTATAGAAAATCTTTGATTCGAAGTTGGAGGCGCGGTTGATGTCGCCGGTCAGTTCCGAGATTTGCAGCTCCAGCACTTCCTTGTCGGTCAGTTCGTCGATGTAGTCCGACTTGTCGCCGTAGAGCAGGTACTGGCGCAGGGCTTCGTTCAGGGTGCTGACGTTCTCCTTGCGCTGCTGGCGGGTACTCAGGATGTTTCCCTTCAGCTGGGCCAGCTGCTTGTCGTCCAGTTTGGGCATCAGTATCTGTCGGGACAGGAGCTGGCAGGCCTGGGGCAGCGTTTCCTCGAAACCTTCCATCACGATGGTCAGGTAGTTGGAGCTGGCCGACACGTAGCAGGTAGCGTTCAGCTTGCTCAGTTCCTCCTTCAGCTGTTGCGGTTCGTAGAGGCCCATCACGCCGGCATTGTTCATCAGGCTGGCGGCAATGTCCAGTTTGGGGAATTCATCCGTTCCGGCACCATATTGCAGGACGAGCTGGAAGATGTTGTTCTCCTTGTTGGGCGTATAGTACACCTTGGACCGGTCGTTCAGCTGCTTCACCTGCACGTCGCTGAAGTCGAGGAAGTTCTCGGCCACGTGGCCGATGGGCAGGTTCTTGAACTGCAGGGCGTAGAGCGACTGCTGGCCCACGGGCGGTTCTACCGGCTTGTAGTTGGGCTTGGCTATCTTCTCGTTCTTCTTGGCTTTGCCCTGCTCGATGTAGAGGGCCAGGTAGTTCTTGGACAGGTATTGCTTGGCCACACGCTTCACGTCGTCGTTGGTCACGGCCATGATTTTGTCCTTGTAGTTCAGTATCTCGTTCAGGTCCTGTCCGTTGCAGAAGGCGTTCATCAGAATCATGGCTTTCTGCTCGTTCTTCTCCATGGCCAGGTCGAACTGGCGGCACATTTCCGCCTTGATGGCGTTGATTTTCCAGTCTTCGAACGCTCCGTTCGCAATCTGCTCGATGGCTTCCACCGCTTTCTTCTCGGCACTCTTGTTCGACTCGAAGCGGCGCTGGTTCTCGTCGTAGAGCGGGATGCTGACCACGACCGAACGTCCCTGCTCGCGGAAGGTCTGCGCATAGGCTCCGGCGCTGGTCAGTTCGCCGTCCAGCACCAGCTTGTCCAGCGCACCCGTCTGGCTGCTGTTGCTCAGCAGGGACAGGGCGATGTCGAGGGCGTCCTCATCGGGGTGTCCGGCAGGCACGCCGTTGAACACCATGGCCACTTGCGGATAGTAGCCAATCTTTTCGGTGTACTGCTTGCGTCCCTGGATGCTGGTGCCCGTATATTCCTTGCGTGCCGGCATCGGTTTCCTGGCGAGGCGTCCGAAGGTGCCTGCGATGCGTCCTGCTACCTGCTGGGCGTTGACGTTGCCCACCAGCACCAGTACCATGTTCTCAGGCACGTACCAGGTATCGTAGAATTCGATGAGCTTGCTCAGCTGCGGGTTTTTCAAGTGTTCGGGCAGGCCGATGATGTCGCGCGAGTAGGGGAAGCCTTCGAAGGCCTTGCTCATGAAGAAGCTGCTCACGGCCTGGTTGGGGTTGTCCTGCGCGCGGTTATACTCTTCGTACACGTTTTCCAGTTCCGGCTGGAAGGAGCGGAACACGGGATGGATGAAACGCTGCGAGGAGATTTCGAGCCATTTGTTGATCTGATAGGCCGGGAAAGAGCTGTGATAGAACGTGTAGTCGTAGCTGGTGGCGGCATTCACACCCTTGGCTCCGATGCTTTCCATCAGGCTGGAATATTCCGTCGGCAGGCTGATTTTACCGGCCTTCAGGGTCAGTTCGTTGATTTCCTGGTTCAGGGCGTCTTTCTTGACGGGGTCGGTTTCGGCGGCCCGCTGGTCATATTTGGCGATGATTTCCTTATAGATAGGTTCTTCTTCGGCCCAGTTGAGGGCACCGATGTTGTCCGTTCCCTTGAACATGACGTGCTCCAGGTAGTGGGCCAGTCCCGTATAGGCTTCCGGGTCGTTGATGGAGCCGACGCGTACGCCGACCAGTCCGAATACGTCCGATTTGGACTCGTCTTCCCATATATATACGGAAAGGCCGTTTTTCAGTTGGAATGCCTTCAGGCCCTGGCTGAATGCGGGCATAGCTATGACGGCTATAGCCAGACATAGCAGCATTTTCAGTTTCATGAATTTCATAACTTTACATTTTTTTTCGGTTGATGTGTCTTTGATAGTTAATCTGTATACAAAGCTATAAAAAAATCACAATCGGTACCGGGAAGTGGTAGAAAATTTATCTCCGGAACGGATTTTTATATCCTAAATTGACGCGGGCTGGTGACAATATGATATATAACATATCTTTTGCACGGAATATTTTCGGTATATAGATGTCGATATGTCAAAAGAAACCGCTATATTTGTAATTGTTAAGTTAACCCAACAAAAATCACTAATACCAGACTACGATGAAAAAAGAAATTAAGTTCAGTCTCGTCTATCGGGACATGTGGCAGTCTTCCGGCAAGTATCAGCCGAGGGTGGACCAGTTGGTGCGCATTGCTCCGCTGATTGTCGAGATGGGCTGTTTTGCGAGAGTGGAAACCAACGGCGGTGCTTTCGAGCAAGTGAACCTGCTGTATGGCGAAAATCCGAACAAGGCCGTGCGTGCCTTTACCAAACCGTTTCATGAGGCAGGCATACAGACGCACATGCTGGACAGGGGATTGAACGCCTTGCGTATGTATCCCGTACCTGCCGATGTGCGCCGCCTGATGTACAAGGTGAAGCATGCACAGGGCGTGGACATCACCCGCATCTTCTGCGGATTGAACGAGACCCGCAACATCATTCCCTCCATCAAATATGCGTTGGAGGCGGGCATGATTCCGCAGGCTACGCTGTGCATCACCTATTCGCCGGTCCACACCGTAGAATATTATACCGAGATTGCCGATAAGCTGATTGAGGCCGGTGCGCCCGAAATCTGTCTGAAGGACATGGCCGGCATCGGCCGTCCAGGCATGCTGGGCCGGCTGACCAAAGCCATCAAGGAACGCCATCCCGAAGTCATCATCCAATATCACGGGCACAGCGGTCCGGGCCTCTCCATGGCCTCCATCCTGGAAGTCTGCGAGAACGGTGCCGATATTATAGATGTGGCCATGGAACCCATGTCGTGGGGCAAGGTGCATCCCGACGTCATCTCCGTACAGGCCATGCTGAAGGACAAGGGCTTCCAGGTACCCGAAATCAATATGAAAGCCTATATGAAGGCACGTGCCATGACGCAGGAGTTTATCGACGACTTCCTGGGTTACTTCATGGACCCCACCAACAAGCACATGTCGTCGCTGCTGCTGAAGTGCGGACTGCCCGGTGGCATGATGGGTTCGATGATGGCCGACCTGAAGGGAGTGCATTCGGGCATCAATATGATATTGAAGAGCAAGAACCAGCCTCCGATGAGCATCGACGACCTGCTGGTGATGCTGTTCGACGAAGTGGAGTACGTATGGCCGAAGCTGGGCTATCCGCCGCTGGTCACTCCGTTCAGCCAGTACGTCAAGAACGTGGCGCTAATGAACGTCATGCAGCTGGTGAAGGGCGAGGAGCGCTGGACCATGATAGACAACCACACGTGGGACATGATTCTGGGAAAGAGCGGACGCCTGCCCGGCAAGCTGGCGCCCGAAATCGTGGAGCTGGCCAAGGAGAAGGGATACGAATTCGTGAATACCGACCCGCAGTCCAACTATCCTGATGCGCTGGACCAGTATCGCAAGGAGATGGACGAGAACGGCTGGGAGTATGGCGAAGACGACGAAGAGCTCTTCGAACTGGCCATGCACGACCGTCAGTACCGCGACTACAAGTCGGGAGTTGCCAAGAAGCGTTTCGAAGAAGAACTGATGCGCGCCAAGGATGCCGCCCTGTCCAAGGGAGCCGTGTCCGAAGAGGAAATCAGGAAACTGAAGCGCGCGAAAGCCGATCCGGTGGTGGCTCCGTCCAGGGGACAAGTGCTGTGGGAAGTGTCGGTCGACGGACCGTCGTCTGCCCCGTTTGTGGGTCGCAAGTACCAGCACGACGAGGTGTTCTGCTACATCTCCACGCCGTGGGGCGAATACGAAAAGATTTATACAGGATTTACGGGCCGTGTGGTGGAAGTATGTGCCCAGCAGGGCGCCGTGGTGAACAAGGGCGACGTGATAGCCTACATCCAGCGCAGCGACATCTTTGCATAGTCTGTTGCTTCCCGTTCGGTTTCGATAGGTATGGGCACGCTTGCGTGCATGCGGTAAAAGGCTTGTAGAAGCAACGGGTCTGGGGGGATGCATTCCGCATGCATCCCCCTTTTATAGGATAGAAATGGTCGGGCCGGGTAGGGGGATGCTCAGAAGGCTTCCGTCATGTTGAAGTAGAAGAGCGTCTGCTTGTTCACCGTGTTCTTGCCCAGGTCCAGGCGGACGTTCATGCGCGGCTGCACCTCGATGCGGAGGCCGACGCCGTAGTTGGGCAGTACGCCCTCTATCTTGCCGGGGGTGGGGCCCATGAAGCCGCATCCTCCCCACACGACGAAGCCCAGGTGGTTGATGATGCGTTTCAGCCACGTCTCCTGGTCGGTGTTCAGCATCTGGCGGTATTCGGCCATCACGATGTGCGAAGACTTGTCGCGGTACTGTCCCTGGTAATATCCGCGCAGGTCGAAGGGAGTGCCGGTCAGTGCGTACTGGGTCAGCGGAATGTTCTTGCCGAAGACGTTTTTCGTCTGGGCGGTCCAGGCGATAACCTTGCGTTTGCCCACCTCCTTGTATTGCCGGTAGTCCAGTTCCAGTCGGTAGAAGTTCCGGTCGCTGCCGAAAATCTTGTGGTACATCATGCCCCGGAAGTCCAGGTAGATTCCCTTGTAGGCGTTGGCCGGCACGTCGCGGCTGTCGTATGTCAGCAGGAAACCGATACCCGAGTTGAAATTCTTGTATCCGTCGGCATCACCTCCGGCCGCCTGATAGCTTTCGTTGTTTACCAGTCCCTTGGCCGGCTGGGTGAAGTGGTCGTAGTTGATGTCAATCTGCGGGCCGGCAAAGAAGTCGCTGTTGCCCAGGCGGAACAGAAACCAGGGATTGATTTGTACGCCGCTGTAGCGGTATCGGCTGGTAGAATCGCTTCGGATGTAGTCCCGGTTGGTGGTATATCCGATGTCATAATAATTCTCCACCGTATTCTTATAGCTGAATTTTCCGAAGATGCGGAAACGGTCGTGCTTGAAGAACAGCTGGGGCTTGGAGAAAATGTTGACTCCACCGTCGAACATGAATGCCAGGGCCGCCGGCACCACCGAGCGTCTCAGTGTCGTGTCCTTGGGAGCCATGCTGAAGGTCATCAGGGCGCTTCCGCCAACCAGCAGGCCGAAGTCGGGCGAATAGCTGGGACCGCCCAAGATGTTATAATGAAAATTCCGATTGGCTTTCTTCAGCTTTTTCAGCTCCTTTTTAGTCAGAACGGGCGTGCTGTCGTTGGGAACGGCAGTTTCCTTTTGCTGGGCCTGCAAGCCGGTCACCACCAGTGCAAGTATGAGCAGAATGAATGTAAATTTCTTCATATGGTTGGAAATGTGGTGCAAAGGTATTAAAAATCTCAGAAAAAGCTTTTATATTTGTAGCTATTAACACTAACCATACTAAAATTTGTCATTAATGAAGAAGCAATTTTTATCGGTCTTTGCTCTGACGGCGGCCTTGTTCAGTGCACAGGCACAGGACAATAAGGGAGGCATCAGCCCGGATATGCTGGGACAGATACGTCAAACTTATCAGGGAACGGCTTCCGACAAGGCCTTGCGGAATGCCATCGGCAATAACAGTATCCGCAACCTGGCCCTCAATCAGGAAAACATGCAGGACATGGATACCCATTTTTCCGTTCGTGTCAACTCGAAAGGCATCACCGACCAGCAGTCGTCGGGGCGTTGCTGGCTTTTTACGGGACTCAACGTGATGCGGGCCAAGGCCATTGCCAAATACGGCATGCCGGCATTCGAGTTTTCCGAAATCTATCCTTTCTTTTGGGACCAGCTGGAGAAGTCGAACCTCTTCCTGCAGGGCATCATCGACACCAGTGACAAGCCGCTGGAAGACAAGACCGTGCAGTGGCTGTTCCAGCATCCGCTGAGCGACGGCGGTACGTTTACCGGAGTGGCCGACATTGTGGGCAAGTATGGCCTGGTGCCCAAGGAGGCTATGCCCGAGACCAACAGCAGCAACAATACGTCGCAGATGGCCGAACTCATCTCGCTGAAGCTGAAGGAATACGGCCTGCAGCTTCGCGAACTGGGAACCAATGGCGCAAAACGCTCGGTCATGCTGGAAGAAAAGACGAAGATGCTGGGCACCATCTACCGCATGCTGGTGCTGAATCTGGGTGTTCCGCCTACGGAGTTCAACTTCGTGCGCAAGGATGCCCAGGGCAATCCGGTAGAGACGGAGCATCACACGCCGATGTCGTTCCTGGAAAAATATGGTGATAAGGATCTGCTGACCAATTACGTCATGCTGATGAACGATCCCAGCCGGGAGTATTACAAGTGCTATGAGATCGACTACGACCGTCACCGTTACGACGGAAAAAACTGGACATACATCAATCTGCCGGTAGCTGACATCAAGGAGATGGCCATCGCCTCGTTGAAGGACAGCACGATGATGTACTTTTCATGCGACGTGGGCAAGTTCCTCAATTCCAAGCGCGGCCTGCTCGACGTCAACAACTACGATTACGAGTCGTTGATGGGCACCACGTTCGGCATGGACAAGAAGCAGCGCATCCAGACCTTCTCCAGTGGTTCGAGCCATGCCATGACGCTGATGGCGGTAGACCTCGACAAGGACGGAAAGCCCTTGAAATGGATGGTGGAGAACAGTTGGGGTCCGCAGGCCGGTTATCAGGGACACCTCATCATGACCGACCGCTGGTTTGACGAATACATGTTCCGCCTGGTGGTAGAAACCAAATATGTACCCGAAAAAGTGAAGGAGCTTCTCAAACAGAAACCCATCCGGCTTCCGGCCTGGGATCCGATGTTTGCGGAGGAAAAATAGATCCTTAAATGAAGAGAGAGACGAGGAGGCCCGTGCGGGCCTCCTTTTTTTGTTGTTTTTCAGGCCTCTGAAAGCCTGCCGGAGGGCTCCGTGTTCGTTAACGCTGGCCATTACGGAAATTTCTCCTTAATTCCTTTCTTATTTACTCTTAAATCACATTCTTTTTTGCTAATTTTGCAGGCAAATTAATGAAACCATTATTTTAATCAACACATGGCAAATGTAATTAAGTTACGCAAAGGCCTTGACATTAACCTGAAGGGCAAAGCTGCCGAAGAGTTCTTCTCTGTGAGAGAACCGGGATTTTATTCACTTGTTCCCGATGATTTTACAGGAATTACTCCCAAAGTGGTGGTCAAAGAACAGGAATATGTGATGGCCGGAGGACCCTTGTTTATCGACAAGAATCATCCTGAATTAAAATTTGTTTCACCCGTGAGTGGTGTAGTGACGAGCGTAGAACGAGGTGCACGCCGTAAGGTGATGAACATTGTCGTTGAGGCTGCTACAGAACAAGACTATGAGGAGTTCGGCAAGAAGGATCCGTCGAAGATGGATGCCGGGCAGGTGAAAGAACTGCTGCTCAATGCCGGAATGTTTGCTTTCATCCGCCAACGTCCCTACGATGTTATCGCAGATCCGACAGTGGAGCCGAAAGCAATTTTTGTTTCCGCTTTCGACAGCAACCCGTTGGCGCCTGACTTCGAATTTGCGCTGAAGGGTGAAGAAGCAAACTTCCAGACTGGTCTTGACGCTTTGGCTAAAATGGCCAAGACTTATCTGAGCATTAGTGTGAAGCAGAAAGCTGCTGCCCTGACGCAGGCCAAAAATGTGACTATCACTGCTTTCGATGGTCCGCATCCTGCTGGTAATGTCGGAGTGCAGATCAATCATATTTCGCCCATCGCGAAAGGTGAGACGGTGTGGACTATTGGAGCTGAAGCCGTTATCTTTATCGGTCGTCTGATGAATACCGGTCGTGTGGATATGACCCGTACGGTGGCCGTTACGGGTAGTGAAGTGAAGAAACCCGCTTACTGCAAGCTGAAAGTCGGTGCTCTGCTTACCAACGTATTCCAGGGTAATGTAACGACTGGCAAAGAACTGCGTTATATCAGCGGTAATGTACTGACGGGTAAGAAAGTTTCTCCCAACGGTTTTCTGGGTGCTTTCCACAACCAGCTGACCGTGATTCCCGAAGGTGACGACGTACACGAAATGTTGGGTTGGATCATGCCTCGTTTCAATCAGTTCAGTGTGAACCATTCTTATTTCAGCTGGCTGATGGGTAAGAAGGAATATGTGTTTGATGCCCGTGTGAAGGGTGGTGAACGCCACATGATCATGTCCAATGAGTACGACCGTGTATTCCCGATGGATATCTATCCCGAATATCTGGTGAAAGCCATCATTGCAGGTGATATCGACCGTATGGAAGCTTTGGGTATCTACGAAGTGGCTCCCGAAGACTTTGCCCTGTGCGAGTTTGTATGTTCGTCCAAGGTGGAAGTTCAGCGCATCGTACGTGCCGGACTCGACATGCTTCGTGCTGAAATGGCATAAATTGTAAGTTGTAAATTGCTAAATCGAAAATAAATTAAATGAAAGCGTTAAGAAATTATCTCGACAAGATAAAGCCGAACTTTGAAGAGGGCGGCAAATTCCACGCGTTTCGTTCGGTGTTTGACGGCTTTGAGACTTTCCTCTTCGTGCCCAACACCACGTCGAAATCGGGAACGCATATTCACGATGCCATCGATAGTAAACGCATCATGTCGATGGTCGTTATTGCATTGATACCGGCTTTGTTGTTCGGCATGTATAATGTGGGCTATCAGCATTTCCATGCCACTGGTGCCGAAGGCGGTTTCTGGGCCATGTTCTTTTATGGCTTCCTGGCCGTGTTGCCTAAGATTATCGTTTCGTATGTAGTAGGTTTGGGCATTGAATTTGTTGTAGCTCAGTGGAAGAAAGAGGAAATCCAGGAAGGTTTTCTCGTTTCGGGTATCCTTATCCCGATGATTGTGCCAGTGGATTGTCCTTTGTGGATGCTGGCCATTGCCACAGCATTCTCTGTAATCTTTGCTAAGGAAGTATTTGGTGGTACGGGTATGAACGTGTTCAACGTGGCTCTTATCACTCGTGCTTTCCTGTTCTTTGCTTATCCTACGAAGATGTCCGGTGATGCCGTATGGGTTTCTGGTGACTCGATCTTCGGTCTTGGCCAGACGGTAGATGGCTTGACCGTGGCTACTCCTCTGGGCATTGCCAAGACTTCGCCCGTTGCTCCCGATTTCTCTTGGGACATGGTGACGGGTTTGATACCGGGTTCTATTGGTGAGACAAGTGTGATAGCCATTGCCATTGGTGCCGTTATTCTTTTGTGGACAGGCATCGCCAGCTGGAAGACCATGCTTTCTGTATTTGTGGGAGGGGCGTTGATGGCTTGGATATTCAATGTGGCAGGTCCTGATACGGCTGTGGCCCACATGCCTTGGTATGAGCACTTGGTGTTGGGCGGTTTTTGCTTTGGTGCCGTGTTTATGGCTACTGACCCTGTTACTTCAGCTCGTACGGAGACGGGCAAATATATCTATGGTCTTCTTATCGGTGCCATGGCCATCATCATCCGCGTGCTCAATCCGGGTTATCCTGAGGGCATGATGCTCGCCATCCTGCTGATGAACATCTTTGCCCCGCTCATTGACTATTGCGTGGTGCAGAGCAACATCAACCGCCGTGCCAAACGTGTGGCCGCCAAATAAGTCTAACCATTAAAACCGAACGTTTGATATGAATACTAATAGTAATAGTTATACTATGATTTATGCTTCGGTAATGGTTATTATCGTTGCATTCCTGCTGGCATTTGTCAGCTCTTCGTTGAAAGCTACGCAAAACAAAAATGTGGAAATGGACACGAAGAAACAGATACTTGCCGCTCTGAACATACGTGGCGTGGCCGATCCTGACGCCGAATACAGCAAATACGTGAAGGATATGCTGATGAACGAGGACGGTACGCTGACCGAGAATACAGGTGCCTTTGCCACCGGTTATGAGAAAGAAGTGAAGGAGAACAACCGCCTGCATGTGTTTGTAGCCGAGATTGACGGCGCTAAGAAGTATGTTTTCCCTGTATATGGTACAGGCCTTTGGGGAGCCATTTGGGGGTACATCGCCTTGAATGACGACAAGGATACAGTGTACGGTACTTACTTCTCACATGCTAGCGAGACTCCGGGTTTGGGAGCCGAGATCGCGGGTGAGACTTTCCAAAACGAGTTCAAGAATAAGAAGACGTTAGAAAATGGCGAGGTAACTCTGGGGGTAGTGAAGTTTGGTAAGATTGAGAAACCCGACTATCAAGTAGACGGTATCTCCGGAGGTACTATTACCTCTGTGGCCGTGGACGCCATGATAAAGAATTGCTTAGGCAACTACAAGAAGTTTTTAACCAATAATGAGGGGGAGGAATAATAGACTATGGGACAATTGTTTTCAAGTAAAAATAAAGAAGTGTTCGCCACACCGCTGGGCATGAACAATCCGGTTACCGTGCAGGTGTTGGGTATCTGCTCCGCATTGGCCGTAACCGCTAAGTTGGAGCCGGCTATTGTGATGGGACTTTCCGTAACCGTCATTACGGCATTCTCCAATGTAGTGATTTCGCTTATCCGCAAGACCATTCCCAACCGCATCCGTATCATCGTGCAGTTGGTAGTAGTGGCCGCGCTGGTAACTATCGTGAGTGAGATTTTGAAGGCGTTCGCTTATGATGTGAGCGTGCAGCTTTCTGTATATGTAGGTTTGATTATCACGAACTGTATTTTGATGGGACGTTTGGAAGCTTTTGCCATGATGAACGGTCCGTGGGAGTCATTCCTCGATGGTTTGGGTAACGGGTTGGGCTATGCCAAGATTTTGATTATTGTGGCGTTTATCCGCGAGTTGCTTGGATCGGGCACGTTGCTCGGTTTCAACATCCTGAACTATGAGCCTATCAAGAATATGGGTTACGTGAACAACGGCTTGATGCTGATGCCTCCGATGGCGCTTATCATCGTGGCATGCATCATCTGGTATCAGCGTGCCCATCATAAAGAGTTGCAAGAGAAATGATTTCTTGGATAGAAAACGAATAAAATAGAAATATCATATTATGGGAGAATTTTTTAGCTTACTCGTCCGCTCCATTTTCGTGGACAACATGATATTCGCCTTTTTCCTCGGCATGTGTTCATACTTGGCTGTGTCGAAGACGGTGAAGACATCCGTGGGCTTGGGTATCGCCGTGACTTTCGTGCTGGTGGTGACCCTTCCCGTCAACTATTTGTTACAGACCAAGGTGCTGGGTCCTGATGCTATTATCGAGGGGGTTGACCTCAGCTTCTTGAGCTTTATCCTGTTTATTGCGGTTATCGCCGGTATCACTCAGCTGGTGGAAATGATTGTAGAGCGTTTCACTCCTACGCTTTACGCCCAGCTTGGTATTTTCCTCCCGCTGATTGCTGTAAACTGTGCCATCATGGGTGCTTCGCTCTTCATGCAGCAACGCATCAACTTGGGCGCAAGTGATCCGAAGTACATTGGTAGCGTTTCCGATGCTATCTCCTATGCTCTTGGCTCAGGAATTGGCTGGGCATTGGCTATCATTGGGTTGGCTGCCGTGCGCGAGAAGATGGCTTACTCCGATGTTCCTGCTCCTCTGAAAGGTCTGGGCATCACGTTCATCACCGTGGGCCTTATGGCTATGGCGTTTATGTGTTTCTCTGGTTTGAACATTTAATTAAAGAAAGGAGCGTAACAAATGGATATGAATTTGATATTGGCAAGCGTGGGGGTATTCCTTGTGGTAATCCTGCTGCTTGTGGTAATCCTGCTGGTAGCCAAGAACTATCTGGTGCCGTCAGGTAACGTGAAACTAACTATCAATGGCGAGCGTGAATTGGAAGTGGCTTCTGGAGGCACGTTACTCAATACATTGGCTGTCAACGGTGTGTACCTTTCTTCCGCATGCGGCGGCAAAGGCTCGTGCGGGCAATGTAAGTGTCAGGTACTTGAAGGAGGTGGGGAAATCCTCCCCTCTGAGGTACCCCACTTCAGCCGTAAGCAGCAAAAGGATTATTGGCGCTTGGGATGCCAGGTGAAGGTGAAAGGCGACATGAGTATCAAGGTGGCCGAGAGCGTTCTTGGCGTGAAGGAATACGAGTGTACCGTCATTTCTAACAAGAACGTGGCTACGTTCATCAAGGAATTCAAGGTACAGCTTCCCGCTGGTGCCCACATGGACTTTATCCCTGGTTCGTATGCGCAGATTAAGATTCCTACTTTTACGATGGACTATGATAAGGACATCGACAAGAGCCTGATAGGAGATGAATATCTGCCCGCATGGCAGAAGTTCAACATGTTCTCGTTGAAGTGCGTCAATCCTGAACCTACTGTACGTGCTTATTCTATGGCTAACTATCCCGCCGAGGGCGATGTATTCATGCTGACTGTGCGTATTGCTACTCCTCCGTTCAAGCCCGATCGTAGCGGCTTTATGGATGTAAATCCGGGTATTGCTTCTTCTTACATCTTTACCCTGAAGCCGGGTGACAAGGTTATCATGAGTGGTCCTTACGGTGACTTCCATCCGCATTTCGATTCCAAGAAAGAAATGATTTGGGTTGGTGGTGGTGCCGGTATGGCTCCGCTCCGTGCACAGATTATGCACATGACCAAGACATTGAATACACGCGATCGCGAAATGCACTATTTCTACGGAGCTCGTGCCTTGAACGAAGTGTTCTATCTGGATGACTTCCTCGGACTTGAGAAGGAGTTCCCCAACTTCCATTTCCATTTGGCACTCGACCGTCCCGATCCTGCCGCCGATGCAGCAGGCGTGAAGTACACTCCGGGCTTCGTTCATACAGTGATGTACGAAACTTATCTGAAGAACCACGAAGCTCCCGAAGACATCGAGTACTACATGTGTGGTCCTGGCCCGATGTCCAAGGCTGTGGTCAACATGCTCGACAGTCTGGGTGTAGAGTCGTCCAGCATCATGTACGATAACTTCGGCGGATAATCTGTCGTTGAGCATAAAAAAAGAAAAGCCTCTGTTCTACAGGGGCTTTTCCTTTTTTAAGGATGTATCGTTGTTAATGCAAGGCTTTCTTTGCCTGGACAAAAAGGTTCAAATAATTACATATTCCGGAGCATACCCGTTCACTTTCCGACAGCCTATGAAGCATAAAAATAGCCTTTAAACCCAAAAAGTTTGTTCTAATCGGATTAATTTCGTAGTTTTGTATTTGTAATATTCATTATGATGAAGATTAATGTATGAAAACGTATTTAATTATCATCATAATGATATATAAATAGGGAAAATATGGCAGACTTTTATGAATACTCTACTCCTGAGATTGTAAGGCTATTAGGTGCCCGGTTTAAGGAATACAGAATACGCTGTAATTTTACTCAGAAAGATGTTTCCGAGCAATCGGGAATTGGACTTACCACCATTCACAAATTTGAGAATGGCACAGCAGGCAATATTTCATTGTCCACATTTATTGTGTTGCTGAAAGTGGTCGGGCAGATCAACATGATAGACCATATTCTTCCAGAGCTGCCAGAATCTCCTTACCTGATGCGTAAAGATGATAAAAAGGCACAGCGCGTAAGACACTCTAAATAATACGAACGATGGTACCATCTTTGAAAGTAATGCTATGGGGCGAAGAAATAGGCCGGTTGGCTTGGGATGCCAAACGCAGATTGTCCTACTTTACGTATAACCCCGCCTTCCTGAAGAAAGGTCTGAATATATCTCCATTAGCAGCACCTGCAGATGGGGTAAGGGGACTTATGCCTATTTGGGGAGAAGATGCTAAAATTTATCAGAAACTACCTGCTTTTGTGGCCGATTCATTGCCTGATGCCTGGGGTAATCAGTTGTTTGATTTGTGGCGCCAACAGAACCATCTGTCCAATGCAGATATTACTCCCCTTGACAAGCTCTCGTTCATTGGAAGACGTGGCATGGGAGCCCTTGAGTTTTTACCTGAGGTTTCGCGGGAACGCAAGACTGAGAAAATAGATATCAAGTCTTTGGCTACTCTGGCAGAACGCATATTTACAGAAAGAGAAAATGCACGGATTCTACCCGAAGAGTCCATTACCATGCAATCGTTGCTTACTGTAGGTACTTCTGCAGGTGGCCGTCAGCCCAAAGCCATTGTAGTCATCAACCGAAAGAATGGAGAGATACGTAGCGGACAGATTTCCGGCTTGGATGACTTTGATTACTGTCTGATTAAATTCGGCAATTCTCAATATAGTTCGGCAGAATTGGAGATGGTCTATTATGAACTGGCTGCTATGGCAGGAATCAATATGATGCCATCTGAACTCTATCAGGTAGATGGAAATAATCATTTCATGACCAGACGTTTCGACCGTAAGGATGGAAAGAAAGTTCATATCCAGACTTTGGCTGCCATCAGTCCCGAAGCCGACAGTTACGAACAGCTGATAGCCGTATGTCGGAAACTTCATCTGCCTGAGACTGACTGTTCTGAGGTGTTCCGTCGGATGGTATTCAATATCTTGGCCAACAATACGGACGACCACAATAAGAATTTTTCATTTGTCATGAGTGAAGATGGCTTCTGGCGTCTGTCTCCGGCATATGATATTACTTATATATTCGACAACGGAGGATTTTTGCCCAATGAAGATCATTGCATGTATATTAGGGCAAAACTTAGGAATATAACACGTGATGATGTAATCCAGTTCGCTAAAGACAATGGCATACGCCGGCCTGATGCGGTGATCCGTGAAGTGGCAAGCAGTCTGAAACAATTCCGCACGGTCGCTTTAAAATATGGTGTTAGCGAGCAGTGGATAGGACGTGTTGAAAACACTATCGTTGACCATCTGAAATCATGGGGAGAGTTAGAAGAAACGGCTCCTGCAATATGCGAATTTGTCATAAACGGACATATCGTAAAGAACATCCGTATGGAGCAGGCTTTTAAAGGAAATTTCCATCTACTCGCCGAAATAGACGGTCATGAACGTAAGTTTGTTATAGGTAAAAGCAAGGAAGAGTTTTCTCTTATTGAATCGATTGGAATAGCAAATCTGTCATCTGAACAGCTCAAAGATATGGTTGAGAAATATATTGTCTGTAAATTTGTTGTGAATGGTAAGTTGTAAAAATCAACATTTCAATAACTCCGAAACTTATGAAAAAACTTTCTGATGAAGCTGATATATCTCCAAAGTCAGATGTATCCTTTTCTTTTGCGTCATTTGATCTTCAGGCCCGGTATCAGGGGCTTCACGTCCACCAGTTCCAATTCCTTCACCATTGACAGTGTACCTTGCTTGTACTTCTGGAAATGCGGAGTTTTCAGATGGCTTTCGTAGGCAGCCCGGTCGGCATAGATTTCGAGGATGGTCATTTTGTTCGGATTGTCTTTTTCAGCAGTGGCATAGAGTGTCAGTACACCCGGTTCCAATCGCATGGACGCTTCAATTTCCTCTTTCAGGAAAGCATTGTATGCATCCAGCTGTGCCGCATCTACGGTTATTTTGGACAGGCGCACCAGGTTATTTCCGGCAGAAACCGGCCTGGCATATTCCTGTTTGATGATGCGCAATGCCTTGATGGCGGCCGGAAAGCCAATGTAGGGCAGGCACTGGATAACAGCAGCGGTCAACGTTTCGGGCGTATTGCCCACGTTCATGTTTCCGTGATAGTGCGACTGGAGCTGGCTTTCCGCTTCGAGGGTTGTCAGCACACAGTAGCCCAACAATTCGCGTGTCTGTAAATCAATAGCGCCACGGCTGTATATCTCGCCAAAGAAATAATCCGTGAGAAACCGCTCCACGTCCTTGCCCATGCCGTCGGGCAGTCCTTCCATTACCGAAGCAATGCCGCCGGGATAGAGCTTGTCCTGAATGGCTTTGCCCGTCACGTGGCGTGTATCCTCTGTCACCGTGCCTTGCTTTTCCAATGGCAGTGGGATGCCGCGTTCCTTCAATACTTCATTCACCGTAGCCACGGCATTCAGCATCTTTGGAAAACCGATGAATGGTGCGGTGAGATACATCACCTCGCGAAGCTCTTCGGGAGTAACCCCTACATTCAGTGCTGCTCCGGCGTGGGCTTTTAGCTGCGGAAGTGTCTGCATGGTAGCCAGGGTGATGCAGGTAATCATTTCGCGCTGCTTCATTGTCAGTTTGCCCGTTTGGAATACTTCTCCGAAAATGAACTTTTGCAGGATGTCCATCATTTCCGGATCCGTCCCCTGCCCGGTGAGTGCTTCACTGCCGAACAGAGTCCGGTAATTGTCTTTACATGTTTCTATCCGATTCATACTTTCTGTTGTTTGTGCCATCGTGGACAGACTTCCTGCCAGCACGAGAGCGATGATTCCTGTTATTTTCTTCATATCTCTCAACATAAAAAGATTATCTGCTTTGCCCAACAGAAGGTCCTGTAGATTTCCTGGATGCCTCCTGTATCTGATACAAAATTACAGGGGATAGTGCAGGAAGGCTGTAACCATAAGTCGGCTAACAATACCATTTTTACAGAATTTGCGGCCGGCGTAAAACATTGTCGGCAGAATATTTTATCTTTGTAAGGGCCTAACCGGAAAGAATATGAGCAAGATATTGAAAGTAAGAAATGTAAATGACTACGGAAGTTACCTTGGTTGCGCCGTGAGGCATCCGTTGGTCTGCGTGGTGGACTATGCCGAAGTGTCCCCCATACGTCACAGTCTGAACGACTACAGCGTGTACGCGCTTTTTCTCAGGGACGATGCCGATGTGGATTTGGATTATGGCTGCGGCAAATATGACTACAACAAAGGTACGTTGCTGTGTGTGGCCCCCGGACAGGTGGGAGGCAAGGAAGACAACGGCGAACGGGTGTCTATTACGGGCTGGGCGCTGCTTTTCCACCCGGACCTGCTGCATGGCTTCCCGCTCGAAAGACACATGAAGGATTATTCCTTTTTTGAATATCGAGTCAATGAGGCCCTGCACATGACCGATGAGGAGCATGACATACTTGTCTCTTTCATGCGCCAGATACAGGACGAGTTGTGTAAGAAACCGGACCAACTCCAGAATGCCATTCTCGTGGGCTACATCGAACTGATGCTTAACTTCTGCCAACGGTTCTACAACCGGCAGTTCCAGACCCGTAAGATGGAGAACTCCGACATTCTCGTCCGTTTCGACCGTCTGCTTCGTGACTATTTCGAGGACGAACTGCAGCTCACCCTCGGTTTGCCTACCGTGCAGTATTGTGCGGACAAGCTGTGCCTGTCTCCCAATTATTTCGGTGATGTCATCAAGAAGACCACCGGAGATACGGCCAGCAACCACATCCGTCGGTTTATCGTCCGGCTTGCCAAGAATGGACTGGCAGCCGGTGAAACCGTGTCGCAGGTGTCTGACCGGCTCGGTTTCGAGTATTCCCAGCACTTCAGCCGCATGTTCAAGAAGCAGGAGGGTATCACTCCGTCGGAATACTGCCGGCAGCTGCATTCTTGACTTCTTCGCTGCACGCCGTTGTCATCATAAGCGTCACCAGCAACATCAATGGGACCTTTTCATCGTCCGTTTTTCCTATAAAAAGAGAGGCTCAAAAAAGGTTTCATCCTGTCATTTTGAGCCTCTCTAACGTTTGGGAATAAAGAATCTGCTATTTATACGATTCCTGATAGACGTTTACGATGTCCTCGTCCGTCATCTGTACACGGTCGCTGGTGAACATGATGCCCATCACTTCGCGTGTGTTGTGCATCAGCGTTTCAAACTCGTCCGGTGTGATGCCATAGTCGGACATCTTCAGGTCTGCCACGCCGCAAGCCTCCTGCAGACGGGTGAGGGCCGTGAGGAAATCTTCGGGCTTCGTGGCCTCGGGCATTCCCATGGCCTGCGCCATGCGGACGAAACGGTCGTCGCAGGCGTGGTGTTCGATGAAGTATTTGTAGTACGCCTTGCTGATCATAATCAGGCCTGCGCCGTGAGGCAGTGCCGGATGGTAGGCAGCACGCTTGCCATCAGTTCCGGGTCGACGATGGAGAGGGCCGGAAACAGGGAGGCATCGCCCACAAACGCTTTCTCGAACGTGTCTTCTTTGGTGATGACACCCGAATTGTCCGTTTCCGAGCCCGTACCTGCCGTAGTGGTAATGGCAATGATGGGCAGCGGCTTGACGGCAATCGGTTGTCCTTTGCCCGAACCGATGGGCACATAGTCCCAAAGTTCTCCGTCATTCGTCGCCATCACGGCAATCGCCTTGGTGCAGTCCATCACGCTTCCGCCGCCAAGGGCCACGAGAAAGTCGCATCCGTGCTCACGGGCGGCTTTTGCTCCTGCATTCACATTTCCGACGGTGGGATTCGGCATCACGCCGTCGAATAGGAACGTTTCCACGCCAGCCTTGTGCAGTTGTTCCTCCGTGCGTGAGAGATAACCGTTGGCTCGGGTCGATTTCCCGTTGGAGATGACGATGAGGGCACGTTTGCCCGGCATCGGTTGTTCACCCAGTTTGTTCAGCATCCCTGCCCCGAACATCACACGGGTGGGGACATACATGTCGTAAGTAAGATTTGTTTTCATATTCATTGGGGTTTAGTGTTATTGTATCATTATCTGTCTATTTGTTGCACTCATTTGTTTTGTTTTCCTTGGCAGACATCGATCCGGCGAAGAACCTGTCCGATGTCTGTCATGGTTCCAGATGCTTCCAGAGCGTGGTCGGTCGGAAGCCTGTTTCAGAAATATCATTCATTCCATATCTCCTGTTTTTATTTCGATGCAAAGGTAGCGGGGAATGGGTACAATGTCCGTAACGATTCTACGGAAGATTGTGACGGTTTTACAGATGATGATGGAATTGAAGAGGTGAAATAGGAGAGAGCCTCGATGACAAAGTTCCCTCGGGACAAATTAGTTTTATTCGAAGGAATTGCATTGATAATCTTCACAATAATGAAGATTAATGTGTGTAATTATCATTATAATGATATATATATTGGCAATAAGGAAGGAATCTTCTATAAATTTTTGCCCCATTAACATCAAGATATTTATATAACAAAAGATTGTTCATTTAGATAATAGATTTCAAGGTTTTATCCCAATTGTTTCCTATATACAGAATCTAAAGTATTATTATCTATATCCTTCCAAACTAGCCATCCATTGTTACTGCTTCCTATACAGAAATCAGCAGCTGTACTTGGACTTGAAAATGTCTTATCGGAATTCATTATCCAATTACCATTCTCAAAAGTTGCGTATTCTTTGATTAACTTCTCCCGTTTGTCTTTCCAATTAAACGAAGGAACACAATTGTTAGCCAAAATACTCCCCTTTAAAATCGTAAACCCCGACGAGTTATAATAGCCCCTTGCGTTGCACCCACGACCTTTCGTGTAGAACAAATGTTCTTCCTTGGGCTGGGCTATATCGAAGATATTGCACCCCATAAAGGAAGCCAAGAACTTGATATCCTCGAAAAATTCGTCCATAGCGTCACGCTGATGCTCGGGCAGGTTGGGTGCCTTGGGAATCTGCTTGTTCTCGCCAAGGACAAACGTATTCGCCTTTTTCGCCTCGGCGATGGCTTTATGCTCCAGATATTGCACGTCCGCCTTCGTCATGTCCTCGTCCTTCGAAACGAAGATGAGAGCCTTTTGCCAAAACGCCTTCTTGCTGTCGTGGTCTTTCACACGCTCCTTGAAGTTCTCCGTCTCGCCGATATAAGCCTGCGGCTTGGTCGCTTCATCCTCTCCTATCAATATGTAGAAAGCCGGCTTCTGTAGCTTCTCCTGTTCGTTCAGGTAAGATAGGTTGGAGCGCGGCACTACAAACATCTGGCAAATCTTGTTACTGATGAACGAGTATTGCGTGCCCTTGGGGTCGCCGTCAATGAGGTAGGTGGTTACTGTTTTGCCCATGATTGCCAAAATTAAACTAAATCCAATCCCAACTCTTTCAAAAAAGAATTATGCTTGTTTCGAGCTTTCTCAATTTGATCGTCTATATCAACAAGCTGCTTATGTACTTCTGCCAAGTCAATGGGAGCCTCTTCTTTGGCTGTACTTACATAGCGGGAGATATTCAGGTTGTAATCATTGTCTTTGATTTCGCACATGGAGACGCAACGTGAGTATCGTTCAATATCTTTTCTGTATTGGTACGTTTCTACAATTCTTTTTACATCTGAATCACGCAATGCGTTCTGCCTTTTTCCCTTCTCAAAATATTCACTTGCGTTAATGAAGAGAACATCGTCATTCTTCTTGCATTTCTTCAGCACCAAGATACAAACTGGGATGCCTGTTGAGTAAAACAGATTGGACGGTAAGCCGATAACAGCATCAATATTGCCATCATTCAAGAGCTTTTTGCGAATCAGTTCTTCTTTACCGCCTCTGAACAAGACGCCATGAGGCAGGATGATAGCCATTGTTCCGTTCTCATGCAAGAAGTGGAAGCCATGGAGCAGGAATGCAAAATCGGCTGCAGACTTGGGGGCAAGGCCATAGTTCTTGAAACGGAAATCCTTCCCCATTTCTTCTGTCGGCTCCCAGCGATAACTGAAAGGAGGGTTGGCAACGATTGCGTCAAACTGCATTTTTTTGGCTGGATTCATTTCGTTCAAAATATCCCAATCATTCAGCAAAGAGTCTCCATGATGTATTTCGAACTCTGTATCCTTGACTCCGTGCAGCAACATGTTCATGCGGGCCAAGTTATAGGTTGTAATGTTCTTTTCCTGCCCGTAAATTTTCCCTATTCCATGCTTTCCCATTTCGTGGCGTACATTCAAGAGCAAAGAGCCGGAACCACACGCAAAATCAAGCACACGGTCAATCTTTGTCTTCTTTCCTGTCGTTGGGTCTTGGCTGTCCAATGACACAATCTTGGAAAGAATGGAAGATATCATTTGAGGCGTATAGAATTCGCCGGCTTTTTGTCCGGAGTTGGCTGCAAACTCACCAATCAGATACTCATAAGCATCACCCAATGAATCTGTTGAGGTAGAAAACTCCGAAATACCTTTGGCTATTTCCGTAACTACCTTACAAAGCATGGTGTTTCTTTCTTCGTATGTCTTGCCTAGCTTGTCGGAATGCAGATTGATTTCCGAGAACAATCCACGGAACGAACTGTCGAACGATTGTTCCTCGATATACTTAAATCCTTTTTCCAATGTGTCGAGCAATTCCTTGTCTTGTGTACGAGCCAATTCTACAATATTCCCCCACAAGTATTTGGGCAGTATCACATAATGGGCCTTACGGCGCATTTGCTGCTCGAATTCGACTATATCGTCAGAATTCTCGTCGTACCATATTTGTAAGGAGATTCGTTTATCGTCGTTCGATAATTTGGGGTAGTCATTTCCCAACTCTTTCTTTACAGCCTCTTCATATTGCTCCGAAAGATAGCGTAGGAAGATAAATGAGAGCATATAGTCGCGAAAGTCATCGGCCATCATGGAGCCACGCAATGCATCGGCTATCGCCCAAAGGACTTTTCCTAATTTATGTTGTTCTATTGCTGTCATATATTAACATTTAATTATGCAAAACGAAATGATATTTTCCCATTAGTGCATTATATACATCTATGAGAATCTGTTTATTATCTGGAACCATCACGCCGACTTGTGGATAGTAAACCTTCTGATGTGTCAAAGCATTGATTATATCAGCCATTCTTCCTGACTCTTCCGTAAAGCCAATTTGTTGAAGAACATACTGAAATTGTCCAACTCCCAAAAATGAAGCTATATTCTCCAGCACTTGTCTTAATAAAGCAAGGTGATATACTTCCAAAGAATCTTCCTGAATGGCTGTATCCAATATTTGTAGAACTCTTAAGTGATAGAGTAAAACACTGTTTCTTGGATTGGATAGTTCGTATTGGTCTCCAATCTTTTCAAGAATTGAAATCTTATATTTATTTTTCTCACCCCGTCGGGTTGCTTTAAACTTGTTGGCTTTTTCGCCTTTGGACAACCAATCGCTAAGAATGGTAGCCAGCCCTATATGATGAGTTGTGATGATTATTTTCTTCCTTTCATAATGATTTTCTATCAAGTTCATCAAAGTGAATGCTGTGATGAAGATATTATGGTCGTCCATACTGGAGACAGGATCGTCAATAAAGAAGTAATCGCTTTGCTCTCCCGTCCAGCTGTCCACCTCAAGCAAGGCCAGAAAGAAGCACCATATAAATATACGTTCTTCTCCTCTGGAAATTTTAACCGGATGTTGCTCTTCATCGCCTTTCATGAAAAAAGAAATGGAAGCAAATCCTTGTTCTGGGTTATCATAGGATTTGAACAAAAAATCGTACTTAGGATTGTAAGGCTTCAATTTTTCCATAACATCCCGCTCGTTCAGTTGGCTATGATATTGGTTCAAACTGCTGGGAACGATATCCAACTTCGTGTGTTCATTGTCCCAAACAAACAAATCTTCACTAAAAGCGTTATAGTAAACGCCTGTTTGACGACCATCTGTATTTCTGGCAATTTCTTTATATTCAACGGAAAGGCGCGTCTTCCCCGTTGAATTGAATGCATAAATCAGAAAGATGTTTTCTGAAGCATCCTTTATCTGTTTGGCTATCTGCGATAAATCCATATTCTTACAAAATTAGATTTTAGGGAATAATTGTTGCATCAATCCTTTCTTATGTTCTTTCAATATTTCTACTTTTCGAGATGTCGCCTCAATTAATTCATCAAGAGAGGAGAGGCAATCGGCGATTTTTTCTTGTTCCGATGGTTTATAGGAAGTTTTTTTAGGGTATAAAACATCAAATTTTGAGATACTTTCTTGAGATAAGGTAGGAATTGCTCCTCCTACAACAGCACATTTAATCTGCTTTTGTATCATTGGGTGCGAAATTAGAACTGATATAAAGTATTTATTTACACCTTCTTCGGGCTTTAAAACAACAATCTGAGGATTCACTGTCGTTTTGGCTGGAAGTTCTTTAACCAGCGCCGATTTTCCATATGATGAACCTGTTTTTACAAGGACAATATGTCCTTTTTGTAATTGAATTTCTGGAGATTCATTATATTTTTCCCACGATATATAAGTTGATTTATCAAAATTCAGGTTTCCATTCTCAGTTATATTAGTGGGGCTTAACGAAATGGCGCCTTTGCCTTGTTCTACTATATCTTTAGTTGTATAACCTCTAAAACCAATACGTCCCTTTATCTCTACAACATTTCCTAATTTTTTTTCTTCCCATGCTGATGTTCCTCGAAATTCTGGAAATCTCAAATCAGGCACATTCTTTCCCTCCGCAGGAAATAATCGTTGCATCAATCCCTTTTTATGTTCTTTCAATGCTTCAACTTTTTGGGCAGTTGCTTCAATCAATTCATCAAGAGAAGAGAGACAATCGGCGATTTTTTGCTGCTCATCTTTTACTGGTAAATAAAGTTCCATAGAGGCAAGTTCTTTACTATTAATTCCAGGCTGCCCACTTCGTGTTGAGGTTAAATCAATCCATTTCCAATATTGTTGTGTGAATGTAAATTGAAATAGAAAATTAGAGGATAATCTTGTTTGATCTGGAGACACTTTTATAAGGAAACCTGCAAAAACTAATTTACCATCTTTCTCTTTATATTTGTAACATTTTCCTACACTTGCTCCAGTTCGTGCAAAAACAATATCCCCTATTTTCAAATAGAAATCACTAATAGAACCTTGATTTACAGATACTTTGGGACTAGGTAAGAAACAACCATTTTCAGATATATCAGTAATCCTTATATAAGTGGGTAATTTTGCCTGAAAAGGAACAGCTGGAGCATTTATTCCATAACGTGGCTGTTCTAACAAAAAGTCACCTAAGATATATTCTTTCCAACCTTCTGTATTTTGAAATTCCGGAAATCTCAACGCTGGAACCACCGTCTTTATTTCATTCCCCTTTTCCATATCCTTATTCTTCATACGCCGACAATCCAGATATTTCATCTCCTTCCGCTTTCCGTTTTAAGAGTGGAATCAAATCCGTCATCAAGGCCGATTCAACCTTAGCCCGAGCTTTCCATCCCAGATTGAGCGGGGCAAGCAGATCGTTCAACTTTTCAGCATCGAAAATCTTCCGCTCCATGATGCCATGGATGAAATCATTTAATGATTCAGTGGTGATTTTGTATTTACGGGCAATAGAAGCTATCTCTTTTGCATACCTTTCTTCTTTAAAACGATTGTAGCCTTCTTTGATTTCCTGCTCCGTTTTGCCATTTACCTCTTCCAAACTGTTGATATAGGCGATGATGTCGTCGCGCTCGTCCATCAGATTGGAGTTTGATAGAACAAGGTTCACCAGCTGTTCGCGCGTCAGTTTTACCTTAACGCCGGTACCGCCATACTGTTTGGCAATGAGGTCCATGATATAGTCATAGTCAATCATGGCAGAAGCAAACAGCACAAATTCGAAGTCCAAATCTTCAATCTCTGGAGACACCGGCTCTGTTGTCTTTTCCCGCTTTTTCTTCAGGCTGTAGGCCAAATTCAGATAAGCACCTCGGAAAGCAAGGAGATCATCGTCTGTAAAGCCGTATTCGGATTGGGAGTCGGACACAACAGATGCATCGGCAACGTCTGTGAGGTCAACATATTGACTGAGCTGCGTCTTGTAGCGTTGCACATCCTTGAAGTGATTGATAAAACCTACCTTGGCTTCGTCTCCCTTTAAATTGGCCACCTCGGAGGCGTTGAATTCAAGATTGTACGACTGCATAAAGTTGCGCAATCCGGCCACAGCTTCCTTGTATTTTTTCTGGATACTGGAAGCTGGTTCTACCAGCCAAATCCGTCTGGCCATATCCTTTTCGCTTCCCGAGAACATTGATATAGCTTCGTCCACTGCATCTTGTTGCCCACGGAAGTCCAAAATATTGCCGTAAGGTTTCGTATCATTCAGAATACGGTTGGTACGCGAAAAGGCTTGTATCAAATTATGATAAACGAGCCGTTTGTCCACATACAGCGTATTGAGGAACTTCGAATCGAATCCTGTCAGCAACATATCGACCACAATGGTGATATCTATTTTGTTTGCGTGCGGATAATCTTTATTACTATATTTCTGGTCCTTGATGCGTTGCTGCACATCCTGATAATAGGAATCAAATTCTTCGATGAAATGGTTGGTGCCATATTGCCTGTTATAATCGTCAATGATTTCTTTTAAGGCCTGTTTCTTTCTTTCGGGTTCCTGTTCGTTGTCTATCTTTTCCTGCTGCAAGTCTTCCTGAATCTGCTTGATATCGGGGTTTCCTTCGGCTGGTGGAGAGAATACGCAGGTTACGTTCAACGGTTCGAATGCATCGTCTTCCTGCTTATGCTGTTCCTGTATCTGCTTGAACAGCTGGTAATATTCGATTGCATCGTTGATGGATGAGGTGGCAAGAATGGCATTGAAGCAGCGGCATCATGCTTGGACAAAATCGTTTCGACAATAGCCTGTTTCTTGATACTGCCATCCGCTCTACGTGGGTTATTGTCGTCGGGTTTGAAATAATCTACGTGGAAACGAAGTACATTTTTATCTTCGATGGCATTGGTTATGGTATAGGCATGCAGTTGCTTTTCAAAAACATCATCTGTCGTTTTATAAGATGCTGTTTCTCCATCGACTTTCGTATAGGTTGCATTCTTGTCAAAAATAGGTGTCCCCGTGAAGCCAAAAAGTTGCGCATGGGGGAAAAATTCCTTTATGGCCTTATGATTGTCGCCAAACTGAGAGCGATGGCATTCATCGAATATAAAGACAATACGGCTGTCTTTTAATGGCAGCAATTGTTCTTTATAATTCTTCCGATTGTTGGGGTCCAATGCAATACCCAGTTTCTGAATGGTAGTGACAATCACTTTGTCGGCATAGTCGGTTGACAACATCCGACGAACCAACGTGCCGGTATTGGTATTTTCTTCCACACAATTCTCCTGAAAGCGGTTGAACTCCTGTCGCGTTTGGCGGTCAAGGTCTTTGCGGTCCACTACAAACAGACATTTTTCAATATCCGGATTGTCTTTCAACAAGGTAGAAGCTTTGAAGGAAGTCAATGTCTTGCCGCTTCCTGTCGTATGCCAGATGTAACCATTCCCTCGGTTTTCTTCAATGCATCTGACAATGGCTTTGACAGCATAAATCTGATAGGGGCGCATAATCAGTAACTTCTGTTCGCTGGCTATCAGCACCATGTAACGGCTGATCATTTCGCCTAAATGACATTTGGGAAGAAACTGTTCGGCAAAAGAATCCAGACAGGCTACTTTCTTATTGTCGTCTCTTGCCCATTGGTAAACAGGCAAGAATTGCTCTTCGGCATTGAAATTGAAATGCTGAAGGTTATTGTTTGCGAAATAATATGTATTCGAGTAGTTGCTGACAATAAACAGTTGCATGAAGCATAACAAGGTATTGGCATAACCATTGCCTGGGTCATTCTTGTAATCCACAATCTGCTGCATAGCGCGACGAGGGCTTACATCCAATGTCTTCAGTTCTACTTGAACAACAGGCAATCCATTGATGAGCAGGATTACATCGTAACGTTGAAAACTGTTCTTGGTATTTATTCGCAATTGATTGATTACCTCATACTCGTTTTTACACCAGTCTTTGATATTGACTAACGTATATTGCAGGGGAGTACCATCCTCGCGCATAAACGTATTTATCTCACGAAGACGCTTGGAAGAAACAAAAACATCAGAATTTGTAATTTCCTCCAATAGACGGTTAAATTCGGAATCGGACAGATTGACACGATTGAGACGCTCAAATTTCTTGCGGAAATTTTGTTCCAATGTGTTTCTGTCACAAATATCCGAACGATAAGTATATTTCAACTCTATCAATTTGTTGAGGAAGTTTTCTTCTATTTGTTTTTCTCTAACCATACCTTATTGTTTGATTAAGTATTTAGAATCAACTTGAAGAATCTTTGCTATTTTAAAACAACGCTTCTAAACTTGATTGTCTGCGATTACGGGTATAGGAATTGATAATACAAAAGCTTTTGACCATTTTTCCTGTCAATCGTATCGGCTTGATGATTTTTCCAAGTACCTCTTTTATTGGGCTTATGGGCTTATTCATTGTTTAATTCTTTGTTATTATACAAAGATAGTGAACATAATGCAATAAAAAGAGGAAAAGGAAAGGAAAATTCTTTTCTCGATGAAGAAATCTATGTTATATTTCCAAATCTTTTATTAGCAGCACCCCATGATTCTATTGCTCGAAAAATCCGTCGTGGATAAGTTTAAATCGAGGGGCTGAAAATACTTGTAGTCGTCATCTACGGTGCAGAGGTATTTGTAGCCATAGCGCGGAGTGTACTTCTTGATGAAACGGGCAAGATCTTTTAGGGCTTCCAACTGACTCCGCTTAACACAATGATTACACCCCATTGGAGAAGTTATTGGTATCACAACTGTATTTCTGAAATGTATGTATAAATTCATCTTATCTATATGGATAGAGACACAAATACCATTGGTTATAAAAGGCTGTAGGAAGGCAAAGAGAGACAGCGATATTTGGCCACTTTTCTCACAGCCAGTAGTGGCAAGGAAGCAAACTTATATAGGGTTACATCAAGAAAGAGCCGATAACGTCAGAGCCTGTGCATATCCTGCTTAAACCCTGTGCACGTCCCGTCACGAGCCCGTGCATGCCCAGCCCAAAGCCTGTGTATGCCCCGCCTAAATCAGTGGTTTGCCCAGCCTAAAGTTGGTGTTTGCCCAGCTTGAATGCCTCGTTTGCCCAGCTTAAACGGAGAGTGGCGCAACTCGATGGGGGAGAGGGCATAAAAAAATCCCCGCAACTCGTCCGAGCTACGGGGATTGTCATTATGAATAAATAAAATGAATAGATTACTTATTCAAAGCCAGCGCTACGTTTACGGCGCAAGCTACTGTACATCCTACCATCGGGTTGTTACCGATACCCAGGAAGCCCATCATTTCTACGTGAGCAGGTACGGATGAAGAACCGGCGAACTGTGCGTCGGAGTGCATACGGCCCATGGTATCGGTCATACCGTAGGAAGCAGGACCGGCTGCCATGTTGTCCGGGTGCAGGGTACGTCCTGTACCACCACCGGAAGCTACTGAGAAGTAGGGCTTGCCGGCGAGAACACGTTCCTTCTTGTAAGTACCTGCAACCGGGTGCTGGAAGCGGGTCGGGTTGGTAGAGTTACCCGTGATGGATACGTCTACGTTCTCGTGCCACATGATGGCTACACCTTCGCGTACGTCGTCTGCACCGTAGCATTTTACTTTGGCGCGGGGACCGTCGGAATACGGAGTTTCCTTCACGATCTTCAGCTCGCCTGTGTAGTAGTCAAACTGAGTCTGAACGTATGTAAAGCCGTTGATACGGGAGATGATCATGGCGGCGTCCTTGCCCAGACCGTTCAGGATGCAGCGCAAGGGGTTCTTGCGTACCTTGTTGGCCATTTCGGCAATCTTGATGGCACCTTCGGCGGCTGCGAACGACTCGTGGCCGGCCAGGAAGGCGAAGCACTGAGTCTCTTCGCGGAGCAGACGGGCTGCTAGGTTACCGTGGCCCAGACCTACCTTGCGGTCGTCGGCTACAGAACCGGGGATGCAGAATGCCTGCAAACCGATACCGATGGCTTCGGCAGCGTCGGCAGCGTTCTTGCAGCCTTTCTTCAGTGCGATGGCGCAACCTACTACGTAAGCCCATTTGGCGTTCTCGAAGCAGATACCCTGAGTTTCCTGACAAGTCAGATACGGATCAAGGCCGGCTGCGTCGCAGATTGCATTAGCTTCTTCAATGTCTTTGATACCGTTCTCATTCAAAGCAGCCAAAATCTGCTTGATACGACGGTCCTGACTTTCAAACTGTACTGGTCTAATCATAATCTGTATCCTCCTTATTATTCTTTACGTGGGTCAATATATTTAACTGCGCCTTGTTCGGGTTTGAAGCGACCGTAAGTGCCGGTAACTGCCTTCAATGCTTCGTTAGCATCTACACCCTTCTTGATCTGTTCCATGAACTTGCCCATGTGAACAAATTCGTAACCGATTACTTCGTTGTCCTTGTCCAGGGCCATACGGGTGATGTAGCCTTCGGTCAATTCCAGGTAACGGGTACCTTTGGCCTTCGTGCCATAGAGTGTACCGGTCTGGCTGCGGAGACCTTTACCCAAGTCTTCCAGACCTGCACCAATCATCAGACCTCCTTCAGAGAAAGCCGACTGTGTGCGGCCGTATACAATCTGCAGGAACAATTCACGCATGGCTGTGTTGATGGCGTCGCAAACCAAGTCGGTGTTCAGCGCTTCCAGGATAGTCTTGCCCGGCAGGATTTCGGAAGCCATGGCGGCAGAGTGAGTCATACCGGAGCAGCCGATGGTTTCTACCAGACACTCTTCGATAACACCTTGCTTAACGTTCAAAGTCAGCTTGCAGGCACCCTGTTGGGGAGCGCACCAGCCGATACCGTGTGTCAAACCAGAGATGTCAACGATTTCTTTTGCTTTTACCCATTTACCTTCTTCGGGAATAGGAGCCGGTCCGTGGTTGGGACCTTTCTTTACAACACACATGTGTTCCACTTCGTGTGAATAAGTCATAATTAGCTCTTTTTAGTTAGTTATAATTAAAAAAACGTAGTTCCACATCGTAAAACCGATGGCAAAGTTAACCGTTTTCTTTCATCCTGCCAACCCTTCAATTTGACTTTTTTATTAAAAATAGGTAATGGCACGACAGAAGGCCGGCCGTTTGCTATGTAGACATTGCAAACGACCGGCCTTTCCTGTTCGATGGTATCGGGCGGGAAGAGGCTTTAGAAGTCTTGGGAGCAGGGCGAACCGCTGCTGCCTTCGCATCCGCCTTTCATGATGTCGGCCACGAGGCTGTTGATGTAGAGTTCGAGGTAGGAATATCCGCTGGCGGGGTCCAGGTCGCGGTAGGTTTTGCCTTCGGGCAGGTTGCGGGCGGCCCATTCGTCGGGGATGCCGTCGTTGTCGCTGTCCTGCGGCTTGGTGGCGCTCTGGTAGGTGGGCCATCCGCCTGCGTCGGCCTGCGAGTCTATGAGTCCGTTGCTGCTTCCGTTACTGCCTTCGTATTCGTAGGTGCCGTTCTGCACGTCGCCCACGATACGGGTGTCGACGGCGTCGCGCTTCAGGCTGGCGCCGGCATAGGCCAGTACGCGGTCGTAGGCGTCGGCTGCGGTGTGTGTGCCTACGGCTTCTACCGCAAATTCGGTGTTGCTGCGGATGTTGTCAATCTTGCCATCGGGCAGGTCGCCGTTGTTGGTGTTGGGCTGGATGCCCTCCCAGTTGTCGGCGTTGACGGCTTCGATCAGGCCGAGCACCTTGCTCTTCTTGGCATGGTTCTGGATGGCGGGACAGGTGTTGTCGAAGTGGTTGCCGCTGACGTAGAAGGTGCCCCAGATGCCCTTGACGTTCTTTTGCGAACCGTCGTCGGCATTGGGCTGGAAGATGCGGTTCACCAGGCTTTCCTTGGTGGCGGTCGACGGACCGGGCTTGTAGTAGTTGTTCACGAAGTTGTAGCTGCCTCCTTCGCCGGCATAGCCTCCGTTGGTGGGGCCCCAGTTGTAGAAGACGTTGTTGCGCAGGTCCACCCGTTCGTCGTCCGGACGGCCCGAGAAGCGGCTGCCGCAGAGGCGGGGCGTACGGCTCTTGTGGTGGGCCATGAGGTTGTGGTGGAAGCTGGCGCCTTCGCCTCCCCAGATGCCTCCGTAGCCGTGGCTGCCCTTGCCGTGGACGGAGTTGGTGAGGCTTTCGCTGAGGATGCACCACTGCATGGTGAAGTTCTTGTTGCCGTAGAAGGACGAGCATTCGTCCGTGCTCCAGCTCATGCTGCAATGGTCGATGATGACGTTCTGCTGGTTGCGTCCCCACATGGCGTCGTCTTCGGTCTTGCGCTCGTCGCCCATGCGGCTGCGGATGAAGCGGACGATGACGTTGTCGGCCTTCACCACGAACGAGTAGTTCTTCAGGCAGATGCCGTCGCCGGGGGCGGTCTGTCCGGCGATGGTGACGTCGCCGTTCTTTATCTCAAGTGTCTTCTCCAGCTCGATGATGCCCGAGACATCGAACACGATGATGCGGGGCCCTGTCTGCCTGAGGCCGGCGCGGAGCGAGCCTTCGCCGTCGTCGTTCAGGTTGGTCACGTGGTAGACGGTTCCGCCCCGTCCGCCGGTGGTGGTGAGGCGTGCGTAGCCTTCGGCGCCGGGAAAGGCGGGGGCCGTTACGTCGACGCTTTCGTCGGGCGTGTCCGAGGGTTCTTCTTCGTCGGGCGTTTCGGGGGTGGTGACCGGGGGAATGGGGTCTTCGGTGGCGGTGGCGGGTGAGTGGCAGGCCGCCGTCAGCAGAAGCAGAAAGAGTGCGGTGTGTGCGATTTGCTTTTTCATGATGTGTGTAGATATATTCTTTAATAGTTGGTTAATCGCAGGCAAAAGTAGGCAAAAACCGTTTCTTCGAGGTGTAGTTTTTCTTTTTCTATGTGGAAGTTTCGTTCTTTTTCTTTTATTTTATAGCTTTGCACCATCGTTTTTCCAAACAGACAACCGAAATGATAGAAATCAGTGACGAAGCCTTGCGCCGGGCCGCGGGCGAAGGCATGGATGCCTTTATAGAAGTATTTACAGACGCTTACCTGGCCGTGACAGGGGGGCAGTTGACGGCCGAAACCATGCCGTTGCTCACGGGCGAGCAGCACAGCCTGCTGGCCTACCGGATCTTCCGCGACGAGGTGATGGAAGGGGGCTTCTGCCAGCTCATCCAGAACGGGTACGGCGGCTACATCTTCGACAATCCCTTTGCCCGCGTCATGCGCCTGTGGGGAGTGGCCGACCTGGCCAAGCTGGTCTATGCGGCCCGTAAGATCTACGAGGAACACCGGGAGGACCTGGAACGCGAACGTACGGACGAAGAGTTCATGGCCATGTACGAGCAGTACGAGGCCTTCGACGACCTGGAGGATGAGTTTCTGGAGAAAGAAGAGATGTTCACGGCGCAGGTGGCGGAATATGTGGACGAGCATCTGGAGCTGTTTGCCAAGGTGGTGTAGCGAGGGGAGGCTTCGGCCCGAACTTCTGAACAAACGTTAAATGGCCACGGCGGGATGCAGTATTTTAGCTTTCTTGGCATTTACCTTAAAAACACTGAAAAAAGGGAGGGAGAGAAGTGCTACTCCATTCTTTATACTTAATTTTGCGAAACCTAATAACAGAAATCTTAAAAAATGAGACAAATTAAAACTTTGATGGTAGCTGCCCTGACACTGGTGATGGGCATCATGATGACTTCTTGTTTGAATTCCGAAGGGGGCGAGTCGATGTACGACGGTGCCTTCCTGGCAAAGGTAGTAAGTGCCGGTGGGCTCTATGGCGGTGCTATTTTCGAGGATGCTGGCGGCAACCGCTATGAAGCCAGCTATAAGTCTGTCACCCAGCTGGAAACGGGAGGATATAGTTTTACAGGTGTAGAAGTGGCGTACATCTATTTCAAGTTCTCGGTCGATGAACTGGGCAACCAGATTACTCCGCCCCAGCAGAACGCCACAACTCCCCAGACGTACCAAATCGAACTGGTAGCCATCCAGACGGCTCCTACGACTGATGCCGAAAGAGTGGAAACCGCTACCGAACTGAAAGACAATGAGTACGAGACATCGCCGATCGGCATTTCTCAGATGATGGGGAACGACAACAATTATGTAAGATTCGACTTTTACGATGAAAGCATGATTTACACGTATCTTCAGTGGTTCCTGACCAACGGACAAGAAGAGTTCAAGAAGCACAACATCCGCCTGGTGTATGCCTACGATGAAATCACATCCAGCTCTACTGAGCTTCGTTTCTACCTCTGCCATTCCAACGGCGGTGACGAGGGAACAGGCGCCATGTATCAGAACTGGTACTGCTTCAAGGTGAGCAATGCCTTGGCCGATTTCGAACGTATAACCGGTCATCAGCCTTCTACCGTTAAGATTTCCTTGTATGAGGACATCAGCTCTATGGGCGCCATGCCTTCTTCACGGACGGATTATACCATTAATTATAAGGCGAACTAAGCGTTGGACTATAAAGAACTGATACATATCACCCTGCGACTGATTTCCTCCCCGGCGCAAGCCTGGGAGGAAATTCGTTTGGAAGAGGATAGGCGGAAAGTCTTCACGGCTTTTGTCTATCCTATGATTGGTTTATGCGGGTTGTCGGTCTTCATCGGCTCGTTGCTGACGATGGGGTGGGGCGGCCCGCAGAGTTTTCAGTACGCCATGACGCGGTGCTGTGCCGTGGCGGTGGCCCTGTTCGGCGGTTACTTCCTGGCGGCCTATCTGATTAACGTGATGGGGGTGCGCTGGATGAGGATGCCCGACCAACTCCCGCTGGTGCAGCAGTTTGCCGGCTATGCGCTGGTGGTGGTCTTCCTGCTGCGCATTGTTTTGGGCATCCTGCCCGATTTCCAGATCATCGCCATCCTGCTGCAGTTCTACACCGTCTACATCGTGTGGGAGGGCAGTGCCCGCCTGCTTCGGGTGACTGATGCCAGCCGCCTGCGCTTCACCCTAATGACATCCGTCGTGCTCATCGTCTGCCCGATGGTGATCGAGTGGATTTTCAATGAACTCACGGTGGTGCTGAACTGACGGCAGGCAACCGAACTCAAGAACTTAAAAAACTCATCAACTCAAAAATACGCAAAGATGAAACAGGCTCCTGTAAACATCAAGAACAAGCGTGCAACGTTCGACTACGAACTGATAGACACCTATACGGCCGGCATCGTGCTGACGGGGACGGAAATCAAGTCCATCCGCCTCGGCAAGGCCAGCCTGGTGGACACTTTCTGTTATTTCTCGGGTGGCGAACTCTGGGTGAAGAACATGTACGTGGCCGAGTACTTCTATGGCTCGTACAACAACCACAGCGCCCGCCGCGAACGCAAGCTGCTCCTCACCCGCAAGGAGCTGGAGAAGCTGGAGCGCACCTCCAAGGACCCGGGTTTCACCATTGTTCCCGTCCGCCTCTTCATCAACGAAAAGGGGCTGGCCAAGCTGGTGGTGGCCCTGGCCAAAGGCAAGAAGCAATACGACAAACGCGAAGCGCTGAAGGAGAAAGCCGACAAGCGTGACATGGCACGCATGTTCAAGCGATAGTGCTCAAGAGTTAAAACTTACAACCTCAAAAACTCAAATACAATGACCTTGCAAGAGCTGGTGCGCCGGCGCATCCTGATCCTGGACGGTGCGATGGGCACCATGATACAGCAATACAACTTGACAGAAGCCGATTTTCGCGGCGAGATTTTCCAAGATATACCCGGACAGCTGAAGGGCGACAACGACCTGTTGTGCCTCACCCGTCCCGACATCGTGTCGGACATCCACCGCAAGTATCTGGCTGCCGGTGCCGACATCATCGAAACCAATTCGTTCAACGCCACGCGCGTCAGCCAGGCCGACTACCATGTGGAGCATTGCGTGCGCGATGTCAACCTGGCCGCTGCCCGTCTGGCCCGTGAGGCAGCCGATGCCTTCTCGACAGCCGAAAAGCCCCGCTTCGTGGCCGGTTCCGTAGGTCCTACCAACAAGACCTGCTCCATGAGCCCCGACGTGAGCAATCCCGCTTACCGTGCCCTGACCTTCGACGACCTGGCCGATGCCTACCGTGAGCAGATGGCAGCCCTGCTGGAGGGTGGAGTCGATGCGCTGCTCATCGAGACCATCTTCGACACGCTCAATGCCAAAGCCGCCCTCTATGCGGCCGGGCAGGCGATGGACGACACGGGCCGCCGCGTGCCGCTGATGCTCTCCGTCACCGTTTCCGATACGGCCGGCCGTACCCTGTCCGGCCAGACGCTGGATGCTTTCCTGGCTTCGGTTCAGCATGCCGACATTTTCTCGGTGGGCCTGAACTGTTCGTTCGGTGCCCGCCAGCTGAAACCCTTCCTGGAGCAGCTGGCTGCCCGTGCCCCTTATTACATCAGCGCCTATCCCAATGCCGGCCTGCCCAACAGCCTGGGCCAGTACGACCAGACACCCGACGAGATGGCCCGTGAGGTGGGTGAGTATGTGAGCGAAGGGCTGGTGAACATCATCGGCGGCTGTTGCGGTACGACCGAAGAATACATTGCCCGCTTTCCGGCCCTAGTGGAAGGCGTGGCTCCCCACGTTCCAGTAGCTCCGTCGGAACACCTTTGGCTCTCCGGCCTCGAACTGCTGGAGGTGAAGCCCGAGAACAACTTTATCAACGTGGGCGAACGCTGCAACGTGGCCGGCTCGCGCAAGTTCCTGCGGCTGATCAATGAAAAGAATTACGAGGAGGCTCTCGGCATTGCCCGCCGTCAGGTGGAAGACGGGGCGCAGGTAATCGACATCAACATGGACGACGGTCTGCTCGATGCCCGCCAGGAGATGACGACCTTCCTCAACCTGATCGCTTCCGAACCCGAGATTGCCCGTGTGCCGGTGATGATTGATTCCTCGAAATGGGACGTCATCGTGGCCGGACTGAAGTGCGTGCAGGGCAAGGCCATTGTCAACTCCATTTCGCTGAAGGAGGGGGAGGCCCTTTTCCTGGAGCATGCCCGCCTCATCCGTCGCCTGGGCGCTGCCGTGGTGGTGATGGCTTTCGACGAGCAGGGACAGGCCGATACCTACGAACGCCGCATCGCTGTCTGCCAGCGGGCCTATCGCCTGTTGGTCGACGAGGTGGGTTTCCGTCCTTCGGACATCATCTTCGACCCCAATGTGCTGGCGGTGGCCACCGGTATGGAGGAGCACAACAACTATGCGGTCGACTTCATCCGTGCCACCGGCTGGATACGCCGCAACCTGCCCGGTGCTCATGTCAGCGGGGGTGTCAGCAACCTGTCGTTCTCTTTCCGAGGCAACAACTATATCCGCGAGGCCATGCACGCTGTCTTCCTCTATCACGCCATCCGTGAGGGGATGGACATGGGTATTGTCAATCCCGCCTCGTCTGTGCTCTATACAGACCTGCCTGCCGATGTACTGGAGCGCATCGAAGACGTGGTGCTCAACCGTCGTCCTGACGCAGCCGAACGGCTGATCGAGATGGCCGAACGCCTGAAGGCTGAGAAGGAGGCCGAGAAGGCTGCCGGTGGTGCAGCTTCCGTTTCCGCCCATCTGGCCTGGCGGGACGGTACGCTGGAAGAGCGCCTCACCTATGCCTTGACCAAAGGCATTGCCGACTACCTGGAAGAGGATCTGGCAGAGGCGTTGGCAAAGTATCCGAAGGCGGTGGACATCATCGAAGGTCCGCTGATGGCGGGCATGAACCATGTGGGCGACCTCTTCGGAGCCGGCAAGATGTTCCTTCCCCAGGTGGTGAAGACGGCCCGCACCATGAAGAAGGCCGTAGCCATCCTGCAACCGGCCATTGAGGCCGAGAAGCCGGAGGGTATGGCTTCGGCAGGGCGTGTACTGCTGGCCACGGTGAAGGGCGACGTGCACGACATCGGCAAGAACATTGTTTCTGTCGTGATGGCCTGCAACGGCTATGAGGTGATCGATTTGGGCGTGATGGTGCCTGCCGAAACCATCGTGCAGCGTGCCATCGCCGAGAAGGTTGACATGATTGGGCTGAGCGGCCTCATTACCCCCTCGCTGGACGAGATGGTGCATGTGGCTTCAGAATTGGAGAAGGCGGGATTGGACATCCCTCTGCTGATAGGCGGTGCTACGACTTCGGCCCTGCATACGGCCTTGAAGATTGTTCCTGTGTACCATGCGCCGGTGGTCTACCTGAAGGATGCTTCGCAGAATGCCGCTGTGGCTGCCCGCCTGATGAATCCCCGCCAGAAGGAGTCTTTTGTCCGCGAGCTGGACGAGGAACACCGGTCACAAGTGGCACGCAGTGCCGCCCGTCCTCAGGAAAAGCCGGTTTCCCTCGATGAAGCGCGCCGAAACCGTCTCGACTTGTTCGGAGGCTGATGACAGAATTTTTAAAGTGCAAATCCTAACAGATATATGATGGCTGGATTGCTTTTGTAATCCATGCCATTCCTGTCTAATGAAAGAGAAAATCTTTTATCCCTTGATTTTCTTCTTGTACTGTTCGTAGCGTCCGGTAATCTCGCGCACGAAGTTGTAGGTCTCCGTGCCGCGGAAGTAACCATTCTTGCAGACAGGGTCGGTGAAGTACTCTTCGTTGGCTTTCAGCACGATGTATTTCTCTACATTGTCTTTCCACACATGCGGGTCCTTGCCATACTTTTCTGCCAGAGCCATGGCGTCCTGTACGTGTCCGATGCCCGAGTTGTAGGACGCCAGGACGAAGTTCACCTGTTCTTCCTTCGGGAGTTCACTGAAACTTTGGGCTGTCATGCCGATGTATTTCACGGCCGCCTTGATACTTTCTTCCGCGTTCTGTTCCTTCCCGTCGGGCAGTCCCATCGCACGGGCGGTAGACGGCATCAGCTGCATCAGGCCGCGTGCGCCGGCCCACGACACGGCGGTGGTGTCGAAGTTGGACTCCGTATAGGCCAGTGAAGCCAGCAGCCGCCAGTCCCATCCGATTTCTTTCGCGTACTTCTTGAACAGGGCGTCGTAATGAGAGATTTTCCCCTCGCGCAGTGATAGAATAGGGGTGTGGGGGGTAGCTTTGCTGATTTCGAAATAACGCTTGGTACTGGCTTTATAGTCAGGAGAGGTCAGGTTGGCTTTGTGCCACTCGCTGGCGGCACGTGCCAGTTGGGGACAATCCTTGCGGACAGCCCATGATGAACGCTGGTCGAAGCTGATTTTCAAGTTGATATCCAGGTTGGGGTAGTAGGTGCGGTTCAGGCGTGCGATGTCATTGTCGGCCACCGTATAAGATATTTTGCCTTGTGCCACCTGTGTGATAAGGTCCTCGGCACTGATGCTGTCGCTCCGGACGAGGTGGATGCGGATGCCTCCTCCCAGCTCCTTGTCCAGGTTGACCAGCCGTTCGTAGTATTTTCCCGGATTGACATAGATATCCTTGCCAATCAGTTCGGTGACATCTTTGAGAGGTTTGTGGCGTCCATTTTTGCGTTGGACCACTACCTGGTGGGTGATGACGTCTTCGCCGCAGTACAGCAGGCTGTCTTTCCATTCCTTGGTGACGGGCAGGGTATAGGCTATCAGGTCGCCTTCGCCGGCCTCCAGCTTGCGGATGAGGTCCTTGACGTTTCGGGCTACTTTCACCTTCAACTTTACACCCAGGCTTTTGGCAAACTGTTCGCCCAGTTCGTACTGGAAACCCATGTCCTGTCCGCGGTAGTTGAAGTACGACGTTGAACTGTAGAGGGTGAGCACCACCAGTTCGCCGCTGTCCTTGATCTGCTGCAGGTCGTGCACACGTTCTTCTCTGCTGTCCGTGCGGTTACCGCGGCAGCCCGCAGTGACCAGCAGGCACAGCAGCATCGTCGCCAGCATATATGTCAGTCCGCCCTTCCCCATTCCCCATTAACCATTATACATTATCATGAATATGCTTCTTGATATACATCGTCAGGATGTCGATGGCCACCTGGTTGTTTCCGCCTTCGGGCACGATGAGGTCGGCATAGCGCTTGCACGGTTCGATGAATTGCTGGTGCATGGGTTTTAAGATGCGCGTATACCGTTCCATCACCGCTTCGGCCGTACGTCCACGCTCCACTACGTCGCGCTGGATGACGCGTATCAGTCGTTCGTCCGGATCGGCGTCTACAAATACCTTCAGGTCCATCATGTTGCGCAGCTCTTCGTCACACAGGGCCAGGATACCTTCGATGATGATCACGTCCCGTGGCTCGATGTGGATGGTTTCCGGCTGGCGCGTGCAGGTCAGGTACGAGTAGGTAGGCTGTTCGATGCTCTTGCCCTCGCGCAGCATGGCCACGTGTTTGGACAGGAGACTCCACTCGAAGGCATCGGGGTGGTCGAAGTTGATGTTCTGCCGTTCTTCCACCGGCACGTGGCTGCTGTCCTTGTAGTACGAGTCCTGGGGCAGCAATACGACTTCGCCTGCGGGCAGGCTTTCGATGATTTTCTTGACGACGGTGGTCTTTCCCGACCCTGTACCGCCTGCGATTCCTATAATTAACATCCGTTTACATGTATTTTTGAAACAAAACGAGTACTTTTGCAATCACATAATAGGACTGCGCATCTGGCAGCAAATATAGTATAAATCATTAAAATGACAAAGTTATGGTCAAACACATTGTATTGTTTAAGTTGAAAGACGAGGCTCCGGCCGAAGTACGCCTGGCCGCTATGAACGCCTTCAAGGCTGCCATTGAGGCACTTCCGGCCAAGATACCTTTTATCCGTAGCATAGAAGTGGGGCTGAACATCAATCCTGCCGAGACGTGGAGCATCGCCCTCTACAGCGAGTTCGACAGCCTCGACGACGTCCGTCGCTATGCCGTTCATCCCGACCACGTGGCCGCCGGAAAGCTGCTGGCTGAGGTTCGCGAGAGCCGTGCCTGCGTCGATTATGAATTATAATGACTTGCTAACTTGAACTAATATCGTTTTCAACTAATGAAGAAAATTTGGTTTTCTCTGATTATCTCTTTTCTGGCTTTCGCCGTGCATGCCCAGATTCAGGAGCCGGTGAAGTTCAAGACTGAGTGGAAAAATGTTTCCGCCACCGAGGTGGAAGTCGTGTTTACCGCCACCATCGATCCCGGCTGGCATGTCTATTCTACCGACCTGGGCGACGGAGGTCCCATTTCGGCCACGTTCAATACCGACAAACTGGTCGGGGCAGAGCTTTCGGGCAAGCTCCGTCCCGTGGGCAAGGAAGTGTCGTCGTTCGACAAGCTCTTCGAGATGAATGTGCGCTACTTCGAGCATACGGCCCAGTTTGTTCAGAAGCTCCGCCTTACCGGTGGCGACTACCAGGTTACGGGCTATCTGGAGTATGGTGCCTGCAACGACGAGAACTGTCTGCCGCCTACGCAGGTGGAGTTCAGCTTCTCCGGTAAGGCCGATGGTGCTGCTGCCGCCACTCCGGCCGGTGATGCCGCTGCTTCGTCCGTAACGCCCGTCGATACGGCTACAGCTGCTGCCACAATTGGCGTCATCGGCGGTGCCGACGGTCCCACCTCCATCCAGGTATCCGACAACGGCTGGTGGAGCCCCGTCATCGACGAGCTGAGTGCCCTGGGCGAGCCTGTTTCACAGGAAGACATGTCCTGGCTCTACATTTTCATCACCGGTTTTGTGGGCGGTCTGCTGGCCCTGTTCACTCCCTGCGTGTGGCCCATCATCCCCATGACCGTCAGCTTCTTCCTGAAGCGCAGCAAGGACAAGAAGAAAGGCGTCCGCGACGCCTGGACCTACGGTGCCTCCATCGTGGTCATCTACGTTGCGCTGGGTGTGGCCATTACCGCCATCTTCGGTGCCAATGCGCTCAACGCCCTTTCCACCAACGCCATCTTCAACATCTTCTTCTGCCTCATGCTGGTGGTGTTTGCCGCGTCGTTCTTCGGTGCGTTCGAGATTACCCTGCCTTCCCGTTGGAGCAATGCCGTCGACAGCAAGGCCGAGGCTACTACGGGCCTGCTGAGCATCTTCCTCATGGCCTTCACCCTGTCGCTGGTATCCTTCTCTTGTACGGGTCCCATCATCGGCTTCCTGCTGGTACAGGTATCCACTACGGGCAATGTGGTGGCTCCGGCCATCGGTATGCTGGGCTTTGCCATCGCCCTGGCCCTGCCTTTCACGCTTTTCGCCCTCTTCCCCTCGTGGCTCAAGTCCATGCCTAAGTCGGGCGGGTGGATGAACGTCATCAAGGTGACGCTGGGCTTCCTCGAACTCGCATTCGCGCTGAAGTTCCTCTCCGTGGCCGACCTGGCCTACGGTTGGCGCATCCTCGACCGTGAGACCTTCCTCGCCCTTTGGATTGTGCTCTTCGCCCTGCTGGGCTTCTACCTGCTGGGCAAGATCAAGTTTCCCCACGACGACGACAATACCAAGGTCAGCGTGCCCCGTTTCTTCCTGGCGCTGGCTTCGCTGGCTTTTGCCGTCTACATGGTTCCCGGCCTGTGGGGTGCTCCGCTGAAGGCGGTCAGTGCCTTTGCTCCGCCCATGCAGACGCAGGACTTCAACCTTTACAACAACGAGGTGCATGCCCAGTTCGACGACTACGATGCCGGTATGAAGTATGCCCGCGAGCACGGCAAGCCCGTGATGCTGGACTTCACCGGCTATGGTTGCGTCAACTGCCGCAAGATGGAGCTCTCCGTCTGGACGGATACGCAGGTGGCCGACCTCATCAACAACGACTACGTGCTCATCACGCTTTATGTGGACAACAAGACCCGCCTGCCTGAACCCATCAAGGTCATGGAAAACGGCAAGGAGCGTACCCTCCGCACCGTAGGCGACAAGTGGAGCTACCTGCAGCGCGTCAAGTTCGGTGCCAACGCCCAGCCCTTCTACGTCCTTATCGACAACGAAGGCAAGCCCCTCAACAAGTCCTATTCCTACGACGAGGACATCGATCTCTACATCGACTTCCTCCAGACCGGACTGGACAACTATAACCGGAAGAAATAAACGCAGCTTTCGGTAGATATTTTCTGGCACAGAGAATGCGGATGGTTGTGGAGGTTCTTTTTTCCCACAAGACAAATCCCTGTTCTCTGTGCCGTTTTTTCATATGTACAGGTAATGCATGATATAAATGTATGGATATGGATGCGAACAAACTGGATACCGGAATGGCTCCTCAGGCGTCTGAGGTTTCGATAGAATCTAATCCCGAACTGGAACTGGCCTGGAAGCTGGCGGAGTATACGGGCGTCAATCTGTTTCTGACCGGCAAGGCCGGTAGTGGAAAGACGACTTTTCTACGCAGTCTCCGTGAGCGGTCTACCAAGCCTATGATTGTGCTGGCTCCTACCGGTGTGGCGGCCATGAATGCGGGAGGCGTCACCATCCATTCCTTTTTCCAGTTGCCTTTCGCGCCCTTCGTCCCCGAGTCCCATTTCGGAAGAGAGGCCCGATACCAGTATCGCTTCAGCAAGGAGAAAGTCAACATCATGCGTAGTATCGACCTGCTGGTCATTGACGAAATCAGTATGGTTCGGGCTGATTTGCTCGATGCTGTCGACGACGTGCTGCGCCGGTATCGTGACCGTCACAAGCCTTTCGGCGGAGTGCAGTTGCTCCTGATAGGCGACTTGCAGCAGCTGTCGCCTGTCGTCAAGGAGCAGGACCAGCAACTGCTTGCGCCCTATTATCCTCACTTTTATTTCTTCGGCAGTCATGCGCTGGAGCAGGCCGGTTATGTGACGGTGGAGCTGACCAAGGTCTATCGCCAGAACAATGCCGAGTTTCTCGATCTGCTGAACTGCATTCGCGACAATCGGGTGGATGCTTCGGTACTGGATCGTCTCAACCGCCGTTGCCTGCCCGATTTTGCTTCCCGCCAGCCGCGTGGCTATATCTATCTGACAACTCATAATCAGAAGGCCAACGACCTGAATGCTTCCCGCTTGAAGCAACTCCCTGGAGCCGAACGGGCATTTCGTGCCGTGATAACGGATGATTTCCCTGCTTACATGTATCCTACGGAAGAGGAGCTGGTGCTGAAAGTCGGTGCCCAAGTGATGTTCGTCAAGAACGACCTTTCCGGGCAGCACCGGTATTATAACGGTATGCTGGGACGAATCGTGTCGCTCTCCGACGAAGGACCGTTGGAGGTAGAAACCGAAGACGGACAGCTGATAGCCCTCGACCGTGAAGAGTGGACCAACTGCAAGTATTCGCTGGACCCTGAAACCAAAGAAATTACGGAAACTCTGTTGGGCACCTTCCAACAATTTCCTTTGCGTCTGGCGTGGGCCATTACCATTCATAAGAGCCAGGGACTGACGTTCGACAAAGCCATCATCGATGTCGGCCAGGCCTTTGCACCCGGCCAGGCTTATGTGGCCCTCAGCCGTTGTCGCAGTCTGGAGGGGTTGGTGTTGAGCGAGCCGGTCCGGCCGTCATCGGTCATTTCCGATACCGTAGTGACCGACTTTGTACGCCACATACCCGAACAGATTCCCAATGCCGCCCGTATATCCACCCTGGAGCAGGCGTATTTTGAAGATCAGGTGTCGGGCCTTTTCGGCTTCTCCCGCCTGGTTCGTTTCTTCCATGTCTATCTCCGTCTGGTGGACGAACACTTGTACCGCCTCTATCCGCAGTTGCTCAGTGCGTTGAAGACGCAGGCCGAAGGTCCGGTCAAGGAACTGGGTGAAGTGGGGCAGAAGTTCGTATCCCAATGCCATCGGCTAATAGCGGCCAGTGCCGACTATGCCCACGATGCCTATCTGCAACAGCGTTTTCATGCAGCGGCCGTCTATCAGCACAAGCCGGTTACCGCATTGCTTTCGCTGCTCGAAGACCATCCGGTGACGACCGACAACAAGACACTCAAGAAACGTCTGGACGAGGCCGCTGCCGAGTTGCTCATGGAGCTGCGTCTGAAGGACGGCCTCCTGACATGGACGGAAGGCCATGACTTTGTCGTGGCCGATTACCTGACCTGCAAGAACCGTCTGACCATCGAACTTTCCGAAACATCCAAGACTGCGCGGAAGAAATCCGTGAAGGAAAAGAAGGCTGAAATTCCTCAGGATATTCTCCATCCCGAACTCTTTGAAGCGTTGCGTTCCTGGCGTGCCGCCAAGGCTGCCGAGCTGGGATTGCCGGCCTATACCGTTCTTCAGCAGAAAGCCTTGTTGGGCATTGCCAACCTGCTGCCCGATTCGCCGGACTTTCTGCTCACCATTCCCTACGTGGGGAAAAAGGCTGTGGAAAAGTATGGAGAGGAATTGCTGGAGCTGGTGGCCGATTATCGACAGACTGAAAAATAATGGTGAAATAAGCCTAAGGGGGCTGATAAATATCTTTGCAAATGGCTGGTGGTATTTTATTTGTGGATGCTTATCATTACCTTTGCACCCGTTAAAATGCAGAGCTGGGGCACAGCTGTATTCATGAAACGGATGGTGCGTATCCCGGATTGCAAGACAATGAAGTGTAAATGGAAGAAGTCTATCAAGCTGCCTCCGGTCGCTACGAGGCAGGAATGAAATATCGGAGGGCAGGACGTAGCGGCATTTTGCTGCCCGAAATTTCATTGGGATTGTGGCATAATTTCGGTGATGTGGACACGTTGGCCGAAAGCCGCCGCAAGCTGCATCATGCGTTCGATTGCGGCATCACCCACTTTGATTTGGCCAACAATTACGGTCCTTCGGCCGGCAGTGCGGAAGAAACCTTTGGGCAGATCATGAAACATTCCTTTGCTCCCTATCGCGACGAGCTGTTCATCTCGACCAAGGCCGGACACGACATGTGGCCCGGTCCGTACGGAACGTGGGGCTCCCGCAAGTCACTGATGGCCAGTCTGGACCAGAGCCTGCGACGCATGCATCTGGAGTATGTGGATATTTTCTATTCCCATCGGTACGATCCCGAAACACCACTCGAAGAGACCATGCAGGCTTTGGTTGATGTGGTCCGCCAGGGCAAGGCTCTCTATGTGGGCATATCCAAATATCCTCCCGAGGTGGCACAGCAGGCCTACGATTACCTGAAGGCTCATGATGTCTCCTGTCTGCTTTATCAGGGCCGGTACAATTTACTGGACCGTTCTGTCGAGGAAAAGGGCCTGTTGCAACAGGCCGAGGCCAACGGTACCGGTTTCATCGCTTTCTCTCCGTTGGCCCAGGGGCTGTTGTCCGGGCGTTATTTGGACGGAATTCCTGCGGATTCACGTGTGGCACGCGGCGGTTTTCTCAAGGCCGAGGCGTTGACCGGCGAGGTGATGGGACGGGTGAGGGCCTTGAACGAAGTGGCCCGTCGCCGCGGACAGACATTGGCCGAGATGGCACTAGCCTGGCTGCTGAAGGACCGTCTGGTAACGTCGGTCATCGTTGGTGTCAGCTCCGTCGCACAGCTGGACGACAACCTGGCAGCTCTGCGTTGTACGGACTTCAGTGAGGACGAATTGGCTGAGATAGAAAATATAATAAGCAAATAAGAGGAACGGATCAAGAAAACCATATATCAATGAATCATACAAAAATGACAGGAAGGGCCGCCCTGGTGGGGGAACAATATCTGGTGCCTTTCGTACTGATAATCTCGTTGTTTTTTCTGTGGGGCTTTGCCCATGCCATATTGGACGTACTGAACAAACATTTTCAGGAACTCCTGCACATCAACCGGTCGGTGTCGGCCTTGATACAGGCTATGATGTACATGGGCTATTTTGTCATGGCCATTCCGGCCGGACTGTTCATCAACCGTTTCGGCTATCGTCGGGGAGTGGTGTTCGGGCTGGTGCTCTACGGCATCGGTTCGCTGCTCTTCATTCCCGGGCAGGAATGGATGTCCTACCGCATGTTCCTCTTTGCCCTGTTTGTCATCGGTTGCGGACTGACGTTTCTGGAAACGGCCGCCAATCCCTATGCCACGGAGCTGGGGCCGCGTGAGACGGCTGCCAGTCGTCTGAACTTTGCCCAGTCTTTCAACGGCCTGGGGTGCATCTGCGCTCCCATTCTGACGGGGTTGCTGCTGTTTTCCGACGACGGCAGCAGCGGTTCGGGCAATGTCGCATTGCCTTACGCCTGTATGGGCATCGTGGTGCTGCTGGTGGCCATTGTCTTTTCCCGCGTCAAGTTGCCCGAGATAGAGCATGTCGATGAAGTCGATGCCGAGGGACATAAGGTCGGCCTGTGGAAGCATCCTCTTTTTGTTTTTGGTCTGGTTGCTTTGTTCGCCTACGAAATCGGTGAGATTTCCATCAACAGCTTCTTCATCAACTACGTGGTGGAGCAAGGTTGGATGAATGCGCGTGACGCTTCCTTCGTGCTGTCGTTCGGCGGACTGACGCTTTTCATGCTGGGGCGTTTTGCCGGCAGTTGGATCATGCGGCGTGTACGGGCCGAGAAGATGCTGTTCGTCTGTGCCACCGGTACGGTCATTACGACGGCGGTTGTTTTACTCGATGTGGGTTATGTCTCCCTGGTTGCGTTGCTGTGCGGCTATGCGTTCGAGGCCATCATGTTTCCCACAATCTTCGCCCTTTCGTTACGGGGCTTGGGCAGTCACACCAAGCGTGCTTCCTCTTTCCTGATGATGTCTCCGGTAGGTGGTGTGGTAGGTCCGCTGCTCATGGGGCTTGTGGCCGATCATTCTTCGATGGTCCTGTCTTTTTCCGTCCCGTTGGCAGCCTATGTGGTTGTATGGCTGTATGCCCGTCGGATGGTGACTGTGGCCGACTGATAGGGAACAATCAGCTCTGTCTGGATAAAGTAAGAGGGGTGTACCGATACAACGGTACACCCCTCTTTTTGATTCAATTTATGGATGAATTAATATTGCTCCATCATTTCCAGATTGGCTTTGGCCTTTTCCGGTTCAGTCTGCATGGCTTTGTTGAACCATACTTTGGCTACTTCCGTGTTGTCCTGCAGCCAGGCCAGTACACCTAGGTTGTTCCAGGCACGGGCATTGTCCTTTACGCGGTTCAGGTAGCGTGCGGCCCGTTCAAAGTCACCATAGATGATTTGTGCGGCAGCAGCGTTGATGTTGGCTACCGGATTGTCGGGATAGCGTGTAACGGCTGTTTCATAGATTTCTCTGTATTCAGGACTGCCGGGCTTGTAGAGCTTGGCTGCGCTGAGTATCTCTCGCAGGTTGAGTGCGTCTGGACGGGTCTTGATCAGCTGCGCAGCCTCTTCGGGAGTCACTTCACGGATTTCATAGTCCACAGTGATGCCGAGGCGTCTCAGGCTGGGATAGTATTCCTTTACCAGCGTGCTGTACGAAGCTCCCAGGGCCGTTTTCAGGCGGGCTTCCCGAACGTCCAGGTTGTCATACTTTGCAATGGTTTCCAGAGCCTTGGCTGCAAAAGCCGGTTTCTTTTCGTTGAGCAGGCGGATCAGTTCGTCCCAGTCTTCTCCTCCCGACTGTACCTGAATCAGGCTGTCGGCAAATTGGTTGCGTTCCTTCAGTTGCTCGGCGAACGAAGCGGCGCGGGTCGAGGCCATGCGTTCGTTGGTCTTCACGGAACCGTCCGGTGAAGCATATCCACAGATGCGTACAGCCTTGAAGATGACCAGCGGATCCTTGGTGAGCGGAGCCAGTTCGTTCTGCATCTTCTGCATTTCCTGGGCGTTGTTCTTGTAGTCGGGCTTGAAGGTGGTTCCACCTACCGGATATTCGATGTACAGCGTCTTCTGCATGGAGCGGTTCTTGGCAGTCCGTTCGTTGAAGGGGATGAAGGATACCATGCTGACGCAAGGTTCGCAGAATGCTCCCGGCTGTGGCAGTTGGGGTTTGGGCTTTTCAGCCGGTTTCTCCTCAATCTGCTGGATTTCGGGCAGGTCGATGGTGCACGATTCTTCTCCTTCCTGCAGGATAATCATATCCATGTTTGTAGCCATCCACTGTTGGAAGGGAATTTGAAGAGTATAGTCCACGACGTCTTGCCGGTCGTCTGACCGGCCGTAGATGACTGTGTAGGGAGCCTTGTATTCACCGTTGCGGGCAATCTTCCGGTCCTCCTTACGCATCTTGAAATTCTTCTTTCCGCTTACCACGACTGGCGGCAGTGCATAGAGACGCCATTGTTTGCTCAGTACGGGTGTGAAGGCGTATGCCTGCGTGCTGTTCACCTGTACATCGGCCACGTCCATCTGGAAGCTGATAGTCAGGGTGTCATTTTTCAGGGTGAGTGACGGTGTTGTCACTTTCACCTCGTCCGCCATAGCAGCCAGAGGCAGTAGGGCGAGCATCAGAGTATATATCTTTTTCATAAACTTCATGTTTTGGTTGTATAATTCGGGAATGGTTTACAGGTGCTGTACGTTGGTCACCTTATACAGGCGTTTGTGCTTGTCGCCGAAGGTAAAGTTGATACCCAGGTTGACGTTGAGTGCTGCACGTCCGATCGGTGCGCAATAGGCCGGTTCCAGCTTGCCCAGGGGCATGTCGGCTGCCACGAAGAAGTTGAAGCCGCGCGGATGGAAGTTGAGCATCAGTCCGGCTGCTGAGCCGAAGTTCGACAGCGCATAGTTCACCGAGGCTTCGAAGCCCGACAGGGGAGCTATGTTGGCCGACAGACGTGCTTCCGTCCACGTGTGTTTGCCTTGCAGACGGGTGGTGGAGAGGAGACCGAAGTTCAGGCGGTCGTATGCCGGCAGGGTATATTGGGCACCGAAGTTCAGGGTAGCGGCCAGCGCAGTGGTGTGCTTCATGCCGTCACCTTCCTTGGTAAATTTGGCCATATCCTTCAGGTCGTCTACCAATCGGTCGGCTTGGTTGTCAATGGAGTTCTTGTTACCTTCCGTATCTTTGACGGCGATGTCCTCGAAACCGCTGAACTCAAAACTGTTGTTCATCACACCCTTGACGGTATTTTTCCATCCGATGAATCCCAGGTCGAGTACGGCTGCCGAGAATTGCCAGTCGTTCAGTTTGTAGACGGCACCCAGGTCAACGGCCAGACCGAAGCCTGTAGGGCCGATGTTCTTGTCATCGAAGTCGATGCCGTCGTAGTCAATCTGGTCTTTGGTACCCGATTTCAGTTCATTGGTCCGGTTGCCATAGTCGTCCAGCACGTAGTCATCCTTTTGGTAGTTGCCTGTTTCGCCTTTGGTCGGAACGATGAGTCCCTTGCCGGATACATACATTTCGGCTCCCTGCGGAGTGATGGTCCATGCATCCTGTGAGGCGGTGACGGTCAGTTGGTCGATGCGCAGGTTGGCTTTGGCCAGACCGACCAGTGCCTTTACCTTGGCGCCCACAGTCAGGTTGTTGTTGATGGTGCGTGCATGTCCGAAGGCGATTTCCGCATAGTTTGTGCTCAGCATGTTCACTCCGTCTATGTTGTATTGGCTGCCTGTTTCGCTGGCCACTCCCAGTTTCATGAACTTGAACAGTTCGGAGGGCAGGTTTACCCGTGTGTCCGATTTGATGGAGATCCCCAGTGTGTTGAATCCTCCCCATGCATGGAATCCCAGGGAGAAGATGTTTTCATTCAGGTCCGTTCCCAGTTTGAAGCGGTTGGGCAGTCCGTTTACGAATTCCTGTCCCGATACAGATTCGTGCATGAAGGTGGTCAGGTTTCCGTTGGGTAGTTTGTAGAGGAAACTTCCGATGCCGGCAGTCGACTGTACGCCGAAGTTCAGGTTACCCAATGCCGGGAAGCTGAAGTATCCTCTTTCGCCTATGAAGGCTGGGTTCAGTTCGTGGCGGTAAGTGCTCCCTTCCAGGAAGTAGGCCGAGCGCGAACTCTGTGTCTGCGCCATGACGCCGCTGGTGGCAACCAGTGCGAGGGTTGCCGTCAGTATGTGATGTAGTGTACGTATTTTCATTTTGAAAACGTTTATTTTAATGTGGTTAATGAAATGTGGAAACTTAGTTCAGGTCTATCGTCACGCCTTTGGGCACTTTCAGTTTGATGTCCTTCAGTTGCAGCCATTGGGTTTCATACAGCTGTACGCCGGTTGTTTCGCCCGATGCGGCCACAATTTTCAGTTTGATGGCGTCCAGTTTGTTCAGCGTACCCTTTTCGGTTGTTTCCAGTTGGATGTTCAGTTGGCTGTTTACGGCCTCTTCCGTTCCGTTTCCGGCTTTGATTCCGCCTTCTACGGTGACCTTGATGCCTTCAATCTTCTGTCCGTATTCATCCAGTATTTCCACGTTTTCGTCGGGCAGTTCCAAGGCCAGTGGAATGGTGTTGTCTATCGAGGCACTCAGTATGGCTTTGCTGAAGTCTACGTCTTCCAGATCGCTTCCCAGGTCGTCGATGGTTTCCTCATATACAATGTTCAGGTTGCTTCCGAAGGCCAGCGGGATGTCTATGTCGTAGCTGCAGTCCACAGTATACGTTTTGTTCAGTTCCACGCTGAAGTAGTCTGTGCAGCTCACGGCCGGCTGGATGGTGACGTTCACCACGTCGGGGATGGTCTGTATCAGGTTGTTGATGTCGCTCACCTGGATGTTTACGGCTCCTTCCGGTCCGCCGTTGCCCAGGCGCGACAGCGTAATGGTGTTGTCACCCGGCTGCAAGATGATGGGGTCGGTGTCTTCGCCGCCGATCTTCACTTCCGATCCGTTGATCGGCTGTCCGTTCTTGTTTCCGGAGAGGATACCGATGATTTCGACAGCCGTATTCAGCGGGTTGGTGGCATGGAAGGTGAATATCGGATTGGCAATGTCCAGCTTCGTGTCGTCGTTCTCCAGGAAGTCCGGCAGGTTGGTCAGTTCCACGGTCGAAGTACTTTCGTCCAGTGTCGGTTCGATGATACCGGTCACTTCGGTTACTTCCATTTCACCGATGTGGATGGTCGGAGTCAGTGTCAGTGAGCTGTTGGCCAGTACTTCGTTTACTTTGATATTGGCATCAACATCCACTTTCACTTCTTCGTTGATGTCTACGCGGCGGTCGGTTCCGATGACAAATCCGTTGCCTTTCTGTCCGTCGCCGAAGGCGATGCGGGTCAGGTGTACGGTGTAGGTATAGACACCGTCCTTCAGGTCTTCGTCCGTGATGTTGAAAGTCACCTGGTTGTTTTCATCGGCTTCCTCCACCTTCAGCACCGGCGAGAAGGTAATGGTCACTTTGGCATTCAGTTGGGCCAGATCGATTTCTCCACCTTTGGTCAGGTTGATGTCGATGGGAGTACGGTCGGGGGTTAGTTCATAGATTTCCTTGACCGCTTCGTCCACGTTCTCGGCTTGGGTTTCAATGTTCTTTTTCTGTGAGCGGTTTGTGGTGATCTCCAGGCTGCCGGCTGCGTCAAAATCCGATTTGTTGGCCACCTCGATGGGGTCAATCTCCGTGTTTGTAGCCTGGACCGTCACTGGCTTTACGTCGGTGGTCACGTCGTCTATCTCACCGCTTTTCAGCAGGTGGTAGGCACCTGTATTGTCGGTCTGCAGGTCGTCACCTTCTTCTATTTCAATGATTTTGTCCAGTGTCACCTTTTCTGTGTTCCCTACGGGGAAAGATAGGTTTTCGCCTCCTACGTTGATGGTCATGTCAATGTCCTTTTTCAGGTCATAGCTGTCATCGAAGCACGAAGTGGCCGTTCCCAGCAACAAGGTCGCCAGCAACATCACCTGTCCCTTGTTCGTTCTTCTTTTCATTTTTAGCATCATAATGTTTACGATTTTTGTTAGTATGTCTATGGTTATGTTTTTTGTTGATAGTTTGTTCGTTTTCAGTTTCAGCAAATATGTTCATCCTTCGAGGTCCGGAAACTTTGAGTTAGGGAACTTTGGGATATTTTTGTGGTGCAAAGGTACAATTTTATATTGACTAAAATGTATATTCTATCCGGTTTTTTTAATACAAAATTAGGCAGATATGAGGTGACTTTCTGTTCGTTTTTGGAATAAAATAGTATGTTTTTGTCAGGAAGAAATGGATACAGATGCCCTTTGTCATTTTATTATCAGAAATATTCTTGTTATCTTTGGACCTCAAAAAATAAAATGATTTTGCATGGACAAACTGATTGAGTTGGAGGGGCTGGCTCCTGAACTGTATCCATGGGTAGGACCGTTGGTCATGAATGCTGAGGTGCTGAAGCAGAATTATAATTTCCCGTTTCGGACGGCCGAGAACTTTCGCTGGTATTTGTCTGTCGCTGGAAATGGAGTGAACGGCTTCCTGCCGGTAGAACATCGTAAAAAGGAATGGTTGATTAACAATTATTATGTCAGGGATCACAATCCGGTTGTGTTGCAGGATTTGTTGCAATGTGTAGTCCGGGCCGCTGCGGCCGAGGGCCGGATGCTGGCTGCCGTCGTTTTTCTGGAAGACCGTGATGTCTTTGCGGAGGCTGGTTTCGAGGAAGTCAGGCGTTGGACACGGTATGTTAGGATGGTAAAAAACAGCTTGTAGATATGGATAAATCAGAAAAGAATGTATATGAATTGACCCAGGAGCGCCTTCGCATTATTTTCAAAGAGTTCGACAATGTATGCGTGTCGTTTTCGGGCGGAAAGGACAGTGGACTGCTGCTCAATCTGTGCATGGATTATGTGCGCAGGAATCATTTGGACCGGAAAATTTCTGTCTTCCACCTCGATTATGAAGTACAATATCAGGTGACGATAGACTATGTGGACCGTCTTCTGGAGGCCAACAAGGATATCCTGGATGTTTATCGGGTCTGTGTGCCTTTCAAGGTGTCTACCTGTACCTCCATGTATCAGCGTTACTGGCGTCCGTGGGACGAGAGTATGAAGGATCTGTGGGTTCGTCCGAAGCCCGAGGGTTGCTACAACCGTGAGGACTTTCCGTTTTTTGAGGAAAACATGTGGGACTATAATTTCCAGATGCACTTTGCCCATTGGCTCCACGAGCGCAAGAAGGCCACCCGCTCCTGTTTTCTGATAGGCATCCGTACGCAGGAGAGTTTCAGCCGCTGGCGCAGCATCCATCTGGCGCGCAAGTTTCAGATGTATCACACGTATCGCTGGACCTCGAAGATCGGTAACGACGAATACAACGCCTATCCCATTTTCGACTGGAAGACAACCGACATCTGGGTGGCCAACGGTAAGTTTCATTTCGATTACAATCGTCTCTATGACCTCTATTACAAGGCGGGTGTCAACATCGAACGTCAGCGTGTGGCCAGCCCGTTCCTCTGCGAAGCCCAGGAGAGCCTCAAGCTCTATCGGGTCATCGATCCCAACATGTGGGGTAAGATGGTGTGCCGGGTCAATGGGGTAGGGTTTGCCGGCATCTATGGCAATACACGCGCCATGGGCATGGGGCACAGACTGAAACTTCCCGAGGGTTATACGTGGAAGGAGTACATGTATTTTCTGCTTTCTACACTGCCCGAACACACTCGCCGCAACTACCTGAACAAGCTCACCGTCAGCATCGAATTCTGGCGGAAGAAGGGAGGCTGCCTGAGCAATGCCACCATCCAGAAGCTGCAGGACCTGGGCATTCCCATCCAGGTGATGGAAAAGAGCAATTACAAGACTCAGAAACATCCGGTACGGATGGAATATCTGGACGATATCAATATCTCGGAATTCAAGGAAATACCCACCTATAAGCGCATGTGCATCTGCATCTTGCGCAACGACCATGCCTGCAAGTACATGGGCTTCGCCCTTTCCAAGGACGATATCCACCGCAGGGACAAGATAATGGAAGAATTTAAAAACATGATGTTATGAGCGAATCTTATATGAGTCCCGTATATCGGGTAAAGGCCGTCCCCGTCGAGAAGGTGGAGGCCAACAGCTACAACCCCAATGTCGTCGCGCCGCCCGAGATGAAGCTGTTGGAGCTTTCCATCTGGGAAGACGGCTTCACCATGCCTTGCGTGTGCTATTACGATGCCTCGCGCGATGTCTATATCCTGGTCGACGGTTTCCACCGCTATCAGGTGCTGAAGACATCCAAGCGGATTTACGAGCGCGAGAAAGGCTTGCTGCCGGTGGTGGTCATCGACAAGGACCTGTCCAACCGCATGGCTTCCACCATCCGCCACAACCGTGCCCGCGGTACGCACAACATCGAGCTGATGTGCCAGATTGTGGCCGAGCTCGACCGTGCCGGCATGTCGGACGAATGGATCATGAAGAACATCGGTATGGACCGCGACGAAGTGCTGCGCCTCAAGCAGATTTCCGGTCTGGCCGACCTCTTTGCCGACAAGGACTTCACGATTCCCGATACCCGGGAAATCAGCGAGGAGAAGGCCGGCCAGGCCCGGTACGATTTCGACGACGACTGATGCCTATCTCCCGCACAGCCTCCTGAAGTCGCAGTACTCGCAGGTCCGCGTCTGTTCCGTCTGGCTGAAGGGCACCTTCGGGTCGAATATCTCCTGCAGCAGCGTCTGAAGCCGTTCGCGGAACTCGTCCTCGTACAGGGCGAAGTTGGTCACCGGCAGCTTGGGTTGTCGGGCCGCTCCCATCTCGATGACGGGTGAGTACGTGTCCTGTGCCGCGCGGTGGATGTAGAGCAGGGCAGGGGCCACCTTCTTCGGCTGCTTGCGGCACATCATGGCCGCATACAGGAAGGTCTGGAAAATGTAGTTGGGCCTTCCTTCCGCCGGGGTGAACAGTTGCCCGATGTCTTCCGGTGTCTTGGGCTGTCCTCCCGTCTTGTAGTCCACGATGCGCAGGGTGTCGTCCTTGCTGTCCATGCGGTCGATGGTACCCCCTATCTGCACCGTCAGTCTGCCTTCCGGCGTATCCACGTCCAGGGCTTCCCTCACCTCCTGTTCCATGCCCTCCATGCAGAAGGGGGCATAGTGCAGGTCGTTGCGCAGCAGCTGGCGCAGGTACGAGCCGATGACCTTCGCGTGTATTAGCTGCGTCCCGTTGTATTCCGGCTGCTCGTCCTCCTTCACGTGGAAGAACTCCTCCTTGAAGGCCCGGTCCACGTATCCCTGCAGCTTCACCTCGTTCTTCAGCAGCCGCTCCAGGTCCTCCTTGCGCACTTCCTTCCCGTGTTCCGTCAGGTCGGTGTACACCAGTTCCGCCGATCGGTGGAAGATGGTGCCGAACAGGGCCGAGTCAATCTCCGCCGTCACCTCGTCGGGCAGCTTCAGGCCCGCCACGTAGCGGTAGTAGAAGCGCAGGCGGCAGTCCAGGTAGGCATTCAGGGCCGAGGGCGAAAAGAAGGCCTTCGGATGCCGGCCGATGTCGTATTTCCGGCACATCCGCTCCACCGTCTCCGGTGTCTTCTCCACGCAGATGGTCCGTTCCGTCTGGGGCGACTGTCCGGCCTCCAGATACTCCAGCCGGATGTCGTGCGGCCATTCCACCTGGAACTGCAGCATGAAGCGCGACATCTCTCCCCGGTTCAGCCCGTCGGTCGAGGTGTTGTACATCAGCGTCACGTTCTCCGCCCGCTGCATCAGGCGGTAGAAGTAGTAGGCATACACCGCGTTCTTGTGCTCGATGGTCGTCATCCCGAACGCCTTGCGCAGGTTGTAGGGGATGAACGACGACTCTCCTCCCGCCTTGGGCAGCTGCCCCTCGTTGAGCGACATCACTATCAGGTTCCTGAAGTCCAGGTTTCTCGTCTCCAGCACGCCCATCACCTGCATGCCGATGGCCGGTTCGCCGTGGAAGGGGATGTTGGCCGCCGTCAGCAGGCGGTTCATCAGCCGCTTCAGCGTGTCCGTCCGTATGCCTGCCAGTTCGCCTGTTTCCATCAGGTTCAGCAATCGGTTCACCAGCGTATATCCCTTGAACAGCGACTCCCGGTACAGCTGCCCGAAGATGTCCTTTTCGTCCTCTTCCTGCGGTTTCCGGTACAGGACCGACACACCCTTGATGCGTTCCGTCAGCCAGGCGCACAGGGCTTCTATGCCGTTCTGCGGGGTGAATACCTGCTCCAGGAAGGCGTCCGCCTTCAGTTCCGAGGGTAGGGGATAGAAGCGGTTGTCCTGCGTCAGCCTCCGTTCCAGCCGTTCCGCTTCGGCCGACAGCTGCCTCACGTACGGATGCTTCAACACGGCCGTCACCGCCTCGTAGGTATAGCGTCCGCTGTCCGCCCGGTATCCGTCCGTCTGCAGTTCCGTCAGGGCGTTGATGTAGCTGTACACCGGTGTCTGTGCCAGCGGGAAACCCATGGTGATGTTCACGTCCTTCACCTCTTCGGGCAGGGTGTGCAGCACCGGCACCAGCAGGGCCTCGTTGCACAGCACCACGGCGTTCTCCTTCTGCCGGGCTCCTTCCGGCAGGTCCAGCTCCTCCATCCAGCGGGGCAGGAAGCGGGCCTGTGCGTTCTCCGTCGGTGCCGAGAGGAAGCGGATCCGCTTGGGCCGGCTCATCACGTCCAGGCAGCTTTCCGGCAGCTGGTTGGGAAACAGCTTCAGGTTGCGCAGGATGAATTCCCCCGCCTCGTGCCGGTAGGGTGGATTCTCGTTGGCCGGACGCCGGGTGTAGAACACGTCATAGTCCCAGTAGAACCACGCCTTCCCGGCCTCCTGCAGCCGTTGGAAGAAGGCCTGCTCCACGCGGTTCAGCACGTTGAAGCCCACAAACACATATCGGTCATACGCCAGCCGGTCCGTGTCCAGATTCTCCATCACCTGGCGGTACATCATGCCCTCGTAGGCGATGCCCAGTTCCTCCAGCCGGCTGCGGTAGTGGCGGTAGATGTCGCCCAGCTTGTCCCACAGGCTGATGAAGCGTTCCTTCAGCTCCGTCCGCCGTTCGATGGAGAAGTTCTCGAAGAACTCCCGTATCGCCTCCTCCTGTTCCGGTTCCAGGTAGTCGGGAATATCCAGAATGTTCTTCAGGTCCTGCAGGTTGCTGAAAAGCCGGTCCGCGTCCACCAGGTTCTTGTCCACGTCGTCAAAGTCGCTGATCAGCAGTTCGCCCCAGAAGTAGAAGTCGTCCAGGGTCTCCTCGCTCTTCGTTTCCTCGCGGAACACCCGGTACAGCTCGCACACCAGCCGGATGGGGTCTCCCGCCTTCCACGGCGACAGCTGCCTGAACAGGTCGCTGATGCTCACGTACGCAGGCGACCACAGCGGCCGGTCGCTCTGTGCCGCCAGCTGTTCGTTGAAGAACAGGCTCGCGCGTTTGTTGGGGAATACCACCACCGTACGGCTCAGGTCGTTTCCCACCTTCTTATATAAGTCCTGTGCTACCAGTTGCAGAAATGTTTCCATATTGAGAATTGAGAATTGATAATTGAAAATGGAGAATTGAGAATTAATATCTGATATCTGATATTTAATATTTGATATTTAATATTTAAACCTTCTCTGTCCTTCCCTCCGTCACATACCACAGATATCCTTCCATCTGTTTCGGGTCATACCCCATGCGCGTCAGCAGCTGCATGTAGTCCTTCACCTGCCGGATGTACTGTTTGCTGGGCTTGCCGAACTTGAAGTCCACCACCACCAGCCGTCCGTCCTTCATCATCACGCGGTCCGGACGCCGGTTCCTCAGCTCCCCGTTCTCCGTCCAGATGATGTCACATTCGTTGAACAGCCGCCACGTCCCGTCGTACCACTCCTTCACCTGCGGCAGTTCGAAGGCCCGTTGCGTCAGTGCCCGTATTTCCTCCTCCGTCTCCTGTCGTCCTATCACCCCCTCGAACACCAGGCGGCTGATGGCCTCGTCGATGTCCGCTTCCGTGCGGATGGCCGAGAACAGCGTGTGCAGCAGCCGTCCGCGGTCGATGAACCGTTGTTCCGATTCCTCCTCGTCTACGCCCGCGATGAAGTCCGCCGAGCGGTTGGACTGTCTGAACTCCACCTCGTGCTTCAGGCTCTCCATCACCACCGGCCGTTTCGTGGCCTTCCGGGCCAGCCGGTTCGTCACCTCCCGTTCCGCCTTCTCTTCCGAGGCACACAGCTCGCCCCGTTCGTAGCGTCCCGCATCCTCGTCCCAGGTCCCGTGTCCTCCGGCTGCCAGGCGGGGCAGGGCATAGCCCAGCAGTTCCGCCATCGTCCCCCGCTGGTCCTTCCGGCTCCACACCAGCAGGTTCTTTCCCGCTCGCGTAAAGGCTACGTACAGCAGGTTCAGGTTGTCCACCCACAGCTGTAGCCGTTCCTCCAGGTAGTCCTCCCGGTACACCGATTCCGCCATCGCCGGCGAGTAGTTCACCGGCACCAGTCCCAGCCGGTTGTACGGTCCCTCCTTCGGCGAGCACCACACCAGCTGGCTGTTCGTCTCGTTCTCCGTCTTCCAGTCGCAGAAGGGGATCAGCACCGTGTGGAACTCCAGTCCCTTCGACTTGTGGATGGACAGGATGCGGATGCCCTCCAGCTCTCCGCTCGGGATGGTCTTCATGCACAGCGTTTCGTCCCAGTAGTGCAGAAATCCGTCCAGGTCCGACGAGTGGCTCTGCAGGTAGTCCGTCACCGCGTCAAAGAAGGCAAACAGGTACGCGTCCTGCTTCTCCAGCCTCTTCATCTCCAGCAGCCCGAACAGCTCCTCCAGCAGTTCGTACAGCGGCATCAGCCTCAGTTCCTCGCGGCGGGTGGCCAGCTCCCCGGGCAGGTAGTCTGTCAGCCGTTCCGCCGTCAGGTAGTCCGGGCTTTCCGCGATTCCCTTCACCCCCGTCCGGTAGTTCATCACCAGGGCGGCCAGGGCCACGCTGTCCGTCTCGTCCGTCAGGTAGCGCAGGGCGTCCACCAGCATGCACACCGCCTGCGAGGCATCCAGCCTGAACGCCTCGTCCGATACCACCGGCACCTTCAGCTCCCGGTCAAAGTAGTCCGCTATCGTGGCGATGTTCCGGTTCTTGCGCACCAGGATGGCCAGGTCGTTCATCTTCACCCCTCCGGCCAGCAGCTCCTTCACCGCTTCGCCCAGTGCCTCCAGCGTCACCGCCGCATAGTCCTTCTCCTCGTCCGGTTCCAGGAAGTCCACGCGCACGTAGCCTCGGACCGTCTCCTTGGGCGACTCCTGAGCCACGTCGCTGTAGGCCACCTTCAGTTCCGTGCATTCCGTCTGCAGTTCCTCCAGGTGCTTGCCGTTCAGGTACTCCACCGCCTCCTTGAACACCCGGTTGTTGAAGTCTATCACGTTCGTCTCGCTCCGTCGGTTCACCTTCAGCGTCTCCAGTCGGATGGGGAAGTGGTCCAGCTTCCGGTCCAGTCCGTTCAGGATGCGCCAGTCGCCGTTTCTCCAGCGGTAGATGGACTGCTTCACGTCGCCCACGATCAGGCTGTCCTCGCCCTGTGCCAGTCCTTCCAGCAACAGCAGGCGGAAGTTGTCCCATTGCATGCGGCTCGTGTCCTGAAACTCGTCAATCATCACGTTGCGGATGGTCGTACCAATCTTTTCGAAGACGAACGACGGGTCCCCCTCCTTCACCAGCCGGTGCAGCAGGGCGTTCGTGTCCGACAGCAGGAAGCGGTTCTGTTCCCGGTTCAGCGTCTTCACCTCCTCGTCTATGTGGTTCAGCAGTTGCAGCTTGTTCAGGTGCTGCCGTGTCAGGCGGCAGCTGTTCACCGTCCGGTTCCGTTGCGGTCTCAGGCGTTCCGCCTCCTGCAGCAGCGGCATCAGGTTCCTTTCCGCCAGGTCCGTAATCTCCTTCCGCTGCTTCGACGTCTTCGCGCTCCAGTTGTCCGCGCTGGCCAGGCATCCCTTCAGGGTGGCGTTCACCACGTCCTTGTCCGTCAGCTTTCCGTCCTTCAGTTTGCGGAAGTAGCTCCCGATGCCCCGGGCTCCCCCCTTCAGGTCCTCCGGCATCAGTCCGTGTCCCTCCAGTTCCCCTTCAAACTGTTCCCCGAACGCCTTCATCTGCTCCAGCGCCTCCGTTTCCAGTTCCTTCAGCGCCTCCTTGTACAGCTTCATCATCTGCGGTTCGCCCAGGCATTCCCTCAGGCGGTCCCCCTTCTCCAGGTAACTCTCGTCGAAGATGTTCCGTCCGAAGCTCTTGATTTCGTCCGACACGTTCCAGCGCTTGTCGTCGGCGATGCGTTCGTTGATGTAGTCCAGCAGCCAGCCCATCACCGGTGCGTCCGGCGTCAGCTTCTCGATGAGGCTGTCCACCGCCTCGTCTAGCACCTCCGCGTTGTTCAGTTCGATGTTCAGGTTCGGGCTCAGCTCCAGTTCGCGAGCCAGGTTCCTCATCACCGATTGGAAGAACGAGTCGATCGTTTCCACCCGGAAGCGGCTGTAGTCGTGCAGCATGTACAGCAGGGTCGTTCCCGCCCTCCGTCTCAGTTCCTCGGTGGGGATGCGGTCCTTCAGGTCCTCGCGGATGCGGTTCAGGTACGCTTCCGAGTCCCGGTCGCCCTTCCAGATGCCGTACAGCTGTTGCACGATGCGTTCCTTCATCTCCCCCGTCGCCTTGTTGGTGAAGGTCACGGCCAGGATCTGCCGGTACGCCCTCGGGTTGGCGATGAGGTGTTTGATGTATTCCACGGCCAGGGTGAACGTCTTTCCCGATCCGGCCGATGCTTTGTAGACAAGTAGTTCCATAGTCAGTCTTCAGATGGATGATACGCAAAGGTACAAAGAAGGCACGGATTACGCGCCTTTTCCGTCCGGAAAAATCCTTTTCCTTCCGGTCGTGCGTGTCATCCGTGCCTTGAATATTCAGCTGGGTCCGTCTCTTGCAGGACCCTTCGGGCGTTGTCAGCGTTCCGCTCTCATCGGGTTGTGCAGGAAGTCCTCGTACGCCAGCCGGATACCTTCGTCCAGGCTCGTCTTGGCTTCCCATCCCATGGCTTTCGCCTTGCTCACGTCCAGCAGCTTGCGTGGCGTGCCGTTCGGGCGGTAGATAACCAAATCAGTCAATTTTTTGTTTCGTTTCAGACGATTGTATAATGGATATACCTGTTTTTTCTCTTTCTCCCCATTTGCCTTCCGCCGGACGCACCGTGGTGCGTCCCTACAGGCATACATGCCTCAAACCTAATCCCTTTCTGTTTCTCATCACAGGATTCATGTCATCCCGCACTCGATGCGGGATCCATTACATACACAGTGTCATGCCCTGGTTCCCGGCTCAAGGCCGGGATGACAATTGCCTCCCGCCGAAGGTGTGTCAAAGTAGTAGTATCTTCAACGAGGATGTTTCAAAATGAGGTGAGGCTATTTAACTCCCCTCCTTCGGGAAGGAGGGGTGCCCAAAGGGCGGGGTGGTAGGTTCTCGCGCAAGGCTGTCAATCAATGCGTCATGTATTCACCTACCACCTCCCCCTGTCGGGTACTCCTCCTTCCCGAAGGAGGAGAGTTGAAGATACTTCTATTTTGACACACCTTCTAAAATAGCCTCCCCCTCATTCGCTCCCCAATTAATATCTGATATTTTATATCTGATATCTGATATTTAATATTTAATATTTGATTTTCAGTCTCTTTGGAATAGGTCCCTCGTATACACCTTCTCCTTCACGTCGTCCAGGCAGGCGTCGTAGCGGTTCGCGATGATGGCGTGCGACTGCCGCTTGAAGGCCTCCAGATCGTTCACCACCAGCGAGCCGAAGAACGTCGTTCCGTCCTCCAGCGTCGGTTCGTAGATGATCACCGTCGCCCCCTTCGCCTTGATGCGCTTCATCACCCCCTGTATCGAGCTTTGGCGGAAGTTGTCACTGTTCGATTTCATTGTCAGGCGGAACACCCCGATGGTGCACGGCTGCTCCTTCTTCGGGTCAAAGTCCCCCCGGTTGTAGTAGTCATAATACCCCGCCTTGTGCAGCACCTGGTCCGCGATGAAGTCCTTGCGCGTGCGGTTGCTCTCCACGATGGCGTGTATCAGGTTCTCCGGCACGTCCTGGTAGTTGGCCAGCAGCTGCTTCGTGTCCTTGGGCAGACAATAGCCCCCGTAGCCGAAGCTCGGGTTGTTGTAGTGCGTCCCGATGCGCGGGTCCAGGCAGATGCCGTCGATGATGGCCTTCGTGTCCAGTCCCTTCACCTCCGCATACGTGTCCAGCTCGTTGAAGTAGCTCACGCGCAGCGCCAGATACGTGTTCGCGAAGAGCTTCACCGCCTCCGCCTCCTTCATCCCCATGAAGAGCGTCGGG
>ULXT01006951.1_pt1 | contig 82358 bp, 47 predicted proteins | sample 1961571 | NCBI WGS metagenome assembly ULXT01 (sample SAMEA4835846, study PRJEB28245) | human gut metagenome | biome: gut microbiome; material: fecal sample | place: Denmark | collected 2008
TGATGGCGAGGAGACCCAATTGCGTAACATTCTCATAGGCGAAGTATGGTTCTGCTCGGGGCAATCGAATATGGAGATGCCGCTGAACGGATTTTGGAACTGCCCGATAGAAGGGGCGAACGAAACCATCGCTACTGCATCGCAATGGAAAGGAATCCGTGTGGCTACGGTAGAGAAAAACGGCCAGCTGAAGCCTGTAGAGACTTGTAAAGGCAGCTGGAAGGTGAGCAATCCGGAGAATGCCCCGATGTTTAGTGCAACCGCATTCCATTTTGCCATGATGATGAACCGGGTGCTTGACGTGCCCATCGGCATCATCAATTGCAGTTGGGGAGGCACGACTGTAGAAGGCTGGCTTCCGGAAAGCATCGTAAAGAACTATCCTGATATCGACCTGAAACGCGACATCCGCAAGGAAGAACCGCACGACTGGTGGCACTACCTGAGTCCGGTCATTATGTACAACGGTATGCTGAAACCTTTGCAGAACTATACGATTAAGGGCTTTTTATGGTACCAGGGCGAATCGAACGTAGGGCATCCCGACTATGCAGAGCGTTTGAAGACGATGGTGGACTTGTGGCGCAGCGAGTGGGGACTGGGCGAATTGCCGTTTTATTTCGTGGAGATTGCCCCGTTTGGCTCGTATGAAGGTACAGGCAGTGCGCTCCTGCGTGAACAGCAGTTTAAGGCACAGTCAATCATATCGAATAGTGGTCTGATTTCCACTAATGATTTGGTAGAACCGTATGAGGCGAAGAATGTTCATCCGAAAAACAAGACGGATGTGGGAAAACGTCTTGCCTATATGGCGTTGGCGCGTACGTACGGAGTGAAGGGCATAAGGGAGACCAGCCCCTCTTATAAATCAATGGAGGTGAAAGACGGGAGTGTAATCCTTTCTTTCAATGACGCCGAGGACGGATTCAACCGGCTGAACGATATGGAAGGGTTTGAAGTGGCAGGGAGCGATAAGGTATTTTATCCGGCTAAAGCGGAAGTGTATAACAACCTTCAGATAAAAGTGACGTGCGATAAAGTACTAACTCCTGTAGCGGTGCGTTATTGTTTCCGCGATTTCCAGCCGGGCAATGTGGCAGGTACGCGTGAGTTGCCCTTGTTCCCGTTCCGTACGGATAACTGGTGAGTATGAATGTGCCAATGTGGCAATGTGCTAATTTATTCTCACATTAGCACATTGCCACATTATTTATTAGCACATTAAAAATAGTCAATCAAGCTTCTTTCAGCTTTTCGTCAATGGCTGCGATTTTCTTCAGTACCAACTCCATGTCTCCTTTAAGGCGTTCAATCTTACGGGTAACTTCGGCTACCAGCGTATTGCCCTTCTTCGATGCGGAAGAGAGGAAGCCCAAGTTGTTCTCGTAGGTTTGGATGTCACTTTTCAGATTCTCGTAGGTGCGTACTAATTTTTCCCGGTCGCGGTATAAACTATCGCCTTTACTTAAACCTGACTTGAAATCGCTCAATTTCCGTTCTGTAGCAGACAGGTTCAGCTTGTCGAATAATTTGTCTACCCATTTATGGAATTCATTGTATAAGCGGTCTTTCTCCTTGAACGGTACATGACCGATGCTGTTCCATTCTTTGATTAAGGCACGTGTTTGTTCGGTCGTGTTATTATCTGTAACCCCTGAAGCGTCTAATGCAATCAATTGCTTGATAATTTCTTCTTTTTTTGCCATGTTTTCTGCTTCTACCGAACGTTGTGAAGAAGTGGCTTTGTTCTTTTGGGCAAAGAAATAGTCGCATGCGCCGATGAAGCGTTTCCATACGGCATCCGAATGTTTTTTTGCCACCGGACCGATGGTTTTCCATTCCTTCTGCAGTTGGGTCAGGATCTCGGCGGTCTGTTTCCAGTCGGTACTGTCTTTCAGCGCCTCTGCCTTTTCGCACAGCGCTTTCTTCTTCTCCAGGTTCTCAGCCATGTTTTCCTTGATTTGCTTAAAGAAAACAGCTTTCCGTTTAAAGAATTCATCACATGCGGCGCGGAACCGTTCGAATATCTTGACGTTCATTTTTTGAGGGGCATAGCCAATGGTTTTCCATTTAGCTTGCAGGGCGAGGATTTCTCGTGTTTTGTTGTCCCAGTCGGCAAATGTCTTCAAGCTGTCATAGTCCATTGATTCTGCAATTTCGCAAATAACGGTTTTTTGGTCAAGGTTGTTTTGCTCCTTTTCTTTCAGTATTTCGAAATGCTGTTGATGGCGGCGGTTTACGGCTGTAGACGCAGCTTTGAAGCGTGCCCAGATGCTTTCGCGCAAGTCTTTGGCAACAGGACCGATGCTTCTAAATTCCTGATGCAGTTTTTGCAATTGATGGAAAGCGGATACTACATCAGGTTCTTCTGCCAGTTTTTCGGCAGCTTCGCACAGATGAGTTTTTTGTTCCAGGTTTTTCTTGAAATCGTATTCGCGGAATTCGTTGTTCAGCTTTACCATATCATAGAATTTCTCGGTGTAAAGCTGATACGACTTCCAGAGTTCATTCACCTTGTTTGCAGGCACTTGTTTGATTTCATTCCATTCTTGCTGGAGTTGTTTGAACTCGTTGTAAATCTTGCTGGTGTCTTCCGTTGTCTCGGTTAACGCTTTCATTTTATCCAGAATGGCAAGCTTTTTCTGCAAGTTTTCTTCTTTTTCCTGTTCCTGCTCGGCTGCCATTATGCTTCGCTTTTCTTTGATGGAGCTCATGATTTCCTTGAACCTCGTTTCCCATGGATCGGGAGCAGGGACGAAATCATCCGGATTTCCGCCTTCATCCATAAAGGCTTTACGCGCTGCTTCTTGTTCGGCTTTATGCAGTTTGTAAAAAGTTTGTTTTAAATAATCGATTTCTTGTTTGTCTGCATTGCAGGCATCTTTGTTGATTTCTGTTAAACGTTCGATTACTTCTTCCTGGGTTTGCTTCGGGGCATACGCAGGTTTTTCGGTTTGTTCAACAGTAGGAACCGAAGTTTCCGCAGGGTTTTCTGCCGGAACTTCAGTTAGCGGGCGGTTTGTTTCGTTTACTTCCATCGTATGTAGATTTTAAAGAATGTCTTGCTTGTTTATTCTATAATTACAAATTAAAAGAATAAAATCGGTTTTTCATATCTTTTTTGCTAATTTTTTTCAATATGCCCTTATTTTTATTCAAACTTATGCCAATAATACGGTAATTCCCATGTACATCAGCATGCCGATGATGTCGTTGGTAATCGAGATAAACGGTCCGGTAGCGATTGCCGGATCGATTTTCAGCTTTTCAAGCGTCATCGGGACAAGGGTGCCGAAAATAGAAGCGAACATCACTACGGCAAACAGGCTGATGGAAACCGAATAGCTGACTGTAGCGTCTGCACCAAAGCGGATGAAGTTGTAAATATAGACCAGCATGGAAATGATGGTGGCATTGATAAGCGCTACGACGGATTCTTTTAACACTTGCTTCCATGTATTTTCGGCATCGAGCGAACTGTTGGCAAGCCCTTGTACGACCAATGCGGATGACTGGGTCCCGACATTTCCTCCCGTACCGCCGATAAGCGGAATGTAGAGTGCCATTTCGGGATGTGCGGCAAAGGTCGTGTCGAAGTTACCTAAAATCATGGAGTTGCCGATGCCTCCCAGCATGCCTATCAGGAGCCAGGGCAGGCGGGCGGTGGTCTGGCGGAAGATGTTATCGTGCGATTCTACGTCTTGCGACAAACCGGAAGCCAATTGGTAATCGCGCTCTGCCTGTTCGCGCACTTCGTCCATGACGTCATCGACCGTAATCCGTCCTACCAGCCTTCCGATACTGTCTACGACGGGAAGCGCCACCAAGTCGTATTTTTCAATGACTTGCACCACTTCGTCCAATGGGGTGTCGACATGTACCGATATCGGGTCTTTCTTCATCACGTGCTTCACCTTCGACACCGAGGGGCTGGTAATCATTTTCTTCAATGGGAATACGCCCCGAAGCCGTTCATCGTCATCTACCACATATACATAATAGATTTCGTCCATATCCTCTGCCTGGATGCGCATTTCGCGCAGGCATTCGGGCATGCTCAGGTTTTCGTTGACGATGACCATTTCGGTACCCATCAGACCGCCGGCGGTGTCTTCGTCATATTTCAGCAGGTCAACGATGTCGCCAGCCTGTTCGATGTCTTCGATGTGCGAGAGGACTTCCTCTTGCTTGTCTTCATCCATGTCACGGATAATGTCAACCGCATCGTCCGAATCCATGTAGTCCACGAACCGCTTGGCGATGGTTTCCGAAGGCAGAAGGTCGAGGAAGCGCTTGCGGGCATCCTCGTCCATCTCAATCAATACATCGGCGGCTTTCTCGTTATCCAATAACAAGTAGATAGAACGCGCCTCTTCCGCATCCAGTTCGTTGCATAGCTCGGCAATGTCGGCTGGGTGCAGGTCGTTCAGCATCTCTTTCAGCTTGTCCGATTCCTTGTTTTCTATCAGTTCGGATACTTTCTTTATTTCTTCGCTTTCCATACCTTATTATATATGGGTGTTTTTTTAGTTTTTGAGTTCTTAAGTTTGTGTCCGGATTTGTAATCCGAACCGTTTGCCGGTGATGCGGATTATAATCCGGCGTACAAGAATTCGGCGTGACAAACGAATTTTTTAATTATTAATTATTAGTTATTAATTGTTAATTGTCAATTGAAATCGCTTCTTCTACCCGGTTGGTCAGGCTGATAAAATCTTGTACCGAAAGTTGTTCGGGGCGTTTGTCGAACAGGGCATCGGCACTGAGCGGGTGGCTTTTGTCCAAAATCGTGGAGATGGAATTGCGCAAAGTCTTTCTCCGCTGGTTGAACGTAGTCTTCACGATTTGCTTGAACAGCTTTTCGTTGCATCCCAAATCAGTCGTGTCATTCCGTGTCATGCGGATGACGGCACTCTTTACTTTGGGAGGCGGATTGAAGACATGTTCATGAACCGTGAACAGGTATTCCACCTTGTACCATGCCTGAATGAGTATGCTCAGTATGCCATACGTTTTGCTTCCCGGAGCGGCGGCAATGCGTTCAGCCACTTCTTTCTGTATCATGCCCGTACAGCAGGGGATGAGGTCTTTGTAGTCCAGCATCTTGAAAAAGATTTGGCTGGAGATGTTATACGGATAGTTGCCGGTCAGCACGAAAGGCTTTCCTCCGAACAGTCTGGAAAGGTCCATTTTCAGGAAATCTTTTTCGATAATGTTGTCTCCTAGTTGTGCAAAGTTTTCACGAAGGTAAGCCACTGACTCGAAGTCAAGTTCCACCACTTTCAGCTGCCTTCCTTTGGGAATGAGGAACTGGGTCAATACGCCCATGCCGGGACCCACTTCCAATATCGGCAAGTCCGGACAGGCGTCTACTGTGTCGGCAATGTCTTGTGCAACCTGTAAATCTTTCAAAAAATGCTGTCCTAAGAACTTTTTGGGCTTGACTAATTTCATTCTATGTGTATTTTCTTTGTGAATAACTTTTTTTATCCGGGCAAGATATTATCTTTGCACCTTGCAAAGGTAAGCATTAATCTTTAATATTACATGAAATTTGAATCTTTAATACTATATAAATTTGGAACGAACTGATATAAAAAAATGGATAAATAAAGTCTTTCAGATTACTTTACCTTTGATTTTGGGGGCAGCTATTCTGGTTTGGACGTACCATGGATTTGATTTCGGGCAGGTACGTCAGGTTTTGACAGAGGGAATGGACTACGGTTGGATGTTGTTTTCGTTGGTCTTCGGCGTATTGGCACATCTTTTCCGTGGGTGGAGATGGAATTTGGCTTTATATCCGTTAGGCGAATATCCCAAGGCTTCGAACAGTGTATATGCCATTTTTGTGTCATACGCGGCGAATTTGGTGGTTCCGCGTATCGGCGAAGTCTCCCGGTGCGGCATCCTGGCGAAGTTTGATAACGTGTCTTTTTCGAAATCATTGGGTACGGTTGTGTCCGAACGGTTAATCGATTCGGTATGTGTCTTGTTGATAACCGGCGTGACCTTGGTGTTGCAGTCCGGCATCTTTGCCCGTTTCTTTCGGATAACAGGTACCGACGGGGCTTTTTTCCTGCATTTGTTCACTTCGACCAACTTCTACATCACCGTGGCTTGTATCGTGGCTGCGTTGGTGTTCTTGGTATGGATGATTCGGAATCTGGCTGTCTTTGCCCGGGTAAAGGGATTGATACAAAACATGTGGATAGGGTGCATGTCTATCCGTAAGGTGCACCGTCCCTGGCTCTATATCGTGTATACGGCAGCCATTTGGGCATGTTATTTCCTGCATTTTTACCTTACGTTTTACAGCTTCGCTTTTTCCGCTTCTTTGGGCTGGATGGCAGGGCTGGTGCTCTTCGTGGTGGGGAGCATTGCCGTAATCGTCCCTACGCCCAACGGCGCCGGCCCGTGGCATTTTGCGGTCATTACGATGATGATGATGTATGGCGTAAGCAAGGAAGACGCCGGAATATTTGCGCTTTTGGTGCACGGGATTCAAACCTTTTTATTAATTTTGTTAGGCATATATGGACTGGTGGCTTTGCCGCTTACAAATAAACATAAAAATTAAAAACGTATGAATGACATTCTTTCGCTTGCTCCACAGAATGTGTGGAAGCATTTTTATTCGTTGACACAAGTACCTCGTCCGTCCGGACATTTGGAAAAAGTTCAGGCATTCTTGTTGGAGTTTGGCAAGAGTGTAGGGGTCGAAGCTTTCCAAGACGAAGTGGGAAACATTATCTATCGCAAGCCTGCTACTCCGGGCATGGAAAACCGGAAGACCGTTATCCTGCAGGCGCACATGGATATGGTGCCTCAAAAGAATAAGGACGTAGAGCATGATTTCGAGACCGATCCTATCCGGCCGGTAGCAGACGGCGGATGGGTACGTGCCCAAGGCACGACGCTGGGTGCCGATGACGGCATGGGTGTGGCGGCTATCATGGCGGTTATGGAAGACAAGACCTTGAAGCACGGCCCGCTGGTAGCATTGATTACGGCAGATGAGGAAACGGGCATGTACGGCGCGTTCGGTTTGAAATCCGGAACGATTGACGGCGATATCCTCTTGAATCTGGATTCGGAAGAAGAAGGCGAGCTGTATATCGGATGTGCCGGAGGCGAAGACTTGACCGCTACCTTGGAATACAAAGAAGAAGAAACCGACCCGGCGGACGTGGCATTGAAAGTGACGTTGAAGGGTTTGCGCGGCGGACATTCGGGCATTCAGATAGGTTGGGGACATGCCAATGCCAATAAGCTCATGGCGCGTTTCCTGAATCAGGTCATCGCCTATGATGAGGCTTGCCTCGTTTCGTGGGAAGGCGGAAACATGCGCAATGCCATTCCGCGCGAATGTGAGGCGGTCATTACGGTCCCCGAAGAGGAAGTAGACGATGTGCTGGCATACGTGGGCGAGTGCGAACAGGTATGGCGCGAAGAATACGAAACCATCGAAGAGGGCTTGAGTTTCAAGGCAGAACGAGTGGAACTGCCCAAGTACATGGTGCCCGAGGAAATCCGCGATAATCTGGTAGACGCTATCTATGCTTGCCCCAACGGTGTGGAACGCTATATCCCCACGATTCCCGACACGGTGGAAACCTCTTCCAACCTGGCTATTGTTGACATCAAGGGCGGAAAGGCATCTGTCAAGATTCTGACCCGCAGTGCGCGTGAGTCGATGAAAGACTACCGCAATACGGCGCTCGAAAGCTGCTTCTCCATGGCGGGGATGCACGTAGAGCGTTCGGGCGGTTATTCGGGCTGGGAACCCAATGTCAATTCGCCTATCCTCCATGCCATGAAGGAAGCCTATCAGGCACAGTTCGGCGAGGCTCCCGAAGTGAAGGTGATTCACGCCGGGCTGGAATGCGGCATCATCGGAGCGGTCATCCCAGGCTTGGATATGATTTCCTTCGGTCCCACGCTGGTAGGTCCGCATACGCCCGACGAGAAATGCGAAATAGCTTCCGTGGCGAAGTTCTACGACTTCCTGACGGCTACGCTTGCCAATACGCCGGAGAAGTAAATGAATAATTGATAACGTGAAGTGCCTTAAAATGAGATTCATCTTTCATTTTAAGGCACTTTTCGTGGTTTATACAAGATGAAAATAAAAGCTTATCTTTGTCTCTGAAAATGGAAGGGTAACCCCTTTTCATGGAAAAACGACCACAGGGTTAACCCTGTGCATGAATAGTAATAATATGAGTCAGCTTATACTGCGAATAAGCAAAAAGCAGTCAACCTTTTCTACAATGCTATGCTAAGTTTTATATTCCGGCTGGCGGAATGTATATTCCACGGGCTGGAACGTACATTCCATGGGCTGGAATATACGTTCCAGCCCGTGGAATATAAAATATGGAATGTTTCTCGGATAAACGGAATAGGCATATCCTGCGTTATCGGATATGAAAAAAACAAAGCTTGCCTCTGTCATTCCGTGAGGCAAGCCTTGTTTTTTTGTCTTTTTTATTACTCTTGCACGGTTCCTTCGATGGTGATATTTTCATCTTCGACTGTTCCGTCGTTCCATTTGGATATTTCGTATCCTTCTACAATCAGTTCTCCGTCGCTTACGTGAATCTGGTATTTGTAGTTGTAGCCTCCTGCGAATGTATGGCTTATGAGACTGGTTCCGGCGGTGAAAGTAACGCCTTCGCGAGTATAACTGATGTTGAAGTCTAAGGGGATTTCTGTGTCCGACGGATTCAGCAAAACGGCAAGCTGGATGCCGGTTCCGTCTGTTATCTCTTTCCCTTCGTCATACGTGGCGTTCCATTCGTTTTTCTCTTCGTTACTTTCCGGCTTGAACATTTCTCCGGTGCCTTCTTCCGTAAAGCGGTATGCGTAATTGGTGAAGCGTCCTTCTCCGGTGATGCTTGCCGAGGTCAGTAAGGTAGTTGCTTCCTCGCTATCGGTCAATGTGATTTGCAATAAGCTGTATGCATGCTTGAAAGCATTGCTCCCGGTAAAGCTTACGACTCCGGCTGCCGTAGAGAAGTTGCATGTCTTTGATGCGGAAAGGAAGTCGTATGCTCCTAACTCTGTCGGTTCGCCCGATTGGCCGGTTAAGTCTGGCATGGGGATGTTGCTGCGTGTCGCGCTTTCCTGATACGGATAGAAGGCGCAAAAGGTAAGGTCGTCTGTCAGATTGGGCCATGCCGGCGTTGTTTCTGATACCCATTTGCCGGTATTGTAGGTAAATCGGGTGGGAGCGGCTTCTTCTGGCATGAAGAAGCCGATTTCATCATTGGGGTCAAAAGTGGTTTCTCCGCTTGTTTGTGCCGTTGTACGGCTTTCCGGTTGGTCGGAAATGCTGGCTTGAATCCGGATTCCCGTGTTCTCTACTGTTCCCTGTTCGGAAATTAGTTCTTGCTGGCATGCAGCCAGAAGCATCAATAAGGCGATGCCTGATACGTACTGATTTTTCATGTTGATGTAATTAATATATGATTGTTAAAGTATATTCTTATCAACGCAAAATCGCTTGGTTGTATAACGTATTTTCTGTCTTTTCTTTATTTTTGCATCGTTTTTAATGCGACAAAGACATGATGACGATAGACTTTGCTTCTGTTCCGGCTTTATGGACAGGTGTATGCGGTATCTTTTTTCTGATACAATTGGTATATATAGGAGGTGTGTACAGCAGGTTGCATTTGCATTTCCGGTGGGGAAAAGAAACGGAACCGCTTGATTTACCTCCTGTTTCCGTAATTATTGTGACGAAAGATTCGGGGGAAGCGCTGAATGAGAATTTGCCTGCAGTCTTGGAGCAAGATTATCCGCAATTTGAGGTGATTGTCGTCAATGACAAGTCGGCTGGTGAAGACGAACTTATTTTGACGCGTTTGGCGGGGCGTTACACGAACCTTTACCATACGTTTATTCCTGAAACGGCACGGTATGTGAGCCGGAAAAAACTGGGCATAGCCATGGGTATCCGTGCCAGCCGCTATGACTGGATTGTAGTGGCCAGTCCGTTTGGCTGTCCGGTCAGCCCGAATTGGTTAAAAAGTTTAGCCCGTGAGATGACGCCCGAAACCGACATAGTGTTAGGGTATAGCAATTATTCCTCCAAGAAAGGGTATTTTGCCCGGCGCATTACCGTTGATTCTTTTTTCCGTTCGTTGCGCTATCTTTGCATGGCGCTTGCCGGCCGTCCGTATATGGGGATTGGCAATAATCTGGCTTACCGGAAAAGGATATATCTGGAGCATAAGGGCTTTTCCGACCATTTGCAATTGCAGCGAGGGGAAGACGACTTGTTTATCAATGCCGTGGCGAACCGCTTGAATACACGGGTGGCACGCGGTGCGGAAAGTATTGTGCGCTTGCCTGTGCCGGCATCGAAACGGGTGTGGAAAGAAGAAATGCTGAATGCGATGGTTACAGGGCATTATTACCGTGGAATCGCTCCTTTTCTGAATGCGTTGGAGACTTGGACATGCGGTTTGTTTCATTTAAGTTTTCTGGTGGCTTTAGTAGTTAGTATTTTATCGCATGAATGGGTACTGGCGGCTATTGTCATCTTTTTCGGCATGGTGCGTTTTATGGTCGTGATGCATTTCTTTTACCATACAGCATGGGATTTGAAAGAGAAATTCGGATGTTTCCTTCCTTTTTTTGATTTGTTCCGTCCTGTATGGAGCTTGGTGCGTCGCATTCAATACTTGTTTTGCAAGAAGAACGATTTCTTGCGCAAATAAAAGCAATTGATGTTTCACTACTGAGGGCACGGAGAGGCGTACAGAGCCTTTAAGATTTTCCCTTTGTCACGCCGGATTATAAATCAGCGTGACAGAGGTGAATCCTCATTATATGGGCTGATTATGAGGGCTATCGGTTGAATAGCTCGAAGGTGAATTTGCATCCTACGGATGTGAATTTCCCTGTTTCGTTTCCGATAAATATGCCGAAATCGAATATGTGTGTGCCTACTCCGTATCCTAATTCGAAGTATGGATTTAAGTGGGGCATGAATAGGATGCCGGCATAAATCCGTTCTTTCTGGATAAAAGACAAGAGCCTGCTTACAGGGTATAATAACAGGAAGGGAGTTTCGTACGTCATGTTTCCCCGGAAATAATGGCGAGAGGCGTTGTACCAGCGCGAGTCCAGCATTTGGAAGGTTCCTCCGATGTCATCGTTCCAGCCCTGCGGAAGATTGCGGTTGGCGAAGTTTACATAATCCACGAAGTACATTTCGTCTTGGTTGGTAAAGAATCCTCCTCCGATGTGGTAGGCAAGGGTATTCAGGTCGCGTATTTGTATTTTTTGTTCGGCGGATACTTCCAGGCGTTCGTATTTGTTCGAATAGTCCAATACCTTGATTCCTTGTTCGTAATCGATGACAAATGTCGGGAAGCGCGAGCCGATGTTGACTTTACGGTTTCCGTTCATGTAATAATACATTCCCGGTGTCCATTCGATGCGCAGGCGGGGGGCGAAACTGTTGTATTTGAGCTGCACGCGCTTTGCCACTTCTTCCGTGCCGTGTACGGCATGGCGCCAGTGCATGGCTATACCGGTCCATACTGTCAGTCCGTTTACGATTTCAATATTGTGGGAAACGTTCAGGTACACGTCCTTGAAGTAATCCAATTGTAATCCGTCGAAACTGAATGCGCTATCGGGAAGTGCCTGCAGCTGGTCGAGTACGACACTGCTGTATATCCGGTTTCCGTTTCCGACGCTTAAATAAATGGCTCCGTGCTTTTGGGGGTTGTACACGTATTCCCCGTCCAGTTTTGCATAAAATTCTTTTTTTGTGAAGTTGTAACCTATTTGGGGGACAAGGCGCAGCAGCTTGCCGCTATGGAACAACTTGTTGTATTTAAATTCTTGGCGGTAGGAGATTCCGTTCCGGTGGCTGTAGCTTATCAATAGGGGATTGATCAGCGGGGAACATGAAATGTTTCCCACTTTGTTCATGTCTAAGTTATAGCTGCGGATAAGTGCGTCTCCCATTTGGCCTAGCATCACCAGATTTTTCTTGAATTTGGTAGGCTCGGCTTTCAATGTGTCTTCGGGACCGATTTTCCGCCGTTCGTCGTATGCTCGGTATAAACTGTCTTCCGCATCGGTCAAAGGGAGCGGACGGATGCGTGCGAACGAGTCCCGGTTGTGCATCAGCCGGGTTGTATCGCAGGTTAAGGTGTAGGAATTGGATAAATTATAGTGCTTTTTCTCTTTTAGGAGCCATTTCTCAGGGTTTTCATTCTTGTCCCGGAATTGGATATCTGTATACTTGAACCAGCCGGTATAATTCATTTCCAGGTTATTCCGCAAGAAATTGAATATCACGTCCAGATTCAGCATACGGGGCAAATACTTTGTTTCTTCGGTGTTTCCCATATACATGGTCACATGAAATCGGATTAAATCGTATTTTCCACTGAATTCCATATATCGGATGGTCCAGTCGTTGGATGAAATCCAGCAGGAACCTTCTAATAATTGTGTGCTTTGATAGCGCGGGATGATATTCAGCTTGTATATGGCTCCGTCTTTTTGATAGTCTATCGAATCGAGCAGGTAATAATAATGTATGCTTGACTGTTCGTTGAACGGAGACAAGACCTTGTTTTCCATGATGGAAGGGGCGTACAGGTTGAATTTCAGGAAATCGAGGATATCGAAGAAACGGCTTTCTTCTCCGGGAAAAGTGGTTGCCATCGACCTTACTTTGCGGTCGTAGATGGAAGGGGCGGTATAGTGGAGTTCATTAATCGATTCGTGTATATATTGGTTTACGCCTTTCTCGAAACGGAACATGGAAGGGATGTATTTGATGATGCGGTTTTGCTTATGGATTTGCAGGAGCCCTTTTAAATACAGGTCGGCTTTATATTCCTTGACTTCTGTAGCATATAGCGTAGATGCATGGAAGATGTGGGTCAGGATAGAGTCCGGTACGTATGACTTGCGGGACAAGGAAGTTTGAGAAACACCCCTGCACGGAAAGACGGCGGATAATAGCAGGATTATCAGTCCGATACCGAATGTCCGAATGTATGCATGTCCTGTTTTTGCCATAACAAAGGCAAAGATATAATAAATTCCTGCGTTTGCATGACATTTTTTAATGTTTAAAGTAAAGATTTTCATTTTTTTCTTACTATCTTTGTGCTCCATAACATGGTTTTATAGCACTTATGGTAAAAAAGGAATTAACAGAAGCCGAGATTGCCGAAAGTATCCCCGATTTGTGGCAACCTCTTACCGAAACGCAACGGGCGTACCTTGCACAGAATTTTACGATACAGAAGTATAAGAAGAATGAAATCATTTATTGTGAGGGGGAAACTCCTCAGTATCTGATGTGTCTGCTGAGCGGGAAAGTGAAAATCTACAAGGACGGTGTGGGCGGACGGAGCCAGATTATCCGTGTCGTAAAGAATAAGGAGTATTTTGCTTATCGTGCCTACTTTGCTGAAGAGAATTTTGTGACGGCTGCTGCGGCATTCGAGCCTTGTACGATGTGTCTGGTCCCTATGCCCGTCGTGATGGAATTGGTAAGGGCGAATGCGGATCTTGCCATGTTTTTTATTCGTCAGTTATCAAAGGATTTGGGCATATCAGATGCGCGTACGGTGAATTTGACTCAAAAACACATACGGGGACGTCTGGCTGAATCGCTTTTGTTTTTAAAAGATACGTATGGGTTGGAAGAAGACCAATGTACGCTCAGCATTTACCTTTCGCGTGAAGACCTTGCCAATTTGTCGAATATGACTACGTCAAATGCCATCCGTACTTTATCGAATTTTGCCTCGGAGAAGCTAATCATCATAGACGGGCGCAAGATAAAGATTGTGGATGAGGAAAAGCTGAAGAAAATCAGTAAAATCGGATAAAGGAAGTCATCTGTATGGATATGCGGATGCATATAGGTACGGAAAGAAATGCACTTAGGTTTAAGGACTGATGAACCTAAGTGCATTTCTTTGGGGGCAGCATGAAGCTGCGCTTATTCCGTTTCTTGGGAATCCGGTTCAGGCAATTCTACCACTCCTAGTTTCTTTTTCCCGTTCATCTTGACCGTAAGCGGCTTGTCGAAATGTACCCAGCGGATGAATTTTGTTTCTTCTTTTGCGGGCATGCCGTTCAATAGGGTTTCGTTGAAGATGCCGTCTCCGCAATAGGTGTTGATGGTGAAATAGCCAACTCCGAAGGAAGTCAGGTTCTGGAAAAAATGGGTGCCTTGGCTGGGGTCTACCCGATAGTTGGTCAAACCTGCTTCCACAATCACACGGGCCGCTGATATATTGGGCCATTTCACAGGGATTCCCAGCCAGGTGTCGCTGCTTCCCCATCTGCCCGGACCTACCAGAACGTAGTGTTTCCCTTCGTCCAGAAAACGCTTGTTCAGCTTCTCTATGTCGTAGGCGATTAGTTGGTTGTTCGATGCGGAATAGCCTTCGGTCTTTACGTAGATTACGTCCTGAATATCATCCATAATGCCTTGACCCAGTGCGTTTTCGCTTTTTAACAGCAATTGTTCTTCGGGTATTGTTTCCAGGTCTTCTTCCAAGTCGGCCTTCAGGTCCACCATCGGTCGGATTTGCAAAAGATAGAAAGTGCCTCGTTTCTCTTTTGCATCCAGGTTGACCGCAAACTCGATTTCTACCGGACGGCGCATTTCGCCTTGCCCGTATTTCTGTACCAGCTGGAGGATGCGTGCCAATGGGAATACATCATGCTGAAGGATGTTGGCAAAAGTAATGACTTTTCGTCCTCCCGGGTAAATGCCGTCGCGGATAACCATATCATAAGGGTCGTAAGTGGATGCGATGTAATTCAACGAGCCGTCCGCTTCGGCATCTTTTACCGAAAGTTTCAACAGGTTGAATCCGTCATCAAGAGAGAAGTTGTGTCCTAAGTTTTTCAGGTCGAGGGCATAAAAGCGGGTTTGCGTTTCCCGCAATGCCATTTCCATTTCGCTGGTCTGCAACACTTTGTCGGGGTGATAAGGGCAAACGCGCAAGGTCAGTCCTCCGTCTACGATATATTTGCCCAATCCCAGTGCCAGGCTGACCGTCCCTTCTTCGGCAAGCTCGTCGTTTATCGGATAATAATTGACCGAACGCGCCACACCTGATATGGAAGGATAATACCGGTCGCCATACCGGGTTCCTACAACTTCCTGAAGGATGACCGCCATTTTCTCTTCGTCAATCACATTGCTGGTCGCTTGCATATAGGCTTTGCTGTCTTTATAGAAGACTGACGCATAGACGCCTTTTATCGCGTCGCTCAGCATTCGGAGACGTTCGTATTTGTCTTCCATATACGGAATCATATAGGTGGAATAGATTCCGGCAAACGGTTGGTAATGAGAATCTTCTAATAAACTGGACGAACGGATGGCAATAGGGGCTTTTACAACATCGAAGAAGGCGAAGAAATCCTCTACCAAGCTATCGGGAAGTTTGGCGCGGAGGAAAGCACGTAAAATGGTCTCGTCATCGGCTTCACTCAACGCAATCTGATACAGTTGGTTGGTTTCCATAAACTCATCGAAGATATCGGTACAAAGCACGACGGTTTTCGGAATTTCGATAACGGCATTCTCGAACTCTTCGAATTGAGGGTGGCGCTTAATCATGTTGTCAATGAAAGCCAGTCCTCTTCCTTTGCCTCCCAGCGAACCGTCTCCGATGCGGGCAAAATGCGAATAAAGGTCGAACCGGTCCCGTTGGAAGACGGCTACGACACCTTGATTCTTCATCTTGCGGTATTTTACGATGGCTTCGAAGATGATTTGGCGGTGCGCGTCAAGGTCTTGCAATGATTCCCATGTTATCTGTTTCAAGAACTCGGCAACGGGGAATATGGCGCGTGAATAGAGCCAGCGCGACATGTGGTTCCGGCTTATGTGGTACAGGAGCGAATCGGCTGGAATCGTAAAAATGGCATTCTGCAAATCTTTCAGGTTATGCACGCGTGCCACTTCTTCTTTGGTCTTAGGGTTGCGGAATACAAAATCGCCGAACCCGAAATGTTCGGAAACCGCCTGGCGCAATTCGCGGCTCATTGTTTTCGAATTCTTATCAATGAACTGGGCGTGTACGTTTTGGGCAAACTCTCGGTTAGATAGTTCGGCGGATTGTAATATTAAAGGTATGTAAGGGCTTTCGCTCCGCACTACGGTCAAGAAGCGTATGCCTGCTTGCGGGTCGATTTTCCCTTCACGGGGGAAACGGGCGTCGGATACAATGCCCAATATATTGTTCTTATACTTATTATATAGGTCGAGTGCTTCTTCGTACGTACGTGCCAATACGATTTTAGGGCGGCCGCGCATACGCAAGGTGCGCTGGTGTTCGTTCAGCGCTTCGGTGGCGAACTCTTGGCTCTGGCGCAATACGAATTTATACAGGTTGGGCAATACGGAAGAATAAAACCGGATGGAGTCTTCTACTAAAAGAATCATTTGCACGCCCACTTCTTTGATGTCGTGCTCCAGATTCATTTTGTCTTCTATCAGTTTGATGATGGAAACCAGCAAGTCTGTATTTCCTAACCAGCAAAATACATATTCGAAGATACTCAGATCTTCGTGTTCCATGCGTTCGCGTATGCCGTGCGAAAAAGGTGTCAGCACTACCAGAGGGATGCGGGGGTATTTTTCTTTGATTTGGCGCGCGATGTCGAATGTATCGCTATTGTCCGTGCCGGGCATGCAGATGACCAGTTCGAAACGGGTGTTTCCCAATTGTTTCCATGCGTCTTCCTCGGTAGATACTTGCGTAAAGCGGGGCGGGTAGCGGAGGCTTAGGCTCATGTATTCGATAAAAATTTTTTCATCAATGCGCCCGTCGTCTTCCAGCATGAATGCATCGTAGGGATTTGCTACAAGCAGTACGTTGAAGATACGCTTCGTCATTAGGTTGACGAATTGCGTGTCTTTAAAATAGAGTTGGTTTAATTTTAACTTATTGAGCATAGTATTCGGATTTGCGCTTTTATTTATCAAACAAATTTCGGCATTTCTCTTGATTTATGCAACTAATTGGGTAATAAACTTTACTTTGTATTATGGGCATGCTTTTGGCTGTTTAACTTTTTATTACTTATTGGCTGCAAATTTCCAGGAAAATGTTTGGGAGGTTCGTTGAAAAGCTTACCTTTGCAATTGAAAACATTTCATTTTGTCAGACCTTAAATATAAGTAGTCATGAACATCAATCAAATTATGTCATCGCTGGAAGCCAAGCATCCGGGTGAACTTGAGTATTTGCAAGCCGTAAAAGAAGTGCTGCTTTCTATTGAAGATATTTACAATCAGCATCCTGAATTTGAAAAGGTTTCATTGATTGAGCGTCTGGTAGAGCCCGACCGCATCATTACGTTCCGTGTGCCTTGGGTAGACGATAAGGGCAAGGTACAGGTGAATTTAGGTTATCGGGTACAATTCAACAATGCCATAGGTCCGTATAAAGGCGGCATCCGTTTCCATGCTTCGGTTAACTTGTCTATCTTGAAGTTCTTGGGATTTGAGCAAACATTCAAGAATGCGCTGACTACTTTGCCGATGGGAGGCGCGAAAGGCGGTTCCGACTTTTCTCCGCGTGGAAAGAGCGAGGCGGAAATCATGCGCTTTTGCCAGGCGTTCATGCTGGAACTGTATCATCATTTAGGTCCGGATATGGATGTGCCTGCCGGTGATATCGGTGTAGGCGGACGTGAAGTGGGCTATATGTTTGGCATGTATAAGAAGTTGACCCATGAGTTTACGGGCACATTTACAGGCAAAGGACTCGAATATGGAGGTTCTTTGATTCGTCCCGAAGCTACAGGTTTTGGCGGTTTGTATTTCGTAAAACACATGCTTGACAAGAAAGGCATTGATATTAAAGGGAAGACGATAGCTGTGTCCGGATTCGGAAATGTCGCATGGGGAGCCGTGACGAAAGCCAACCAGTTGGGCGCGAAAGTTGTGACATTGTCAGGTCCTGACGGATATATTTACGATCCGGATGGCGTATCCGGAGAGAAGATCGATTATATGCTGGAACTCCGTGCTTCGGGCAACGATGTGGTGGCTCCGTATGCAGAGAAATATCCAAACGCAACTTTCTATCCGGGACGCCGTCCGTGGGAGGTAAAAGTCGATATAGCGCTTCCTTGTGCTACTCAAAATGAATTAAATGGCGAAGATGCTTGCAATTTAATAAAAAATTCCGTACTTTGCGTCGGTGAAATTTCCAACATGGGATGTACACCCGAAGCAATCGATGCATTTATCGAAAATAAGGTGATGTATGCGCCGGGTAAAGCCGTGAATGCGGGCGGTGTAGCTACTTCAGGACTTGAAATGAGCCAGAACGCGATGCATATCAGTTGGACGGCACAAGAAGTGGATGATAAGCTGCATCAGATTATGCACAACATTCATGAGCAATGCGTGAAATACGGTACGGAACCTGACGGCTATATTAATTATGTAAAAGGAGCGAACATTGCCGGATTCATGAAAGTGGCTCATGCCATGATGGCGCAAGGCATTGTATAAAAGGAAAAAAGTATAAGTTAATAACATATCTCGTTTAGTTGTATTTGTATTTTGTATTGTAGCTGCGCTGCTCGCCTGTGAAGGTAAGCGGCGCTTTTTTATCGTTTTATCTATGGACAAATTGGAAAAGTTGCGTTGTATAAAAAATAACGTAAAACAGAATTATTATGAAAAAGATAGCGGCTTATCTGTTCTTCCTTTTCTCTTTGTTCGCAGGATGTGTAAACGAGCACGTGGGAGAATCACCTTCTTTGGTTGTCATTCGGGGCGGGCAGATTCAATGCGCCGGACGTGCGGCAGAAGAAAATACCCGTTTTCAGGCAGGCGATGTGATTTCATTTTTCAGTCAGGGTGGAATTGAAGCCGATAATGTATGCCTTACGTATGAGAATGGAATGTGGAAGCATGGAGGGGCATTGTCATGGAATACGTCAGGGAAGGATGCTTCGTTTACGGCTTTTTATCCTTGTTTTGAATCCGGTGATTGGGATTATTATGATGAAGACGGTTTTTTAGAAGACATCATATATGCCAAGGGAGAAGTCTCGTCGGGGATGTTTATCGAACTTGGTTTTCAGCATTTATTCTCGAAAATCATTTTTGAAGTGGACGGGGAGATGAACGAAAAGATTCAGCGTATCACGTTTACTCCTTCGGTTCAAATAGAATCTGTCCTGCCTCTTACAGGAGAAATTGTTCTGACCGGGACACCGGCGGAACCGTTTCAGATAGAAAAACAATCCGATGGGATTTATTCGTTCTTTGTCCCCTCTGCTCATGAGGTTACGATTGACATTCAAATCACGACTTCGGAAGGCAAGCAATTGCCTTTGGCTACAACTGCCTCTCAATCTTACCAATCGGGGTATCAATATACGTATTATCTCGCTCCTGAAGTCCATGAAGTCGGCATTTATACGGAAGAAGATTTTATTGCTTTCACGCATTTGATAAACGGCATGTCTTATCCGGGGAGAACTTTGGATGAGTTTGGAGAAACCGTGGATGGGCGTACTACATATTATTTACGTAATGACCTTCACTTTACGGAAGAGACAAGTAAGGAAGTGCAGCCGATAGGGGTAAATTCAGATAATAGATTTGAAGACTGTTTTGATGGACTTGGACATACGATATCGGGTTTACACATTGTTATGGATAATAAGAGTAGTTATTATGGAATATTTGCGTATGTTTTAGCAAATGGTAGGATAGAGAATTTGAATATAGACAATTGTTCATATACGAACGCTTCGAGTACTCAGGCGAAATTCGTTGGAATGATTGTGGGTAGGAATTATGGAACAATTATTGGATGCCATGTACATTCATGTAGAATAGAGAATAACCTTGCTGGATATGCTGGAGGAATTGTAAGTAATAATTATGGAAACGTACTGAATTGTACGGTTAATGATATGCAGTTTATAAATGTAATGTTGGCTGGTGGAGTATGTCGTGAGAATAAATCTGATATAATAAATTGCGGTGTAATTCGATGTTGTTTTATAAATAGTGAAGAATCTGGAGGGTTATGTTATAATGTGTCAGCTGGTAGCAATATACTAAATTGTTATGTGTATTCGCTGGATGCAGAAAATACAGATGCAGGTGTTTTGTTTTATAAAGGTACTAAGACTTCTAATACTACAATCAATTGTTATTATCAGGGAGATGTGAGTTTAAAGCCCATTTATAAAACCTTTACATGTGAAGGTGCGGTTTATTACACTTACGATTCCAATTTTACCGTAACCGATAAAGGCTGTTCCCTTCTCGAAGCATTGAACGGGTGGGTTGAGGACAATCAAGGGAAATATTCGGGTTATTCGCTTGATTATTGGCAAAAAGGAGATGAGAATATTCCCTTTATTCATCAATCTTCCCAATGATTAGATTTTTTAAGGCGATGCATCCATACTTATGAGTAAAATTTGTATTTTTGCCCCCAAACTCATAAATCCATGGAAAAGAATAAGAAATTTATCGTCATTCTCATCGTATTGATTGTGCTTATAGCTGGTGTTTCATTTCTTGCTATCAACGAATTCCGGAAAAATAAGGAAATGGCAGAAGTGTTTGCTGTGGAAAAAGAGGAAATGGAAAATGAGTACAGCACATTTGCCGCCCAATATGATGAACTTCAAGTGCAAATCAATAATGACTCTTTACGTGAGAAGCTGGAAAGCGAAAAATTAAAGACGCAACGTTTATTGGAAGAATTGCGTCAGGTGAAGACTACAAATGCGGCAGAGATAATCCGTTTGAAGAAAGAACTGAAAACCGTCCGTGCCGTATTGCGGAGTTATGTGATTCAGATTGACTCGTTGAACCGTCTGAATGCGGCGTTGAGGGAAGAAAATCAGGAAGTAAAGAGCAAATACAGCGCTGCTACGGCTCAAATCAATACTCTTTCGCAAGAAAAGAAAAACTTGAATGAGAAAGTCTCGCTTGCTGCCCAATTGGATGCCACAAACATTTCGGCATTGCCGATGAACAAACGGGGCAGGAAGGCGCGTCGGGTGAAGGATGTGAAGAAGATTGCCATTACGTTTACAATCGCTAAGAACATTACGGCAGAAACAGGCAACAAAACGGTGTATGTCCGTATCGCCAAGCCAGACAATGGAATCTTATCGAAAGGCAATACGACATTTGCATACGAGGACAGGGAAATCACTTATTCCATCAAGAAATACATCGAATATACCGGCGAGGAACAAAGTGTCACGGTTTATTGGGATGTGGAAGAGTTTTTGCCTTCGGGTACATACAATGTCTATATCTTTGCCGACGGAAATATGATAGGTCAAAATTCGTTTGAAATGAAATAATTGTACTGTATGAGAAGGTATATTCGTTATCTTTATGCAATAAGTCTGGTCGTTTCGTCTTTGCTTCTTGCTTCGTGCGGGCAAGACCGTTCGGGGGAATATTATGCGTTGATTGGTGCAAAGACGTGGATGTATGAGGTGATGCAGCAGCATTATCTGTTTTACGAAGATTTGCCGGCTGAAGAAGAATTGAATTTTTTTGATAAGCCTGAAGATTTTTTGCAGTCGGTAGTGTCTTCACAAGACCAGAAAAACGGTTCTGTATTTTCGCATATTGATTCGGTCAACGTATCCCGTGTACAGAGCGATTATCCTACCTTTGGGTTGGAGGGTGCGTTGGTGCGCAATGCCAATGGCGATTATGTCGTACATATTCTTTATGTGTATCCCGATTCACCGGCGGCAGAAGTTGGACTCAAACGAGACGATTGGGTGGTTGATGTGGACGGACGTGCGCTGAATACCAGCAATTATACGGAATATTTCCAGCGTCCGGTCTCGTCCTACCGGTATCGGGTAGCAACGGTAAAGGACGGTCTTCCGGATACATCTTATATCGATATGCCTGCTCCCCGCATCATAGACCAGCCCAGCGTGTTTACTTATAAAACGATTTCGGCAGGTGGTCGGACGGCTTTTTACATCCTTTATAATAGCTTTGAGACAGCCGATGAAGATTTATTGAAAGCGGCATTCAATGAAGCGGCGGCTCAGTCGCCCACAGATATTATCCTGGATTTGCGCTACAATCCGGGAGGATATGTGTCTACAGCCCAGTTGCTTAGTACCATTCTTGCTCCACAAGGTACGATGGGGCAGACTTGGATGAATATGATATTCAATGACAAGACCGAACCTCAAACACAGGCATATACATTTGATTCCAGCTTGTTGCAGGGGGTATCCAATTTATCTTACGACCGCCTTTATGTGATTACTACGAATAATACGGCTTCGGCTGCGGAGATTATTGTGAATACGTTGCGTCCTTATTTGGGCGATAAGTTGTTGCAGGTAGGCGCTTCTACTTTTGGCAAGAATATGGCACAGAGTCTGTTTACCGATGAAGCCTATCCGCAATTGGAGTTTTGGCTGACTACGGCATACGTCAGCAATTCGGAAGGGTTTTATGAGTATTATGACAACGGCTTGCAGCCTGATTATGAGGCAGAGGAGGATTTGACCGCGACGTTAGGCGAGTTCGGTACGGAACAGGACAGCCTGATGGTTCCTGTGCTTTACCATTTGGAGCATGGCACATTCCCGGTTACCGGTTCGGAACAGGATGTGCAAAGCCGGAATCACTGGTTCAATAAGCAGAAAGAGGTCGTTTATAATCCGATTGCCCGTAAGCCTCGCCGGTCACAATTCAATATAAGATAAATTAAATGCAACTATAAGGAAACGCAGATTTTCGCAGATTCACGCAGATAAATAATTAAATTATTGATTCGCGATAATCTGCGTTAATCTGCGTTTTAAGCAAACACATTAAAGAGAATTAGAAAGAAGTTACGTATGGAGATAGAAGAATTATACAGCCGTTTCCTGGTGTGTGGAACGGTGACTACAGATAGCCGCCATTGCCCTCAGGGGAGTATGTTTATCGCGTTAAAAGGAGAAACGTTTAACGGGAATGCTTTTGCCGCACAGGCTTTGGCACAAGGATGCCGCTATGCGGTGGTGGATGAACCTGAATATGCCCGGGGGGAAAGTTATATTTTGGTAGATGATTGCCTGCAAGTTTTGCAACAATTGGCGAACTATCATCGCCGGCAGTTGAAGACGCCCATTATCGGCATTACGGGTACCAATGGGAAGACTACCACGAAGGAACTGGTATCTTCGGTACTGAGCAAGAAGTATAAGGTATTGTTTACACAAGGGAATCTGAATAATCACATCGGCGTTCCTCTGACTCTGTTGCGTCTGAACAAGGAGCATGAAATGGCTGTAGTGGAAATGGGGGCGAATCATCCGGGCGAGATAAAGGCGTTGGTGCAGATTGCAGAACCTGATTACGGTTTGATAACGAATGTAGGCAAGGCACATTTGTTAGGCTTTGGCTCTTTCGAGGGCGTCATTAAGACCAAAGGGGAATTGTATGATTTTTTGCGTGAGAAAGGCAATGCCACTATCTTTATTCAAAATGAAAATTCTTATCTGAATGCCATTGCCCATGGTTTGCATTGTGTACGTTATGGTCAGGCATCGGGCTTGTTTGTAAGCGGCAAGCTTTTGTCTTGTTCGCCTTTCCTGGCTTTCGAATGGATGTCGGAAGGGAATACGTATCCGGTGCAGACCCATTTGATTGGGGCTTATAACTTAGACAATGCATTGGCTTCCGTTGCCATAGGCAAGTATTTTGATGTGGCTCCCGAAGATATTTGCGAAGCCTTATCCACATATATGCCTCAGAATAACCGTTCCCAGTTGGTAGATACCGGGCGTAATAAGCTGATTGTAGATGCTTACAATGCCAATCCTACCAGCATGATGGCGGCGTTAGAGAATTTCCGTCAGGTGCAGGCACCTCATAAGATGGTTATCTTGGGAGATATGAAAGAGTTGGGCGAAGCCAGTCTGGAAGAGCACCGGAAGATAGTCGGCTTCTTGGACGGATGCCGGTTTGACCGTGTGATGTTGGCGGGTCCGGAGTTTAAGGCTGTTGCCTCCGCATACGAACATTTTGATAATGTCGATGCCGTGAAGGAAGCTTTGGAAAAAAGCAAGCCTGTCGGTTTTACAATTCTGATAAAAGGTTCAAACAGCATGAAATTGAGTCAACTTCCGGCGTATTTGTAACGGTGTCCGTTTTTCTTTCCCTGCTTTTGACGGTTTCTGAAAAATTATTATCTTTGTGCGGAAACTGGAAAAGCATGCTATGAATACATCTGGATACTATGATTTGAGAAAACTTTGCTTTTGGCTTGTTTTGTTTGCCGTGCCTTGCTTTGCCTTCGCGCAATCCCCTTTGTACAAGTTGCGCTTTGTACAGAAGCCTTCTCCCGAAATGCTTGTTTCCAACGAGGTACAGAAAGTCTATCAAGACCGTAGCGGATTTATCTGGCTTGCTACGCGCAACGGGTTGTGCCAGTACGACGGATACAAGGTGAATACTTACAAGTCGAATATGTATATGCCGGATATCCTGACGAACAACAACATCTTGTGCATACAGGAAGACGCTTCGCACAATCTGTGGATGGGGACGCAAGACGGGCTGAACGTGATGGACTTGAAGACTGGCAATATCCGTAAGTATGTCTATCCCGCCATTCCCAATAATCTTGTATCGTGTATTCTCGTAACTTCTGACAATCAGGTATGGATAGGAACCGACCAAGGGCTTTGCCGGTATATAGCCGCACGCGATTCGTTTGTTGTGTACGGCAAGGAGCAGACCGGAGGCATACTGAAGGCAGGTTCGGTAAAATCGTTGCATGAAGATGCCGACGGAGATATCTGGATGGGGTTATGGGGAGAGGGGCTTTACCGGTATTGTGTTTCCGAAAACAAGTTTTATGCCTATCCCACTATCGGGAAACGTAACAGCCCTCATGTGGTATTCGAAGATTCCGGACGGAATATTTGGGTAGGTACGTGGGGCGACGGGCTTTACCGGCTGGAACATCCGAAGGATTTTTCCCGTTTGGCGTATGTGCCTTACAGGCATCATCCGGATGATGACAGGAGTTTGGTGGACGATATCGTCTATGCGATAGAAGAAGACCCGCATACCCGTTCGCTTTGGGTGGGAACCCGCATGGGGCTGAGTATTCTGCCTTCCGTCCGTTCAACGCAGTTCATTAATTATATGCCCAGACGTTCGCCTTATCATATCCCTTCCGATGAGGTCAATTCGATTATTTCCGATGCGGCGGGAAACATCTGGATAGGTACGATTGGCGGAGGCGTATGGATGACTGATACGAAGGGAAATAGCTTTCATTCGAATACGTTAGATTATTTGGTTTCGGGTGCTTTGGCGGTATCTGTACGGAGCTTGTTTGCGGATAGGGACGGAAATCTTTGGGCAGGTATCGGTACCGTAGGCTTGGCATGCAAGAAGGAAGGGTCGGACAAGTTTGTTCCTTCTTCCCGTTTGCCTGAATTTTCTTCTCTTTCATTAGGGAATACGGTTACTTCCATCATGCAGCGCAAGCAGGATAAAAGCATTTGGTTCGGTTGTTCGGGAGGCATTGTGGCATTGCCTTATCAGGGGAAAGCTTATTGGCTGGAGTTTCAGCGTGGTTCAATGATAGAGGCATTGTATGAGGATAGTAAAGGGAATTGCTGGATAGGTACCCGTACCAGTTTGAATGTGCAGAGGGCAGACGGAAAGTTGTTGCATTGGAGCAGCATCGATTTCGAGGACGGAATTTCTGCCCGTGATTTGAATGTAAAAGACATTATAGAAGATACGGACGGAAGCCGATGGGTCGCTACATCCAATTACGGCTTGATTCATGTGAACGGTAATCTGGAAGATGCAGCATCGTTGCGCTTTTGCAATTATAGTGTTTCCAACGGCAGGCTGATGACAAATACGGTGCTGTGCCTTTATATGGATAGCCGGCAACGCTTGTGGGTAGGTACGGAAGGCGGAGGCTTATATCTGTACGACCGTGCAGGGAAACGTTTTGTTCCCAAGAGTCGGGAATATGCCATTCCGGGCGATATGGTAGCGAGTATCGAAGAGGATGGGAAAGGCAACTTGTGGTTGGGAACGAATGAAGGATTGATAAAACTGAGCGGAGCAGACAAGAATCCGGTCGTGAGGATTTATGCCGTAAACGATGGGCTGTTGGATAAGTTTTTCATAGCCAAGTCATCGTGCAAGTATAACGGTGAACTGTTGTTCGGCAATTACAAAGGATACAATTCGTTTGTTCCCGATGAGATAGAAGAAACCCATAAGGAAGCGCCTTTGGCAGTTACGGATATCCGCATTCACAACCGTTCGTTGTCTGCTTATCCGCAAGAAGTAAGAAACCGCTTGTCCGCCGCCTCTCCTGCCTTTACCGAGGAACTGGTTATACCTTATAAATATAATAATTTCAGCATTGAGTTTGCAGCCTTGACTTATCTGAACCCCAATTCCAATAAGTATGCTTTCCAGCTTCAGGGCTTTGATAACGGGTGGCAATACGTCGATGCTGCGCATCGCGTGGCGTATTACAATAATCTGAAAAGTGGGGAATATACGTTCCTGTTGAAAGCGACCGACGAGAATGGAGTGTGGGGAAACAACGTGCGTGAGCTGGCTATAACGGTGTTGCCTCCTTTTTGGGAAACGTGGTGGGCTTACCTGGTTTATGTGTTGCTGGCGGTTGGCATTGTTTACTGGGTGTTCCGTACGATGCGCAAACGCATGCTGCTCCGCAACGAACTTCATCTGAGGGAAGTGGAGAAGGCGGAGATAGAAAAACTGAATCATGCCAAGCTCCAGTTTTTTACAAACATTACCCATGAATTGCTGACTCCGCTGACCGTATTGACTGCATCGGTAGAAGACCTGAAGCAAGAAGCGCCTGCGTATGAACCCAAATATAAGTTGATGATGACCAATATCAACCGTTTGATTCGTTTGCTGCAGCAGATACTGGAATTCCGTAAGGCAGAGACAGGAAACCTGAAACTGAAAGTATCACGGGGCGATCTTGCCTTGTTTATCCGGCACAGCGTAGACGCTTTTGTGCCTCTTTTGAAGAAGAAAGGGATGAAGGTAACCTTGTCTTGCCGTCCGGCTCCGTTTATCGTTTATTTCGATCCGGACAAGTTCGATAAGATTTTGTATAACTTGTTGTCGAATGCGGCAAAATACAACTTGCCCGATGAAACCGTATCCATCGAGTTGGTACGTCTCAGTGAGGAAGAGGCGCAGCTGACGGTGAAAGATAACGGGCCGGGCATTTCTAAAGAAGCGCAAAAAGACCTTTTCAAGCGTTTCTATGAAGGAAGCTATCGGAAATACAATACAATCGGGACTGGTATCGGGTTATCATTGGTGCACGACTTGGTGAAGCTGCATCACGGTTCCATCCGGGTAGAAAGCGAAGAAGGGAAAGGGGCGGCGTTTATTGTGTCTTTCCCGACCGGAAAATCAAGCTATGCACCCGAAGAATTAGATCAGGAGTTGCTGCTGTCTGATGAAAGTGTGCCGCACGAAATTTCCGGGGTGGAGGATATGGATGTGGTGATAGAATCGTCTGGCGAGGAGGAACCGGCAAAGGTTGCAGATAAAGAAAAGAAATGCAGTCTTTTACTGGTGGAAGATAATGGAGAATTGTTGGGGCTGATGGCGCGTATCCTTTCCAAAGACTATACGGTTTATACCGCAAAGAACGGTGAAGAAGGGCTTGGCTGCACCCGGAAGCACGATATTGACCTGATTGTTTCAGACGTGATGATGCCTGTTATGGATGGCATTACTTTTTGCCGGAAGATTAAAGGCGATTTCGATACCAGCCATATTCCTTTCTTGTTGCTTACCGCCAAGAACCAGGAAGAAGACCGGGTGGAAGCCTACGAGTCGGGGGCGGATGCGTTTATTACGAAACCTTTCAGCCTGACGTTGCTTCAGGCACGTATTGCCAACTTGCTTGCCGCAAGGGAACGGAAGACGAAAACATTTAAGAAGCAATTGGTATTCGAAGCAAAAGAATTGGATTTCACCAGTATGGACGAGGATTTCTTGCAAAAGGCGGTAGATACCATACACCGTCATTTGGGCGATTCTGCGTTTGGACAGGCCCAGTTTGTGGAAGAAATGCACACCACGCGTTCCACGGCGTTCCGGAAACTGAAGTCATTGACCGGGCTTACGTTTCCTGCCTTCTTGCGCAATATCCGCATGAAGGCGGCATGCCGCATCATGGAAGAGAAAAAGGGCATCAAGATTGCCGAACTGGCATACGGGGTAGGTTACAGCGACCCCGCTTATTTCAGTGTTTGCTTCAAAAAAGAGATAGGCGTATCTCCTGCCGAGTATATGGAACAGCTCCGTCATGCTTGATTCTTACTCTGCTGGAGAGGATTATTCTCTTTTCGATAGAGGATTATCTGATATTGAATATAGGATAATCCTCTATCGGATATCAGTTGAACAGGTTTCGGCACATATTTTCATCTCCGCTCCCCGGAATACGATTTTCAGTAAATGAAGCTGCGTATTCATGCAAAGGCGTTTTACGACTCTGTCTGCACAGTATTTCTGTAATTGTTCCTCTGCTTCTTTGCTTTTGGCTTCTACTTCACTGTCGGAAGCCGTGGGCTTTACGTACTTCAACTCCATGATGTAGCTGTGTGCTGTCTCCGGGTAGCGTGCCTTGTCCGGAAGCAGGAGGAAATCGCTGAATCCGTAATTCAGTTCCACTTCAGGTTCTACCAGATACAGGCTATTCAGGGCAAGATAAGCCTTGAAGAATCCTTGCAGGTTATGCTCGCCCAAGATGCTGTCCCGTACGGATGAGTTTTCCCGGTATGCCACTGCTATCCGCTCGATGAATGGCTGCCATTCGCCTTCCAACGCCATGCGCATCATTTCCATTTCCATCGGGATGCTGTCTATCTTGAAGCTGCGGTTGTAGTAATCGCGCATGAAGCTCCAGTATTGTTCTTTCACGCAATTGTTCGGGATTACCATTTTCATCATGCTCCCGTAGCTGCTTTCCATCGTAAGCAGTCCATAATAATAAAGGAGGCTCCGGAAATTGTTGTCATCCGTCACGTATTCGGCAGGGAATGAAGTCTTCAGCGACATAATGACCGAGCCTGTTGCCGCTATCTCTTCTATCACGCTCATGCGGTTCTCCCTTTGATTCCCACGGTCAATGTCTGCCAGCATTTTCAGCTTCTTATAGTCCGTACGGATATTTTTGTCCACCATTTCATCAGGAGGGCATCCGTAGAGCACTTGGTGGCGCAGATAGTAATATACCATGTCGCAGTTGTATAGGCGGTCATCGTTTAGGCATTGTTTGGCAAAGCAATAGTTGTTGTACCACGGCTTCATTTCCGCCATCATCGCTTCGATGTCGACATCGGCACGCAGCTTGCCATTGTCCTGATAGTAATGGAACATGGTGCACACGTCACTTTCAGAGAAACCTAACATGTGGTTGAATTCCGGTGCCTGCGAGATGTTCCAGTCGATGTTATATCCGCTCGAAAGGTCGTCTAAGGTAACAGGAGATACGCCAATCAGGAACACCCGGCTGAACATTGCCTTGAATATCTTGAAGTATTCGCGGTAGAAGCCGCTGGCATGGGTCAGGTTTCGGAACATTTCTTTGCCGCCTTCGCTTAGAATTACATTCGTAAAATTGTCATACTCGTCAATAATGAGGTAGAGTGGATATTTTTTGCGACGCGCTTCTGCATTGATGATTCGCAATTTTGAAGCTGCGTCTTTTTCTGCCAATACATTTTGAAACGTAGTGTCGTCATAATACGTTTTGTATTGTTTGATAAAAGAGTCAAGTTCTGTACAGCAATAATCATTAAATGTATATTCCAGCCGTTCCATTCCTGCCCCCGCTAACGAGAAGTCAAAGTATATTACCTGAAAAGCGTTCTTCAAGGGCGTAGGATGCTCTTTTATCCACAATCCGTTGAACAACGTATCGAAGCGCTCCGCTTTGGCGATGTCATAGTAATCCCGCATCATGCTGACGAACACGCTCTTGCCGAAACGGCGCGGACGGATAAGGAAGAGGTAGTTGCTCATGTTCTCCAAGAGCGGAAGATACATGGTCTTGTCTACATAATAGAGATTCTCGTTCCGCAGCTGTTCGAAATTTGCCACGCCGTAAGGAATGCCTTTCACTTTTGACTGTTCCATATTTGAATGTCTTTAATGATTATCGTACGGCAAAGATACGTTTTTCTTATTAATTTTCAAACGCGGTATAACCTACTTTACCATTCGTGAAAAGTGCCTCCGCGAACGAACATAAGTGAGTAGGCTGACTCACTTATGTAAATCGCCCGAGTTACTTATGTGAAACGGCCCACTCACTTATGTTCATCAAAACGCATGCTTGGCTTCGTGATTTGTATGTCTTGCGCCGTTTCTGTAGAGACGATGTGCACATCGTCTCTACGGTAAACACATTTTTATGTGTGAGAAACAGTCGCATCGCTATAAAAAAACGGTAAATCCTTTCCGAAAAAGCGTTCATGACCGAAATTTCATGTGATTTGAATGATAATTTATATTCGTTTTCTGAAATTTTCTTTTAAATTTGCATCGTTTCGAAATTATAAACACAATAGCTTGTGAAAGCGAATGGAATCTAATTGACATGTCACGTGATGAATAAAAGCAATAGGATAATCAGGTAAAAAGTATAAAAAAAGAATAAGAAAACTGGGTACTAGGAAAAACAGAAAGCGCGAAAAGGTTTTTTTAGGATAACACAATGTGACAATTTCTAACTTTAAAATTAATTGTAAGAATGAAAGCAGATGTGTTAACCAACAATCGGAAAGCGTTGTTTGCTTTATTGCTTTGTTCAGGCTTTATCGCTGGGCATCCGTTGGCGGCTTTTGCTGCCGGAGGCGAGGCACCGGCGCAAGCCATGCAGCAAACAGCAGAAGTGAGCGGTGTCGTGAAAGACGCTTCAGGAATGCCGGTTATCGGCGCCAGTGTATTAGAACAAGGTACGACCAATGGTACCATTACCGACCTTGACGGTAAGTTTACGTTAAAAGTAAAGTCGGGCGCTACGCTGGAAATCTCATTTATCGGTTATAAGACGCAGACTCTGAAGGCAACTCCGGGAACTACCATGCAGGTAACTATGCAGGAAGACTCGAAAACCTTGGATGAAGTGGTGGTAGTAGGATACGGTGTGCAGAAGAAGTCGGACGTGACGGGTTCTGTAACTTCCGTGCCCAAAGACCGTTTGTCCAAGCTTCCTGTGACCAATGTATTGCAAGCCATTCAAGGTGCTACGGCAGGTGTGACTATTACCCAGACTTCTTCCATCCCGGGTGATGCCCCTGATGCATTGGTTCGTGGTCAGAACTCTATCAATGCCAATTCCGGTCCGTATATCGTTGTGGATGGTGTGCCTATCAGCAAATCGGGTGGTACATTGAACGATATCAACCCGAACGATATCGAATCGATGGAAATCTTGAAAGACGCTTCGGCTACGGCTATCTACGGTACGAACGGTGCGAACGGTGTTATCTTGATTACTACGAAGCGTGGTAAATCTGGCAAGCCCAATATCCGTTATAATATGTATGTAGGTATCGAGGATTTTTCTCATAAGTTGAAGTTCGGTGACGGAAAACAGATCCTGCAACGTTATAAGGATTATGTCGCACAAAATCCTGGCGAAACCTTGTATGACGGGTTTGTGAAAAACCAGTATGAGTCGGAAAATTATCAGAACGGAATTGAAACCGACTGGATTGATGCCGTATCGCAGACGGGTATTATTCAAGATCATAATATCAGTGTAGGCGGTGGTGCAGAGAATGTTTCTTACTATATTTCTGCCGATTACATGAGCCAGAAAGGTGTAGTTAAGGGATTTAATTATAAGCGTTATTCAATCCGTACCAATATTGATGTCAACGTGACGGACTTTCTGAAAGTGGGAACGAATTCTTACATTGTATCGCATAACCGCGACGGAGGCCGTGCTAACTTCCTGATGGCAGAAGTGATGAGTCCGTATGGCAAGATGTATGAAGAGGACGGTTCGTACTGTATCTATCCGATGTATAGTGAATCTTTGTTTACCAATCCGTTGATGTGGACTACGGTCAATCCTGAACGCCGTCAATGGAATATCAATCTGAACGGATATGCGGATGTGGATTTTGGCAAATTGTGGGAACCGTTGAAAGGATTGACTTACCGTTTCAATGGAGGTTTCTCTTATATGCCGAAGCGGTATAATAATTATGAAGGAAAGTCTGTGAATAACAATACCGGTTATGCTGAGATTAAGAATGAAGAAACACAGAGTTATACGATTGAAAATATCGTAACTTACGCCCGCGACTTTGGACGTCATCACCTTGACTTGACCGGCTTGTATGCGGCATCACGTAAGAAATATCAATGGTCACAGGCTAAGGCGAATAACTTCCCAAGTGATGACCAGTTATGGCATAACATGGCAAGTGCTTCTACTCCTTCTGTAGCTTCTTATACTGAATTGTATACTACGGTATCTCAGATGGGACGTATCAACTATTCGTATGATAGCCGTTACTTGTTTACCTTTACGGTACGTCGGGACGGTTCTTCCGTGTTCGGTGACAATAATAAATACGGTGTGTTCCCTTCGGTTGCTTTGGGGTGGAACATTGCGAACGAATCATTTATGGAGCATTCTCAACGTTGGCTGAACAGTTTGAAACTTCGTCTTTCTTACGGTAAAGCAGGTAACGAGGCTATCGGTGTGTACCAGTCTCGTATGAAGATGGTCAACAATATGTTGGCAATGAACGGTGCTCCCCAATTGGCTCTTTATCCGGATGAATTTATGGGTAATGCCGATTTGACATGGGAAACTACCAAGACTTTCAATGTCGGTTTGGATTTCGGATTGTGGAACAACCGTTTGAGCGGTAACATTGATGTTTATTTCTCACGAACCAATGATTTGCTGATGCAGCGTAACCTTCCTACCGTTTCCGGTTTTAATAAAGTATATCAGAACATGGGTGAAACCGCTAACAAAGGTGTGGAAATCACGTTGAACTCACGTAACATTGTGACGAAGGACTTTACGTGGAGTACGAACTTGGTATTTTCTTGGAATAAGAATGAAATCAAAGACTTGTACGGTGACGGGCAAGACGATATCGCCAACCGTTGGTTCATCGGACAGCCTATCGGCGTTATCTACGACTACGAAATGGTAGGTATCTGGCAGGAAGACGAAATTGCAAGAGGTGACCATTTGAATTGGGATCCGATAGCCAAAGCCGGTGATGTGAAATTGAAAGACCAGGATGGTAACGGTGTTATTAACGATGCAGACCGTAAAGTGTTGGGGCAGACTTCCCCCAAATGGATTGGCGGTATGACTAACACCTTTACATGGAAAGATTTGACTTTAAGCGTATTTATCCAGACAGTACAAGGTTTGCAGAAGAACAATACCTTGATTGGTATGGCAGGTGATGAAATGGGACGCCGTAATACTGCTACTGAAATCGGCTACTGGACACCTGAGAATAAGAGTAATGAATGGCGTTCGCTTCGCAAGGATTCGAACCCTCATGGATACGGATTCCCTTGCAAAGCAAATTATACCCGTATCAAAGATATTACGTTGAGTTATAATTTCCCGCAACGCATTGTACAGAAAATGGGTATTGGCGGTCTGACAATTTATGCCAGCGGACGTAACTTGTTTACCTTCACCGATTGGATTGGTTGGGATCCGGAAGCACGCCAGATTTCTCGTGGTAGCAGTTCATGGGATGCGACAAGAGGCGAAACCGTTTACGATAGCAGCAACTATCCGATGACGAAGAGCTTTGTATTTGGTCTTAATTTAACTTTCTAAAATAATGGGATTATGAAACTGAAAAATATATTGGTCGGGACATTGGCAGCATCTGCATTGACTTTGAGTACAACCGGATGTAGCGATAGTTTCCTTGACGAAAAAATGTATTCAAAATATACACCGGAAAATTCAAGCTCAGAAAGCCGTATAACAGGTTTGTATTATACCTTTGCTGCTCTTTGGGGATGGTCTGGTAATCAGGGATTTGTTAGTTGTTTCCAAATTGGTACTGATGTAGCCTCTGCTGGTGATGTGGAAGGTGCTGAAACTCCTTTTTATCAATATCAGCAGCTGAATTCAGAAAGTGTTGGAGTAAGCATTTTGTGGGAAAAGTGTTATGAATTTATCAATCAAGCAAACCAGATTATAGCTCAGGAAGGAGAGGAGGGAAATCCTGCTGTAATAGCTGAAGCCAAATTCTTCCGTGCATACGCATACAATATATTGGTAACTCTTTGGGGAGATGTACCTTTGGTATTAGAGTCGACTGATGTGCCCCGTACCGACTATACTCGTGAAACGGTAGCTAATGTGGATGCCGTGATTGATGAAGACCTGCAATATGCCATGGCGAATTTACCGGATTTAGGTCAGGCTGTATCGGAAGACCGTGCGAATAAGGACTTTGCCCGCCAGCTTGCAGGAGAAGCTTATCTGCGTATGGGTATGCGTGACGCTTCTTATTTCAAGAAAGCTGAAGATGCGGTTACGCCGATTATCAGTAATCCTGAGTATCAATTGATTCAGGAACGGTATGGTCAGTATTTGGAAGAAGCTGGTGATTTCTATCATGATATGTTTCGTTGGCATAACCAACGTCGTTCAGAAGGAAATACCGAAGCTATTTGGACTTTTGAGATGGAATACAACCGTGATGTGATTGGCGGTACGATTGATAATCCGCAACAACGCCGTGTCTGGACTCCGGCATTCCATAAGTATAGTGGCATTCAGAATGCCGATTCGATTGGTGGACGTGGTAACGGTCGTTTGCGTTTGAGTAACTTTATGAAATACGGTTTGTATGAAAAGGGTGACATCCGTAATTCTAACTTTAATATCCGGCGTGTGATGTGGTATAACAGACCGGATTATTCGGAAGAAATCGGTATTGATGCGAATGGTTTTCGTGTAACCGTAGATGATCCTACTGCGGTAAGGACTATAACCATTAAGACTGGTGATAAGGTTATTCCGGGACCGGCAGATTCATTGAACGTATTCTATCCGCATACTACAAAATGGGGAGGTTATGATGAAACGGATGATTTCGGTTATGCAATTGTAAAAGACTGGCCCGTTATGCGTTTGGGTGAAACTTACCTGCTTCGTGCCGAAGCTCGTTTCCAACAAGGCAATTTGCAAGGAGCTGCTGATGATATTAATGTATTACGTGACCGTGCGTTTAAGGAATACCGTGAGCAAACGGGTGATGCAGAAGCAGGAAAAGTCAGTGCTGCCGATATTGACCTTGACTTTATCCTTGACGAGCGTGCTCGTGAGTTGATAGGTGAAGAAAACCGCCGTATGACGTTGGTTCGTACCAATACATTGGCAGAACGTATCGAAATGAATGGTGACAAGGTGCCTTATGCTCCGGAAATCAAAACCATTCAAGGATTCCAAGACTTTAATTCATTGCTTCCTATTCCATTGTCAGTTATTCAATTGAATAAGGATGCCGAGATTAAGCAGAATCCGGGATACAATTAATAGGGTGATAATAGTTGTGTATCCTACTAAAATGCACAATTTCATGCAACGATAAGTATAAAACCAATTTTAGATGATTCAGTTTCCGCAATCGTCCAAGCGGTTGACCTTTTGATGAAAGTCACAATTAATCTCCTTCGCTTGGATGATTGCGGATTTTTATGTTTTTGCAGACGTATTCAGAGACGCCACAATGTGATGTCTCTACTATAAAATGGGGTGATGGAATATTTGCAATTTATACTTTCTTCTGAAGTGAGTGGGTAATATAAACTAATTGACAATAGGTATGATAATAGATAAATGGATACATCGGATAGCAGGCATCAGTTTCTTGTTGCTGCTTTCGGTTTTAGACGTCAGGGCACAAGATGATGGCTGGAAATTGGTCTGGTGTGATGAGTTTAATCAAGACGGACGGTTGGATACAACCGTCTGGAATTATGAACAAGGGTTCAAGCGTAACCATGAAGACCAATGGTATCAACCGGAAAACGCATATTGCCGGAACGGGAAGCTGATTATCGAAGCCCGGCGTGAACAAGCAGAGAGGAAGAATCCGGATTATGAAGCCGGAAGTGCGGACTGGCGGAAAAAGCGGGAACATATCGCATATACATCCGCTTCGGTCAATACAGCCGGTAAATACGAGTTTTTATACGGACGTCTGGAGGTGCGTGCCAAGATTCCGACGGCGGGAGGCGCATGGCCTGCCATTTGGTTATTGGGCAGTGGGATGCCCTGGCCTTCGTGCGGCGAGATAGATGTCATGGAATATTATCGCATCGGAGGCGTGCCCCATATTCTTGCCAATGCTTGTTGGGGAGACAGCATCCCGAATCATGCGGTATGGAATTCGCAGCGGATTCCTTTTACACACTTTACCGGACGTGACGCCAAATGGGCGGATAAGTTCCATACGTGGCGCATGGATTGGGACGAAAGCAGCATCAGGTTTTATTTGGACGATGAATTGTTGAATGAGATATCGCTCGGCACTACGGTGAACGGAAGCATCGGACTGGGAACGAATCCGTTCCGCAAGCCGCAATATGTGTTGCTGAACTTGGCTTTGGGCGGTGACAATGGAGGGGAAATCGCCGATGAGGCTTTCCCGATGAAATATGAAATTGATTATGTAAGGGTATATCAGAAAGTTCCTTCCGACCGCCAGTATTGGTGCAACCTGCTGTATCGCATAGCCGAGCCGGTATTGAGCAACATGAGTGAGGGCAAGTTGCATCAGAACATGCAACTGGAACTTAGTCCGCGTTGGGACGGGCGGAACAAGGAAGTGGCTTACATGGAATGTTTCGGGCGTACCATGGCAGGAGTAGCCCCGTGGCTTGCCTTGCCCGATGACGATACCCCCGAAGGACAGATGCGCAAGCAGTTGCGTACATGGGCTTTGAAGAGTTATGCTCATGCCGTCAATCCCGAAAGTCCCGATTACTTGGGGTGGAACAAGCACGGACAGGCTTTGGTAGACGCGGCCTACATTGCCGAAAGCTTCTTGCGTGCCCCTTCGCTTTGGCATGCGCTCGACACGTTGACCCGGCAACGGTATATCAAGGAGTTTGCCGGATTGCGGAGGTACACGCCTGTGTATTCCAATTGGGTAATGTTTGTCAGCCTGATAGAAACATTCCTTTCTACGGTAAGCGAGGATTACGATGCCTACCGCATCCATATCGGCTTGCGGAAGATAAACGAATGGTATGTAGGCGACGGCTGGTATAGCGACGGACCGGGTTTCGCTTTCGATTATTACAACAGTTTTGTGATTCAGCCCATGTATGTAGAAGCGTTGCAGGTGTTGCATCGGCAAAAGCGGGGCGTCAGGGTGAGTGCGGAAGATCTTGCCCGTGCCGAAAGGCGTTTGCAGCGGTATGGCACGATATTGGAACGGATGATTTCGCCGGAAGGGGCATTTCCTGTGTTCGGACGTTCTATTACCTACCGGTTGGGTGCCCTGCAGGCGTTGGCAATGTTGGCATGGCAAGAGAAACTTCCCGAAGGGCTTTCCGAGGGGCAGGTGCGTAGTGCATTGACCGCTGTCATGAAACGCATGTATGCCACAGACGCTAATTTCAATGTGAAAGGTTTTCTTACGTTGGGCTTTACGGCAAGCCAGACGGATATAGCGGATGTATATACGAACAACGGAAGCCTGTATATGACCACACTGGCGTTTATGCCCTTGGGTCTGCCTGCCGATCATCCTTTCTGGACCTCGCTGGCGGAAAACTGGACGAGCAAGAAAGCGTGGGAAGGCGAGGGTTTTCCGAAAGACCATGCTTATTATGAATGAAAAAGAGATGTTTATGAAACGAATCGTATACCTATTTATAGTAGTATTTCTTTTGCCGGTGGGGACATTATCGGCGAGAGGGAAGAAAGAGGCGGTGAAGACCGACCGTGAAGTATGGTGTGACGTGCTTTACCGGATGGCTTCTCCCGTATTGAGTGCCATGAGCGAGGGGAAGTTGCAGGAGAAGATGTCGGTGGAACTCAGTCCGACGTGGGACGGGAGAGACCGGCGTGTGACTTACATGGAATGTTTCGGGAGACTGATGGACGGACTGGCTCCGTGGCTTTCTTTGCCCGATGACGATACGGAAGAAGGAAAACAACGCAGGCAATTGCGGGAATGGGCATTGAAGAGCTATGCGCATGCCGTTGACCCGGAGAGCAAGGATTATCTGTTATGGCGCAAAGAAGGCCAGCCTTTGGTGGATGCGGCTTTTCTTGCCGAGAGTTTCTTGCGTGGGTATGAGGCATTGTGGATGCCTTTGGACAGTTTGACCAAGCAACGCTATATCGAAGAGTTTACCCGCTTGCGCCGTGTAGACCCTCCTTATACCAACTGGCTGCTTTTCTCTTCCACGATTGAATGCTTCCTGAAGAAAGCGGGGGCAAAGGAGGATTATTACCGCATTACTTCTGCCTTGCAGACCGTGAGCGAGTGGTATGTAGGTGACGGCTGGTATAGTGATGGTCCGAAGTTTGCTTTCGATTATTATAATAGCTTCGTGTTGCATCCCATGTATGTGGAATGTCAGGAGATAATGACTGACGGAGGCAAGAAAGGCGGTTGGAATCTGGATGTGAAGAATTTCGCAAGAGGAGTAAGGCGGATGCAGCGGTACGGCATGATTTTAGAACGGCTTATTTCTCCCGAAGGAGCTTTCCCTGTGGTGGGCAGGTCTATCACGTACCGCACCGCCGTGCTTCAGCCCTTGGCTCTTTTGGCATGGAGGGGCTGGCTTCCCGAAGAATTGCCTGAAGGGCAGGTGCGTTCGGCTATGACTTCGGTTATCAAGCGCATGTTCGGCGATGACCGGAACTTCAATGAGCAGGGCTTCCTTACTTTGGGGTTTAACGGAAAGCAGCCGTACATATCGGATGTGTATACCAATAACGGAAGCCTTTACATGGCATCGCTTGCGTTTCTTCCGTTAGGGCTTCCGGCAGACCATCCTTTTTGGACCGATGCGGCGCAGGACTGGACTTCGAAACGTGCATGGAAAGGACAGGAATTCCCCAAGGACCATGCGTATTAAATTGAATTTTAGAACTAAAAACGTATGAATAAATTAATTGTAGCGGGTATCTGCTTCTTCTTGAGCATCCCGCAGGTAAGCGAGGCACAACATACGGCGTTCGAGCCGGGAAAAGTATGGAACGATACGGAAGGCAATCCGATTAATGCGCATGGAGGAGGCATCCTGTATCATGAAGGCACGTATTACTGGTACGGAGAGTATAAGAAAGGGAAAACGGTATTGCCCGAATGGGCTACGTGGGAGTGTTATCGCACCGATGTGACGGGCGTAAGCTGTTATTCTTCGAAAGACTTGCTGAACTGGAAGTTCGAAGGAATCGTTTTGCCTGCCGTAAAGGATGACCCGAACCACGATTTGCATCCGTCGAAGGTGTTGGAACGTCCTAAAGTTATCTATAACAGGAAGACCGGAAAGTTTGTGATGTGGGCGCATGTAGAGAGTGCCGACTATAGCAAGGCGTGTGCCGGAGTGGCGGTATCCGATTCGCCTGCAGGCCCTTTCACTTATTTAGGAAGCTTCCGCCCCAACGATGCCATGAGTCGCGACCAAACGGTCTTTGTAGATGATGACGGAAGGGCATACCAGTTTTATTCTTCGGAGAATAACGCCACGATGTATATCAGCCTGTTGACGGATGATTACCTGAAGCCTTCGGGACGTTTTACACGTAACTTTATAAAGCAGTCGCGTGAAGCTCCGGCGGTATTTAAGTACGACGGGAAGTATTACCTGATTACTTCCGGATGTACGGGGTGGGACCCGAATGTAGCGGAGATAGCCGTTGCCGATTCGGTTTTGGGCGAATGGAAAACAATCGGAAACCCTTGTACCGGACCGGATGCGGACAAGACTTTCTATGCCCAAAGCACGTATGTGCAGCCTGTGGTAGGGAAGAAGGATGCTTATATCGCCCTGTTCGACCGGTGGAACAAGACGGATTTGGAGAACTCTCTTTACGTATGGCTTCCCGTCTTGATTGAAAACGGGAAGATTGTCATTCCCTGGCAGGACAAATGGAATTTGGATGTTTTCAAATAGAATATTTGCTAAAGTCGGAGAATCTTGCGAATATTGCAAAAAAGAAAGATTGAACTGAATAAATGAAGAGAGACATGAAAACCATGTTTGTTACTTGTATGTGTGCCGTGTTGAGCGTTGGCTTGCAGGCACAGAATCAGGCCGGATACCCCATTACTCCGGTGCCCTTTACCGCAACTCATGTAAGCGGAGGCTTTTGGAAACAACGTTTGGACGCTTGCCGTGACGTGACCATTCCGTTGGCTTTCAGCAAGTGTGAGGAATCCGGACGCTATGAGAACTTCGTAAGAGCGCAACATCCGTGCGACACCTTTACCGTAGGGGGATTTTCGTTCGATGACACCGATGTGTATAAGACCATTGAGGGAGCCAGCTATCTGTTGCAGACTTATCCCGACAAGAAGCTGGAGAGTTATATCGATAGCGTGTTGAACATCGTGGCCAAGGCGCAGGAGCCGGACGGGTATCTGTATACCGCCCGCACGATGAATCCGAAGCATCCACATGCGTGGGCAGGTTCGAAGCGTTGGGAGAAAGTGGAGGAGCTGAGCCATGAATTTTATAACTTGGGACACATGATAGAAGGATCCGTGGCGCATTATCAGGCTACGGGCAAGCGCAACTTTCTGGACATAGCCATCCGTTATGCCGATTGTGTGTGCAAGGCTATCGGTCTGGATGAAGGCCAGCTGGTGCGTGTGCCGGGACATCAGATTGCGGAAATGGCATTGGCTAAGCTTTATCTGGTGACCGGCGATAAGAAATACCTGGACGAAGCGAAGTTTTTCCTCGACAAACGAGGCTATACTTCCCGAAAAGACGCCTATAGCCAGGCGCACAAGCCGGTAGTGCAACAAGATGAGGCGGTGGGGCATGCCGTGCGTGCTACGTATATGTATTCGGGCATGGCGGATGTGGCGGCTCTGACCGGAGATACGGCATACGTGCATGCGATTGACCGCATTTGGGACAACATTGTCGGGAAGAAGCTTTACCTGACTGGAGGCATCGGCGCCACGGCTCACGGGGAAGCCTTCGGAGCGAATTACGAGCTTCCGAATGCCACGGCATATTGCGAGACGTGTGCGGCTATCGGCAATGTCTATGTCAACCACCGCCTGTTCCTGTTCCATGGCGATGCCAAATATTACGATGTGCTCGAACGTTCTTTATATAATGGAGTCTTGTCGGGAATCTCTCTCGACGGAGGGCGTTTCTTCTATCCCAATCCGCTGGAGTCGGCAGGAGGGTACGAACGGAAGGCTTGGTTCGGATGCGCATGTTGCCCGTCCAACCTGTGCCGCTTCCTTCCTTCGGTGCCGGGATATATGTATGCCACACGCGGGGATAGCCTTTATGTCAATTTGTTTATGGAAGGCACCTCGGAGATTCAGGTAGGGAAGCGCAAGATAAGCATCCGGCAACAGACCGCTTATCCCTTTGACGGGAACATCCGGCTTACGCTTCAGAAGGGGAGCGGAGAGTTTGTATGGAAGGTGCGTGTGCCGGGATGGACACGAGGAGAAGTCGTGCCGGGCGGTTTGTACCGTTTTGCGGACGGGAAGCAGACTTCTTATTCGGTAAAGGTGAATGGAGAAAAGGTGGAAGGAAGCATTGAGAAAGGGTATTTCAGCATCAGCCGCCGTTGGAAGAAAGGAGATGTCGTGGAAGTGTCATTCGACATGACGCCGCGTCTGGTCTTGGCGGACGAAAAGGTGGAAGCCGACCGGGGCATGTTGGCGATAGAGCGTGGTCCGCTGGTTTATTGTGCCGAATGGTGTGACAATCAAGGCATCGACCTGTTCTGTGTGCTCTTGCCACGCAAGCCAAAGCTGGAAGTCATGGATGAAAAAGCCCCTGGAGGAGCGCAGATGATATCTGCCGGCGTGCAAACCCTCTCGTATGATGCCGAAGGAAAACTTCATGCATCCGATGCGGTATTGAAACTGATTCCCTATTATGCCTGGGCAAACCGTGGGGAAGGCAAGATGATGGTATGGTTGCCCTATGAGGCAGGGGCGGTGCATTTAGGACCTGCCCTGGGTGTAGGAACTAATGAGTTTTTGGATAAATAAAGATGAATATCCGCAAACAGCCCTGTAGGGGCGTATCGCATACGCCCGAATGCGTCTTGTCACGTCTTGTCACGCCGGATTTGTAATCCGGCGTAATTAACCTTGCGGATTTGTAATCCGCATCATCAGCAATGGTTTCGGATTATAAATCCGATTCAGCTATTACGCTGGATTACAAATCCAGCGTGACAAAAGAATTTGCAAACTTACAAACTAAAGAACTGAAATATGATGAAACATAAACTTTTACTCCTGCTCCTGTGCCTATGCGGATACGGCATGGCATATCCCCAGTTGGTACGGGTGAGCGAGGGATATAGCAATACGTCGGTCAATACCACAGTGTTCCGGAACAGTCCGCTGGTGACCGATGGAGATACGCAATACATTTCTTATTATGACCCGGAAGGCTATCTGGTATTGGGAAAGAGGCAGATAGGCTCTGCCGAATGGACCCTGAAACGCTCTCAGTATAAGGGGAATGTAGCCGATGCGCACAATGTCATCAGCATGATGGTGGATGGCGAAGGCTATATCCATGTGTCGTTCGACCACCATGGGCATCCGCTCAATTATTGCCGAAGCGTGGCGCCCGGCTCGTTGGAGCTGGGTCCCAAAGAGGCAATGACCGGAACGGATGAGCAGGACGTGACCTATCCGGAGTTCTATAAGATGCCGGACGGAGACCTGATTTTCGTATACCGTTCGGGGGCTTCGGGACGGGGAAACCTGATAATGAACCGTTATGACCTGGATACCCATAGGTGGGAAAGGGTGCAAGACATCCTGATAGACGGGGAAGGGCAGCGCAATGCCTATTGGCAACTCTACGTGGACGAGAAGGGAACAATTCACTTATCGTGGGTGTGGAGGGAGACGTGGATGGTGGAAACCAACCACGACCTGTGCTATGCCAGTTCGCCCGACGGAGGCAAGACATGGTATACATCGGCGGGTGAACCGTACACGCTTCCTATCCGCAAGGACAATGCCGAATACGCGTGGCGCATCCCGCAAAATAGTGAGTTGATAAACCAGACCAGCATGTGTACCGATGCGGAAGGGCATCCTTACATCGTGACGTATTGGCGCGAGCCGGATTCGGATGTCCCGCAATACCGGGTGGTATGGAACGACGGGACACGCTGGAACATGCGTGAAGTGATGAAGCGCACGTTGGCTTTCTCCCTCAAAGGGGGAGGGACGAAGATGATTCCCATTGCCCGCCCGCGCATCGTAGTAGACGGGAATAAGGCATGTTTTGTCTTCCGCGATGCCGAGAGGGGAAGCAAGGTCTCGATGGCATATACCGATGACTTGCGGAAGGGGGAATGGAAGGTGAAAGACCTGACCGGCTTTTCGGTAGAAGCGTGGGAGCCCAGTCTGGATACGGAACTCTGGAAGCAACAGAAACGCCTGCATCTTTTCGTCCAGACCGCTTACCAAGGGGACGGAGAGAAGACTGTAGAGAAGGAGCCTACGCCGGTGTATGTGCTGGAAGTGGATATGGGGAAGAAATGATGCAGCATCGGAAAAACGGCTGTTTTTCTCCGTGTCTTTGTGTCTCTGTGTTCCATAAAAAACGCATGCGGCTGCGTGGGGCAACACATACGGTTGCATAGCCCGATGCATGCGGTTGCGTTGCCCGATGCAGCCGTATGTGTTTTCCGGTACAGCCTGACGGATAAAAAATGAATTTATTAACTTTAAAAACATAAGAATCATGAAACAAGTATGGAAAGGAGCAATGTTGTTCTTGCTCGCTTTATTACCTTTTGCAAGTGCGCTTGCCAAGCCTTCCGAGGCAGAGCAGGTGCGGAAAATCATAGATAAGGTCAATCAGCACTGGCAAGCGGTTAATTCGCCCGAAGTGCGTTCCTTCTGGGACAATGCCGCTTATCATACCGGAAATATGGAGGCTTATTTCCTGACCGGAAATGAAGCGTACCGTGCGTATTCCGAGGCATGGGCTACGCATAACGAATGGAAAGGTGCGAAGAGCGATGACCGCTCGGAATGGAAATATTCGTATGGTGAGAGCGATGAGTATGTATTGTTCGGCGATTATCAGATTTGTTTCCAGACGTATGCCGACCTGTATATGCTCGACCCGGATGACAAGAAAATCCGCCGGGCACGCGAGGTGATGGAATACGAGATGAGCACGCCCAATCACGATTATTGGTGGTGGAGCGACGGTCTGTATATGGTGATGCCGGTCATGACCAAGCTTTACAAGATTACCCATAACCCGCTCTATTTGGAAAAACTGTATGAGTACCTGCTTTACTCGGATAGCATCATGTTCGATAAAGACGAGAACCTGTATTATCGTGACGCGAAATATGTGTATCCGAAGCACAAAAGCCTGAACGGAAAGAAAGACTTCTGGGCACGGGGCGACGGATGGGTATTGGCAGGTCTGGCAAAAGTGCTGAAAGACTTGCCCGAAGACTATGCGCATCGTGCGTTCTTTGTAGAGAAGTTCCAGAAGATAGCGAAAGCCGTTGCGGCTATCCAGCAGCCCGAAGGCTATTGGACACGGAGCATGATGGACCCCGAACACGCTCCCGGACCGGAGACAAGCGGGACCGCTTTCTTTACCTACGGCATGTTGTGGGGAGTAAATCACGGCTATCTGGATGAAGCCACCTACATGCCCGTTATCCGGAAAGCATGGAAATACCTGTCGGAAACGGCGTTGCAGAAAGACGGTTCGGTGGGGTATGTGCAACCGATTGGCGAGAAAGCCATACCGGGGCAGGTGGTAGACGCGAAGTCTACGGCTAACTTCGGGGTAGGGGCTTTCCTCTTGGCGGCATGCGAATACGTGCGTTATCTCGAAGCCGGTACGCAGGCCGACCGTGCGTATTGGTGCCGGCTTGCTTATCAGATGGCAGAGCCTGTATTGAGCAACATGGCGAAAGGGGAACTCCAAAAGAACATGCAGGTAGAAGTAAGCCCGACTTGGGACGGACGCGACAAGCGGGTGACTTATATGGAATGCTTCGGACGCCTGATGGCGGGCATCGCTCCCTGGCTGGCTTTGCCCGATGACGATACCGAAGAAGGAGCCATGCGCAAACAATTGCGTGAATGGGCGTTGAAGGCATACGCGAATGCGGTAGACCCCAATTCGCCCGACTATTTGTTATGGCGCAACGAAGGCCAGCCCTTGGTGGATGCGGCATACGTGGCTGAAAGTTTCCTCCGTGCATTCGACCAATTGTGGATGCCTTTGGACGAAACGACCAAGAAGCGCTATATTGAAGAGTTTACCCAAATGCGCCGCATCGACCCGCCTTATACCAACTGGTTGCTTTTCTCGGCTACCATCGAGAGTTTTCTGGCAAAAGCCGGAGCGCCGTTTGACATGTACCGCATCAATTCGGCTATCCGCAAGGTAGAAGAGTGGTATACGGGCGACGGATGGTATGCCGACGGTCCTTCGTTCGCGTTTGATTATTATAGCAGCTATGTGTTCCATCCCATGTACCTCGAAACCCTTGATGCGCTGATTGATGCCGATAAGCATTCGCGCCTGGACTATCCGAAGTATTACCAGCGCGCGTTGAAACGTGCCCAAAAGTTCAGTCTGGTGTTGGAGCGTTTTATTTCTCCGGAAGGGACATTCCCGGTATTCGGGCGTTCGATTCCTTACCGGATGGCGACCATGCAGCCTTTGGCACTCATGGCATGGTATAAAGAGTTGCCGGCAGGGGTTACTCCGGCTCAGGTGCGTTGCGGGCTGACCGCCGTGATGAAACGCATGTTTGCATCGGGAAACAATTTCAATGAGGGCGGTTTTCTTACTATCGGCTTTACGGGACGCCAGCCCAATGTTGCCGACTGGTATACCAATAACGGAAGCCTTTATATGACTTCGCTTGCCTTCCTTCCGTTAGGACTTCCTGCATCGGACGCTTTCTGGACCGATGCGCCCCGTGACTGGACGAGCAAGAAAGCCTGGAGCGAGCAGCCTTTCCCGAAAGACCACCATTGGTCGGATGATATTCAGACACGGGATTTGTATTGATAACATGCCCCAACCGTCTTAAAATTTATCAAAAGATACGTTATAAGGCAGATATTTTGTATTTTTGCATGCTGTAAAACATGATACATCAACTTTAAACAAAATAAGATTATGGCTAAGAAAGCTCTTTTAATGATTTTGGACGGTTGGGGTTGTGGAGACCACCAGAAAGACGACGTGATATTCAACACTCCGACGCCGTATTGGGATAGCCTGTTGGCTACGTATCCGCATTCTCAACTTCAGGCAAGCGGCGAGAACGTAGGTTTGCCTGACGGGCAAATGGGCAACTCGGAAGTAGGTCACCTGAACATCGGTGCCGGACGTATCGTTTATCAGGACTTGGTGAAGATAAACCGTGCGTGTGCCGACGGAAGTATCTTGAAGAATCCGGAAATCGTTTCGGCATTCTCGTATGCGAAAGAGCACGGCAAGAATATCCATTTCATGGGCTTGACCTCGAACGGCGGCGTACACTCTTCTTTGGAACATCTGTTCAAATTGTGTGACATCGCTAAGGAATACGGCTTGGAAAATACATTCATCCACTGCTTTATGGACGGTCGTGACACTGACCCGAAGAGCGGTAAGGGATTTATCGAACAATTGGAAGCGCACTGCGCTCAGTCTGCAGGAAAGATTGCTTCTATCGTAGGGCGTTTCTATGCCATGGACCGCGATAAACGCTGGAACCGTGTGAAAGAAGCGTACGATTTGCTGGTAGAAGGCAAGGGCAAGCAAGCTACTGACATGGTGCAGGCGATGCAGGAATCATACGATGAAGGCGTAACCGATGAGTTCATCAAACCGATTAACAATGCCAACTTCGACGGTACGATTAAAGAAGGCGATGTAGTGATTTTCTTCAATTACCGCAACGACCGTGCGAAAGAGTTGACTATCGTATTGACCCAGCAGGATATGCCGGAAGAAGGCATGAAGACTATTCCGGGCTTGCAGTATTACTGTATGACTCCGTATGATGCTTCGTTCCAAGGCGTTCATATCTTGTTCCCGAAAGAAAATGTGGCAGATACGTTGGGCGAATATTTGTCGAAGAACGGAAAGACTCAGCTTCACATTGCCGAGACCGAGAAATATGCGCACGTAACTTTCTTCTTCAATGGTGGTCGTGAAACTCCGTTCGATGGCGAAGACCGTATCTTGGTTCCGTCTCCGAAGGTAGCTACTTACGACTTGAAGCCGGAAATGAGTGCATACGAAGTGAAAGACAAGTTGGTTGATGCCATCAATACACAAAAGTATGATTTCATTGTAGTCAACTATGCCAACGGCGATATGGTAGGCCATACGGGTATTTACGAAGCGATTGAAAAAGCGGTTGTAGCTATTGATAATTGCGTACGCGATACCGTAGAAGCTGCCAAGGCTAACGATTACGAAGTAATCATCATTGCAGACCACGGTAATGCCGACCATGCGTTGAACGAAGACGGCACACCGAACACTGCCCACTCGTTGAATCCGGTTCCGTTTGTTTATGTAACTTCCAATAAGGAGGCGAAAGTAGAAAACGGCGTATTGGCTGATGTGGCTCCGTCTATCCTGCACATCATGGGCATGCCGCAACCGGCAGACATGACTGGAAAAGATTTGATTAAAGACTGATTTTATCATTGAACACAGAGACGCGGAGACACAGAGTTCTTTCTTAATGAAGAAATAAGGCTCTGTGTCTTTGTGTCTCTGTGTTTTTAAATTTAAATACAATGGTTCAAGTAGGAGATGCTATCGTAAGTTTTGATGTGTTTCGGGAAAAATTTTTCTGCGATTTGGGTGCCTGTAAAGGCGCATGTTGTATCGAAGGAGATGCCGGAGCACCGGTAACGTTGGATGAAGTGGCAGAGCTGGAAGAAGTGTTGCCTGTAATATGGAAAGATTTGTCGCCCGAGGCACAAGCGGTGATAGACAAGCAAGGGGTAGCGTATACAGACCAAGAAGGTGATTTGGTCACTTCTATAGTGAATGGAAAAGATTGCGTCTTTACATGTTACGATGAAAACGGCTGTTGCTATTGTGCCATAGAAAAGGCATATCGGGAAGGGCGTTGTGATTTTTATAAGCCGGTTTCGTGTCATTTGTATCCTGTCCGCATCAGCGACTACGGACCTTACAAAGCGGTAAATTATCACCGTTGGAATGTGTGTAAAGCCGCAGTCGCATTGGGACAAAGCAAGAATACAGCCGTTTATCAGTTTTTGAAGGAACCTTTAATCCGGAAGTTCGGCGAAGAATGGTATGCCGAATTGGAAACGGTGGCTGAAGAACTTCAAAAGCAACATATCATTTGAGTTCAAGCCGAATGGTTTTTACGGGGCGTAAATAATAGGTGCGCTTTTTCCCTACGGGCGAGATGGTTGAGCTTCCGAAAGCGAAACTATGCAGGCATTCATTGCAAAGGTAGCGGTCGTCTTCATTTGCCAAAAAAGCGGCTTGTCCGTTTTCTTGCAGGAACTGGTTCAGGTCGTAGAGGCTGTAGCTGTATTGGCTGCGGAAGTCCTTGGCTTCTTCTTTAGTAAATACCCGCCAGCCGCCGATGCCGCTTATCTCATAGTCGGTTAAGAATGCCTCTCCTTCTGCTGCCAGTATTTCCCATTGTTCGGGCGAGATGATAATGGCTTCATATTCAGTTTCAGAAATGGTTTTCATGTCCCATACATAAAAATCTCTCCATACATCTTCCTCTTCGGGGAGTTCGGTTACCTGATAAGAGTCCGTGCCTGTAGGAGAGATGGGGTCAGGCTCTTCGTCTTTGCCGGTATCAGGCTCTTCTTCTTCCGGATTATCGGGTATGGTTTCGCTGATGCCGAATTCCACATCTACAGCTGTATGCCAACCTTCTGCCTGAAATACCCCGTTCAGTGTGATGCCGTCCTTGTAATTTCCGGTAAATTGGTAAGGATATCCGGGCTTTAAGGCAGACTGGTAAGTATAACCGTATGCTTTATTATCATCGGGTAACTCTATTTGGATGGACATCCGTGTAGAAGAGCTTTCGGAGGGAAGAATATACGCGGTCTCGCTAATCCATTGTTCACCTTTCCGGGTGCAAGGTATCAGGCAGGATTGGTTGTCGTTATTGTAGTTCCCTGTAAAGGAGATGCCTGAACTTACGGGAGAAAGATTTATGTTTACTTGACTTGCTTCGTCTGGGACGTCATTGATAATGAAATTAATAGAAGATACAGCGTAGGATAAGGTCATCTGCACAGTGGTCGATTGGGTAAGGTTAATCTGTGCGGATGCTATCTGTATGGGATTGTGCGCGAAATTATCTTCCTTGAAACAGATAAAGCTTTCCGGATTAAAATCAAAGGGGATTACATACTCGTCTTCTGAAATTCCCGATAATAATACTAAATTATATTTTCCTTCGGGCAGGTTGTTGCTATAAGAAGCAGATTCGTCAGGGATTGTTTCTTCTTGGATGCATTTCCCTTTTTCATCGAACAAGAAGAGGGAGAGTGGATAGTTGATTTGGGCATTATTCTCACTTCGGGTAATGACTTGTACCGTATGTGGAACATCTTTAGAACCTTCTTCATTATCAAGTTCTTCTTCAAGTTTGTATTCTCCACAAGCACAGATAAGTGCGGAAAAGAGAATAAGACGGTAGAAATGTTTAATGTTTTTCATGACACATAAAATGACTGTTTTTCTACCAATAACGCAAGGTTTCTTATTTGTACAAACTTATTTTGGAAAAATTGTAATGATAGCAGAACAAAACTGGCTTGCGGAAAATATGGAACACAGAGACACAAAGGCACAGAGTTTTTATTTTTTGAGAGAACAAAGTTTATGGAGAAATGGCTTGCTCTATGGTCTTTGCCTTCTTCTTATTTATTTCTCCGTGGTTCTGTGCCTCTGTGTTCAATAAAAAATCGTATGAATTTCTTTGCAATTCATTTCTGATTGACTATAATGTATTCCTTGATTGAAGCGGCTATGGAAATCAGGAATATCGCTGTACTTTGTCCATAACCCGAAGGAAGTTGCCTCCCCATATCAAGCGGATATCTTCTTCGCTATAACGTTCGTAAAGCAGCTTTCGGGTGAAATTGATTACTTCGGATGAATCGTTACATCCGGCAATGCCTCCGTCGCCATCGAAATCGGTTCCGATGCCTACATGGTCTGTGCCAATCAGGTTTACCATGTGATGCAAATGTTCGATTGCGTCGCGAATGTCTGCAGGACGGTCGGAACGGAGGAATCCGCTATAAAGGCAAAGCTGCACGACTCCTCCTTTGCGTGCGATGGCTTTCAACTGTTCATCGGTCAGATTGCGTGGATGGTTGCATAGGGCACGGCAGGAAGAGTGCGAACATACCACAGGACTTTGGCTGATGTCTAACGCATCATAGAAACTGCGTTCGCCTGCATGGGAAAGGTCTACTAACATGCCGGTCCGGTTCATCTCCCGGATAACCTGTGCGCCGAAATCAGATACGCCTGCATTTTCTTCGTTATACCGTGCCGAACCACAAATGTCGTTATTCCCGTTATGGCATAAGGTCATATATACTACCCCCCGTTGGCGGAAGCGTTCAATGTTGCTCAGGTCTTTGCCGATGGCATATCCGTTTTCTATTCCTAACATGATGGCTTTCTTACCGGCTTGTTTCAAACGGTATAGGTCGGCGGGGCAATAAGCAATGTCTACGGCTGTGCAATTCATCGCTACCATTTGTTCGATTTCATTTAATAATTGGTCAGCTTTTGCGGTGGCTGCCAATAACGCTTCATCGGTGCGCTCTTTTTGAGGAATGTAGGCAACCATAATCGTAGCGTCTTGCCTGCCTTCGGTCATTTTGTGCAGGTCGACTTTGATTTTTGGGTCACGTACATCGAACCGGATGTTTTGATCGAAGAACATCGGCGTGTCGCAATGCGAATCTAACGTCAGGATTCGTTGGTGTAGGGCTTTGGCTGTGCGGAAAGAATCTGCTTCTTGTAAAAGCCAGCCGAAAAGGGGCATCATGCAGGGGTCATTGTTTAGGATGAAACATTCGGGATGCCATTGTACGCCTATCATGGATTTGCATTCGGTGCTTTCTATGGCTTCGATAATCCCGTCGGATGCGCGTGCGGAGACGCGGAATCCGGGGGCAGGCTTTTTTACTGCCTGATGGTGGAATGAATTGACGGGCAGGGTGGTCTGCTCCATGATTTTAGCCAAAAGGCTGTCTGCATCGATGTGTACTGTATGGGAGGCGAATGAACGTTCCAGCTCCTGGCTGTGTTTGATGAGCTTGCTTTCAGTTTGCGAATAGATATCCTGGTAAAGAGTGCCTCCCAATGCTGCATTCATGATTTGGATGCCTCGGCAGATGCCTAATATAGGAATCTGCCGGTTGGCTGCCAATCGGGTTATCAGAAGTTCCTGACGGTCTCGGTAAGGATTTATACTGTGTAATTCTTTTACTGGTTCTTCTCCGAGGAATAGCGGATTGATATCTCCTCCTCCGGTTAATAGCAATCCGTCAATGCTGTCAAGAAGATTTATCAAAATGTTAGCGTCTTCAAAAGGAGGGATAATAAAAGGAACCCCTCCTGCTTTCAAAATGGAGGTGTAATATCCAGATGCGAGCGTCAAATTTCCATCGCAGAAATTCCCGGTAATACCGATTACCGGCACTTCCCTATGATTGGGGAATCGGTTGTGAAATGCGTTATATGTGGATTCGATGTCAAATGTTTGAAACGTTTTCATAAGTTAAATGTTTAAAGGAAACGCAGCAAAGATAGGGATAAATTCAGATTTATTTTTCATCTTTGCTAAAAATCTGATGATATGGAATTGATTCGAACGCTTTCCCAACTAGTCAATTGTTTGCGTTCTTCGTGTATACGGAGACGGGTTGCGGTGGTTTGCCCTAACGATCCGCATACGGAATATGTGATTATCCGTAGTTTACGTGAAGAGATTGCCGAGTATTTATTGGTTGTTGATGCCGACCATAAAGAGATGGCATATAGCTTGCGGAGTGCATCGCCTGATTTTGTCCGGATATACGAGGCGCCTACACCGGATGATGCGGCGGCTTTGGCGGTTGAATTGGTACGGACAGGTGAGGCGGATATTCTTATGAAAGGGTTGATAAATACCGATAATTTGCTCCGTGCCGTGCTGAAGAAAGATACGGGACTGCTTCCCCCGGGAGGCGTGTTGAGCCATGTGGCTGTCGCACAGATTCCTTTGTATCATAAGTTGTTGTTATTTTCAGACGCGGCGGTAATTCCTCGCCCTACTTTAGAACAATATCGGGCGATGATAACTTGTGATGTGGCTCTATGCCGTGTGTTAGGGAACGAACAGCCTCGTGTCGCTTTGATTCATTGTACTGAGAAAGTAAATGAGAAGTTTCCGCATACATTGAGTTATGTCCAATTGAAAGACGATGCTTTGCGAGGACGCTTCGGGCAAGTGCTTGTAGATGGTCCGATGGATGCCAAGACAGCTTGCGACAAGCATAGCGGTGAAATCAAAGGGTTGACTTCGCCGGTAGTGGGTAACGCCGATGTGTTGATATTTCCTAACATAGAGTCAGGAAATACGTTTTACAAAACACTTTCCTTGTTTGGCGATGCGAATATGGCTGGTATGCTGACCGGTACGATAGCACCTGTTGTGGTTCCTTCGCGGAGCGATTCAGGAAATTCCAAGTTTTATAGTTTGGCGCTGGCATGTATGGCTGGCAAGTTAACGCAAGAATCTTTATGAAAATATTGGTGATAAATCCGGGTTCTACTTCGACCAAGTTGGCGGTTTATGAGGAAGTAGAGCCTGTATGGAAGCAAAGTGTTTTTCATCCGGCAAAGGAATTAGCTCAGTTTCATCATATTAACGAGCAATATGAATATCGCCGGACACATGTGCTTGACGCTTTGCGTCGGGCAAATATACCGATGGCTTTTGATGCAGTAGTTGCCAGGGGAGGAATTTTAAAGCCTATACCGGGCGGAGTTTACCGGATTGATGAACGCATGAAGCATGATTTATGGCATTCGTCTATGGAGCATGCGTCAAATTTGGCTGCTTTGATTGCAGATGAATTTGCCAAAGAAATAGGATGCCCGGCATTTATTGCTGATCCGGTGGTGACGGATGAGTTGCGCGATGTGGCTCGTTTGTCCGGCATTCCGGAAATACCTCGGCTTTCTGTTTTCCATGCTTTGAACAGCCGTGCCGTTTCCCGAAGATATGCCGCTTCTATCAGACGGAAGTATGAAGAACTCAATTTGGTGGTCGCTCATCTGGGAGGAGGTATTTCAGTCAGCGCGCATCATCACGGAAGGGTGGTCGATGTGAATAATGCCTTGAATGGGGAAGGTCCGTTTAGTCCGGAACGTGCCGGGACCGTACCGGCTCGCCAGCTGGTTGATTTATGTTTTAGCGGAAAATATACGCAGGCTGAAATCCGGAAACTTTTGAACGGGAAAGGCGGTTTATTGGCATATTTGGGCACAACCGATGTGCAGACAATCGTGCGTTGGGCTCATGCGGGCAATGCAAAACATAAATTGGTGCTTGAAGCGATGGTTTATACCGTGGCAAAACAAATCGGCGCGATGCATGTGGCGCTTCATGGGCAGACAGATGCCATTATTCTGACGGGAGGAATTGCGAATAATGCGTATGTCATCTCTTTGTTGCGCGAATGGATTGAAGGATTGGCACGTATTGTAGTTCTTCCGGGTGAAGACGAAATGGAAGCTTTAGCAATGAATGCATTGGGAGTGTTGAAAGGTGAATTGCCTTTGCAGGAATATGGTGTAAATTAGGAATGAAGAATCTGTTGATGTTTGCAGATTCTTCATTCTTCATTATCCAAGTATTCTTGTTTCCGTTTGGGATTCATCGGAAACCACCCTTTCAGTACGCGTTTGCGCTGGTCGAATATCTCTTTAATCGTCCAAAAAGAAGAGAAGGCAAATACGCCGAGCAAGCTTGAAATCAGGATGTCGCTGATAAAAAGCGATGCAACAATACCTGCGATGCCTAATAAGAGGAACCACCACCAGCAACGCGTGCCGAAATAATATTCGGCTTTAATGACAATCGGATGAAAGAACCCGATAATCAGAAACGTACAGATGCCGATGATGATTCCGTCTATATGGCAGGTTGATATCCACTCCATTATTTTGAGTCTTTACGGATAGGGATTTCTTTCTTGATGCTTTGTTCGAGTGATATCAGGGTTTCCGTAGCCGTAACGCCGGGGATTTCTTGAATCTTAGAGTTCAATAACTCCATCAGATGTTCGTTATCGGTACAATATAACTTGGTAAGCATCGTATAAGGACCTGTCGTAAAATGGCATTCCACGATTTCGGGAATCTTTTCGAGTTCCGCTACAACGCTTTTATACATTGAGCCTTTCTCCAATTTGATACCTACATACGTACAGGTGCTATATCCCAGACTCTTGGGGTTTACATGGTAGCCGGAGCCGATGATCACACCTAAGTCAATCAACCGTTGCACACGTTGATGAATGGCGGCACGTGAGACGCCACACTCTGCAGCCACATCCTTAAATGGGATGCGGGCATTCTGAGAAATGATTTCCAGAATCTGCTTGTCGAGATTATCAATCTTTTCCATAAAAATTTATCAGTCTTTTTATATCATTTTGTAAGCAAATATAGGAAAACTTTTTTATTGCATTCGCATGTGAAGCGAAAAAATATCTTTTTTTGTCGAAAAACAAGGTTTATATAATGTCATGGCTTTAAGAAATCCTCGATTTCCTTCATTTTTTGCCTTCTTCCGAAGGAAAAAGTATCACTGTGCGTATCGGCAAAGTTGAGCAGTTCCAGTGCCTTTTGCTCTAAGGCGGTTTGTGTCTCTTCCGATGATTTGAGGCTTGCGTCGAAATGCATCAGTTCCGCTAAAAGTTCGATGCGTTGCAGGCGTTCTTCTTCCGGAAACCGTGCCTGCATGTAAGCCAGGATAATATCCATGCTCGCTTCATAGAAAAATTCTTGAGGCTGATGGAAATAGCCGCGGTACATACCGTTGGTTTCCATTTGAAGGGTCGTTTCGTTTCCTTTCTCCCGTTTTTCTATCAACTTTTCCAGTGCCTCGAAGAATTGGCGTATCAATCTCATGATGTAGTCTTTTTCCAACATTTTGCCTGAATTTTGATTAAGCCCTCAAAGATACAAGGTTTTCTTCGGTTTCACATTGCTTTTGCATTCAAAAGTTTGTTCAGGTTAAAGATAAGTTCTAACTTTGCTTAAATATGATATGTTGCAAATAAAATAATGGCATGTTTACACTATCGGGCTTATCTTCTTTTGATGAAATCTATTTGGCTTATCGGGCAAAATTTATTCGTTTTGCCTTGTTCTATGTGTCCAATAGGCAGGCAGCGGAAGATATTGTAACAGACTCTTTTGTGTATTATTGGGAAAATAAGTCCCGTTTGCCTGAAGACACGAATGTGCCTGCTTATATTTTGACTTGCGTTAAGAATCGTTGCCTGACTTTTTTACGTGATACTCAGTTGCATCAGGAAATACTTTTTGGAATTCAGGAATTGGAGGAATGGAAGCTTCAACTGAAAATTTCTTCTTTAGAGGCATGCGAGCCTTTTGACTTGTTTACTTTGGAAATGCACGAGTTGGTAAGACAGGCGATGAATAAGCTTCCGGCAAAGACGCGCCGGATATTTTTGATGAGTCGGTTGGGAGACCTTTCGCATAAAGAGATAGCCGAGCAGACCGGCTTATCGGTTAAAACGGTTGAGTTTCACATAACAAAAGCAATTAAGTTGTTGAGGAAGTATTTGAAAAATTACACATGGGGGATATTTTTTCTAATATGAATATCTGGAATTGCCTCGCTTAATATGTGCGGCATTTATTTGTGCATTTTATGGGACATGTCTTATAGAATTGTAAGATTAATAATCTTCAGGCTGCAAGATTAATAATCTTACAAGCGGAAGGTTATTAATCTTACACCAAACGGAGCTATCTGCGTTAAATCAAGAGATGTGTGGAACGGAGGCGGCATATTGGAACTGTGACATCCATAAAATGCACGAATTCTTACCGCGCATAATATGAGTAGGTGGGTTTCGGATTATTTTTTTTCGGGTTGATTTAGAAAAATAAGAAAAAGTTGCATTTTCCATTAGGGATTGCTTGAAGTTATGAGTTATATCATTGAAACCCTATAAAGAAAATGAATTTAATGAACCGATTTATCAAATTTTTTACAGGAAAAGCTTCAACCGAAGAGGAATTGGAACTGATGAAATGGGCAAAAGAGTCGAAGGCGAACGAGGACGAACTTTTGCGCTCATTGCGTTGGTTTCAGACGGTCGATTTGTTGTCGGATGAAGAAGGCAGGAAACGGCTTCGGTTCCCGGTTTGGGTAAGGTATGTATCTGTAGCGGCGGTCATGTTCGTTTGCGGCATCTTTATTTCCCAATGGCTGGAGTACGGTTCGGAAAAGTTGGCAGCAATGCAAGAAATCACGGTGCCGGGCGGTCAGCATATAGATTTGGTTTTGACAGATGGGACGGAGGTATGGTTGAACTCGTTGACAACATTAAAGTATGATCCGATGTTTGAAGGAGATAGCCGGACGGTTTATTTGGATGGGGAGGCTTATTTTGAGGTGAAAAAAGATGTGCATAAGCCTTTCATTGTCAAGACCGGGAAAGGGGAAGTGAAAGTGTTGGGGACTAAGTTTAATGTGGAAGCTTATTCTTCGCGGAATGAATTTGTTACGTCTTTAATGGAAGGTTCTGTATTGTTGCAAGCTGGAGTGAACCGGGTCTTGTTGAAGCCCAACCAGAAGGCCATATATAATAAGGAGTCTTTCGAAGTCTCTGCAATTGAAAACATGGACGACTATTCTTGGCATAACGGGTTGATCACGTTTACGGACGCTTCGTTTGGTGAAATCATGCAGAAGTTCGAAAAGCATTATGGATACAGGATTTTGATAAACAATGCGGGCTTGAATACTTACCGTTGTACCGGAAAGTTCCGTTTGTCGGACGGCATTAATTATGCGTTGGATGTTTTGCGGAAAAGCGTAAACTTTTCCTATGAGAAAGATATGACCGATTCATTAATTATCATAAAATAGTCTGCCTATGGGAAAAACGGAAGGAACACACAATTGAAAAAAGATGCCGGCATTCTGTGCCTGATTTGAAGCCGGCATCCGAAAAAGAGAAACACACTCAATGTATTAATCTTTATCTAAGCAAAAGTATGAAAAATTCTTTATTCCGGGGACATTATGTTCCTTTGTTTAATCTTTTCTCACATCGGATAAACTTTTTATCCTTTTTTCTATGTGTTTTTGTAGGAAGCATGTATGCGGCGGAAAGCAGTTCGCAAAATGTGAAGGTCTCTATTGCACGTACCACTTCTTCGTTGCAGGAGGTTTTAGACGAAATTGAAAGTCAGACAGAATATTTGTTTATCATCAACTCCGGAGTGGATACAAGCAAGAAGGTAACGGTAGAATCGGACAATGAGTCCATTATAGAGGTATTAGACAATATATCAGACCAAGCCGGAATCAGTTATACCGTATCGCAGAAGCATATCATTTTGTCGAAGAAGGGTGTGAAGCCTTCTGTTCAGCCGGACAACAGGACTTTTACAGTTTCAGGTTCTGTTATTGACAATAAAGGCGAGCCGCTGATTGGTGTCAGTGTGCTTTTGACGGGAACGACCCAAGGCACCATCACTGATTTTGACGGAAAGTTCTCATTGGACGGTATTCAGGAAGGTTCGGTGCTGGAATTTTCTTATGTAGGGTTCATCTCTCAGAAAGTGAAGATAGGTAAGTCTAGAACGTTAAGCGTTCAGATGCAGGAAGACAATCAGGCATTGGACGAAGTGGTCGTAATCGGATATGGGACTATGAAGAAGCGGGATTTGACGGGTTCGGTAGCTTCTCTTAAAGGTGAGGATTTAATTAAAGCACCGGTTTCCAATGCGGCTCAAGCTTTGCAAGGAAGACTTCCTGGTGTGAATGTTGTGTCGCAAGACGGACGTCCTGATGCTTCAATTTCAATTCGTGTACGTGGTGGTGGCTCTATATCCCAAAGCAATGAGCCGCTTTATATTGTAGATGGTTTCCCTGCTACAGGAATAAGTGACATTCCTGCAGATATGATTGAGAGCATAGATGTATTGAAGGATGCTTCTTCAACTGCGATTTATGGAGCTCGTGGTGCTAACGGCGTTATTATTGTTACAACAAAAGGTGCTAAAGAAGAAAAGATTTCAGTAAAATATAATGGTTATGTACAGTTTAAACAACCTGTTAAGTATTTGGAAACGATGGATGCTTATGATTACATAGCTTATAATTGGGGATATGCAGATGCGGTTAGTGATACTTATCGTGATGCCTGGGAAATGTTATGGGCGATAGGTGCTTATCAGAATCAATATAATAATCTAGAAGGTATTGACCATTATCGGAACGTAGGAGCAAGGAATATAACAAAAGATGTTTATGGGAATGCTTTTTCACATAATCATAATTTAACGTTAAGCGGAGGTAGTGAGAATACGAAGGTTTTGTTTTCTTTGAATCACATGGATGATGAAGGATTGAAAATAAATTCATGGTATAAGAGAACCAATGCTTCATTGAAATTAGACCAAAAGATTTCTAAGAAATTGTCGTTTACATTGGATTCACGCTTTACGCAAATATCAAAAATGGGAGACGAAGGGACAACGAATGGATCAGGTTCACTTCTGTCTTCAGCCTATCGGTTCCGTCCAATAGCGACTCAGGATGTGTTGGGCGAATTGGATGACATGGTGAATACTTCTTTAGGGATGTATGATAAAGTGCTTCAAGATCGGTTTAATCCAGTAGAGCGGATAAAGGATTATAAAAACACTTCTATGATTCGTTCGTTACGTGCAAACGCTTCTCTTTCGTGGAATATAATAGAGGGATTGACGGCAAGAACTGAAATCGGTTTGAATACAGAGTGGAGTAAGGATAAAATATGGAAAGGTCCTGTTTATAGTGATTATTTTGATATGGAAGGTAATCAAACTTATGGGGGCGATGCTGAAATGGAGCAGTATCAAGCTTGGAATCTTCGTTGGGCAAATACCATTAATTATGATGTGCAAGGTCTAGGTGATGAGCATCGTTTAAATATTCTTGTTGGGCATGAAATGACTAACTCAGCAGGAGAGACTATGAAGATGACAGGTCAATATTATCCGGCAAGTTTTGATGCAGACCGAGCTTTTGCCATGATGGATCAATATGGAACATTGGACGGAGTTGTTACTCATTCAATGTCAACGGAAATGGATACGCCCGATCGGTTGGTGTCATTCTTTGGGCGTGTAAATTATTCGTTGTTAGATCGCTATTTGTTTACGGTGACATTCCGTGCTGATGGATCTTCTAAGTTTGCTCCGTCTCACCGTTGGGGCTATTTCCCTGCAGCAGCTTTCGGTTGGAGAATATCTGAAGAACCTTTTATGGAAGGGGTTCGTGATTGGTTGGATAATTTGAAGTTCCGTTTGTCTTATGGTACAGTTGGAAATGACGGGATTGATGCTAGTTTATGGAAAATGAATTGGAAATCTTCCGGATTATTAGAATGGAATTTGAATGAGAATAAGCAGTTGGGGTATGAGCCAGCTTCTACAACGATGTCTAATCCTGATTTGAAATGGGAAACGACTATTACACGTAATATAGGCTTTGATTTTGGATTTTTCAATAGTCGTTTATATGGAACATTGGATTTGTATTGGAATTCTACAAAAGATTTATTAATGTTAAACTCAATTTCTGGTATTTCTGGGTTTACAACCCGATATGATAATATTGGTGAAACGAGCAATAAAGGAGTTGAAATCTCTTTGGGTGGTGATATTGTAAGGACTAAAGATTTTAATTTGAGTGCAAGCATTAACTTTAATATAAATCGTGGAAAAGTAGAAGAATTAGCTGAAGGAGTAAATGGCTTGTATTCATCTAACTGGGCTTCTTCTTCAACTAGGCCGGGAAATGACTATGTGATAATGGAAGGGAAACCGGTAGGGTTAGTTCGAGGATATATTTATGATGGTTTTTATACTACTCAGGATTTCAATTTTGCAAATGGAATTTATACATTGAAAGAAGGAATTACAGATGTGGATGGTAGTGTTCTTGGAACTGTATTTGGTACAACAAATAATAAGCCAAGCGGACAAGTCGCTTATCCTGGAGTTCCTAAATTTAGGGATTTGAATGGTGATAATATAGTGAATGAAGAGGATGCTACGGTTATAGGGGATGTGAATCCGGATTTTACTGGTGGTATGAATATTAATGGCAATTATAAAAATCTGGACTTTTCTTTAGGCTTTAACTGGAGTTATGGAAATGATGTTTATAATGCTAATTATTTATGTGCTTTTTATGGAAGTAAAGAAGACGGGCTTTACAGAAACAGGTTGAATTATTTGAATGACGCTTATCGTATTTATGATATAAAAAATGGGCAATTGACATTTGTAACTGAACCTCAGGAATTGGAACGGTTAAATGCAAATGCAAAAACCTATCTGCCGTATATGGAAAATGCGGTTGTATCTACTTTTGGTGTGCAAGATGGTTCGTATTTGCGCTTGAATAATTTGACTATTGGATATACATTCCCCAAACAATGGATTCATAAAGCAGGTATTAAGAACCTTCGTATTTATGGTACTGTTTATAATGTATTTACGATTACAGGGTATAAAGGATTGGATCCGGAAGTAAATTCAAATACGGAGCAGAATGATCAACCATATCCTACGTTAGGACTTGATTGGGGAACATATCCGCGGGCTCGTTCTTATACATTTGGAGTTAACATTGAATTCTAATTTAAAAAAATAGAAAGCTATGAAATTATATTCTTATATATTATTGGGCGCTTTAGTGCTATCAGGTACAGCATGTGAAGATTATTTGGATGTTTATTCTGATTCTAGCGTCGATGAAGACTTTGTGTTTTCATCTGTAGATGAAACTTATAAAGTAGTATCTGGATGTTATGACATTTTGCGCTCTACTAGTAATATTCATTCAAACGGAATGTTCTATAATATTGCTGCAGTAGGTTCTGATTCGGAAAGGCATCCAGAAGCGTATGATGCTCAAACACGGCATAAACCTGAAGGATTAAATCCTGAAGCTTTGATTATTGATGCCGGAGAGTATACGGGGATGTGGAATGACACTTATAAGTTGGCAAACCGTTTAGCTATTGTAATGAGTGCAATTGAGGCAAAGGAAGAGTTTCAAAATGATTTTGCTGCGAAAAAAGTTTCAGATTGGACCCAATTGTATGGTGAAGTAACGGCAATGAGGGCATTAGCATATTATGAATTAGTTCATTATTATGGCGATATACCTTATTTTGAAGGTCCTATTTATACTCAAGAGCAAATGGATGGTGCCGCTTGTATGTCGAGATTTGCTATTTATGATAAAATTTTAGCAACGTTACAAAGTGTGGAGCCTTGTATGAATCGTTTAGGAGAGGATGGCATCACAGCGGAACGTATTTCGCGTACTTTTGTGCAGGGACTTATTGGTCGTATCGCATTAAGTGCAGCTGGTTATAGTACGGTTCGTACTGATTTTACTTATGTAGATGGTGAAGGAAACCCTGTAGAATTGGAAACGAAAGGTATTGAGAAATGGAACTCTAAATATGCTCGTCCTACTACTTACCGCAAGTATATAGAATTGGCAGAAAAGTATTTGGCTGATTGTGTAGCTAATTCTGGTTCTGCTCAATTGTTGGTTAATGATGAACGTGGGTATGGTAATCCTTTTCAGAGACATTTCCAATATATGATGGACTTGCAAGTAAGTCCAGAATCTGTATTTGAGGTAGCGACGATACAAGGAGGAAGAGATGTAGAGAGACCTTATGCTTTTGGAAGACCTTCGGGAGGTGGTAGTGCGAATGCTTATCCCTGTAAAAGTTATGGTCAATCTCGTTTTTATCCTACATTTTATTATGGAGATTATGACCCTGAAGATTTGCGTCGTGATGTGACAATAACAGTTACATCTAATTCGGGTGCATGTTCGGAAACATTGATTTCATTTATTCCTGGTTCAAGAGAAAAGGGAGGATTAGTAAATAATAAATGGGATGAAAGCAGAATGCCTAATCCTTGGATTACGGCGCAACGCCAATCTGGAATTAATGCTCCATATATGAGAATGGCTGATGTTATTTTAATGTTGGCTGAAAGTTATGCGGAATTAGGGAAGGAATCCGAAGCTAAAGCTGAGTTGAAGAAGGTGCGTGCACGTGCTTTCCCTTTGGAGGCTCAAGGAATAAAGGTTGATCAATATGTAGATCGTTTATCGGGTGATGCTTTAAAAGAAGCGATAGCTCAGGAACGGAAATTAGAATTTGCCGGTGAAGGGCTTAGGCGTTTTGACCTAATTCGTACAGGAAAGTTCCCAGAAAAGATAAAACTTATTCGTGACCAGCAAAAGGCAATGATCCAAGGACTTGAAACAAATGGATATTATCGTTTTGATAATGGAAATGAAATTTCAAATTATATTTGGATTAAGTTTGTGAATACATCCGATTATGGCATGGATTATATGTTGACAAAACAATGTGATGTGACAGAGTTAGATCCTGCTTTCCCTGTTAAATATCCTAGTTGGCGTGGAAATCATGATGGTTGGGATGGATTTTCTAATACAGAGGGAAATCGGAATATAGCTATTCAAGGATTGTTCCATTATATTGACCCGAATGGAGAGGAGGCTAAGAGATTAGAGGAGGATGGTTATGTAAAGACAGATTGGGCGATCAATATTGTGAATAATAAAGCGGAATATACAGATTTTGTTTTTGCTGGATATCCTGATGAATATTATGAGCAAGGCGTTCCTCCGCGTTATATTATTCCAATGTCTTCAACGACTATTAAACAATCTAATGGGTTGATTTCTAATGGATATGGTTATGCTCAAGAATAATGGTTGAAAAATATACGGATTCTGTTTGATAGGCAGAATCCGTTATGATTAAAATTTTTTAGTATGAAATTGCATATACAGATTATAACTATTTTCGTCTTACAATTGATAGGTGGAAATTGGGTTTGTCCGTTAAAAGCTCAAAATTCTTTTGAATATCATTCTTTAGACGAGCAACAACCGATAGAATTTTTAGGAAATAAGATACGGTTTGATGGAAAAGAAATAGAATTGGGTCCTAAAACTTTTTTTATTGACGGGCAATTGTCTGATGATGTGGTTGCACGATACCCTTATGTCTTTAATAGTTTTAATGAAGCTTCGGAAAAGTTTGTCGCAGGAACAGAAGATGATCCAATGAATGTGCTTATAGCTCCTTATGTTTATTGGATAGACGATCCAGACGATCCTACAATTCGTGTAGGAAAAGATGGTCGTGAACCTTTTGGCTTAGTAGTAAAATGTCCTTATTTGCATATAACAGGTTTAAATACAAATCCGGAAAATGTAGTTTTGGCTTCTATGCGCGGGCAAACTCAAGGTGCAAAGGGAAATTTTACAATGTTTGATTTTTGGGGTGATGGCTTAGAGGTAAGGAATCTGACAATGGGTAATTTTTGTAATGTAGATTTAGTTTATCCGTTAAAGAAGGAGTTGGGACGAAAAAAAAGAATGTCTGCGATTACCCAAGCACATGTGGGGTATTGTCATGGCGATAAGGTTATTGCGGAAAATGTATATTTCATAAGTCGTTTAAACTTGAATCCTTTAAATGGAACAGAACGAATTTTATATAATAATTGCCACATGGAAAGTACGGATGATGCATTGAATGGACGTGGGGTTTATTTGAATTGTTCATTTGAATTTTATGGTCAAAAGCCGTTCTGGAGGTCAGATATGAACGGTGCTGTTTTTTTAGGGTGTGACTTTTATATTTGTCAAGAGGAGGATAGGCAATATTTTTGCAAGGCGGTAGGACCTGTAAATTTGGTTAATTGCCGTTTTCATGCAAAGAAACCTGTTTATGTGGGCTGGACGCATGAGCCTACTGATTGGCTACGTTGTTATCAATATAATGTAACATTGAATGGTCAACCCTATGTTGTAGGAGCTGATAAGCCTTATAATACTATTTGCATGGATAATCGAAATCAATTAGCTGCATATTGTTTGCAAGATAAGGATGGGAAATTAGTTTATAATACGTATAATTTATTACGTGGTGAAGATGATTGGGATCCATTACATGTTAAGGATTTAGTAGTAAAATTGTCAGATAAGGCTCATAAAGATTATGCTAATATGGCAACTTGCTTACAAATAGATCCATTGGTCGCATCTATTCAAACAGGGAAGCAATCGGTAAAACTTACGGCTTCGGTAAATAGGAATGGAGGATATGTCTTAAATAATGTGCCTGTCTATTGGAAAGTTCAACAAGGATATGAGGAAGATGTAAAATTATCAGTAAAAGAAGGTTATGAATGTATTGTTGAAGCTATGAATAAAGATGATGAAACTAAACATTTTACAGTTATAGCTTATACCGAGGATGGACTGGAATGTGCTACAGAGCTTACAGTAGTTCCAAATTTTGTGGAGGATCCGGCTTTTATTGGAAAGCCTGAACTTGAATTGAAAGATGGAACAGCAACGGTTGAGTATCAATTAGATTTGGAAGGACGTGCAGATGAATCTTTAATTTCATGGTATAAATGTGTAGATAAGGAAGGTAAGAAAAAATATCCTTTGGCTGTTTCTCGTTTGAATCATCCGGAAAAATCATATAGGTTGGCAAAAGAAGATGTTGGTTATTATTTGATGGCAACAATCGAACCAAAACATTTGCGTTGTCTTCCAGGTGAGAAATATGTTCTTATATCAAATTCTCCGATAAAAGAACAACAAGTGATTGCATCTGCTGTTTATGAAACTGATTTTGAGAATTTCCCATGTAAAAACCAACCGGATATAGCACCTGGAATATGGACTATAGGTGGATATAAGCCTTTAGATACAGCTGAATTTGATTGGGAAATTTATCCGGAAAAAGATTATTGGGTTTATGGGGCAGGAATGAATGGATCTTTAGGTACAGGATTATTGCAGGATCAACGAGGGGCTAGAATCTTATATACTCCATTGGAAGGTAAATATGGTGATATGAAAATTACCTTAAATGTAGATCCAAGTAAAACAGCCGGGCAAGGTTTTGCTTCAGCCACAGGGCAGTATATGGATATATGTATTAAATTTGATACAAAAACATTGACTGGATATGCATTAAGAATCATTCGTACAACGAAATACAGCAATGCCGTAGATTTCTTGTTGATGGAATATCAGAATGGAATCACGAAGCCTATTTCTGAGCCTGTATCTTCTACGTGTTATCGGACTGATTGTACAATTGTAGTTGAAATAAAAGGGGATAAGCTTTTAGCCCATGCTGCAACTTCTACTCCTTTACCTGTTCCTGTTAATGATCCTAACTTGAAATTGGATGTGGATTTGGAAGCTAATATTGAGCCTAATGATTTTGGTGGTATAGGCATACAACATACTGGTCCATGTGGTGAAAGTACAACTATGCTGCATTCAATGAAAATTGAGTGGAAATAAGTGTTTAATTGGTTAATATTAAAAGCAAAGTATATGGTTGAATACAATTTGTTTACAAGTTCACTTCAATCATATACTTTTTAACTTAAAGAAATACTGTAGGAAAATGAAGCTTGTTAGATTGTTTATATGTGTTTTTTGTATATTGTTTTCTTTGACTTGTTTGGGAGGAACGCGTGAAGTAGTGAGTTTATCTGGAGACGGTTGGAAACTTTGGAGGGATGCACAGGTCAAATGGCAAAAAGAAAAGCTTTGTTTTACATACGATGAGGCATTATGTTTGCCAATAGCATGTCCTACAAAAGGGTGGTCTATATTAACATCTTCAGAAGCAATGAATGTGAATGTTCCAGGTACAGCTGAAGAGTATTTACAGAAGGTTTCGGGACCTGAAGGAGATATTGTTGGAGTAACTTGGTGGTCTCGTTTTATGCATATACCTTATTTTTCGAAGGGTGAAAAAGTTTTTTTGTGCTTTAGTTCCATTCGTTCTAGGGCGGAGATTTTTATAAATCAAGAATTGGTTGGTTATCAGATAGTCGAAAATACACCGTTTAAGGTGGATATAACACCTTTTGTTAAAGGAGGGGAAACTGTACAATTATCTGTTCGCATTACGGATGCGGGAGGTAATCATGATTGGCGTGATTATAAGGCAATTCCGTGGGGAGATGAATTATTGCCTCCAGGACATGGTTTTGGCGGTATAACAGGAGATGTATCGTTGGAAATATGTTCTAATGTCTATATTGCTGATATTTATATGCAGAATACTCCTCAAATCACAAAAGTTAATGCAATATTGACGATAAATAATACAAGGAAGAAAGCATTTAAGGGGTGTTTGCGTCTTTCAATATCTGAATGGGGGGATCCGAAGAAGGTTGCATATATATTGAATGGGAATGAATCTGTTTTTCATCCAGGTGAAAATATTTTAACGATTCCGATTTCTGTGCCAGATGTTAAATTATGGAATATAGATGCTCCGAATCTTTATATATGTAGCGTAGAGTTGCTTTCAAAAGAGGAAGTTATAGATCAGAATTCAAAGCGTTTCGGATTTAGATGGTTTGATGTTTCAGGGATAGGGAAAGATGCGATGCTTCGATTGAATGGCAAACGCATTATGTTACGTTCTGCTATTAGTTGGAGTTATTGGCCTGTTAATGGAATTTTCCCTACGGATGAATTAGCTAAGCGACAAGTAATTGTTGCTAAGTCTTTAGGCTTGAATATGTTGAATTTTCATCGTTTTGTTGGGCATCCTAAAGTTTTAGATTATGCCGATGAATTAGGGTTGTTGCTTTTTGAAGAACCGGGTGGTTTTCGTTTGGATGTTGGAAAACCGCTTTTAAATAGAATATTAAATGAAAAAGTAATGCGGATGGTTTATAGAGACCGCAGCCATCCTTCTTTGGTTATTTATAATATGATGAATGAAGGAGGCGAAGCTGACTCTGTAAAATTGGCAATGGAAATACAGACAATTAAAAAAGTTCATGAATTAGATCCTTCTCGTTGTGTTTTACGTATTTCCGGATGGGCAAAAGATTATGTAAGGGATATGTCAAAAATTCATATGCGTCCTTATCAAGATAGTGTATATTGGAGTGGTTGGTGTGATTATCATCGGGCTGGCGGACCAGCTGTTTGGAATGAAGATTTATATAAAAATCCTGATAATTACTATAATAATACAAAGAATAAACAAGAAATAGTCTTCTTTGGAGAGGAAGGTGCTTTGTCGGCTCCACCTCGTTTAGAAAAAGATAAAGAAGATTTAGTGGATTATAAATATTTGGGATGGGATGCTTCTGAATATTTGAATTGGTATGATTCTTTTAATAAGTTCCTTGATGTTAAGAATTTGAGGAATGTGTTTCCAACCGTAGATTCATTTACTTTGGCATTAGGAAAAGTTTCTTATGAACATCAAGGTCGGAAAATAGAATCTGCTCGTATGAATAATTGGACAGATGCTTATGTCATTAATGGTTGGGAATCAGAATTAATTGAAAATTATTCTGGTATTGTTGATTGTTTTCGATATCCAAAATCTGATGTTTCGATTATTGCTCGTCGGAATGCGCCTGTTTATATTGCGGTAAAAGTTAGGAAACAAATAGCTCAGATCGGAGATAGTATTATAGCTGATTTTTATTTAATCAATGAAGAGAATCTAAATGGCATGTATCGGTTGAATGTAACATTAAATTCAAGTTCTGGAACATTGTTGTCTGAACAATATTTTGATGTGAATGTAGCCGGCAGGGATACTTACGGACAATTATTGGTTCGTAATGTTAAATTTAAAATGCCTGAAGTTGGAGGTATGTATAATATCTGTGCTAAGTTGTATAAAGAAAATGAAGAAATAACTTCTGGTTTTGATAAGATATTAGCTGTTGATTTAACCTCTAATAAATTAAAAGGAATTGGGGCTGTTTGGGAAGATGGAACATCATTGCAAAGTTTTTTAAAAGGTAAGGCTCAAGAGCCTGTAAGGTCTTATGCGGATAATCTAAATCGGTTAGATTGGGTAATAGTTGCCCGTCCTCCTCAAAAAGAACAGTTGTCTATGGTTCCATTGGAAGCGTTGTGTACTTCTGATGGACAAATGGGGCTTGAGGCCTTTTATTATGAAGATATGGAGTTTCAAAAAGAGGTTTATCGTACAAGATCAAAAGTAATTAATATAAGTGTGCTGGAAGGGGCTACTCCCGATCCGCATGTGCATATGCTTAATGGTTATGGGATAATTTGGAAAGGGAAAATACTACCGCCAGTTTCTGGCTATTATACTTTTGGTATACAAAGTAATGACCGGAGCATTATTGAAGTTTGGATAAATGAGAAGAAAATATATGAGATTACAAATAAAAAGGAACATATTGATTATGGAAAAATCTATTTGGAAAAGGGGGAACCTGCTAATTTAGAAGTTAAATTTAAACACCCTTGGAGTAATGCTCGTTGTCGGTTAGATTGGGCTGTTCCTAATGAAATATTTCCCGATGCAGATAAATTGTTAGAACGGGCAGAAAAAGATGGCACAAAAATATTTATTTTACAAGATGTTGATAAATGGGCAGAAGTGATAGAACGCCATAGTCGTGCGAAATTTAAGGAAAGATTTTTAGTCGGGACTAATTGGCTTGGAGGTGTAATGTTTAATAAGCCTCATCCTGTTTTTAAAGAGTTGCCTGCTGGTGATGCTTTAAATTGGCCTTATCAAGCATTAATACATACAGGGGCAGAGAGGATGGGATTTGTGATGGAAGGAGAAGAGTTATTGGTTGGAGCTTATCATACTTATCCAATGGAGTTAGGCACGACTATGGGAATAATTCCTATCGGTAAGGGATTTGTTTTGTTCTCAACATTGGATATTTATGGAAATTTGTTGAACGATGTTTCTGCTGGCATCGTGGCAAAAAAGATGATATTAAACATGATAGATTTGAATTGATAAGATTTTTTTGATTAGTTAAACATAAACCGTATGAAAAACATAGCGAAATGTATGCTTGGGCTGGTGGGGGTATGTCTTCCGCTTGCGGCCCAAAATGATTTCAGAGCGTTGGGGTGGAGCCAAAGCACGGCTTACCATTCTTATTTGATGCGGGAGGTGCACCGGCAATATTTGGACAGGCAGATGGAATTGAGTGAGGCTTGTGCCTCCAAGGAAGGAGTGCGTGAATACATTGATGAGTGCGTCGCCCGGTATAAACGGATTGTGGGAGATTTCCCCGAACGGGGAGCGCTGAATGCCCGTGTGGTGGGGAAGGTGAAAGGTTCGGGGTATACGATAGAGAAGATTCTCTTTGAAAGTTTGCCCGGACGGTATGTCACCGCTCATTTGTATCTTCCGGATAACGGGGCGGAGAAACATCCGGCTTCGCTGGAATTGTGCGGGCATGGGCTTTGGGGAAAAGGCCCTTCCTCGCGTTCGGCAAGGCTCATGGCGGTGAATGGGATTGCGGTGTTAGTGGTCGACCCCATCGGGCAAGGCGAGCGTCTGCAACTGATTGATGCAGAAGGGAAACCGCTTACACGGGGAGCCACGACCGAACATACTTTATTGAATGCGGGACTGAACTTAATCGGGACCAGCCTGGCGGCGCAAGAGTTTTGGGATAACTCGCGGGCGTTGGATTACCTGATGACCCGGAGTGATATCGATGGAGACAAGATAGGCGTGTATGGTTCATCGGGTGGAGGCACCCAGACGGCTTATTTCCTGGGACTGGACAAGCGGGTGAAAGTGGCGGCTATCTGTAGTTTCTTCTCTACACGGGAACGGACCATCGAGATGCAAGGACCTTCGGACGGATGCCAGCACATCCCTTACGAGGGGCGCGAACGCTTGGAGGTGCCCGACTTTGCCTTGATGATGGCGCCCCGCCCGTTATTGATATTGAGCGGAAGATATGATTTCGTGGATTTGTGGGGAGCGGAGCAGGGCTTTCAGGAGTTGAAGAAATGTTATGCGGCATTGGGATGCCCCGAAAAGGTGGATATGCTGGAAGTGGAAACCGGACACGGTTTGGGGCATGAGAAGCAGATGAAGCTGGTGCGCTGGTTCAAGCAATGGCTTCAAGGGATATCCGATGCGGAGGTGGTTGAGGCTCCGGATGACCGGTTCACCTTGCAGGAAACGAATTGTACGGACAAGGGGCAGGTCAATGCGGCACTCCCTAGAGCGGTCAGCCTGATGGAGGAGAACCTTCGTGCGTATCAGGATGGGCAAGCCGGACGGGATGGTTTTGTGAAGCAGGGACATGAGGCCATTAAGGGGAAGATGCTCGAATTGCTGGGCTTGAAGAGCTTGCCTCAAAGCCCGATACGTATCGAAGAGACGGGACACGAATCTTTGCGCGGGTATGAACAATATACGTATCAGCTGGTTCGGGAAGGCGAGATGCCCGTGCCTTGCGTGGTGCTTGTTCCGGAAACGGTACGGCCTGATTCTCCGGTCGAGATTCATTTGCACGAGGCGGGCAAGCAGGCGTTTCTGGGCGAGTACACCAATTATTCGGCTTCCCTCACCGATGGCACCATCCTGATAGCGGCGGATTTCCGGGGATTGGGAGAGACTGCAGACCCGGCTTTTTATACGGATGCCAAGTATTGGAACCGGGAGTACCGCATCGCCATGACCAGTATGCATGCCGGGCGTCCTCTTATGGGGCAGCGTGTGACGGACTTTCTGACCTTGCTTGATTTTTGTTCGCAAGCCGAAGCCTTAAAAGGACATCCGGTGCGGGTCGTAGCGGACGGGGTTTACGCTCCGGTGACGCTTCATGCCGCTTTCTTGGACAATCGGATAGGGGAGGCAAGTCTTTCCCGTTCGGTAAAGAGCTGGAAGAGTTATCTGGAGAACCCGATGCAGCGCGACATGTATTCGAATGTGTTGTACGGCGTGCTCCGGTATTACGATTTGCCCGATTTGCTCAGGCTTTGCAAGGGGAGGGTGCGCTATGCGGACTGAGTTGCCTTTCCCAAGGCATATAGTTGCGTGAACCGATGAAGTTAACTGGGTTTGCCGATGCACCTATATGCATATAGGCTTGCATATAGGTGCATCGGCGGAAGATAATAAAAGATAATACGTATGAAAAAGTTAGTATTGATTTTGAGTGGTATCTGGTGTGCATTGCTGGCTTATGCTTCCGGAGGATACCGGCAGGATGGCAATGCGTTGTGGTTGAATGCTTTGGGCGGTGAGGTACGGCTGGACTTTTGTACGGATGATATGTTCCGGGTGCGCCAGAGCCGTTCGGGAGCCTTGCGGATAGCGGATGAAACGTGGATGGTAAGGAAGTACGACTTCGCTCCGGTATCGTATACGGTGAGCGAGGAGGCGGATAAGTGGGATATCGAGAGCAAACGCCTGCGCGTCGAGGTGTGGAAGAATCCGTTCCGGCTCGTGGTGAGGAACAAGCAGGGAGAGATGCTCTATGCCGAGCAGGCTAAGCCGCGTTTTGTGGGTGACTCGGTTTGCACGAGTGCCTTGATGCAGGGGGATGAGCACTTCTTCGGCTTCGGAGAGCGGATGGACTTTATGGACCAGCGGGGGCATAAGGTTTACTTGAACGTGGAACTCGGACGGGGAAGCAAGCCTGCCGTGGGAGGCAAGGACATCTTGCGTGCCAATTATTGCCCCGTGCCCTTCATGATGAGCACCGCAGGCTATGGTATCTTCTTCCATACGGCTTATCCCACCGAGTGGGACATGGGCTGGAGCGACCCCGGTTCTTATTCGTTTAAGGCAACGGGTGGGGAGCTGGACTATTATTTCATATATGGTCCCGACTTTTATACGATGCTCGACCGGTATACCGACCTGACGGGCAAGTCTCCGATGTTGCCCCGGTTTGCGATGGGGCTTCACTTGGGAACCTACTCCGGAGGTACGTGGAAGAATGAGCAGATGACATCGGACGCTTATCCTCCCGCCTTATGCAAGCGGATGCGCCAAGAGGGGATTCCGTTTGATTTGCTTTGGCTGGACTCTACCTGGAGGATGTTCAACGAGACCTTCGGAAATGGGGGATGCACGTTCGAGTGGCGCGAGACCTTTAAAGACCCGAAGGCGATGTTCGATAGCTGTTATGCGCAACATGTGCAGATGGTCGGGTTGCATGTCCGTTCCATCTTGGATAACGGGCCGGAGTACAGGCTATTGGACGAAGCACGCAAGAAGGGGAACGTGCTTTATCCCGGTGCGCAAGCCGAGGGACTGGTGAATTTCTTCAGCCCCGATGCCGTGGACTGGTGGTGGGAGAACGGTGTGAAGAAGGTGGCAGACTTGGGATGCAAGTTCGTGAAGACCGATGTGGGAAGCGCGTTCCGGCTTAAAGAGGATGCTTCGGGCGAAGGGGCTGCCTTGCATAACTTGTTCCCTTTGGCATACGCCGAGGCTCCGTACCGGAAGTTTAAGGAGTTGAACGGCATGCGTGGCTTGACGCATACGCGCGAAGGCTATGCGGGCATCCAGCGCTATCCGTATATCTGGGCGGGCGATTGGGGCACCGAGTGGCAATGGTTCGAGCCGGTCATCCGGGGAGGATTGAATATCGGTATGAGCGGAGTAGGGAGCTGGACGCATTGCATGGGAGGTTTCGAGCAATATTCGGCATACGATACTGAACTTTATATGCGTTGGGTGCAATTCGGCATGTTCTCTCCGATTGCGATGTTATTCGGCATGGACCATCCGCGCTATCACGAGCCGTGGACGTATGGCGAGGAAGCGATGCGGAATTTTATCAAATACGATAAGTTACGCTATCGCCTTATACCTTATATATATACGAACGCATGGCGTTTGCACCGTACGGCGCGTCCGATGATGAGTGCCTTGGTGATGGATTATCCGCAGGATGAAAATACCTATCATCTGAGCCGCCAGTACATGTTCGGCCCGTGGATGATGGTATGCCCCGTAACGACCAAGAACGCATTAAGCCAATGGGTGTATTTCCCCGGAGGCAAGTGGTTTGATTATGAAACGGGCGAACGGTACGAAGGACGCCAGTACAAGTCTTTCCTTACCCCACTGGATGTATTGCCCGTTTATATCAAGGCAGGGGCTATCATTCCGATGCAGCCCGAGATGCAATGGGTAGGCGAGAAGCCGCTGGATGTGCTCACGCTGGATGTATATCCCGAAGGCGAATCTTCTTTTGAAATGTACGAGGACGATGGCATCTCGCTTGATTACGAGAAAGGCATGTATGCGTTGACCCGTTTTACCAGTTCTTTGAAGCCGGGTGAGTGGACATTCCGTGCTTCGAAACCCGAAGGCAAGTTCCGTCCCGAACGGCATCAGTATGCGGTTCAGGCATATTTGGATTTCATTCCTTCTATGGTATTGGAAAACGGGAAAAGCCTGGAGCGGCTGGCTTCATCCGATGCGGTAGAGCATCAAACGGGCTGGTTTTATGATTCGGAGAAGAAACGCTTGTTTGTGAAGCTGGATGGAGACAATCGGAGTGAGGTAGAAGTTGTAGTACGATAAAAAACAAAAGAAAGTGATGAATGCTTTAAAAAGACTGATTTTAGCAGGTGCGGGGTGTTGTGTAGCCGGCTTGTTCCCGCTTTTTGCTTCCGAGCGTGAAGTGATTGATTTATCTGCTTCCTCTTGGAATATTACGTTAGACCGAGATGCGGCATGGCAAAACGAGACGCTTTATTTGCCTCCGGTAGATATCCGTACTTTGCCGGTGAATGAACCGACCGGAGGATGGGAGATGCTGGAACATCCTGATAAGTCCGGGGTGAACCTTCCGGCTACGGTTGAAGAATATTTGTGGGGATATAACGGACAAACATACGGAGTGACAGGCAATTATACGGGGGTATCTTGGTTTACGACCCGTGTGTCTGTGCCTTCGGATTGGAAAGGACGGCGCATGGTGATGAAAGTGGAGGCGGTCCGGTTTCGTGCCGAGATATTTGTGAACCGGAAATTGGTAGGATATGATGTGGTGAACAGCACTCCTTTCGATGTAGACCTGTCCGAAGCGCTTGTGCCGGGAGAGGAAAACGAAATCGCCTTCCGCATTACCGACCCGAACGGGAACTTTAACTGGAAAGACTCGCAACGTTATACGTGGGGGGATTATCTGACTAACCCGTCTCATGGTTTCGGGGGCATAACCGGAAGTGTTTCTTTGGTTGCTTCTGATAAGGTTTATATAGAGGATGTTTTTGTAAAGAACCGACGTAATCCGAAGGAGATTGATATAGCTATTGATATACAGAATGGGACTGGAGTGGAGGTCTCAGACCGTTCGCTTTCGGTGGAAATCAGAGAACATGCTACGGGGAAACCGGTATACCGGAAGACGTTGGATAAGAAGACGCTTATATCCGGGCTGAACCAAGCCGTCCATCGGGTGACATTGCCTTCCGCCAAGCTTTGGAGCGTGGACGAGCCGAATCTGTATGATTTATATGTCCGGTTGGGAGACGATGCGTATAAGCAACGCTTCGGGTTCCGTTGGTTTGAAGTGAGAGACGTGAAGGGCGATAAACAATTCTATCTGAATGGGAAGCGCATCGTGTTGCGCACTTCTATTTCGTGGAGCTTTTGGCCCTATAACGGCATCGCTCCATCCGGTGAATTAGCGGTCAGACAAGTGAAGGTGGCCAAGTCCTTAGGGTTGAACATGCTGAACTTCCACCGTACCATCGGGTGTAAAAAGGTATTGGATGCCGCAGATGAATTGGGCTTGTTGTATTTTGAAGAGCCTGGAGGAAATCAGTATGATGCGGACCGTTTCGAAGACGGTTCTATGCAAACCCGTTTTTATTTCGGATACCGTAATGAGAAACTTGCCCGCATGATCCGGCGTGACAGGAATCATCCTTCGTTGGTGATTTATAATTTGCATAACGAGCGGGGCGCCGACCCTCAAGAAGAAGACTATGCCCAAATGCGCATGGGGCATCGGTTGGACCCGACACGCATTATGACGTATAATTCATGCAATGGGGAAAATCCGGAAAACGAACCGAACGCGCACTTCAAGCTTCATCTGCTTCCATACGATACGGTATTTTATGATTATGGCTGGTACGACCGGCACCATGCCGGAGGCCCCGGATGTTATCATGATAACTTATATGTGGGGAAAGACAATTATCACCGGTTCTCTAATCATAAGGACGAAATCGTATATTGGGGAGAGGACGGGGCTATCGGCACTCCTCCTCGCCTGGAACTGATACGGAAAGAGTTGTTGGAGAGCGGCAAGATGCATAGTTGGGAAACGGAAGATTACTTGAAATGGTATGATGCTTACGACCGTTTCCTGACCGAACGCGGTTTTCGTGGGGCTTTCCCTACGGTGGATAGCCTGACCCGTGCCATGGGCAATGTAGCTTATTATTATCAGGGGCGTGTGATAGAGAATATCCGCATGTCGAATACCGTAGATGCGTATGCGATTAACGGATGGGAAAGCATGAAGCTGGAAAACCATTCGGGCATGGTAGATAATTTCCGCCATCCGAAAGGGAATGTGGAAACGCTTTCCTATTATAACCGTCCGCTTTATCTGGCGGTAAAGATGAACCGTAAAGTATTGGGAGTGAACGATACAACTGTTGTAGATGTCTATATCGTTAATGAAGAGGATTTGAAAGGGACTTGCCAGCTGGCTTTGACCTTAAAGGACGGACAAGGCAAAACGCTTGGCTCTTTTTGGAAAAAGGTAAAAGTGTCGGGAGGTAATGTATACGGGGAGTGCCTGATGACGGGTTGGAAAATTACGCCCAGTGTGGAAGGGTATCTTACGGTAGAGGCCGAATTGCGTCAGGGAGGCAAGCGGGTCGCTTCGGGTTTGGATAAGCTTTTTGCGGTCCGGCTGGATGTGTCGGGCATTACAGATAAGGGGATGATTGCGGATACCACGGGCACATTGTCTAATTTTATGCATACAATGGGATTTCAATTGCCTGAATACCGGAAAGGGACTCCATCGGGTGATTATTTGTTAGTAGGTGCCTTCCGTCCCCAACAATGGGGAAGTGGGATAAGCGACATCATGGAATGGGTGTACAAAGGACATACCTTGATCATCGTGGATAATCCCGAAGAGTGGGCGGAATATCTGAGTGATAAGGAAGTATTGGATTACCGTGGCTCGAAAATATTGGGCAAATCGTGGTACGGAGGGAATTTCTTCAACCGTAAACATCCGATATTCAAGGGTTTGCCTCAAGATTGCGTGTTCAATTGGGAATACCAATGTTTTGCCACATATAACCGGCGCCGTCTCGGATTGCGGTGTGAGACAGGTGATATATTGGTAGGGTGTGTGTCCGATCACCGGAAAGAAGTCTATTCGGCATTAACGGTCATTCCCGCCGGAAGAGGGAAGGTGATTCTTTCTACCTTGGATATTCCGGCATGTATCAAGGATGTCAAGCCTTATGCGGAAGCGGTCGATCTGGACGGAATGAACGAGTCGATGAATACCTTCAATACCTCAAGTGAAAACAAAGCTAATATCGTAGGCCAACGCCTCCTATTGAATATGCTGAAGCAAGTATATGAATAGGCCATTCCAACTATGAGCCCTAACGGCATCTCAGGTGTTCTTGGAGGAAGCATCTGAGATGTTTTTTAGTTTCCTTCTAAGAGCCTGTCGTTTAAATTTTCCAATAAAGTAATATTCTATCAGGTTCTTTTTCGTTTGTTTCCGGTCTGTTTTCCCGATTTTATTCGTCAGATAGCCCGCTATCCTCCTCATAAATCAGAAAAACATCCTCGAAAACAATTCGCAAAGTTAACCTGAGCAAAATTTAAACAGGCTCTAAATAAAGGTATTTTTGCATATTTGTATTGTTTTTACGTAAAACTTATATAAATTTGCATGGTTTTATGTTATTGTATCAAACAATTGGAAAAAAGATGTGTAAAAAGAGTTGCAAATGGTGGCGGCATAAGAAAGATATTTTCTTCGTTGCTACCGCGTTGGCGTTGCCGGCTTTTATAGGCGGAGGTCAAGTATGTGCTGCCGAAAAGCAGGAAGCGTCAGACGTACGTAGTTCCCAGCAAGTTAACGACTTGGTCGGAATCGTATTGGACGAGAATGGAGAACCGGTTATAGGTGCTTCTGTGTTATTGAAAGGTACCGGTACAGGAGCAGTTACGGATATAGACGGGCGTTTCTCTGTGCAGCAGATTGATTCGAAAACTACACTGCTTATTTCTTTCGTCGGTTATCTTACGCAAGAAGTGGAAGCAGTTCCGGGAAAAGAAATTCAAGTTCGTTTGCAACCGGATGTGTTGTCATTGGAAGAGGTGGTTGTGACGGGATACGGTACGTTTAAGAAATCGGCGTATGCGGGTTCGGCATCAACCGTGAATACGATGGAGTTGAAAGATATTCCCGCTACAAATTTTTCTGATTTGTTGCAAGGTGCGGCTCCGGGCGTGCAGATGAGCAGCGGTTCGGGGCAGCCCGGTTCAGCGGTATCTTTGAATATCCGTGGTATGGGTTCGTTCAATGCTTCCAATTCTCCGCTTTATGTGATTGACGGTGTACCCGTTATTTCTGGTAATGTATCGGCATTGGATACAGATGCCGGTCTGGATGTGATGTCAACTATCAGCAATTCAGATATCGAGAGCATTACGGTGATAAAGGACGCGGCGGCGGCTTCTATGTATGGTTCGCGTGCGGCAAATGGCGTGGTGCTCATTACGACCAAGCGTGGTAAAGAAGGTAATCCCGTAGTCTCGTTGAAAGCCGACTGGGGTTTCTCGGATTATGCGATGGAATATCGTCCGATTATGAGCGGAGAAGAACGCCGGGAATACATCTACAATGCGTTGAAAGCCGGTCAGCTGCGCGATGGAGCTACCGAAGCCGAAGCTACGGCGTATGCCGATGAAGAAGTGGAGACGTATGCTCCGGTTCCTTGGTGCGGCTTTGTAGACTGGGATGATGTGCTTTTCAAGAAAGGGAACCATCAGACTTACGAAGCTTCTATTTCAGGAGGTACCGACCGCTTCAAGTATTATACTTCGGTTTCTTATCTGGATCAGGAGGGTATTACGCTCAACTCTGGTTTGGAACGTCTCAGTGCCCGTCTGAATGCGGATTTTAAGGCAAGCGATAAGTTGACTATCGGTGCCAATCTGCTTTTCTCGCATGTGTCGCAGGATGTATATGGTGAGGGCACTTCTTATACTTCGCCCTTCTATAGCTCGCGTAGTTGTGTGTCTCCTTCCGATCCGGTTTATAACGAAGACGGGACTTGGAACCGTGACTTGATTCGTATCGGCGACCGTAACCCGTTGTTGTCTATGATGTATGATACGAAAAACGAATACATTACTCGTCATTTCAATACGATTTATGCGGAATATGAGTTCATTCCGAACCTTAAGTTCAAGACTACGGTCAGCTATGATTATTCGACTACTAAGGGCAAGAGTTGGTATGACCCGCATACATCTAATGGCGAAGATGAAAACGGTATCATGTATGCCAATATCTACGAGCGCGGCAAGTTGGTATGGGCTAATCAGTTGTCGTATAATACGACGATTGCGGAAAACCATCATTTGGATGCCTTGATTGGTTATGAAATGGATGACGAATACCGGGATTATGTAAGTGGGGAGACCAATAATTTTGCCAATCCGAACAAACATGCGTTGAGCAACGGATCTACGGTGGTTTCCACTTCAGGATCTGATACCCGTACCCGTTTGGTCTCTTATTTGGGGCGTGTGAATTATGATTATAAGAACAAGTATTTCGTAGGCGGAAGTGTCCGTATAGACGGAAGCTCCCGTTTGGCATCAAGCAACCGTTGGGGTACGTTTTGGTCTGTATCGGGTGCGTGGCGTATCATCGAGGAGGATTTTATGAAACCGACAAGTTCTTGGCTGAGTGACTTAAAGCTTCGCGCTTCGTACGGTGTGAACGGTACTTTGCCAACCGACTATTACGGATATATGGGCTTGACCGGACTTTCGGCAGGTTATATGGGCAATCCGGCATATTCATTGTCGCAGATAGCGAATGAAGATCTTTCTTGGGAAACCAACTACAACTTCAATATCGGTGTGGACTTCAGCTTCTGGAACCGTTTGGATGTGACGTTGGAATATTATACCCGTACGACGAAGAACCTGTTGATGGATTATCCTATCTCGATGACCACCGGTTTTGATAGTTATCTGTACAATATCGGCGAGGTGAAGAACAAGGGTGTTGAATTGGATATTACTTCTCGTAATTTTACTACAGAAGATTTCTCTTGGACAACTACATTCACGTTGGCTCATAATAAGAATAAGATTGTTACGCTGGATGGTATGCAGACCGAAATCGTCAGCGGTTCTCAAATCCGTAAGGTGGGAAGCTCTTACCGTACTTTCTATTTGATTGAGTTTGCCGGCATTAATCCGGATAACGGTGCTCCGTTGTTCTATACCAATGAGAAGGATGAGAACGGCAATTATATTAAGGAGGTGACCGAGAATGCAGATATCGCTAACCGTATTCCTTATAAGCATGCGGAACCTGTAGTGACGGGTGGGCTCAGCAATAGTTTACGTTATAAATGGTTTGACTTGAATTTTATGTTTACTTATCAGTTCGGAGGTTATTCGTATGATACGTGGGCGCAGAAGACCGAGCATGGAGGTGATGACTTGGAGGCGAATATTCCTATTTATTACAAAGATTCATGGAAGAAGCCGGGAGATATCACCCAATATGAATTGTTTATTGAAGACCCTGATTATCCGATGTACGACTATGCAACAACCCGGCGGGTGCACAGCACTGACTTTATCCGTCTGAAAAACTTAACTTTCGGTGTGACCTTGCCTAAGTCTTGGACAAGAAAGTTAGGCATTGATTACTTGCGCGTATATGCTTCTGCCAATAACTTGTGGACATGGGCGAAGTATGATTACTACGATCCGGAAGCCGTAAGTGCAGGTACTGCTATTTGGGGGACACCTCCTTTGAAGACAGTGACATTCGGTCTTAACCTGAATTTCTGACATTAAAAATAGAACAGATATATGAAAAAGATAAATTATTTCATAGCGGGAATTTTCCTGCTGGCAGTCACTTCGTGCGGAAACGATTGGCTTGATCTTGAACCCTCGACATCGATGGATACCGATCAGACTATACAGGAGCTGAGTAATGTGGAAGTGGCATTGAACGGGGTTTATAATACGATGCAGAATTCGGATGCTTATTCCGGACGTTTGGTCTATTATGGAGATGCGACCGGAGACGATATGCAGGCTTATAGCGCAACGAAGCGTACGGGCGATGCTTATACGTTCAGTTATACGAAAGATAATGCGCCGACCAGCTATTGGGAATATCCGTATAATATGATTACGTTATGTAACATCATATTAGGTAAAATTGACGCGCTTCCTGCCGAAGGGGAGGAAGAAGTCCGCGATATGTACAAAGGTCAGGCTTTAGCTTTGCGGGGTATGTTCCTTTTCGATTTGACACGGCTGTACGGATATCCGTATAAGAAGGATAACGGGCAATCGTTGGGCGTGCCAATCGTAATCGAAGAACTGGATAAAGACGCAAAGCCTGCGCGCAATACAGTAGCAGAGTGTTACGAGCAAGTTATCAAGGATTTGACAGAGGCTGCTTCTTTGCTGGATAATGATGAGGGAAGAGCTTATAATAAAGGATATATCAACCGTTGGGGAACGCTTTCTTTGTTGAGCCGTGTTTATCTGTATCACGGCGATGACCAGTTGGCGCTTCAAGCCGCAGAGGAAGCGATAGCCGGTGCGGAAGCAGAAGGTTATGCTCTTTGGACCAATGCGGAATACCTGACTGCATGGGGAAACGATGCGGGTGAGTCGAATAAGGGAGAGGTGTTGTTTGAAATTGTGAATACGACAGAAGATAGTCCTGGCGATGAATCATTAGGCTATTTACATTGCGAAGACGGGTATCGGGATATTATCGTGACCAGTAGCTTTTATGCCCTGATTCACGAAGATCCCAATGATGTGCGAAGCCAGTTGTTCACTTACTATAGTAAACGTGCATTTATCCATAAGTATCAGGCTCAGCCGGGCGAGAATGTAGAAGACGCTAATATTCCCTTGCTCCGTTTGTCTGAAACCTATCTGAATGCGGCGGAAGCAGCTGTAAAAGTGGGTGACAATGCCAAAGCAGTACAATACCTCGACCCTATTGTGCAACGTGCCAACCCGGCTAATACGGTGTCTGGTACTACGGTGACTCTGGAACGTGTCATGACCGAACGCCGTAAGGAACTGGTAGGAGAGGGGCATCGTATGTTCGATGCTTTGCGTGACGGCGGATATGTCGACCGCCATGATGTAGAAGGCTATGAGGAGATTGCGTCTACTCATCATTTGGTAAGCAAGGAAGAGGAAATGCACTTCAACTGGGATTACTTCAAATGCGTGCTGGCTATTCCGAAAGCCGAGATGGATGCAAACGAGAATATGGTGCAGAATCCGGGTTATGATTCGGTTATTGAATAATGTCAAGCCTTATGAAAACAGGTTTGTATAAAATGTATTTGCTGGTCTTTTGCTTGTTACACTTCGGCTTGATAGCCGGAGTGCAGGCAGAAGACAAGAAACCGGATGTGCCGGTCGAATGGACGGCTGACGGTCCTTATCTGCTTCATCAGGCAGACGGAACGGTACGTATGATTGTGGTGAAGCCGAATGGTGAGTTGTTGGATACGCTTTATTCATCGCTTCCTGATAATTATACGTTTCCGGTTGTGTCAAGTGACCAACAGCATCGTTTCGACGTGACATTGCATCCAGAAGAG